>ERZ773099.457-NODE-457-length-35152-cov-5.185173_pt1 | contig 35152 bp, 48 predicted proteins | sample MGYA00511120_ERZ773099 | MGnify/ENA primary metagenome ERZ773099 (study PRJEB29015, sample SAMEA2738012) | human oral metagenome | biome: human oral; feature: human-associated habitat; material: dental | place: China | collected 2104 ... | reverse complement strand
CGCCCCACAAGGACAAGGACGCGCGGGAGCAGTTTGAGATGAGGACGCACAAGCGCCTCATCGACATCATTGAACCGACGCAGAAGACCATGGATGCGTTGATGCAGCTTAATCTTTCCTCTGGAGTGGACATTCAGATAAAGCTCTAGCCCTGGGGCTGGAGCCGACGGAAAGCGCTTAGGCTGAAAGGAGAGAAAACGATGGGTATAGGAATCCTGGGGAAGAAGATGGGCATGACTCAGATTTTCGACGCTGAGGGACAGGCTGTCGCGGTGACGGTCATCGCGGCGGGCCCGTGCCCGGTCGTGGCCGTCCGAACCCCCGAACAGAACGGGTACTCTGCCGTTCTTCTCGGCTTTGGGGCCGTGAAGCCCCACAAGCTGTCCAAACCCGTAAAGGGCCTGTTCGACAAGAACAAGGTCGAGCCCAAAAAGACGCTTCGCGAGTTCCGCCTCGACAAGGCGGAGGGCTACGAGGTGGGGCAGGAAATCAGGGTGGATTTGTTTGAGGCGGGCGAGAAGGTAGACGTCAGCGGAGTCAGCAAGGGCAAGGGGTTTGCCGGAGTTATGAAGCGATACCACTTCGGCGGCCAGCAGTTCAGCCACGGAACCTCGGTGGAGCACCGCCATGGCGGCTCAAGCGGCGCTATCTCCTACCCCGGGCGCGTGTTTCCGGGGAAGAGGATGCCCGGACACATGGGAAGCGACAAGGTCACGGTCAAGAACCTGACGGTGATGGCCGTCGATCTGGAGAACAACCTCCTCCTTGTCAAGGGGGCCGTGCCGGGCGCTAAAGATGGCCTGGTCGCCCTGTACAAAAAGTAAGGGATAAGGGGAAGGAGGTAACCCGATTATGCCAACGATTAAAGTGGTTGATTTCAGCGGCCAGAGCGCCGGTGAGATGGAGCTCTCCGAGGTGGTGTTCGGCGCGCCGATTAACGTTGCCGTCATGCACCAGGTGGTGGTGGCGCACCTCGCGAACTGCCGCCAGGGGACGCACGCGGTGAAGACCCGCGGCGACGTCAGCGGCGGCGGCAAGAAGCCCTGGCGCCAGAAGCACACGGGCCGCGCCCGTCAGGGGAGCACCCGTTCGCCCCTCTGGGTCCACGGCGGCGTCGCTCACGGCCCCAAGATGAGGGACTACAGCCAGAAGGTGAACAAGAAGGTTCGCCGTCTGGCGTTGTTGAGCGCCCTCTCCGTGAAGGTCCGTGACGCGCAGATGCTGGTGGTCCGGGGCATGGAGATGGAGGCCCCCTCAACGAAGACGATGAAGGGCTTCATGGACGCCATCGGCGCCGAGAAGGCCCTCGTGATCTATAGCGGCAACGGCGAGAACGTGGCCCGCTCCGTCCGGAACATCCCCGGAGCCAGGTATCTGAACGTTGCGAGCATCAACGTTTACGATCTTCTGAACTCCAGGACGCTGGTCGTGACTCCGGAGGTCGTCGCCCGCCTTGAGGAGGTTTACGCGAGATGAGTCTTTCAGCTCACGATATCATTATTCGCCCCGTCATCACGGAGAAGAGCAGCGCTTTGATGGAGCTCAACAAGTACACCTTTGAGGTCCGCCGGGACGTGAACAAGATTCAGATCCGTAACGCGGTCGAGGAGGCCTTCAAGGTCAAGGTCTTGAGCGTCAACACCATCAACGTCAAGAGCAAGCCCAAGCGCATGGGCGCTTCCATTGGAAGGACGCGCTCCTGGAAAAAGGCGATCGTATCCCTCCCCCAGGGGCAGCGCATCGAGTTCTTTGAGGGCGCTTCGATCTAGAAAGGGGTAAGTCGATATGTCAATCAAACAGTTCAAACCCTATACCCCTGGCCGCCGTCAGATGACCATTCAGGGGCGTGAGGACATCACGGCGGACAAGCCGGAGCGCTCCCTGACCTGCGAGCTGCGCAAGCACGGCGGACGCAACAACACGGGGCGCATCACGATGCGCCACATCGGCGGCGGTCACAAGCGCACCTACCGCATCATCGACTTTCGCCGCGACAAGATCGGCGTCCCCGGCAAGGTGGCGACGATCGAGTACGATCCCAACCGCAACGCCCGCATCGCCCTGATTCACTACTTGGACGGCGAGAAGCGCTACATCCTTCTCCCCAAGGGGCTGAAGGTGGGGGACACGATCCTGGCCGGTCCGGAGGCGGACATCACGCCGGGTAACGCCCTGAAGCTGAAGGACATTCCGGTGGGCGCCATCGTTCACAACCTTGAGCTTCAGCCGGGCCACGGCGCGAAGCTGGTCCGCTCCGCGGGGACCTCCGCGCAGCTCATGGCCAAGGAGGGGAAGTACGCCTACCTCCGCATGCCGAGCGGCGAGCTCCGCCTCTTCCTCCTGGAGTGCATGGCCACGGTGGGGCAGGTCGGAAACGAGGAGTATGAAAACATCTCCCTGGGCAAGGCGGGGAAGACCCGCTGGAGCGGCCGTCGTTCCTCCGTCCGCGGCATGGTGATGAACCCGGTGGACCACCCGTTGGGCGGCGGCGAGGGAAAGAGCAAGAGCAACAAGCATCCCGTTTCTCCTTGGGGTACGCCGGCTAAGGGATATCGTACGCGCAAACACAAGGCCTCCGACAGGCTGATCGTGCGTCGCCGTTACGATAAGTAACAGACGAGGAGGACGTTAGAGGATGGCTCGTTCTACTAAAAAGGGACCTTTCATTGAACAGAGGCTCCTGGCTAGAATTGAGGATATGAACATATCGGGAAACAAGAAGGTCATCAAGACCTGGTCCCGTCGCTCCACGGTGGTCCCCCAGATGATCGGGCACACCATCGCCGTGCACAACGGCCGGATGCACCTGCCGGTGTACATCAGCGAAAACATGGTGGGGCACAAGCTGGGGGAGTTTGCCCCGACGCGCAAGTCCGCACGCCATGCCGGCCAGGAGCGCGTCGCCAAGGGCGTTAAGTAGGAGGGGGCCGCTGATGGAAGCTAAGACGATAGCAAGGGCCATGGCTCGCCAGGCCCGAATCGCCCCGACGAAGGTGAGGCAGGTTCTCACCCTGATTCGCGGCAAGGGCGCCGAGGAGGCCCTCACGATCCTTCGCTTCAGCCCCCAGAAGGCTGCGCGGATCGTGTACAAGGTCCTGCAGAGCGCGGTGGCGAACGCAGAGCACAACTACGGGATGGATATGGATAAGCTGTACGTCCTCACGGCCTTCGCGGACCAGGGACCCGTGATGAAGCGCTTTCGTCCCGTCTCCATGGGGCGCGCTCATCCTTATGTGCATCGCACATCCCATGTGACCGTTACGGTTGCGGAACGTTAGGAGGGTTTATTCGTGGGACAGAAGGTTCATCCCGTAGGATACAGGCTTGGTGTCGCCTCGGACTGGCAGTCCAAATGGTACGCGGGGCGCAAGGAGTACGCTGCAAAGCTCCATGAGGACCTCAGGCTTCATGACTGGATCATGAAGAAGTGGGAGGGAGCTGCCATCTCCCGCGTCGAGATCGAGCGCGTGGGGCACGTGATTCGTTTCACGATCTGGACGGCACGTCCCGGCGTCGTGATCGGCAAGGGCGGCACGGAGATCCAGACGATCAAGGACGAGCTTCAGGCCATGACCGGCGGCAAGGTGATGGTGAACGTCCATGAGTTGAAGAACCCCGACGTGGAGGCTCAGCTGGTTTCGGAGAGCATCGCCTCCGCCCTGGAGCGCCGCGTCTCCTTCCGCAGGGCCATGAAGCAGGCCATCTTCCGTGCGACGAAGGCGGGCGTCCTTGGGATCAAGGCCCAAGTGGCGGGGCGCCTTGGCGGCGCGGAGATCGCGCGCACGGAGTGGTACAACGAGGGGCGTCTTCCTCTCTCCACGATCAAGGCGGACATCGATTACGGCTTCGCCGAGGCCCGGACGATGTACGGCGTGATCGGCTGCAAGATCTGGATCTACCGCGACCGCGAGCACGAGCGTCCCATGATGATGCGCGGGTCGCGCCGCGATCGCGACAAGGCAAGGGGGTAGTTCTTTATGCTTATGCCCAGCAGAGTCAAATACCGCAAGTCGCACAGGTCTCCGCTGCGCGGCGTTTCCAAGGGAGGCACCACGATCGCCTTTGGCGACTGGGGGATTCAGGCGCTTGAGAACGTGTGGCTTACAGCGCGGCAGATCGAGGCGACGCGCGTCGCCATCTCCCGAAAGATGAAGAAGGGCGGCAAGATATGGATTCGGGTTTTTCCGGATCGCCCCTACACGAAGAAGCCCCTCGAAACCCGTATGGGAAAGGGAAAGGGCGCTCCTGAGTTCTGGGTTGCTGCCGTCAAGCGGGGCCGCGTGCTCTTCGAGTTCTCAGGGATCTCTCCTGAGCTCGCGGCGGAAGCCTTCAGAACGGCCTCGCACAAACTGCCCGTAAAGGTGCGCATTGTATCACGGGAAGGCATGGGTGGTGAAAACTGATGGATGCGACGAAACTTCGCGAACTCACGCTGGATGAGCTTCAGGAGAAGTACAGCCAGTACAAGGAGGAGCTCTTCAACCTTCGTTTTCAGAACGCAGTCGGACAGCTCAAGAACACGAGCCGCATCCGTGACGTTCGCAAGACTATAGCCAGAGTGCTGACCATCGCGGGGGAAAAACGCCAGGCGATGGCCTCAGATGCCGCCAGGAGGTAGGTTTCCATGGAGCCTTATAAGGAGACAGCTCCCGTGCACCGCAAGGTCCGCGTGGGAATTGTCGTGAGCAACAAGATGGACAAGACGGTTGTGGTTAAGGTTTCCCGCCTCGCGGAGCACCCTCTCTACGGGAAGCGGATCCGCCGCGCGAAGAAGTACGTGGCGCACGACGCGGAGAACACCTGCCGGGTGGGCGACGAGGTTCGCATTCGCGAAACCCGGCCCCTGAGCAAGACGAAGAGATGGGAACTGGTTGAGGTCACGCGGCGTGCTCCCGTCTTCGATTCTGATACGCCCGGAGAGGAGTAACTTATGATTCAGCTGACGACAGTACTGAACGTTGCTGACAATTCGGGCGCGCGGAAGCTGTTCTGCATTCAGGTCATGGGAGGCAGCAAGCGCAAGTGGGGCACGATCGGCGACGTCATCGTCGCCTCGGTGAGGGAGGCCATCCCCAACAGCAACATCGCGAAGGGATCGGTCGTCAAGGCCGTGATCGTTCGGACCCGCAAGGAGGTTCGTCGCCGCGACGGCTCCTACGTCCGTTTCGACGACAACGCGGCAGTGATCATCGACGCCAACGGCGAGCCCAAGGGCACGCGCATCTTCGGGCCCGTCGGCAGAGAGCTGCGCGCCAAGAAGTACATGCGCATCCTCTCGCTTGCGCCTGAAGTGGTTTAGGAGGCTGTGCCATTATGTCTGTAAGGCTTAAGAAAAACGACCGGGTGCGCGTGATATCCGGCAAGGACAAGGGGAAAGAGGGCAAGATCCTGCGCCGCATCCCGGACTGTGATCTGGTGGTGGTGGAGGGCGTGAACCTGGTTTCGCGTCACGTGCGCCCGACCCAGAAGAACCCCCAGTCCGGAATCCACAAGCAGGAGGCGCCCATCTACGCCTCGAAGGTCATGCTGGTCTGTCCCCATTGCGGCGCAGCGGTGCGCGTGGGCTCCTCCTTCCTGGAGAGCGGCAAGAAGGTTCGAGTCTGCAAAAAGTGCAGTGAGATCATCGACAAGGCCTGAGTGGGGAGGAGTTAGAAATGGTTCCGCGCATGTTGGAAAAATACAAGAAGGAGATCTCTCCCGCCCTGCTTAAGGAGTTTGGATACAAGAACGTCATGCAGCTCCCCAGGGTCGAGAAGGTCGTCGTGAACATCGGGGTGGGCGACGCGAAGCTGGACATCAAGTTCATGGATGCCGCCATTGCGGAGCTCCGCGCCATCACGGGCCAGCAGCCCCTCCTGAAGCGCGCCAAGAAGTCCGTTGCGGGCTTCAAGGTCCGCGAGGGGATGCCCGTGGCCTGCTCGGTGACGCTCAGGGGAAATCGCATGTGGGAGTTCCTGGACCGCCTCATCTCCCTCGCGCTGCCCAGCATCAAGGACTTCCAGGGGGTTTCCCGCAGGGGCTTTGACGGGCGCGGCAATTACAACCTCGGCCTTCGGGAGCAGCTGATCTTTCCGGAGATCAGCTACGACAAGGTGATCCGCTCAAGGGGCATGAACGTTTCCATCGTAACGAGCGCGTCCACGGACGAGGAGGCCCATGCGCTCCTCAAGGGCATGGGAATGCCCTTCAACAACCGCTAAAGAGGGGGCACGATCTGAAATGGCAAGGAAAGCGTTGAAGTACAAGGCAAAGCTGCCCCCCAAGTTTGAGGTTCGGCAGCACAACCGCTGCCCGCTCTGCGGCAGAATCCACGGATATATGCGCATGTTTGATATGTGCCGCTGCTGCTTCCGCAAGCTTGCCCGCGAGGGCAGAATACCCGGCGTTGTCAAGTCGAGCTGGTAGCCTAAGGGGGCAACGGAATGTACGTTAACGATCCTATCGCGGATATGCTCACGAGAGTGCGCAACGCGAACATGATTTACAGCGAAAGCGTGGATGTTCCCGCAAGCAAGATGAAACTGGCCATCGCCAGGATCCTGAAGGACGAGGGGTACATCAAGAACGTCAAGACGATCACCGATCCGAAGAAGCCCTACGCCTCCATCCGCATCTTCCTCTCCTACGGGCCGGAGCGTGAGCGGGTGATCCAGGGGCTGCGCCGCATCAGCAAGCCCGGCCGACGCCTCTACGTGGGGAAGGACAAGCTTCCGGTCGTCATGGGCGGCCTGGGGCTCGCGATCCTCTCCACCTCTCAGGGGCTCAAGACCGGCACCGAGGCCATGAAGCTGGGCCTCGGCGGCGAAGTCCTGTGCTACGTGTGGTAAGGGGGCTTCTCTATGTCTCGTATTGGACGAAAAGCGGTGGTCCTGCCCAAGGGAGCCGCGGTCTCCGTCAAGGGAGATAAGATCGCAGTCAAGGGCCCCAAAGGCGAGCTCTTCGCGCCCCTGATGCCGGGCATCGCCGTGGACGTTGAGGGCGAGAAGGTGCACGTCACCCGATCGGGCGACGACAAGCAGACCTGTGCGTGGCACGGCATGACCCGTGCCCTGATCGCGAACATGGTCACCGGGGTGACCGAGGGCTTTCAGAGGACGATGGAGATCGTGGGCGTCGGCTGGAGGGCTCAGCTGCAGGGCAAGAAGCTGGTCATGAACCTGGGCTTTTCGCATAACGTCGAGTTCACCCCTCCGAGTGGCGTCGAGATCGTGGTGGAGAACCCGATCAAGATCGTCGTCAAGGGGATCGATAAGGAGCTGGTGGGGCAGACCTGTGCGCTCCTGCGTCAGTATCGCCCGCCGGAGCCCTATCACGGCAAGGGCATCCGCTTTGAGAACGAGCACATCATCCGCAAGGCCGGAAAAACGGGTGCGAAGTAGCTAGGGAGCGCAGAAGATGAGAAAACGAAGCAGAAACGATATGCGCATTGTGCGGCATGAGAGGCTGCGCCGCACGTTGGCCGGCACGGCAGAGAAGCCGCGGATGGCCGTTTTCCACAGCCTGAACCACCTTTATGTTCAGATCATCGACGACGACCTGGGACGTACTCTGGCCTCCGTTTCCACCCTTGAGAAGTCCCTGAGGGGTGAGCTCAAGGGGACCTGCAACGTGGAGGCTGCCAAGGTCGTCGGCAGGCTGGCCGCGGAGCGCGCGAAGGCGAAGGGGATCGAAACGGTGGTCTTTGATCGCGGCGGGCATCAGTATCATGGCAAGGTCAAAGCCCTGGCTGACGCGGCGCGCGAGGCCGGCCTTAAGTTTTAGGATCAGGAGAGCAGGCTGAACATGATCAAAAAGCGAATCGATGCTAAATCACTGGACCTCAAGGAGCGCGTTGTCGCCATAAATCGCGTCAGCAAGGTCGTCAAGGGCGGAAAGCGCTTTAAGTTCGCGGTCCTCGTGGTGGTGGGCGACGGCGACCGCTACGTCGGGGCTGGAATTGGCAAGGCCAAGGAGATCGCCGAGGCCGTGCGCAAGGGGATCGAGAAGGCCAGCAAGGAGCTCGTCGCCATCCGCAGGAACGGCGACACGATGCCGCACCCCGTCACCGGGTGCTTCGGCGCGGCGAAGGTCCTCCTCAAGCCCGCACCCGCCGGAACGGGAGTCATCGCGGGCGGAGTGGTGCGCGCCATCATGGAGCTCGGAGGGGTGAAGGACGTCGTCACCAAGGTGGTGGGGCGGACCTCCAACTCCATCAACGTGGCCTGGGCCACCCTCGAGGCGATCAAGGAGACCCGGACGGCGGACGAGATCTACAAGCTCCGCGGCAAGAAGCCGGCGGAGCCGGCGTCCGCCTCCGCGGATTAGGAGGGTTGACCATGGCTAAGATTAAGGTCAAATGGGTCAAGAGCGCCATCGGTTTCGCGGAGCGTCAGAAGCGGACGATCAAGGCTCTTGGCTTCAAGAAGCTGCAGTCCACGGTGGAGCATGAGGACACCCCTCAGATCCGCGGAATGATCGAGCACGTCCGGCACCTTGTGGTCTGGACTGTGGAAGACTGAGGAGGAGGACGGGTATGAACCTTCATGATCTCAGGCCCGCACCGAACTCCCGCACCAAGGCGAAGCGCCTGGGGCAGGGCATCGGCAGCGGGACGGGCAAGACCTCCGGCAAGGGCAACAAGGGACACAAGGCGCGCACGGGCGGCGGCGTTCGTCCGGGGTTTGAGGGCGGCCAGATGCCCCTCGTGAGGCGGACGCCCAAGCGCGGCTTCAACAACGCCCGCTTTGCGCGGACCTATCAGATCGTCAACGTCGGGTCCATCGAGGACAAGTTCGAGGCCGGCCAGGAGGTCACTCCCGATACCCTCCTGAGGGCGGGCCTGATCTCGGACGCCTCCCTTCCCGTCAAGGTTCTGGCGAAGGGGGACTTGCACAAGGCCCTCACCGTGAGGGCGAACGCCTTCAGCAAGGGTGCGGAGGAAAAGATCAAGGCGGCTGGCGGGAAGGCTGAGGTGATCTGACGTGTTCGGGTCTCTCGGCGACGCCTTCAAACTGCCTGACCTGAAAAGACGCCTCCTCTTCACCCTCGGCATCCTCTTCATCTTCCGGCTTGGGGCTCACATCCCAACGCCGGGAGTTGACACCGCCGCCATGGCGAACCTCTTCAACAGCGTCGGGGGCGGTGTGATGGACTTCCTGAACCTCTTCTCCGGCGGCGCGCTGAGCCAGTTCAGCATCTTCTCCCTTGGCGTGGCACCCTACATCAACTCGAGCATCGTGATGCAGCTCCTCGTGGTGATCTTCCCCGCCCTGGAAAAGATGCAGAAGGACAGCGCGGACGGCCGCAAGAAGCTCATCCAGTGGACGCGGTACGGCTCGATCGTCTTTGCGGTCGTGCAGGCCGTGGGCATGACGGCGTGGATCGGCAACCAGGGGATATTCTCAGGCACACTGGGGGACGCCTTCATGATCGTCACCACCCTCACGGCCGGGTCCCTGGCGGTGATGTGGCTGGGCGAGGAGCTCTCGGACCACGGGATCGGCAACGGCATCTCCCTCCTGATCTTCGCCGGCATCGTCGCTCGTATTCCGGAGGCCTTCATCCGCGTGGGGACGATGCTGCGCCTCGGCGAGATGAACTTCCTGGCGCTCCTTGCGGGGCTCGCGCTGATGATCGTCGTGGTGGCGGGATGCATCCTGCTGCAGGAGGGGCAGCGCCGCCTTCCGGTGCAGTACGCCAAGCGCGTCGTGGGAAACAAGGTCTACGGCGGACAGAGCACCTTCATCCCCTTGAAGATCAACCAGGCGGGGGTCATCCCGATCATCTTCGCCTCCTCCATCCTGATCTTCCCCTACACCATCGCCAACTTCTTCAGCGACAGTTCCGTTGGGGCCTTTATCCGTGACCTCTTTGCGGCGGGCAGGATATTCTCCTTCTACACGCTCTGCTACGTCGTGCTGGTCGTCTTCTTCTCCTACTTCTACACGGCGGTGGTCTTCAACCCGACGGACATCGCCTCGAACATGAAGAAGTACGGCGGCTTCATCCTGGGCATCCGTCCGGGGCAGCCGACGTCGGACTACATCAGCCGCGTGATGGAGCGCATCACCATGGCGGGGGGCATCTTCCTGGCGATCGTCGCCATCATCCCCAACGTGATGACCTCCATCGTGGGGACCCGGAGCTTCTACTTCGGCGGGACGGCGGTCCTGATCGTGGTGGGCGTCGCCCTGGACACGATCAACCAGATCGAGGCCCAGCTCCTGATGCGCCACTACGACGGAATCCTGAAGAAGTCCGGCGGAAAGGCCGGAAGCCTGCTTCGCATGTAGGGGGCGGGACGAGATGCGACTAGTCCTTTTAGGCGCTCCCGGCGCCGGCAAGGGGACGCAGGCCGCCCTGCTGAAGGAGCGGGAGGCGTGCGTCCACGTTTCGACGGGGGACATCTTCAGGAAGAACCTGGGGGATAGGACGCCCCTTGGGCTGGAGGCGAAGAAGTTCATGGACCAGGGTGCCCTGGTGCCGGACGACCTCGTCCTGAAGATGGTGTCCTCCCGGCTCCTGGAGCCCGACGCGGCGGAGGGCTTCCTCCTGGACGGCTTCCCCAGGACGGTGCCCCAGGCGGAGTTCCTGGAGTCCTTCCTGACGGAGCACCACGCGAAGCTGGATGCAGTGCTCCTGTTCTCCATCGCTGACGAGGCCCTCGTCCGCCGCCTCTCCAACCGCCGGACCTGCCGCTCCTGCGGGGGGATCTTCAACCTCCTCACGATGGGCGGGGCCGCGGGCGCGAAGTGCCCCTCCTGCGGCGGCGAGCTCCACCAGAGGGACGACGACCAGGAGGCGGTGATCCGCAACAGGCTCAAGGTCTTTCACGAGCAGACGGAACCCCTGATCGCCTGGTATCGGGACCGGGGGCTCCTCTCCGAGATCGACGCATCAAGCGACCCGGAAACCATCTACGCAGGGGTAAAGGCTGCGTTGAACCGGCATGCTGCACCTTAAGACCCCCGACGAGATCGACCTGCTGCGCAAGGCGGGCAGGGTTGTGGCGGATATCCTGGACCACATCGGCACGGTGGTCCGTCCCGGCATCTCCACGGGAGAGCTGGACCGCATCGCGGGCGAGCACATCAGCGCCTGCGGCGGAACGGCCGCCTTCAAGGGGTATCGGATGACGAGCAGTACGCCTCCCTTTCCGGGGATCGTCTGCGCCTCCATCAACGACGAGATCGTCCACGGCATCCCCTCGGATGAGCGGAAGCTCGAGGAGGGGGACATCCTCAGCATCGACGTGGGGGTCTGCCTGAACGGCTACTTCGGGGACGCGGCCTGCACCTACCCGGTGGGGGCTATCAGCCCGGAGCGTCAAAGGCTCCTGGAGGTGACGGAGACCTCCCTGAACAGGGCCATCGAGGCGGCCAGGGTGGGAAAGACAGTGGGCGATATCGGCTATGCGGTGGAGTCCTACGCCGTGCCCCTGAAGTACGGCATCGTCCGGGACTACACGGGACACGGGGTGGGGCAAAAGCTGCACGAGGCCCCGCAGGTCCCCAATTTCGGGCGTCCGGGACGCGGCGTCATGCTGCAGAAGGGGATGACCCTGGCCATCGAGCCCATGATCATGTCGGGGCGCGAGGCGGTCCGGGTGGGCGAAAACGGCTGGACGGTCCTCACTGCCGACGGTTCTGACGCGGCGCATTTTGAGCGGTCCATCGTCATCCTGGACGACGGACCAGAGATATTGACCCCATGGACAAGCCGGATGGGCCGTTAGGCCCGGACCCCGTTCCCTGCCGTCTTGGGCAGGTGGTCCGATCCACAAAGGGAAAGGACCGGGGCAGGCTTTATGTGGTCGTGGGTTTCTTAGACGGAAATCGACTGGCTTTGGCGGATGCGGAGCGGTTCAATGTTCTGCAGCCCAAGAAGAAGAATCCAAGGCATGTTCAGGTGACGCCGCAGTGTGCGGCGGAGTTGGTCGCTTTGATAGAGGCGGGTAAGAACATCGACCGAGGCCGCTTCTGCCAGATTCTCGCAGGGCTCGGGATGCGCTTAGATTGAGATTTCAGAACGGAGAGGCAGGGCAGCATATGGCAAACGCAGGCGGCAAAGAGGAAGTCATCGAGGCTAAGGGAGTGATCTCGGAACCTCTCCCCAACGCCATGTTTCGCGTGGAGCTGGAGAACGGGCACAAGCTTCTGGCGCACGTTTCGGGGAAGATGAGGATGCACTTCATCCGCATCCTCCCTGGGGACAGGGTGCTGGTCGAGGTATCTCCCTACGATTTGAGCCGGGGAAGGATCATATATCGCTATAAATAAGGGCTGACCTTATTTTAAGTTTGTTTTTTCAAGGAGTGGGAGCAATGAAGGTTAAACCGTCGGTCAAGCCGATCTGTGAGTTCTGCAGGGTGATCCGCCGCCATGGCGTCGTTCACGTCATCTGCAGCCGTAACCCGCGTCATAAGCAGCGCCAGGGTGTGAGGAGGTAATCGAATGGCTCGTATTTCAGGTGTGGACCTTCCGCGCGAGAAGCGCATCGAGATTGCCTTGACGTATATCTTCGGCATCGGAGTGCCCTCCGCCAGGAAGATACTGGCGGCGACGGGCGTGAACCCTGACGTCCGCGTGAAGGACCTCAGCGAGGACGACGCTCAGAAGCTGCGCCGCGAGATTGAGGAGCACTACGTCGTGGAGGGCGACCTGCGCCGCGAGGTCAGCATGAACATCAAGCGCCTGATGGACATCGGGTGCTACAGGGGGCTCCGGCATCGCCTGGGACTTCCCGTCCGCGGGCAGAAGACGAAGACGAACGCAAGGACGCGCAAGGGCAAGCGCCGCACGGTGGCCAACAAGAAGGTCGCCACGAAGTAGCGGCCGGGCCTGAACGGAATTTTTAGAGGAGGCGAAACTCGCGTGGCGAAGAGAACGGCAGTCCGCAAGGGCAAGAAACGTGAGAAGAAGAACATAAACTATGGAGTGGCTCACATCTACTCCACCTTTAACAACACGATCCTCTGCATCAGCGACAAGGAGGGGAACGTCATCTCCTGGTCCAGCGGCGGCAACGTGGGCTACAAGGGGACCCGCAAGTCCACCCCCTACGCGGCGCAGATCGTGGCCCAGCAGGTGGCCAAGGGCGCTCAGGATCACGGCGTGCAGGAGATCGACGTCATCGTCAAGGGCCCCGGCCCCGGCCGTGAGTCCGCGATTCGTTCCCTGCAGGCGGCGGGACTTCAGGTCAACCTCATCAAGGATACGACTCCCATTCCTCACAACGGCTGCCGGCCGCCGAAAAGACGCCGCGTCTAACAGCGCCCCTTGATCAGCGGCTGGAAGTTGATGGGCGCGATGGAATGCGGCCCTTGGCGTCTGCGAAGAATAGGAGCGTAAACTATGTTGGAAACCTTGGAGATCTTGCGCCCGGTGCTTAAGCTGGAGGAGAACACTCCGACTTACGGGCGCCTGTACCTGGAGCCCCTGGAACGCGGGTATGGAATGACGTTGGGAAATGCGCTTCGAAGGGTGCTCCTCTCTTCGATCCGGGGCGCTGCGATCACGTCGGTGCGCATCGACGGGGTGCTGCACGAGTTCAGCACGGTCCCTGGCGTGCGGGAGGACGTGATGGAGATCCTGATGAACCTGAAGCACATCCCCGTCCGCTCCAAGAGCAAGGAGGTTCGCGTGGTCTCCCTGGACGTTGAGAGGGCGGGGCTCGTGACGGCCGGAGATATCCCGGAGAACGGCGAGATCGAGTTTATCGACCCGGACGCGAAGATCTGCACCATGGAGGAGGGCGCCCACCTCAGCATGGAGCTCTACATCGAGCAGGGGACGGGTTACCTCTCCGCCGAGCGCCCCAGGCCGGCCTATCTTCCCCTGGACGCGCTGCTCACGGACGCGATCTTCTCCCCCGTGCTCCGGGTGAACTACCGGGTGGAGGCGGCGCGGGTCGGACAGAGGACCGACTTTGAACGGCTGGCGATGGACGTCTGGACCAATGGGATCATCGCCCCGGACGCGGCGGTGGGCGAGGCGGCCCAGATCGTTCAGACGTACTTCGGCTACATCGTGGCCAACGTCGGCCAGGCCGGCTCGGACGGTTCCGGAAGCGGCGTCTACGACCTGGACCTGGGCGCGGACAGGAGGAGTGGGCCGGCGGGGAACGAGGAGCTCCTTGCCAGGCCGGTCCGCGAGCTGGAGCTCTCCATACGCAGCGAGAACTGCCTGCTGCGCGGAGGGGTCCAGACGATCGGGGATCTTCTTCAGAAATCCCGCGAGGACCTCTTGAAGATCCGCAACCTCGGCAAGATATCTCTGACCGAGATTGAGGAAAAACTGGAAAGCGCGGGGTTAAAGCTGCGCGAGAAAAAGGAAAAAGCAGGTAAGGAGGATTAACCTATGAGACACCGTGTGGATCATAGAACGCTCGGCCGATACGGCAGCCACAGGATGGCGATGCTGGGCAACATGGCGGCCAGCCTGTTCCTGAGCGGACAGGTCAGGACCACCGTCACCCGCGCCAAGGAGCTTCGCCGCGTTGCCGAGAAGCTCATCACCCGCGCTCGTGGCGGCTCGGTGCACGACATTCGCGTCGTGTTCTCCCGAATGCCCCACAAGGAGGCCGCGACGAAGCTCTTCAAAGAAGTGGCTCCCCGCTACATGTCCTTCGACAAGGGCGGCTACACCCGCATCGTCAAGCTGGGCGTCCGCGCGGGCGACGGCTCCGAGATGGCCGTCGTCCAGCTGATCGAGAAGTAAGCGCGCCGTCCGAGAGCCTTGAACGGATCGAAGGCCTCCCGTCCCCCCATGCTTGAGCTGCGCTCCGTTTCCTTTTCCTACGACGGAGCGCGCCAGGCACTTAAGGACATCTCACTCAGGGTCGGCTGCGGCGAGCGGGTCGCCGTCCTGGGCCACAACGGGTCCGGAAAATCGACGCTCGTCAAGATCATGGGCGCCCTGCAGGTTCCATCGCGGGGCGCCTGTTTTATATCCGGACGCGACGCGCAGGACCTCCCCTTCCGGGAGCTGCGGGGGCTGGTGGGGGTCGTCTTTCAGGACCCGGAGAACCAGATCGTCGGGGCGGTGGTGGAGGACGACGCAGCCTTTGCGCCGGAGAATCAGGGCCTGCCCCCGCAGGAGATTCAGGCCCGCGTGGACTGGGCCCTCGAAAGGGTCGGGATGCGGCACAAGCGCAGGGCGATGGTTTCCGCCCTGTCGGGCGGGGAGAAGCAGCGCGTCGCGTTGGCCGGCGCGCTGGCCGCCCGCGTGCGCTGCCTGATCCTGGACGAGCCGACCTCGATGCTGGACCCGGAGGGGCGCCTGGAGGTGGAGGAAGTCCTGCGGAGGGTCCACGCTTCGGGCGTCACCCTGATCCAGGTGACGCACCAGTTGGAGAACTTCGACGACGTGGACCGGGTCCTGCTGCTGTCCGAGGGCCGCCTTGCCTGGCAGGGGGCTCCCGATGCGTTCTGGTCCATGGCGGAGTCGCTGGGGTTCGAGCTCCCGCCCCTTCGTCGGCTGACGGAGAGGCTTCAGGGGCTTGGCCTCGACGTTCCAACGGCCGACGCCGAGGGCATCTGCCGCGCGCTGGAGGGGCGGGGGTGGAACCTGCCTCAGCGGCGCGACGGGGTCCCCCCGGCCGGCCGGACGCCCCTCATCGAGGTGCGACACCTCGCCTTTCGCTTCGACGACGGTTCGGATGGCGTGGCGGCGCTCTCGGACGTTTCCGCCGACGTGCCGCGGGGCGGGTGGCTCTCCATCGTCGGGCGGACGGGGAGCGGGAAGTCCACCCTCGCACAGCACATGAACGGCCTCTACAGGCTCCAGGCCGGCAGCATCCTCCTGGAGGGAGAGCCCCTGCCCCAGAGCGGGGAGGCTCTTTACCGCTTGAGACAGCGCGTGGGGCTCGTCTTCCAGATGCCAGAGAGGCAATTGTTCTCGCCCACCGTCCGTGAGGAGCTGGCCTTTGCGCCGGCGAACGCGGGGCTCGAGGGGGAGGCGCTCGACGAGGCGGTCCTTGGGGCACTCAGGGCTGTGGGGCTGGAGGAGGACTTCCTGTCCCGAAGCCCGTTCCAGCTTTCGGGAGGAGAGCAGCGGCTGACGGCCATCGCCTCGACGCTGGCTGCCGGCCCCGACTGCGTCGTCCTGGACGAGCCCCTGGCGGGGCTGGACGCCGCCTACCGCCGCGGCATCCTGGCCCTTCTGACGCGGCTGCGGGACGAGGGCAGGAGCGTCGTCACCATCACCCATGACCTGGACATGGCGCTCGGCTTCAGCGACCGGGTGCTGGTCATGGACGGGGGCCGGAGCCTGGCGGAGGGCACGCCGCAGGAGGTGCTGCCGTCCCTGATGGAGGCGCTCCGGCCCGACGTGTGGCCGGGGGCCCTTCAGGTGTCCGCCCGCCTTCGGGCGCGGCATCCCTCCTTCCCCCTGGTCTGGCGGGTTGAGGCACTGTGGGACCTCTTGAGGCAGGGGCTTGCCCCAGGCCCTGAGCGCTTGTCCTTATCGTCGGCGGGAGGGGGAGCTTAAGGTGCGCTTTTCCTCCATGGTCATGGGGCAGTACGTCCCCGCCGACTCCGTCGTCCACAGGCTGGACCCCAGGGCGAAGCTCCTGGGGCTCCTGTGCCTCGTGTCCGGGGCCTTCGCCGCGGGGGACGCCCCCGCCGTGGCCCTCTCTACCCTGACGTTCGCGGCTCTCCTTCGCCTCTCGCACCTGTCGCTCTCGGCCGTGCTGCGCTCCGCCCGTCCCGTCTTCTTCCTCGTCGCCTTCACCTTCGCCTTCAGCGCGGCCTCGATCTGGTGGGGGGAGGGCGACCTCCTCCTGGGCCTGCGGACGGGGGGATTCAGCGCGTTCCGCCTCCTGATCCTCATGCTCTTCGCCGTGCTCCTCCCCCTGACGACGGCGCCCCTGGAGATGGCGGACGGGCTTGAGGAACTCTTGAGCCCCCTCGCCCGGCTGGGGTTCCCCGCCGGCGAGTGCGCGATGATGGTGGGCATGGCCCTCCGCTTTATCCCCCTTTTGATGGAGGAAACGGACCGCATCATGCGCGCGCAGATCTCCCGCGGGGCCCGGCTGGATCAGGGCGGGGTCCTTCGCCGCATCGTGGCCTTCTTCCCCGTGCTCATCCCGCTCTTCGTCATCGTCTTCCGCAGGGCGGACGACATCGCGCTGGCCATGGAGGCCAGGGGCTACGGGGGCGGGGCGGGAAGGACGAGACGGCGCCCTTTGCACTGGAAAAAAAGCGACACAGGCGCTACAATCTTATGTGCGTGTTTTGCCGCCTCGCTCCTCCTGTGGAGGGCGTTTCGCGGCTGAGGTACGGGTGCGGGCCGCAGACCGCGGGCGCCCAGGGGAGGGAGGGCTCTCGGTGACGGAGTGGCGGTACGCCGTTCAGCTGGCCTACGTGGGGAGCCGCTACTGCGGCTGGCAGCGTCAGGCGGACGCGATGGGCGTTCAGGAGGCCCTGGAAACCGCCCTGTCGCGCCTCTCGCCCGCGCCCGTCAAGGTCACGGGAGCGGGGCGCACGGACCGGGGCGTCCACGCCCTGGGGCAGGTGGCGTCCTTCGCCCTCGGCCGGAGGTGGCGGGAGGAGCGGCTGCGCCTCGCGGTGAACTTTCACCTGCCGGAGGACGTCCGCGTGATGAGGCTCTTCTCCGTGCCCCCGTCCTTCAGCGCCCGCTACAGCGCGCTTTGGCGCGAGTACCGCTACTTCGTGTGGCACGGCTGGGTCTGCCCGCCCCACATGAACGGCCTCGTCTGGTGGAGGACGGCCCCCTGGGACACGGACCTCGCACGGGACGCCTGCCGCGCGCTGGAGGGGGAGCACGATTTCCGCGCCTTCTGTCAGACGGGGGAGTGCCCGGAGCGGAGCGTGCGGAGGCTGGACCGCGTCCGGCTCCAGCGGTGGGGGCCGATGACGGTGCTGACGGTGCGGGCGCCGTCGTTCTTGATGAACATGGTGCGCATCATCGTGGGCAGCGTCGATGCCGTGGCGCGGGGGGAGCGCCCCCTGGCCTGGCTGGAGGGCCTGTTGCAGGGAGCGCCGCGAAAGGACGCGGCCATGACCGCCCCGGCCTGCGGGCTGTGGTTCTGGCGCGCGGCCTATCGGGAAATCCCGCTCCTGCCGCCCATGGGCGGAGAGGGCGCGTTCTTCGGCCCCTGGCCGTCCGACCTGGAGGCTGACGAGGACGGGTAGGGCCTGAAGGACGGGGAACGTTTCGTGTCCGTTGAGCCTCCCTGGGAGCGGCCGGACACGACCCATATGAATCGCTATGAGAATTTTGAAGGATCGCGTTCCAACGAGGGAGCGCTTGTGAGGAGAGGACTCCCGAGGGGGTTAGGCGATGTTTGGAACGGATATCGGTATCGATCTGGGGACCGCGACGGTCCTGATCTACGAGAGAAAACACGGCGTCGTGCTGCGGGAGCCGTCGGTGGTGGCGGTGGATCAGGACACGGGCAACATCCTGGCCGTGGGCTACGAAGCGAAGAACATGGTGGGCCGCACGCCGGGGAGCATCGTCTCCGTGCGCCCGCTCCGCGACGGGGTGATCGCGAACTACTCCATGACCGAGGCGATGTTGCAGCACTTCATGCGCCGCGTGACGAAGGGGTGGCAGCGCTTCTTCCGCAACCGCGTCATGATCTGCGTGCCGTCCGGCGCGACGGACGTGGAGCGGCGTGCCGTGCTGGAGGCGGCCCTCGAGGTGGGGGCCAGCGAGGCCTACCTCATCGAGGAGCCCATGGCCGCGGCCATCGGGGCGAGCCTCAACGTGGAGGAGGCCCGCGGCAAGATGCTGGTGGACATCGGCGGAGGGACGACGGACATCGCCGTGATCTCCCTGGGGGGCGTGGTCGTCTCGAAGTCCCTGCGCCTCGGCGGGGACAAGTTCGACGAGGGGATCATGCGCTACCTGCGCCGGCAGTACAACCTGGCGATCGGCGAGCAGACGGCGGAGAACCTCAAGATCATGATCGGCACCTGCGTCCCGCTGGAGGAGGACCAGCGCATGGTGATCAAGGGACGGGACCTGGTGCAGGGCCTGCCCCGCCAGGTCGAGGTGACCAGCTCCGCCGTCAACATGGCGATCGGCGAGATGGTCCAGACCCTTGTGGACGGCGTGAGGAACGTTTTGGAGCTAACGCCCCCGGAGCTTTCGGCCGACATCATAGACAGGGGCATCGTGCTGACCGGCGGCGGCTCCCTCCTGCGGGGCCTGCCGGAGCTGGTGGCCCAGCAGACGGGCATCAACTGCTTCACGGCGGAGAACCCGATGGAGTCGGTGGCCCTGGGGACGGGGCGGGCGCTGGCGGAGATCGACAGCCTGCGGAGCTCCGGCAGAAGCGGGATCCTGGTGAACCTCAAGAAGGGGCGCCGGCGTCGTTATTGACTTAGGGTTAGGGGGCGTGATCTTTTGAACCGAGGGCTCTACGCGGCTTGTTCGGCCATGTTGGTGCAGGAAACGAACCTGGACGTGACCACGAACAACCTGGCCAACGCGGACACGAGCGGCTACAGAAAGCGGGTTTCGACGAACGCGGAGTTCAGCGCCTACATGGACCGCCACGAGAAGGTTTCGGAGGACGCCGAGACGAAGATCATGACGGTGCCGCCCTTCACCATGAACTGGAAGGGCAGGCAGACGATCGGCACCCTGGCCCTGGCGACCGTCTACTCCGAGGACGTCACGGACGTCCGGCCCGGCGTGGTGAAGACGACGGACGACCCCCTGGAGCTTGCCATCGACGGCGACGGCTTTTTCGCCGTGCAGGACAGCAGGGGCAACATCTTCTACACCCGCGCCGGCAACTTCACGCTGGACAGCGAGGGCGTCATCATCACGCACAACGGCATGACCCTCCAGGGCGAGGGCGGCGGCATCGAGGTGGGGCAGGCCACGAGCGTGGCCGTCACCCGGACGGGACAGGTCGTCGCGGACGGCGAGGCGGTGGGGGCCATTCCCCTCTACACCTTCCAGAACCCAACGTACCTGCGGCAGGCGGGGCAGAACCTCCTTCAGCCCACGCGGCAGTCCGGGGACCCGGAGGCCGTGGAGAACGCCCGCCTCATCTCGGCCGCGCTGGAGCAGTCGAACGTCAGCGTCGTCGAGGAGATGGTGCGGATGACCGAGGCCCAGAGGGCCTACGAGGCGGCCTCCAAGGCCCTGATGACCCACGACGAGCAGACGGGAAAGCTGATCACGTCCTACAGCAGAGGATAGCAGAGGATAGCGGAGGACGATTCGGGAAGCGCCGCAGGGCGTTTCCGTGACCCGAAAAAGGGGGATGCAACGATGTTACGAGCGCTCTGGAGCAGCGCGTCCGGCATGATCGCCCAGCAGACGAACCTGGACGTCGTTTCGCACAACCTCGCGAACGTCAACACGCAGGGATACAAGAAGCGCAGGGCGGACTTCGAGGACCTGCTCTATCAGGTGTGGCGCGAGCCGGGGACGCCCGTGGAGCCGAACTCCACCGTGCCGACGGGCGTGCAGGTGGGGCTTGGAACGCGCGTCACCGCCACGCCGAGCTTCATGACGCAGGGGCACTTCCAGATCACGGACAACAAGATGGACTGGGCCATCGCGGGGCAAACCATGGCCGGGGAGAACGCCTTCTTTCAGGTGACCCAGCAGGACGGCACGATCGCCTACACCCGCGCCGGAGCGTGGGAGATCGACGGCGACGGCCAGATCGTCAGCGAGGACGGGCTTTTGCTGGAGCCGGCCATGGTGGTCCCGGAGAACGCCACCTCCGTGCAGCTGACCCGGACGGGACGGGTGATGGTCACGATCCCCGGCCAGACGGAACCGCAGGAGATCGGGCAGCTGGAGCTGGCGCGCTTCATCAACCCCGCGGGGCTTCGTGCCCTGGGCGACCGCCTCTTCCTGGAGACGAGCGCGAGCGGCGCGCCCATCGTGGGGCAGCCGGGGCAGAACGGGATGCCCACGGTGCGCCAGGGCGTGCTGGAGATGTCCAACGTGCAGGTGGTGGAGGAGATGGTGGGCATGATCATCGCCCAGAGGGCCTACGAGGCGAACTCCAAGGGGATTCAGACGGCGGACGAGCTCCTGCGGATCGCCAACGGCTTGAAGCGCTAGCGCGGAGGGGACCGTGTCCTGTCCTTCAGGGCGGAGGCCTCTCCGCCTTTTTTTTATCCAGAGGGCGTCTGGGGGCCGGCTTTTGTTCCTGCTCATCCTCTGCCTTGTCCTGTTCGCTCCCGCGGCGCAGGGAGCCCAGGGCCGCAGGGTGCGCGTCACCCTTCCCGCCGTCCTCCGCACGGCGGACGGCGCGTTCACGCTGGGGGAGGTGGCCGGGATCGAGGGGCCGCAGGACGCGAAGGCGGCTCTGTCCGCCCTGCTCCTGTCCGGGGAGGGCGGGGCCCTCACGCGGGAGCAGGTGCTCCAGGCCATCCGGGCCAGCGGGCTTGAGGGCGTTCGGGTGGAGCTCACCATGCCCGCCGTGGTGCGGGTGGAACCTTCGGCCACCGAAGGTTCTGGAGCGCAGGTCACCCCAGCGCTCCGCTCTGACGTTTCCCTGTCATCTATGATAAAATCACTGGCAGGGTGGGGCGGCACGGTGGAGGTCGTTGCTTCGGGCCCCGTCCCGGAGGGACGCCTCGTGGCGCCGGCCTTGATGGTGCCGGGGACGCCTGCGGCGACTCTGCGGTTTCAAGACAAGGCGGGGCGGCTGCGTTCGTTGGCCGTGCGGATGACCTGGCATCAGGACGTTCAGGTCGCGGCGCGAACCCTTCAGAGGGGGCGGCCGATCCGGCGGCAGGACCTCATGATGCGCCGGGTGCAGATCGCCCGTCCGGGCGTCTACGCCGAGCGGGCAGAGCAGGTCTTGGGCTTCATCCCGAGCCGGACCCTGAACCAGGGGGAGCCCGTCCTTCTGGAGCTCCTGACCTCTCCGACCCTCGTCAGGAAGGGACGGCCGGTGAAGGTGGTGGCCCGACTGGCCGGCCTCACGGCGACGGCGGAGGGCGTGCTTCTGGACGACGGCGAGCCGGGGGACGTGGTCCGCGTGCGGCGGACGGACCGGAAGAACGCGGTTTTGGAGGCGCGGATCATCGATGAGAACACGGTGGAGGTGACGGTCCCATGAAGATTTGCTTTAGGCAGGGGAGGGTCGTTGCGCTCACGGCCCTTGCGCTCTGCGCCCTTGGGGGGACGTTCCTTGCCGGGGCGGCGGGTGCCGCTTCGCTGTGGGACGACCGGACGAACTGGATCGTTGACGTGCGACCGGGGCGAGTGGGGGACGTGGTGACCGTCCTGGTGAACGAGAGGACGAACGCCAAGGACGAGGCGACGATGGACCTCAAGAAATCCTCCAGCAATTCCGTCAGCGACGGGACGGGCATCCTGAAGTTCATTCGGGCTCTCTCCCTGACCAGCAAGAACAGCAGCGCCGGCGACGGCTCCTTCGAGCGGAAGCACCACGCCACGGCCACGGTGGCCTGTCTTGTGACCGAGGTACTGCCGAACGGGAACCTGGTCATCGAGGGGACGCGCGACGTCCGCACGAGCGAGGAAACTTTGCAAATTCAGCTGGTGGGCGTCATCCGCCCCCAGGACGTCAACAGCGACAACCAGATCAACAGCTCTCTCGTGGCCAACGCGGAGCTGGCGGTCAAGGGGCGCGGCGCCATCGCCCGCACCCAGAAGCCGGGGATCATCTCGCAGATCCTGCAGGCCGTGTTCTAAGGAGAAGCGACGAATGAAGCGCTTTCGAGCTCTCGGTTTCGTCTTGGCGTGCCTCCTCGTCGGCCTGCAGGCCGCGGGGGCGGCGGCCTCCGTCAACCTTCAGGACATGGACTTCACCAAACTGCACCCCAGGGTCCGCATCAAGGACATCGCGGATATCGAGGGCGCGCGGGACAACCAGCTGACGGGGGTCGGGCTGGTGACGGGCCTGCGCGGAACGGGGGACAACTCCGCCATGACGACCCACATGATGCGGAACATGATGCGCAACTTCGGCGTGACGCTGGCCCCGAACGAGGTAAAGACCCGAAACGTCGCGGTGGTTTCGCTGACGGCGACCCTGCCGCCCTACGCGCGTCCGGGGCAGAGGATCGACGTGAGCGTCAACGCCATCGGCAACGCTCAGAGCCTTCAGGGAGGGACCCTGATACAGGCCCCTCTTCACGCTGCGGATGGCAACGTTTATGCGGTGGCCCAGGGCTCCGTGCTGGTGGGGGGATGGGCGGCGGACGGAAGCTCTGCTTCGACGACGAGAAACGTCCCCACGGTGGGGCGCGTCCCCAGCGGGGCGATCGTGGAGAGGGACGTCCCCTCGGACTTCACCCTGGGGGGGCAGATGGCGCTCCTCCTGCGCGACCCGGATTTCACCACGGCTCAGCGCGTCGCCGACGCGATCAACCAGAAGTTCGGGGCCATCGCGTCCCCCGTGGACGCGGGGCGGGTGGTCGTCAACCTTCCCGGGCAATACCTGGCGGCTCCCACGGCCTTCCTCGCGAACGTGGAGAGGCTTGAGATCACGCCGGACATGGCGGCCAGGGTGGCCGTGAACGAGAGGACGGGGACGGTGGTGATGGGCGGCAACGTGCGCATCAGCTCAGTGGCGGTGGCGCACGGGAACCTGACCGTGTCCGTGAAGGACGACCCGAACGTCGTGCAGCCGGAGGCGTTCAGCGGCGGAGAGACGCGCGTTGAAATCCGGACGGACATCACGGTGAACGAGGACGGGGCCAGCATGATCGCGATGCCGGCCACCACGACGGTCCGCGACATGGTGCGCGTGCTGAACGCCATAGGGGCGACGCCGAGGGACATCATCACGATCCTTCAGGCGATCGACAAGGCGGGCGCGCTGCACGGCCAGCTGGTGAACATGTAGGAGGGGACGGGGAGATGACGATCGACGCCCTGCGGGCGAGCGCCTCCCGCGCGGGTCGCACGCGGAGGACGGAGGTCGATCCGGAGGTCCACCGGTCGAAGGAGGCCGGGCGGCTCCGGGAGTCCTGCCAGCAGTTCGAGTCCATCCTGTGGGCGAAGCTGTGGAAGGAGATGCGGAACACGGCGCGCTCCTTCTCCGGCTCGAAGGACCGGCCCTGGAAGCAGATGGAGGACCTGTCGCTGGAGATGGCCTGCGACGAGCTGGTGGAGAGGTCGGGAGGCGCGGGCCTCTGGAAGATGCTCTACGACAGCATGATCGAGCGCGTCGCCGCGGAACAGGAGCGGGAGCGAGCGGACGGCGAAGGGCAGGACGCCGGGGACGCGGAGGCCCCCGTCTCCTTTGACGCCCGCGCGTGAGGCCCTGCCCTGGTGGAGCGAGGGCCTTCGCTTTGATTGCCTTGGGTGCGGCCGCTGCTGCCGCTGGGGGCCCGGAGCGGTTTTCTTTTCCGAGGAAGAGGGGCGCGCCGTCGTGGAGTTCCTCGGCATCGACCCCTCGGACTTCAAGCGCCGCTTCGTCACGATGCGGTGGGGAAGCCCCAGCTTCGCCGAGCGGTCAAACGGCCACTGCGTCTTCTACGATGCCGGGAGCGCGCGGTGCCTCATCTACGCGGTGCGGCCCGAACAGTGCCGCTCCTTCCCCTTCTGGCCGGAGCTCCTCCAGTCGCGCGCGGCGTGGGACGCCGAAGCCCGCCGTTGTCCCGGCATGAACGAGGGCCCGCTCCGCAGCGCGGAGGAGATTGAGGAGTGGATCACGAGCGCCCGGAATTGGCTTGTGGCGCGGGAGGAGGACCGGGAAAATCCCGAAGCTGATTGACAGAAGCTCCAAAGTGTCTTACACTAAAATCGCACGTGAGAATTCAAAAGGATTCAGAATTTCAACCATAAATATTTCAGTAAGGCTTGTCGTTTTTCTTCGTTATGCTGTTGTGTGTTGTGGGAAGCCCGAGTTTTGGGCGGAGTTCGTCATGAACCGGCAGGTCATAAGGAGGAAATTGAGATGCAGTCTTGGTTGGGTCCTGTTTTTGGCGAGTTTTTCGGTACGCTGGTGCTCATCGTGTTCGGCGACGGCGACGTCGCGGCGACGGCGCTGAAGGGATCGAAGGGCGAGGGAGCGGGCTGGGTCCACGTGAACTGGGGCTGGGCATGGGCCGTCGTGATGGGCATCTTTGCCGCCCAGGCGACGGGATCGCCCCAGGCGGACATCAACCCTGCCGTCACCCTGGCGAAGTTCATGGCCGGGACCTACGCGGCGAACGAGGCCCTGGTGGTCATGGCCGCGCAGTTCGTCGGCGCTTTCCTTGGGGCGGTCATCGTCTACTTCGCCTATCTGAACCACTGGGAGGGGACGGCTCCGGACGCGCAGCTCGCCGTGTTCTGCACGGGGCCGGCCAGGAGGAATTACCCCTGCAACTTCCTGACGGAGGTCATCGCCACGTTCTTCCTGGTGACGGGCATCATGTGCATCTTCTCGAAGGGCGTCGGTGGGCAGGGCGGCTGGATGGGCGCCTTCATGGTGGGCGGCCTGATCTACGTCCTCGGCGCTGCGCTGGGCGGCCCCACGGGCTACTCCATGAACCCCGCGCGCGACTTTGGTCCCCGCGTGGCACACTTCGTCCTCCCGATGGCCGGCAAGCGCGATTCCGATTGGGGCTACGCCTGGGTCGGCACGATCGGCCCCTGGGCCGGTGCCGCCGTTGCGTTCTTCTTCTGCCGCGCTTTTGGGTTGATGTAGCGTTTTTCGGGGCCGGGGGCTTTTGTCCTCCGGCCCTCTTTCGTCCATGGAGGCCGGCTGCCGCACTCAACGGGGCGGGAGGTCGGTCCGTTTGCGTAAAGGAGGTTTTGTCATGTCGGAGAAGAAGTACGTGGCCGCGATCGACCAGGGCACGACCAGCACCCGATGCATGATCTTCAACAAGAAGGGCCTGCCCGTGTGCTCGGACCAGATGGAGCACGCGCAGATCTACCCCCATCCGGGCTGGGTCGAGCACGATCCGATGGAAATCTGGTCCCGCACCCAGGACGTCATCCGCAACGCGCTGGAGCGCGGCGGCATCTCGCCGGCGGAGATCGCCGCCATCGGCATCACCAACCAGCGCGAAACGACGGTCGTGTGGGACAAGGCGACGGGCCGTCCCATCTATAACGCCATCGTGTGGCAGTGCGTGAGGACGCAGGACTTCTGTGCCCAGTGGCAGAAGATGCCCGGCTGGGAGCAGACCGTCACGGGCGAGGGCAAGGTGAAGGACCACACGGGGCTCCTGATCAACCCCTACTTCTCTGGGACCAAGATCAAGTGGATCCTGGACAACGTGCCCGGCGCGCGGGAGCGCGCGGAGCGCGGCGAACTGCTGTTCGGCAACACGGACTGCTGGCTGATCTGGAACCTCACGGGCGGTCCCAACGGCGGCGTGCACGTCACGGACGTGTCGAACGCCTCCCGAACCCTTCTGATGAACATCGAAACGCTCCAGTGGGACAAGGCCATGCTGGACTTCCTGGACGTCCCGGAGGCCATGCTGCCGAAGATCATGCCGTCGAGCGGCGTGTTCGGCATGACGGCGAAGAACGGGCCCTTCGGGGCGGAGATCCCCGTGTCGGGGGACCTGGGCGACCAGCAGGCGGCGCTCTTCGGGCAGGCGTGCCTCAAGAAGGGCGAGGCGAAGAACACCTACGGCACGGGCTGCTTCATGCTGATGAACATCGGGGAGAAACCCATCCAGTCCATGAACGGCCTCCTGACCACGGCGTTCTACAGCCGGGAGCAGGGCAAGTGCGTCTACGCCCTTGAGGGGTCCATCGCCATCGCCGGGGCGGCCGTCCAGTGGCTGCGCGACAACCTGAAGCTCGTCGATGCCGCGCCGGACACGGAGTTCTTCGCCTCCAAGGTAGAGGATTCGGGCGGCGTCTACTTCGTCCCCGCCTTCTCCGGCCTCTTCGCGCCCCATTGGGACATGACCGCGCGGGGCGCCATCGTGGGACTCACGCGCTACGTCCAGAAGTCGCACATCGTCCGCGCGACGCTTGAGAGCATCTGCTACCAGACCCGCGACGTCATCGACGCCATGCAGAAGGATTCGGGCGTCAACCTCACCAGCCTGAAGGTGGACGGGGGCGCTGTGAAGAACGACCTCCTGATGCAGATGCAGGCGGACATTTTGGGCGTCGAGGTGGTGCGCCCCGTCGTGAACGAGACGACGGCCCTCGGCGCCGCCTATGCCGCAGGCCTTGCCGTGGGCTTCTGGAAGGACGAGAACGAGATCCGGGCCAACTGGGCCGTCGACCGTAAGTTCGCCTCGCTGTCGCTGCCGGAGAAGCGCGAGAAGATGTACGCCGGCTGGAAGAAGGCCGTGGAGAAGTCCCGCGGCTGGACGGAGTAGGTCGGCTCCGGCTGTCCCGCGCCGCCGGCCGCTTCCTGCGCGGCAAATGAAGGTCAACGAACGGGCAGCCCGCTCAACCCTGGGCTGCCCGTCTTTGTAGCACAGGCAATGTGGGGAGGGGGTAACACAATGTCCCGCGAAGAGTTTGACGTCGCCATCATAGGCGGGGGCGTCGTGGGGGCGAGCCTGGCGCGCGAGCTCACCCGCTGGAGGGTGCGCGTCGTCGTCCTGGACAGGGCAGCGGAGCTGCCGTCGGGAGCCAGCCGCGCCAACAGCTCCATGATCCACGGCGGCTTTGACGATTCGCCGAACACCCTGAAGGCGCGCTTCTGTCCGGAGGGGAACCGCATGTACCACGCGCTGAAGGACGAGCTGGACTTCCACCTGGACGAGTGCGGCTCCTACGTCTGCGCCTTCGACGACAAGGACATGGCGCACCTGGAGAAGCTCCTGGTGCAGGGCAGGGCGAACGGGGTCCCCGGACTGGAGATCGTGACGGGGGAGAGGCTGCGCGGGAACGAACCCAACGTTTCGCCCGACGTCAAGGCGGCTCTGTGGTCGCCGACGGCGGCCATCGTCAACAACTTTGAGGCGGTCGTGGCCTTTATGGAGAGCGCGAAGATCAACGGCGCCGTCCTTCGGCTCGAAACGCGGGTTACGGGCCTGATGCTGGACGACCGAGGGGAGGTGCGGGGCGTTGAAACGGACCGCGGCCCCGTGTACGCCCCGATCGTGGTCAACGCCGCGGGAGTCCACTCCGAGGAGGTCGCCTCCTGGGCGGGCGAGCCGGACTTCCACATCACACCGACCCGCGGCGAGTACTTTCTGCTGGACCGCACGGCGGGGGACTTCGTCACGAGCTTTCTCTTCGCCTGCCCGTCGGAACGGGGCAAGGGCGTCACCGTGGCCCGCACGGCGGAGGGCAACCTGCTGGCGGGCCCCACCGCCACGGTCCAGAAGGACGGGGACGACACCGCGACGACCCCGGAAGGACTGGCGCAGGTGCTGGAGGGGGCGCGGCGCCTCGTGCCCAACTTCCCCGTGAACCTGAACATCACCACCTTCGCCGGCGTCCGGGCCAACACGGACACGGGGGACTTCGTCATCGAGGCGCTGAAGGCGCCCCGCGGCTTCGTGAACGTGGCGGGGATCAAGTCGCCGGGTTTCACGTCGGCCCCGGCCATCGCCGTCCACGTGGCGGAGATAATCCGCGCGGAGCTGGGGGACCGAGCGTCGTTTGAGCCCAACCCCCATTTCGTTCCGGAGCGGCGCGGCATCCCCCGGTTTGCGGAGCTCCCAATGGAGGAGCGCGCACGGCTGGCGAGGGAGGACCCCGCCTGGGGCCAGATCGTCTGCCGCTGCGAGACGGTGACGGAGGCTCAGGTGCTGGAGGCCATCCGGCGCGGCGCGCGGACCGTCGCGGCCGTCAAGATATGGACCCGTGCGGGGGCGGGCCGCTGCCAGGGCGGCTTCTGCTGCCCGCGGGTGGCGGAGATACTGGCGCGGGAGCTTCAAATCCCCTTGACCGAGGTCACGCGGCACGGCGGGAACTCCCGGCTCCTGCTGGGCGGGGCGAAGGAGTTCCTTCTCGACGAGGGGCGAGGAGAGGAGGCGCGGTCATGAACGGCAGGGACAGGATCGACGTCCTGATCGTGGGGGCGGGACCGGCCGGCGTCGCAGCGGGGATCGGAGCGCGCCGGGCCGGCGCGGAGCGCGTCGTCGTGGCCGAGCGGGACTGGGACCTTGGCGGCATCCTTCAGCAGTGCATCCACCCGGGCTTCGGGCTGCGCACGTTCAAGGAGGAGCTGACGGGGCCGGAGTACATGCACCGCTTCGTGCAGCAGGCCCGGGAGGCTGGGGTGGAGTTCCTCACCAACACGATGGTCTTTCAGATGGACCCGGACGGGGGGCTCTGGACGATGAACCGGGAGCGCGGGATCGAGCGCCTGACGGCGGGCGCGGTGGTGCTGGCCATGGGGTGCCGCGAGCGCCCGCTGGGGGCCATTCGCGTTCCGGGCACCCGACCCGCCGGGATCTACACCGCCGGAACGGCGCAACGCTTCGTCAACATGGAGGGGGGGATGCCGGGCAGGCGGGCGGTCATCCTGGGGTCGGGGGATATCGGCCTGATCATGGCCCGCCGCATGGTGTGGGAGGGCGCGTCCGTCGAGGGGGTCTACGAGGTCATGTCCTGGGCGGGCGGCCTGAGGCGCAACATCGCGCAGTGCCTCGACGACTACGGCATCCCCTTCCACCTGGAGACGACGGTGACCCGTGTGCACGGCCGCGACCGCCTGGAGGGGGTGACGGTGGCGAAGGTGGACGAACGCCGCGCGCCCATCCCCGACACCGAACGATTCGTCCCCTGCGACACGCTCCTGCTGGCCGTGGGGCTTATCCCGGAGAACGAGCTCTCGCGCATGGCGGGCCTCGCGATCCACCCCGTCACGGGTGGCCCCGTGGTGAACGACCTGCTGCAGACCAGCCGCCCCTCCGTCTTTGCGGCGGGCAACGTGTCGATCGTCTACGACCTCGTGGACAACGTGAGCGACGAGGGGCTGAGGGCCGGGGAGAACGCGGCGCGCTACGCCCGCGGCGAGCTGTCCGCGACGCGGGCCATTCCAGTGCACGGCGGCAAAAACGTCCGCCTCTTCCTGCCCCAGTGCGTGACGGGGGAGACGGACGTCACGATCTACATGCGCGTCACCCACCCCATCGAGGGGGCGTGTCGGGTGACGGCGGAGCCGGGGCTGTTCTCCCAGCGCCTGCGCTACGCCCGCCCCGGAGAGATGTGCGAAGCGCGCCTCGACGCGGAGCGAATCCGTGCGGCGAACCCCAAAGAGATCGTGGTGGACGTCCAGCCGGCCTGAGCCGGCGCGTCGACGGGACCGGAAGGGATCGGTGGTGCTGGAATGACGAGGGAACGGAAGTTTATCTGCGTCTCCTGCCCTCTGGGCTGCGGGTTGACCGTGGCGTTGGACGGGGACGCGATCGTGAACGTGAGCGGCAACAGCTGCCCGCGGGGCAGGACCTACGCCGAGTCCGAGGTGAAAAACCCCTGCCGGGTGTTTGCCTCCACGGTGCGGGTGAGGGGCGGCCGGCTGCCCGTCTGCCCGGTGCGGAGCCGGACCCCCGCGCCGAAGGGGAAGCTCCTCGACATCGCGCGGGCCGTGGCGGAGCTGGAGGTCCCGGCGCCCATCGCGATCGGGCAGACGATCCTGAAGGGCGCCTGCGGCACGGACGTGGACATCGTCGCGAGCCGTGACCTGTCCGCCCTGTAGGCCCATCTGCGGGCGGGGGAGCGCGCCGTGTACGATGGCCGTTTAAGGGGGCGTCGATTGGCGGGGCGGGGGCGCTAAACCGCACCCTTCGCGTCCGCCCCTCCCTGCGGGGCCGCATGGCCCAGGAGGCGCGCCTGCTCCCGGACCCGCCGGCGCACCATCTCGACGAAGCGCTCCGGCCCCAGCACCCGGACGAGGGGGCCGAACGCCAGGACGCGGATCAGGAGCTCCTTCTCGTCCTGAGCGTCGTAGAGGATGTGGAGCAGGCGCTCCCCGTCGGGCCCGGCCTGGGGACGGCAGGGGAAGCTGGCGAAGTGCAGAAGCGCCCGCTCCATGGCCTGCCGCTCCTCCGTCAGCAGCAGCACGACCGGCTCCGTCCGCGCCGAAGGACGGACTGCGGCCTCGGCTGCGGCGTACCTCGTGCCGAGGACGGCGCACCGGATGCGCGCCAGGTTGATCGTCTCAGCCCAGGCCGGCCGTCCCGGGTCGGCGCGCCGGGCCAGGAGGCGGAACCGGTCGTCCTTCAGGGAGTATTGAAGCCTTTGGGGCAGGAAGTTGCCGCGGACCTCGCGCCCGTGCCCCGACGTGAAGCGCGCCCACAGGAGCCGCCCCTCCTGAAGGGACGTCAGGACCGTGCGAAAGACGCTGCGGTACCCCTCGTCCCGGAAGGGGTCGGGGTCGCGGGAGCGGTCGAAGGCGCAGAGGTCTGCGGCCTGGAAGAGCGGCTTTGCCCCAGCCAACTGGTCCCTCGCGCGGCGCAGGGCCTCCGGCTCCAGGAAGAGCCCCATCCGTTCGTCCTCCAGCAGCGCGGCGAGCCACCGTCGCTCCAGCGTGGAGAGCGGGCGGCGGACGGAGCGAAGACGGGGGATGAAGGAACGGTCGGTCCCCCGTCGAAAGAGCGGCCATTCCCCCTCCGTCAGGGGAGGGAGCATCAGGGCGGGGGTCTCGGCGAAGCCCCACCGGGCGACGTCCCGTCGGATTGCCTCCGGGGTCAGGGGGCCCTCCCGGTCGGCCCGCTCCAGCAGCCGGGCCGCGATGACGTAGTAGCGCCCGAAGGCCTCGTGAAAGAGCGCGTCCGCTGCCCTGCATCGCCCGCCGTCGCTTGCGGCGTCCCCCTTCGGGCCGCTGCGGGCCGTTCTCGGCTCCGAACCCTCCTTCGGTATCGGGCCGCAGGGGACGGACCCGCCGTCGCCGGAGTAGAGCGCCTCCATGCGGCGGAGGTCGTCGTGGAAGCGCCGCAGCATCCGCCGGTTGTCACCCCTTAGGCTCAGGATCCGTCCCGTGAAGGTCCGCAGAAAGGGAAGCATCTCCATGGAGTCCGACGCCCTGCGCTCGTAGACGATCGTCCCGTCGGGCCGCTCCGTCACGCTCCCCCCGCGCCCCTCTCGTTTCAGGCGCTCTGCCACGTAGCGCTCCCTCCGTCCCTCCGTGGTCAGGACCATGCGCACCCGCTCCTCTCGAAGCGGGTAGGGAAGGCTGGCTCCCCACAGGCGGGGAAGGAGGGCGTCGAAGGCCTGCCGCTTGACCTCGAAATCGGGGTTCAACTCCCCCAACCGCGCCGAATCCACGCGGTCCAGTCGGATCAGGGTGAAACGCTCGCCCCGATGCAGGACGCCGTAGCGCCGCCCGCTCTGAAGTCCGAACAGGGCCTTGACCGGCGTCCCGGAGACGGTGCGGTCGCGGAGCTTCAGGACGACCTCCCGACCCTCGGCCGCGGCCGTGAGCAGGGTCAGGAGGACCGCGTCGTCCAGCGTGTGGACCAGGAAGTCGTGCTTGAAGCGAAAGAGGGCGTTGACCCGCCCCAACTCGTCCTGGATGCGGGCGCCGAGCTGCCCGAAGGGAGCCGCCTCCGTGAAGAAATCGACGGCCTCCAGCAGGTCCTCGTCCAGGTCCTCCGCGCACAGGGGCGCGAGGCGGTACCGCCGGCGGCGTCCCGAATCGACCTCCTCCACAAGCCCCAGCTCCGCGTACTCCTTCAGCTTCAGGCGCACCGTCGCGGCCCCGAAGACCTCGCCCCAACGCTCCGCCAGGGCGTCAGCCGCCTCGTCCGCCGCAAGGGACGCGCCGCCGCTCAGGAGGTCCAGCAGCAGGAAGTGGAGCAGGATGTCGTTGCGGGTGAAGCTCTTGGTCGCCCACAGGGCGTAGAGCGGGTTGCGTGGCTCGTCCGCGGCGTCCAGGCAGAGGGAGACGGCGCGGCCGCCCGGCGCGGGGGTGCGGCGCATCGAGTCGCCAAGCCAGCTCTCGATGCGCCGGCGCTCGTTGTCGTAGCTTCGCCCCGCCTCGTACTCCTCGCGGGTCCGGTAGCCGAACAGGTAGAAATCTCGAAGATAGCGGCGCGCCCGGTCCAGGCTCTTGACGAGCTCCGAAAAGCGCATCCCTTTCCCCCCTTTCGTCCTGAAATGGGACCTTTATGCCCTTCCTTCCAGCATACCATGCTGCGTCCCCTCGCATACCCTAAGTTCGCAAGTTTTTTTGAATGAACTTTTTGCCCCGATCGGTTATCCTGTATTCAGCGCGTCGGGGGACCTCAAAAAAGTCCGGCGGCGCCCCTGGGCACTGCCCCTGGGCGTTCCGTTGAGCCGTCGCGGGGAAATCCTGGGGTTGCGGGTTCGAATCCCGCTCCGGCTGGGAGGCCGGATAGCTCAAAGGCAGAGCGCAGGGCTGAGGTTGCGGGTTCGAATCCCGCTCCGGCCGAGAGGCCGGATAGCTCAATGGTAGAGTTGCGTAGGAACAAAACGACGAAGTCGGAACGATGGGATACGGCGCTTGCCGGTTCGGCTGGAGTTTGGGCCGGACGCCCCTGAAGCCGTCTCGAGGCGTCCGAGGCCCCGTCCCGGACCTGCCGCGGCCCAGGCCTCCCCGATGGGGACGGCTCCGGCCCGGCGCGTCCCGGACGGAACGGAGCCCCACGGGGACAGAGGGGCAACGCCGTATTCCATCACTATTCAGGAGCGCCGATTGACGAAAAGCGCGTCCTGGAATGAATTTTCAAGGAGGAAAAGATGAAGATCACGGTCGGCGAAAACGAGCGCGCGTTTCTCTTTCGCAACGGTCGTTTCGTGAGGATGCTGGGAACGGGCAGGCACCGGCTGTTCCGCTTTCTGGGAGAGGAAGTCCGCCGGCTGGACGTGGACGACGAGCCCCTGAACGCCGACATCCCGCTGCCGGTCTACCTTCGGGACGAGAACTTCGCGCGGGAGGTGGAGACGGTTCGGGTCCCCGACGGGCACGTGGCCCTGCACTTCACGGACGGGCGCTTTACGGGCGTGCTGGAGCCGGGGGAGCACACCTACTGGAAGGTGTTTCGGAGCCACGACTTCAAGCTGGTGGATACGGAGGACGAAACCGTCACCCTGCCTCCGCAGGTTCAGGGGGTCATCCCGAACTTCCTCTGTGAGCGGGTGGAGGTCGATGCCCACGAGGTCGCCCTGCTGTACGTGGACGGACGCTTTGAGCGCCTGCTGGAGCCGGGACGGTACTTCTTCTGGAGAAATGGCAGGGACATCGAATGGACGCCCTGCGATCTGCGCATCCGCCAGGTGGACGTCGCGGGGCAGGAGATTTTAACCCTGGACAAGGTTTCCCTTCGCCTCAACTTCGTCTGCACGTACCGCGTCCTGGACCCGGTGCGCCTGTATCGGGAACAGGAGGCCCCGGAGCGCCAGCTCTACGCAGCCCTTCAACTGGCCCTGCGCGAGGTGGTGGGGCACCTGCGGTTCGACGAGCTGCTGGAGCGCAGGAACGACCTGGGCTCCATGGTGCTGGAGGCCCTGCCCCATGACGGGATCGTGGAGTTCGTCTCCGCGGGGCTTCGGGATGTCGTCCTGCCCGGCGAGGTCCGGGAGATCATGAACACGGTGCTGGTCGCGGAGAAGAAGGCCCAGGCCAGCGTCATCACCCGACGCGAGGAGGTGGCCTCCACCCGCAGCCTGCTGAACACCGCAAAGCTCATGGAGGAGAACGCCACGCTCTTCAAACTGAAGGAGCTGGAGTACCTGGAGCGCATCTGCGAGAAGGTGGGGTCCATCTCGCTGGACAACGCCTCCGGGATCCTGGAGCAGTTGAGGACCATGACCGCCCTCGGCGGAATGAAGCCCGACGGCAGGTAACTGGATTTTTAAGGTAACGCCAGGGATAGGGAGATTGTCCCCCCTACCGGGGTCTCCCTCCTTACAACCCGCGAGCGATGGCTTTGAATTCTTCTATATTGCACGTGCCCGGCCAGCCTGGCTGCTTTTGCTGAAACACCATGTAGTAGCGGTAATCTCCCCCCGCCGCGCTGGCCCATTTGTCCCCGGTCCAGGCCTTCTCCCGTGAGTCCGCGTTGTCCAGGTGGTCGCCCTTCGCCTCGATCATCAAAACTTTGCCGCTTTGGGTCATTGCGATGAAGTCCGGGTAGGCATGCAGAGGCCCGTTGATCTGAAACTCCCGCTTGGCGATGTTCCTGTGCCACCAGAGCAGGTTATCCATGCCGGAAAGCTCCATCACCATGTCCCGCTCGTAGCCGTTCATGTCCTCCTCAGCGGCGTAGAGGGACTTTGCGATGGCCGCGGTGTGACGGACCGGAGTGATGACCTCCCGCAGACGAAAGGAGGGACGGCAGATGATCTTTCCCTGGTTCAGGAGAAGCTCAAAA
>ERZ773099.456-NODE-456-length-35212-cov-4.396820_pt1 | contig 35212 bp, 32 predicted proteins | sample MGYA00511120_ERZ773099 | MGnify/ENA primary metagenome ERZ773099 (study PRJEB29015, sample SAMEA2738012) | human oral metagenome | biome: human oral; feature: human-associated habitat; material: dental | place: China | collected 2104 ... | reverse complement strand
AAAGCAGTATGTAGAACATCGGCTCGGTTAATGGTTCCAATGATTTTTTGGCCATATATAGCACCATCCCATTGATCAAATTTGCTGTAAGATTCCTAATATCGTTAATCGATATTTCTAGCTAAAATATAATATCGTAATACGATATTGTCAATAATATTTATACAAAATAATAGCATGTACTAAAAAAGTACATGTTTGTCGTTCATACAAATGATTTTAATTACGTCTATCGCAAGATTTCCTAGGTGGAGCTCCTAGATGTATAACGTGCTATATCCTCAGACTGCTGGATGTATCCGATATTTTCCTGCCTGAATCTATCATAAGTCCAACCTGATGCACGAAACACGTTCCCGTATGCAGTCCAGACGGCGCGAGTAGTCGCTCGCATGAGGAAGCGCCTTTTGAAATTTAGCCATCTGCTCTGCTTAAAATACCCAATTGTATAGGACTGAAAAATCACGTGAGGTAGCTCGTCATGAAGCATCTGAGCACAGATTCTCTTTAATGCTGGAGAGTCCGTAGCATCACTAAGGGCTGAGTAATACGAGAGAGCGACAATTTCTGCAGTTACAAGAGTTACGACCTCAGAGCGGATATCGCCACGTTTACGGAGACGGCGAAATGTCCTATCGAGAAAATTACTTTTGCGTAGTGGTAAATTATGAAAGCGCATGAATTCGCCGAGGTAAGAAGAATGGAAATTCTCCTCCTTGATAAATAGCTTAATGACATCGGGATATATATTCTCGTCGAACAAGCTTGCGAATGCTTCTGCCGCCTTGAGAAGATGAATTCCGTCGCTGTGCTCGCCTATTTGAAACGCAGAAATAGAAGGCAGTATCAGTGCTTTGGTTTCATCAGATAGAGTTGCTTCTTGAGAGAAATCTATATGCAGCCGGTGCTTGTCGTTTTCACGGAAAAATTCCAGCCACTCGTCGTAGCTATATTTTACCGAAGGATCATTTCTAAGTTCAATCATGATTACCTCAATTGATTAGCGTAGTTAAGTAGATTAAAAAACATATTATGTATTCACTATTGTAACAGATACGGGTAATAACTAAAAATTTGTGATCACTATATCGAAAATTGTGTCTTGCGGTATTTTCGCATGTGCTATTATAGTGACAGATTAAGTTTCAGAAAAATAGGTGATTAATATGCTTACAAAGAAACAGTTTCAAATAAAGTATAACTTAACGAAGCGAGAAGTAGATGGTATCTGCGAATACTATGGAATAAAGAAGGCCAAAGGGCAGTTTCAAATTCCAGATGATACTGAGCCTGTTTATATACCCGATAGGAGGCTCTTGAACAAGGAGCTGCGTTTGTACCTATTCGTATCCGATGCAATTCACAAGAAAGTGAAATTGGTACCAGAGCTATTTTACTCGACAGACGATGAGATTCGAACTGTGGTAAGAATTATGCGTGATAAAGAACTACTAGTGAGAATTGAAGGCAGACCGGAAGAAAGCTTAGAATATCAAGACTATATTCTTGGGCATAAATTTGCATATTGGAAGAGGAACGCTACTGATAATTTCAAGCTTGTTAAGGAGATCCTTGGGATCGTAGTTGAGTCTAGTTCGAAGGGGGCGGCTTCTGCGGTACTCGAGTACTATACTACGATGTAAAAGAATTTTGACGAGCAAAATCAAATGAATGTAAAGGGTCTTTGATGGATAAAGAACAATATATCTAATAACATTATCTTGAAGGGAGGTGCGAATTATGGAACTCGGTAAGAAAATCAAACATTACAGAAATGATAAGTCATTCACACAGGATGCACTTGCTGAAAGAGTTTTTGTTTCAAGACAGACTATTTCAAATTGGGAGAATGACAAAAGCTATCCAGACATTAACAGTATTATATTACTGAGCGAAGTATTAGAGGTATCTATTGATAATTTGATTAAAGGAGATGTTGAGCAGATGAAAGTTGAAATTAATACGGAAGAAGTCCAGAAAATGAAGTGGTATTCTATGATGATGCAAGTTTTCTTATTATTAGCAGTAGTTTTGCTATTTCCACTAGTAAAATTTGTTGGATACTATGCCATTATTCCGTGTTTTGGGTTATGGGGGTGCGGGATGGCTTTTGCAATCAAAATAGAGAAAATCAAGAAACGTAACGACATTCAAACCTTTAAGGAAATTGTTGCATTTGCAGAAGGAAAGAGATTAGATGAACTAAAGAAACTTGAAGAAAGTGCAAAACGCCCATATCAGAAAATCATATCAGTTATTGTTGCTGCATTAATCACTGCAGTGATTTGTGGAGTTATGTATCTTATCTTCAGATGATTTCTAACTGGTATATGTAGTTGTTAGTTGTTTAAATATAACGATTACTTGCAATTGGTGCAACATTAGGTGCAACATCAATATCGGCAAATATCGGCAAATATCGGCAATAGCACAAGTTGGAAGTGCAAAAGAAAAACACCGCAACCCACTAGAATTGCAGTGTTTTGAAGTGGTGTCCCGAAGAGGATTCGAACCTCCGACACCCGCTTTAGGAGAGCGGTGCTCTGTCCCCTGAGCTATCGAGACATGGGTTGGGCGCTTGCGAATGACGCCTCCTGTGAACGTAATCCCGGATAAATCTCTGATTAACTACAATCATCAGCGTTAAACACAAGCTTAATTATAATATCACCGAATCGCATGAAGTACAAGCGGTAAGGAGATCTATATGTGCCCCGTAGATAATGCGCGTGCGTTTAAATAATAGTATGGTGGACTGGAGCAAATTAACGAAATATAGTGATTTGCATAGAAATAAAATTTAAAAAGAGCAATTTATATATGCACAATTAAATTTATTTCAATCAATTTAGCCAAAACACTTGACCTGAAGCAGTTTGTGGTGTAATTCATTATGTGGCTAAATATAGTTGCATGCTACATAAGTGTAACTTCATATCAAAAGTGTTATATATAAGTTCAATATTGAAAGGAGCACAAGGGTAAAATGAAAGAGACTAAGGGATTGATAGCAGAGTTTAAGGCTTTTATCGCACGTGGTAATGTGCTAGATATGGCGGTAGGTATCATCATCGGTTCTGCATTCACAGCAATAGTAACTTCGCTAGTTAATGATATAATTATGCCAATCGTTGGTGTTATCATCGGGGGTATTGATTTCTCAGGACTAAAGGTTACATTTGGAAGCGCAGCTATTAACTACGGTGTATTCATCCAGGCGATTATCAACTTCCTACTCATCGCACTAACTGTGTTTATCATCATTAAGGCGCTCAGCAAGGCTAAGAGAAAGATGGAAGAGGAGCCAGCAGAAAAACCAGCAGCACCAACCCCTGAGGTTGAGCTACTCACAGAGATTAGAGATCTTTTATCGAAGCGTGACTAGTTCGTGCTTCTAGCTGCAACATTTCGGTAGATAAAGGAAACGTGGTATGTAGCTATCAATAGGCAAAATAAACTTAGTTAGTTAAAAGCGAAGGACATGGGAATTTTCCCATGTCCTTTCCAATGCGTAGGTACACGCAATCTGTGGGAACCTAAACTTCTCCGATTCAACACTTAAACATAAGCAAATATTAAGATTTGAAAGTGCGCTTAAAAAGGCTAAAAGCTTGAAAAAAAGCCATAAATAGGCTAAAATAATTTTGTCATTTTGCCACAAAAAAACCATGGTAAATAGTGACATTTTAGGAAAATGGAGGGACGATTATGTACGATATCAGTCAAGTACAGAGTGAATACAAAACCAAGCTGATTGACGCAGATTTCGCCGCTAGCCTAGTTAAGAGCAACTATAGGCTGCACTTTGGCGTGGGAACTGGGAGCTCCATTTACATGGATAGAGCTCTTGGAAAGCGCCTCAAGACCGATACGCTCCTTCGTGGATTAGAGATTCAGACTGAAGTTGCCGTGAGAAATGATCTTCTAGAGACTTTCAAGGCGACGAGGGACGTAGATACAGTTAGATTTTATTCATCTCATTACACTGGCATGGACAGAATGATGGCGGATGTGGGGAACTGTTGGTACGTGCCGATTCTATTCAACGAAGAGCCGCTATATTGGGGACAGGAAGGCAACGGATTTGACATCTGCTGTATTCAAGTTGCGCCTATGGATAGGTATGGTAACTTTAATTTTGGACCTACTAATGCCGACCTTCTTGGGATTATCAGAAATTCTAAGATTGTCATCGTTGAGGTTAACGAGAAGATGCCAATTGCGCTCGGATATGAGTCGCACATCAATATATCTGATGTAAACTACATTATTGAGGGGGAAAGCCCTGAACTTGCAGAGTTCAAGGCGGCACCAGCGAGCCCTGAGGACAGAAGGATTGCTGAATCGATAGTAGATCGCATTAGAAATAAGAGTACGCTACAGCTCGGAATAGGGGCAGTGCCAAATGCAATCGGCGGACTGCTCGCAGAGTCCGACATACGCGACCTTGGTGGACATAGTGAGGTAATCGTAGATTCCTTTATGAACCTTTATTATGCAGGTAAACTGACAAATAATAAGAAAGTGGACAAGGGGCTTACTGTTTATACAGCGGCGGTTGGAAGCAAGGCACTGTATGACTTCATAGATGATAATCCTATCTGCTGTGCTGCACCAGTTGACTACGTTAATAGTGTGCATACAATTTCGCAGATAGACAACTTCATTTCGATTAATAGCTGTGCTGGAGTTGACCTATACGGACAGGTTTGTTCGGAGAGTGCAGGATTCAGACAGCTTACGGGAACTGGCGGACAGCTAGACTTCGTGCTAGGAGCATTCTTATCCAAGAACGGGAAGAGTTTCATGTGTACGCATTCGACTAGGACTAAGTCAGATGGAGAGGTCGTATCCCTCATTCATCCGACTCTACCTAGGGGATCAATTATCACTACACCACGAACAGCGACACACTATGTCGTAACCGAGTATGGCGCAGTAAATCTCAAGGGTAAGTCGACATGGCAGAGAGCCGAGAGCCTTATCAGCGTGGCACATCCTGACTTTAGAGAAGAACTGATTCAGGAAGCCGAGAAGATGGGAATTTGGCGTAATACAAGTAAGATTGAGTATATTTAAGGTATATTTTATTCATTTTTAATAATCCAAGAGTACTATTAGTATAGGGAAAGAAATTTAATAGTGGGGCTTTACAGAAGGTTGGTTCGTAGTGCGGACTGACGGGGTCATAAAGTCGTGGCAGAGGTGCAGTAGTGCAATGCACAAGGAGGTTTTTATGATCACAGCAGTTGTAGGTGCCAATTGGGGCGATGAAGGTAAGGGTAAGATTACAGACGTACTTGCACAGGAGTCCGATTATATCGTGAGATTTCAGGGCGGAAGTAACGCTGGACACACTATCAAGAATGAGTTCGGTAAATTCGGACTTCATCTCATGCCGTCGGGCATTTTTAACAAAGATGCTGTAAGTGTTCTGGGAAATGGAGTTGCTGTCAACGCCAAGAAGTTCTTTGAAGAACTCGCATCCATTGAGGAGGCAGGCGTTCCGCACGGCAAGATTATCATTTCTGACAGGGCGCAGCTAGTTATGTCGTATCACATGGCGCTTGATGCGTATGAAGAAGAGAGACTTGCTGGACATTCGTTTGGCTCGACTAAGGCTGGAATTGCACCGTGTTTCTCTGACAAATATGCAAAGATTGGTTTTCAGGTTGCAGATCTCTATGCGGACAAGGATGTTCTCATGGAGAGAATCGAGAATGTGTGCATTATCAAGAATGTGTTATTAGATAACCTTTATCACAAGCCACAGATTAAGCCAAAAGACATCTACGAGGAACTGATGGAGTACAGAGAGATGTTGAGACCATACGTTGCTCATACTTCGCAAGTGTTAAACGACGCGTTTCGTGCGGGCAAAAGCATCCTATTGGAAGGGCAGCTCGGAGCACTCAAGGATACTGACCACGGTATTTATCCGATGGTAACATCATCGTCGACACTCGCAGGGTTTGGTGCTACTGGTGCTGGACTACCGCCGTACGCTATTGAGAGAATCGTTACAGTTGTAAAGGCGTACTCTTCAGCCGTTGGTTCGGGAGCTTTTGTCAGCGAACTATTTGGAGACGAGGCTGACGAGCTTCGTAGACGCGGCGGAGATGGCGGAGAATTCGGAGTAACTACAGGCAGACCTAGAAGAGTCGGCTGGTTCGATGCAGTTGCAACTAGATACGGCTGCATGATGCAGGGAGCTACAGAGGTTGCAGTCACAGTAATTGACGTGCTGGGATACCTAGACGAGCTCAAAATCTGTGTCGGCTATGAAATCGACGGAGAGATTACTAAGGACTTCCCTAATACACCGCTACTAGAGAAGGCAAAGCCAGTGTACGAGACACTTCCAGGATGGAAGACTGACATAAGAGGAATTAAGAGCTACGATGAACTGCCAAGTGAGTGCAAGGCATACATCGAGAGAATTGAAGAGGAAATTGGAGTTTGCGTATCGATGGTTTCAAATGGACCTAAGCGTGACGAGCTGATTATCCGTTAATTTGCAAGGGAAACCTTTACAAATTACAAAACTATAACCTACTGACAGAGACAGTTCCTGACGGCCTAGCTGTCAGGAACTAAATACTTAAAGAGGTAAACAATGTATAAGGAATCAATGCGTCAGACATGGGTAGAAATTGACCTTACGGCGCTAGACCACAACATCAAGGAAATCAAAAGAATAATCGGCAGCAGTGAGATAATAGGTATTGTAAAAGCTGATTCATACGGACACGGAAGTGTTCGCTGTGCTAAAGTGCTTCGTGCAAATGGAGTTACACGCTTCGCAGTTGCAACGATAGAAGAGGCTCTTGTTCTGCGTGAAGCAGGTTTTAATGAACGTATATTACTCCTTGGCTTTGTGCCAGAAGATTGCACAGATATAATAATCGAGCAAAACCTAACAATTGTGGTCGGAGGTCTCGAGAGAGCGAGGAGAAGATCCGCGATAGCGCTTGAGATGGGGGCAGTAATAGACTGTTTTATAGCTATTGACTCAGGAATGGGTAGAATCGGATATAGGATAGAGACTCCTCTCGAGAAGGAGTTTGCAAGAACTGAAATAGAAGAGATGGACGAGCTCGAAGGACTTCGTATCAACGGCATGGTTTCACACTTTGCGACATCCGACGAAGCCGATCCAACATATACCAACAAACAACTTTCGCTTTTTAATGACTTTTACGAAGAGCTCACAGGCTGTGGAATCAATATCCCTATACTGAGTATAGCTAACAGCGCTGCGATTATGGACTACCCAAAGACACATTTTGATGCGGTAAGACCAGGAATTATTATGTATGGTTGCTATCCATCTGAAGAAGTTGATAAGACGAAGCTTGACCTAAAGCCAGTTATGTCCGTAAAGGCATATATAATTCATATCAAGAAAGTACCTGCTGGCACTTCAATCAGCTACGGTCGCAAGTTCGTCGCAGAGAGGGAGAGCAAGATTGCGACAATCTCTATCGGCTATGCTGATGGATACTCGAGGGCACTTACGGGCAAGGCGGAAGTTCTTGTAAATGGTTATCGCGTGCCAGTAGTAGGAAGCATTTGCATGGATCAGTGTATGGTCGACGTTACGGACGTACCCGGAGTTCTCAAAGGCGATGAAGTCGTGATTATGGGTCGCTCCGGCGATGAAGAAGTTTCCGCTGAAGAGCTCGCAGACAAGCTTGGAACTATAAACTACGAGATTTTATGCGACTTCGGTATGCGACTTCACAAGATATATATAGACAGAGAGCGCGAGGCGTATGACCCCGTTTAGGGCAGAGTAGTGCTTGTGGTGCTATATGCTGTGAATTGATCGCGAGAATGAGAATATAAACCTCATTCCGGAAGATGATTTGAGGAGGGCTAATGCTAGAGACCATTCAACATGTAGACAGTTCGCTGCTCATAAAGTTTCGGAGCTTTGCTATTCACGAAGCACTGACGCCGATAGTCAAGATATATACACACCTCGGTGATACGGGGATGATGTGGATAGCGATAGCATTACTTCTGTTGCTATTTAAACACACTCGCAAATACGGATTGCTGGTGCTCGTATCAATGGTGTTGACATATCTTTTTAATAACCTATTACTTAAAGAATTAATCGACAGGTCTCGTCCATATGATGTGATTGATAATGTGCAAAGGTTAATTGAGAAACAACGCGATCCGTCGTTTCCATCGGGGCATTCGGCAAGCTCATTTGCTGCAGCGATGTGCATATACCTTAATGCACCCAAGAAATATGGGATTCCAGCAATGTTTCTAGCACTCTTGATGGCGCTTTCAAGGTTGTACGTTGGGGTTCATTACCCAGGTGACGTAGTGGCAGGAGCAATCGTTGGTTCACTTATGGCGTGGCTCGTACACAAGGTGTACGATGCGAGACAGGAATCACTTCACCCAATGAAGCATCGCAGAAATTAAACAGTGTTTCAGGAGAAAATATGAGAGCAGATAGATTTAAGATTGGAAATGATTGGGACAGCATCCTTGCTGAAGAGATGGACAAACCATACTATAAAGAGCTTGAGAGGTTCCTCGATAAAGAGTACGAAGCGCATACGGTTTTTCCGCCACGAGATGAAATATTTACGGCTTTCAGACACACTCCATATGATGATGTCAAGGTGCTGCTACTTGGACAGGATCCGTACCACGAGGTTGGGCAGGCTCATGGTATGGCTTTTTCCGTACAGAAAGGCGTTAAACAACCACCTTCGTTGGTAAATATTTTTAAAGAGATAGAGTCCGACCTAGGAATTGCTCCACCGCCGATGAATAACGGTTGCCTGATTCCTTGGGCTGAGTCGGGAGTTCTTCTACTCAACACTGCTCTGACAGTTAGGGAGCATGAGGCTAATTCACATCGCGACAAGGGCTGGGAACTGCTAACTGATGCGGTTATAAGTAAGTTAAATAAACGTGATAAGCCATTAGTTTTCATACTATGGGGTTCGAATGCGAAGTCGAAGCTGCCACTTATCACGAACAAGAACCATCTAGTTCTTGCTGGCGTACATCCGAGCCCTCTCTCAGCGTATAGGGGATTCTTTGGCGGTAAATACTTCTCTCGTGTAAACGAATTCCTAGAGAGACACGGGATTAGTGCTGTAAACTGGGATGTGCGTTAAGTGAGAACATTTAATTGAAGCATTCACATAACAACCACGCGGATTTCATGATATGGTATATGGGTACATGTTAATATTTCAATTGAATTATTAAGTATTTTATAAATTATATTTAACGAAAGGCTGGAATTATGAATAACAAGAAGCTTAAGACATCAAAGGTAACAATTGGACTTTACGCATGCACAGGAATCGTATCTGTGTATGCATTATATGCGATTTTTAATTCGATCACATATCTTAGAAATTATTTCAAAACTTACGGTTCATCAATCGGAGATCACTTCGGCGATGCGCTCTCTTATATTTTAAATCAGAGTTTGTCTTACATTGTATTTGCTGTTCTGCTATTTGTAGCATCAGTAATACTAACTGAGGTAAGAAAGCTCAATCCGGAGAATTACATTAGTGATGAAGAAATGCAGGCTATCTTGGCAGCAAAGGCTGAAAAAGCTGCAAGGGCGGCGGAGATCAAGGCTATGAAGGCGGAGGAGAAGGCTGCTAAGGAAGCTGCAAAAGCTGAGACTACTGCAGTTGAGATAGAAAAGCTTGGCGAAGCTGCGGTAGAGGAAGAAGTTGAAGAATTAGCAGAAGTAGTTGATGATACTTTCACGGTTAAATAAGCAGTTTGTTTAGATAAGCGATTTAATATAGGGCGCTATATGATGAGCTAAATAATATAATGCAGACGTTGGCAGTGAAATCCGCACAACGAGTAACTAGGAATAAAACGATGATTAATGCAGAGGTTCGCATCAACAGAACGCTCCCTGCGGAGCTGATTAAACTAATGAATACATGCGGGGAACGAAAGCGCAATCCTAAAACCCTAATTAAGGCGCTACGTGATGGTCTCTTTATGGTTGGACTTTATGTCAACGATGAACTCATTGCCTTTGGTAGAGTGTCTGGTGATGGCGCAATGTATTTCCTGATTACCGATGTGATGGTGGATCCAGCATACGAAGGTAGTGGTGCTGATATGCAGTTGTATAAGGAGATAGATGACTTCCTCCTTTCGGTAGCACCAAATGACAGTAGGATACTCGCTATGACAAATAAGAAATACGAACCTGTATTTCGAACCTTCGGATACGAGTATATGGATTCTGACTATAGAACAGTGATGATAAGGGAGTAATTAGTTTTACGATTTATTTCATTAGTTGGATAGTAAAGTTCTGAAAGCCTTATATAACATATATGTATTGATAAACACGCAAAAGAATTTGTTAATTTACATAAAATAATCATATAATTTAATGTTAAAATTTACAAAAAACTATTGCTAATGATACTTAGGGGTTGTAGAATATAACCAAGAAGAGAGGGAAGATTGAAGAAAGACTAGATTAAGTAAAGGAGGACGGACCAATGCCAACAGTTCATTGTGCAGCAGCGGTTCGTAGGAAGGTGACAAAAGCCGATCAGATTTGAACCTGTTCGTAGGGATGTACACGGTGCTGAAACCGGCGGCAAAAGTCAATCGGAATACGGAAGTGCTGTTGTGAAAGCCATAAGGCGAGAGAATAAGAACAGAATAAGCATCATAATGTATATTAAAAGGACGTTACCTACGGTTTGTAGGTGCGTCCTTTTTTCGCTTTGCTAAGCGGCTAACCAAATGTAAAACCCATATATGGTGGATATTTATATAATGAACTATTACATAATGCAGTTATTTCATCTGATTTTGTAGATATGAGTCCGAGTGCAATAGCTGTTTTGCTGCATTTGTCGCTAGGCATCATATACTCACATATACATTTTCTATACCTCATAGCCAAAGCTTTGCAGAGAAATAGTCCAAGATCCAAATCTCCACCAGCTTTGTTGAACGTAAGAAGCTCAGAGATATCAAGAGCGTCTGGCTTTTCACTCGCTGAGCACGATGCGATTCCAAGTGGTTCAGATGTAGTACCATCACTAATCAGAATCATACCCGTACCGTCTATAGTTGAGTCAACTACAAACTGCAAGGCTCCTTGCGACAATTTAATATGGGTACGATCTTTTAGAATGTACTCTCTATACTCGTTGTACTTTTCTGCTGTTATCGAATCGAAACATAGATTTGTTGCGTCAAAATTGCTGTAAATGCAGCAAACAGAACGAGAGATACTGTCGCAAACTGTATTAGGGATAACGTCATTAATATGGGAGGGTGAGGAGTTAATATTAAATGCGTTGAAAATCTTCATATCTTCAAACTCAACAATCCCCTGTTCAGCATACATGAACTTCTTATATTCGAGGTGCTCATAGAAATCAACTAGACTCGGTTCAGCAGGGGAAAGCATCGAGAGCTTCCTGCTGCTCTCAGCTATTTCCCTAGCATAAACTGTAATGTGAGAGCCGTATCCCTTGCCGCGAGCAGCAGGGTCGGTACATATTGCATAGCTCATTTCTATTGGTTTTCCGTCTAGTTCAGATTTCTTGCCGCCAGGCACTACTAATTTACCCATCTCGAACTGGGTGAGGGCAGCTTGCAGCACTTCCTTGCCATCTTGATTTTCTATAATCAGAAAGTCAAGGTATTCATCTCGAAAGCAGTCGTCAAAGAAATCGATGAACTCTGCATCATCTCCAAACACCTTGTGGCGGAGTGAAACGAACTCCTCGAAGTCGGAGGACTCGCGAGGTCTGATTATGTAATTATTTTTCATAAGCTGTATATTTCATTAGCAGAACATCTGGATGATAGCTTTCTTTTGATTTTCTAAGACCTTCAAGCCCCATGTCTTCTTCGCGGTTAACGTACTCGACACCAGGGAATCGCTCAGAGATTGCCTTAACGAATTCGCGATTAATCATGGTGTAAGCACCTTCAATTCCTGGTAGAGCCTTTTCAAAATGCACATCCATAGTGAGGTTGTCGAGCTGAGTTGCTGCAGTAAATGCAACTGGAGTACCATTTTGGTATAGAAGGCCGCCAAAGAAACCGAGAGCCTCAAAGTTCTCAAACATCTGCCCGATAGCACCAGCCTCCTTTACGAGGTCTGGATCACCTTTTTCCTTATAGAATTCAGCAACAAAAGCCCTAGCTACATCGATATCTGCACCAACTTCGATGAGCTTGAACTCCCAGTCGCCATTTCTCTCAAAGTGCTTGATGTGATTGCGTTTAGACGATAACTTACGTCCTCTAAGGTCGCGTAGTTTTTCGACTGTGTATATATAGTCTGCATCCTCGCGATTTTCTTCGATTGTAAACTGGTCGCCGTATAATGGTTCAAATTCTTCTAGTGTCTTGGGTGTAAGTCCGCGCATTATGAGCTTCTGACCGCGAGAATGTGCATCATCACGTAGCTCCTCGATAATTGGCTCAACATCACCGCTACCCTTTGGGTATGCGAATATATATCCGAACTTTGGCATTCTAATTACCATACGATTGCCCCTAAAAGCAATCTCCGGTTCGTAAGCGTGTCTCCAGATATATAAATTAGCAAAACTGTAGTCGGCTCCATGACATCCGCTCGAACAGATAACAGTCTTGGCGAAGTCTTGGTCATCTAATCTGACAGGTCTAAATTCTAGCATTAGTCTCTCCCTTTTTTGATATCTTAACTACATTATACGATTCTATTTTGTAAAATTAACACCTCATTATAGCACTAAAAACCAACATGTAAAGTGAATTCCGAGTGAATAAGTAGGAATTTAAAAAGATACTTTCTAGGTATTGATTTTATAGCTTCAAAATGTTACTGTTGCAATAGAAAAATAGAAATGACATTCGGAAAGGGGATGAAAGATAAATGGCTAAAATTACAAAGGACATGATTATCGGAGATGTTATTAACGAGAACCCAGATCTAATTCAGGTATTCTTCCAGAATGGAATGATGTGCATTGGCTGTCCAGCTTCTCAGGGAGAGTCAATCGGACAGGCTGCTCAGGTTCACGGACTTGATGCTGATCAGCTAATCAACTCGCTTAACGCTGCTCTTGAAGCATAAGCGAATAGAGTTCAGATTTGGAGTTTAGACTTCGATACTTCGCAGGGCTTTTGCCCTGCTTTTGCTTTTGGTGGCTAGCTCATTACGAAATATGTGATTACTGAAATCATGAGGTTTTAGTATAGCGATATTGGCTTGCTGAACTGTGATTAGGATAAAAGGACTTAGAGAAGATGAGGAAAGAACTCAATCATCATTACATAGGAGGATCATACGGAGGTAATCAGGATTGGTTTCGCACCTTTATGATGCGACTCGGTGGCTGCGGCGCTGAGACTGCTTGTGAGAGCAGCCTGTATTTTGCGCGAGAATTCGGATTCAAGAATCTGTACCCATTCGACTGTAATCAGATAAAGCGAGAGGAGTATGTAGATTTCGCACATATCATGGAGGATTATCTTTGGCCTAGGATTACTGGTATCAACAAGTTATCAATCTATGTAAATGGATACGTTAAATACCTACGTGATGCCAAGGAATGTCGGGTGGAAGTGAGTGAATTTTCGGGGGATAACACTTATGAGGATGCAGCGGAAAAGATAAAGAGTCAAATAGACGCAGGGCTGCCCATACCATTTCTGACGCTTAGGCATAAGGACAAGGCATATAATGACTACGTATGGCACTGGTATCTTGTAAATGGATATGACGAGACTGAGGAAGGGCTCAAAGTCAAGGCGGTGACTTACAGCAGCTTCCGATGGCTAGATTTTAAAGAGCTATGGAATACTGGATGTACGCCGACTGGTGGCATGATTATCTATAGTTTGCGTGATGCAGAGTCAGCGCTGTAAGGGGTATAAGGATAGGCGCAATAAGTGTGAGTTTGATATGGACATATGAGTACAAAAAGACTGTGAAAATTAATCCCACAGTCTTTTGCTTTACAGATTATTGACGGGAAATCATCTTAATTCTACCTAATAAACTTCGCCCTTCTAATCACGAGCTCAGCTGCAATACCAATCGCAACTCCCGCAATTGTTCCAGAAATCATCAGCACTGGTAGGTAATAGAAAATCCTAATATCGCTTATGATGATAGCTGCAATCGCAAGCTGCCCCATATTGTGCAGGAAGCCGCCCGCCATGCTGACACCGGTAACGCTGAACAGCTCAGTCTTCTTCAGCAAAATCATGCCCACTAAACTGATAGTCGCACCCACGAGCGAGTAGAGCATACCGAATACACCGGTAAAGAGGAGACCTGCAACGACGATTCGGATAGCATTTAGCATAACTGCGTGCTTAGCCGAGAGCTTATAGAGCGCAACGACAGCAACTAAGTTAGCTATCCCTAATTTGATTCCCGGAATGCCTGGCGTATATGGTATAATAGCTTCGACATACGATAAAATGAGCGCTAGTGAAGCTAGAAGAGCAGTGGTTGCGACGTTATTACTGCGTCCGCGTGGGGCTTTGGAATTAGAGCCAGTTGAACGGTTAGCTCGAGATTGAGTCATACTTGTTCGCCCCCTTTCCGCTTATCGAAACGACCACCTTGTTAGGAAGGCAGATGATGCTCTCCCCGGTCTTGCTTATCGCTTTGTGCTTTACGCACACCTGATTGTCGCACGATGCCTCTGACATCGTAACGAAGCCGTGCTTAATTTTTATTATGTTAAGCTTATTACCCTGCTTTACCGCAATTGTTTTATCCTCGGACAAGCTGTACACACCGTACGTCTTACCATCTACTGTCACTGTGGCCTTTTCTCCAGAATGACTTGTCATGCTGAGCCATGCTGAGGAGGCGATGCCAAATGAGATGAGGATTATAAAGAGGATAATGTCCGCTTTTCTTACAAATCCTTTTAACATTATTCGTTATTCCCCGTAACCCCTTAATTGTGAGGTAATACATTGATTAGACTTAGTAAACAAACCATAAAATTTTCGTTAATATTCATAATAATCGCAACGGTTATTATAACACAGACAGCCTGCAAAAAAACACAGGAGGTTGAACCAATCTCAAAGGAAGGCTTCTACCTCGATACAGTATGCAAAATCTCGATATATGATATGGATGGAGACCTCAACCAGAAAAAGGCCGAGGCTGTAATAGACAAGGCGTATAAGCGTTGCCGTGAGCTCGAGAACACGCTCAGCAACACTATTGAGTCCAGTGAAGTTAGCCAGATTAATAGCGCTGGTGGAAACTGGGTGACTGTGGGTAAAGACACGCTCAAGGTTGTTAAGGCTGGTTATAAATACGGTGAGCTATCCGATGGAGACTTCGATATCACCATCGGTGCAGTGTCAGGGCTATGGGATTTCCAGGCGGAGAAACCAGTAGTTCCAGAGCAGAGCAAGATCACTGAAGCTCTGAAGCATGTCAACTACAAGAATATTCAATTTGACGGTAATAAGATAAGACTCGCAGATCCACAGGCGAAGCTCGACCTCGGTGGAATCGCTAAGGGATACGTTGCAGATGAACTCACTACACTGCTCGAGAAAGAGGGTGTAACGTCGGCAGTTATCAACCTCGGCGGAAACATTTCCACTATAGGAAGTAAGCCCGACGGTAGTCCGTTCGTCATCGGAATAGAGAAACCGTATACAGATAGAACTGAAATTATCGGAACGACAACGGCGGAGAACCAGACGGTTGTAACCTCGGGAATTTACGAGAGACAGTTCCAGCAGAATGGCAAGATTTACCATCATGTACTGAGCAGCAAGACGGGATATCCGGTTGAAACGCAGCTTGAAGCTGTTAGCTTGGTTGCGAAGAAGGGACGTTCGATGGATATCGACGCTATGAGCACCATCTGTCTGATGAAGGGTGTTGATGGTGGCAAGACGTTCATCAAGAAGCAGAAAGGTGTCGAGGCTGTATTTAGTGCAGAGGGCAAGGAAGTTGCTAAGACCAAGGGCATGAAGTTTACTGCAGAATAAATCAGCAAGCATAAGAATTTCTGAATAGGTGATAGGCTGTGCATAGGAACTGAACTACGCATATGAATCTATTGAGATATTGGGACAAACATCGAAGTTCTAACAGAAGGAAGGTGTATAGAGTGAATGACAACAGAATATTAGCTGATATGCACCTACACACCACGGCATCTGACGGATCATATAGTCCTGCTGAGGTCGTGCAAATGGTGAGAGAGGCTGGAGTCAAGGTATTCTCACTAACTGACCACGACACGACTGCTGGTGCGAATGAGGTTCAGGATAAGATTCCAGAAGATATGGAGTTCTACAAGGGTATAGAATTTTCGTGTGAAATAGGAGATATCAAGTGCCACATCCTTGGCTATTCTTACGATGACGAACATCCCTCGTTTAAGGAGGCTCTTGCTGCTGCAGAGGCAAAGAGAGAGGATAAGCTGGCAATTAGAATAGAGCATCTGCGTGAAGTCGACGGTATCGAGATTACACCTGAAGAGGTTGAGGAGCTCGAGTCAATCCCTTCTGCGGGAAAGCCACACATAGCGAATATCCTCATGTGCAGGGGTATCTATGGTACGAGGACCGAAATCATAAATAAATACCTTGAGTTTGGAGTGGATAACAGAATCCCTGCTGAGTTGGCTATTAAGGCGATTAAATCGTCTGGGGGATTTGCTATCTGGGCACATCCTCTAGGCGGGGAAAATGAAGCTCACATGAACAGAGACGAACTCGAGGCAAAACTAGATGTACTTCAGAGCATAGGTATCGAGGGGCTTGAGTGCTTCTATTCTAGATACGATGAAGCTGAAACTGCAATGCTACTAGATGTTGCGGAGAGTCGTGGGCTACTCGTGAGCGGCGGTAGTGACTTTCACGGCAAGAATAAAAACGTGGAAATTGGGGAGCTCGGTGTTAGCAAAAAACCAGTTTACGACTCTGATTTAAGTCTGGTTGCAGAACTCAGGAGAAGGAGACTTAAAAAGTAGCTAATTGTTTAATAAAAAATGCAACATGCGCTGAAATTTCAAGACTTTCATGTTGAGCGGACCCAAATAGTTTTGTATAATACCCCAGTTCGTAAAATAAAGATAAAGAAAAAGGGGGTATACCATGAGTGAAAATAAAGTAACTATGCTGGGATGGGCAGGGACTTGCATGTCGATAGTAATGTACGTCGCATATGTAGCTCAGATTATGAATAACTTAAATGGAAATAAGGGAAGCTTTATTCAGCCTCTAGCAGCAATGATAAACTGCATCCTGTGGTTCTCGTACGGATTATGCAAGGAAAAGAGAGATTACCCTATTATGGTAGCAAATCTGCCGGGAATTATCTTCGGATGTTTGGCGGCAATTACTTCGCTGTAAGAGTGAAGTGTGCGAAAGGTTCTAACTTTGCTGAACTGCATTAACAGGGCATAGCGCTAAAATTTTAAAAATATAGAGATGAAAACAGCGCTTACTAGATTTTGTTTAGTAAGCGCTGTTTATTAGTTAATTGTTTGTGTTCGATTGATAAACTCAAATATTCTAGCGTAGTAGTCTTCGAGTATCTCGTCGGTACCGTTGTATAGCTCATGCTTGGCACCTTCGTATATAACGAATTCAGTATTAGGTGTACTGTCTGCAAATCTGTAGTGACCTTCCGGATCAACAAGTGCATCATTTCCAGATGTTAAGAGCAGGATAGGAATATCTATTTTATGAGCATCCTTGAGAATCTTCGGAGTAGTACGGAAACTCGCATAGCCCCAACCGTTAGACATCCTATTTGTATGATAATGACTGTCTATAAGGCGCTGATTGAATATGTACATATATCTAAGCTCTGACATGGCACTGCTCTTGCCATAAGTAGGAATTCCGTTCCAAGGGTTACCACCAGGAAACGGCTGCTTCTCTTGGTGTAGCAGTTTGATTTTAGCCAGCAGGAGGTTAAGCAGCAGCTTGGATGTACCGTTAGTTTTAATCTCAAACATTGGAGAACTTAAAATTGCAGCATCAAAGAGTCCTTGGTATTGCTCCAGATAAAGGGTGCCAATCGCACCGCCCATAGAGTGTGCGAACATGATGCACTTTAGGTCTCCGATATGAGGTTTAACGATCTCGGTCATAAATTGGTGAAGGTCGTGCGTGTAATCATTATAGCTATTTACATGGACCAAATCCTCTCCATCTATCTGCCTGCCTGAGTATCCGTGACCGCGGTGCTCTATGAAGAAAACCTCATAGCCAGCACGCCAGTAATATTCAGCCATTTCGTGGAACTTTCCCCAGAAACCGCAGTAGCCATGGAGTATGACGATACATCCCTTTGCAGCACCTTTATGCGAAGTGCGGTAGTACCTTATTGATAGACCGTCATGTGCAGTAAAATCTCCCGACGTTACATTACGGTCACGCCATAGCTTGTTATTCGTAGCCATGTGTTCGTCGTATTCGCTTTCTCTGACGATGCTAACCCCGTCTGGAAGTGCCATATGGTTTGAATGACTCGAATGACTAGAGTTATTAGAGCAACCAACGGGTACTATTATGGGGTTCGCTTTAGGATAAGTCTTCATATCAGCCTCCCGATTATTTCAAAAGCCTTATCAGGATAGTTGGTAATAATCGCATCGACACCAGCTTTACAGCACAGCCCAAGATGTTCCTCCTCGTTAACTGTCCATACGTTGACAGCTAGACCTCTCTGGCGGCACTCCTCTATAAAGCCTGGAAATTGAATGTTGTATAGAGCAGGGTGAAGTGCCTGTACACCATGCTTAATAGCGTATGACGGCATATCAATAGTTCCGTCGGCATAGAGAAAGCCAAGTTTAGCCTCAGGAGCAATCTCACGGATGTGCTTAATCGTGTAGTGGTTAAACGATGAGTAAATTACCCTATCTGAGAAACCGCACTCCGAAGTCAGCTCCAGGAGCTTTTTCGTCATTCCGAGATAAAAGACAATTCCAGTCTTAAGCTCAATATTGATAATCATGTCGGTCGGAGCTAGTAGCTCGAATACCTCACGCATGGTCGGGATAGTGACTCCTGCGAAATCCTTTTGCCCGCAAGAGAAATCAAGAGCTTTAAGCTCCGCCAAAGTTTTATCCTTAATCCAGCCACTACCATTCGATGTTCTACCGATTGTTTCGTCGTGGCATACGACTAGCTCGCCATCCTTCGTCATCTGAACGTCTAGCTCGATACCGTCAGCCCCCATTTGAAAGGCTTTCTGAAATGCAGGAAGTGTGTTCTCAGGAGCGTATCCACTTGCACCGCGGTGTGCCCATACGAGGGGGCGTCTCTGAACTGTGTTTTTATTATTTTCTGTGTTAGCCATATGCTTTCACCTTGTGTTTTCGCTTAAGTTACCTGCTATACGCTGTAACTTGTGGCGTGTGATTTGTATGTTAAGTTCTATTATTTAACCTTGTGTTCGTTTGAAACCTTCCACAAATTCTCGTACTTGAAGCCTGTTACACGTTCGAGAACGCGTTTCTCATCATCTGTGGTAACGCTGTTATCTTCACCTCGTCTTCTGGCGATTTCCCTCTTAACGATATCGAATTCCTTGTTTGTAATAGGGAAGATATAGCCAAATATCAGCAGCAATACTACGAGAATTACTGGAATAACTATGAATATCATCGCGATTCCTCGCTGCGTCGATAGCGCCTGACCAACGCCGGAATGTGCTAGCTTAGCATCGTAGCCGACTAGTGAGAGCAGGATTCCGATGAACCACACTGATAGACCGGCGGAAACTTTTCTCGCAAATGTAGCCATTCCTGACACGATACCTGGGCGGCTTGTGGAAGTTATGAGCTCATCTATATCCGCCATGTCGGCGAGGATCGCAAATATACTTGTCAGTGTTGCTGCGTTACCGATTCCAACTCCAGCTGAGAGAAGGAGTACAGGAACGATTGGTGCTCCTGCATATGAAAATGCTAGTAGTCCTAGAGTAGACACTATTCGTATAGGCGCACCTATAAGGATAGTGGTACGCTTTGAGGTTCTGGTCATTACCGGTGTGAATATGAGCATTCCGATAAGCTGCGATGAGAGGAGAACTCCCATCAGCATCGTCAGATAGCCTTTATCGTATCCTCGTAGTACATCATCTACATAGTAAATAGCCATGCCAGACACGAAGTCCATTGCACACTGACCAGATAGGTATATGCCGATAAATATTATGAAGGAGCGGCTCTTAAATACCGATGATGCCTCCGAGAAGCTATCGCGAAGTCTAGTCTTAACTGGCGGCTTTACCTTTTCCCATGTTCCTGCAAATGTTACAATAGCGGCTATTCCAAATAGTATGCCGAATATGACCGCAACTTTGAGATACATGCTAGTATTGAGCGTATCCTTTATCATGAGCGTCGGAATGAGTCCAGCTAAAATAGCTCCAACTGTCGACCATATCATTCTGAGGCTTGAGAACTTCGATCTAACGTCATAGCTGTCCACCATATCAGGAAGTAGTCCGTTGTACGGAACCATGATGATGGTAAAGCAGGTTGAGAATAGACAGTATATTACGATGTAATATACGAAGAGAGCTGTTGTGCTGCGTGACGGGATAGTAGTCCAAAGCAATATAAAGGCTATGGCAGACAATATGCCACCAATCAAGATATATAGTCGCTTAGGACCAAATCTCGATGTTGTTCTATCCGTGATATTGCCCATCATCGGGTCGGTGATGGCATCCCATACTTTTCCGACCATCGGGATTGCACCAGCGAGTGCGGCTGGCATACCAAGTGCCTTAGTCAAAAATACTAAGAAGAAAGTGTTGATGATTACAAAGGCACCACCGCCGTAGAATTCGGCCATTCCATACATGAGACCAGCCTTTACTCCGGTGCCTCGGAACTTACCTGCGATTTTATCGTTCATTATAATATTCTCCGATAATGAGTGTATTCTTGTTAATAATCACACTTTCTGACCTACCGCCAGAAAGTGAATCTGAAGACTCGTAGTTAATGAGTGTCCCTATTATTTTACCATATACTGTCCTGGAAATAATCGATAAAAGCAGATTTAGTTAAAAATTTTTAGATAATTTTGAGTGCTGCTAATTCGAGAGTGTAGTATCGATAGTTCTGGGCAAAACAATAAGCCGAGAACTTGCGCTCCCGACTACATGTTTATTTTATATATGGCTACATTGTGCTAGCGGATTAACCGCGAATAGCTGAAATTAGATTTCCGAGGAGGGGCTCGAACTTAACGCCATACCAGTGCTCCCTGTCATCGATAGTGTTCTTAATACAGCTGAGTACATATTCGCCTGCGATTCTAGCGGCCTCAGCCTTATCCTTGCCTGCTAAGTAAGAACCTACAAATGTGGAGGCGAACACGTCACCCGTTCCATGGCAGGTAATTGGCATCTTCTCGTGTCTTATATAATTAAGACCGTATTCATCTGATAGGAGAATTCCTGTCGTTGCATCATCATAGCTGACACCAGTCATGATGACAGTCTTAGCGCCGAGCTCATGAAGTCCACTTACAAGCTTCTCTGTGTATGCCTCATCGTAGCTTTCTCTGTACTCGTTTCCAGTGAGGAGTGCGGCTTCCGTGATATTAGGAAGGGCGATGTCTGCGGCAGCAACTAATAACTTCATAACCTCTACGAAGTCCATGTCAAATGCAGGATAGAGCTTGCCTCCATCAGCCATCGCTGGATCGACTATACGTAGTCCCGAAGGCGAAACGAGTCTTGCAAATATGTCTTTTACATACGCAATCTGCTCGCTGCTTCCGAGGTATCCTGTGTATGCTGCATCGAAAGTGATTCCCTCGATTTCCCACTGCTTGATGATATCAGGAATATCACCAGTTAGATCCCTGCAAGTGAAACCTTTGAAGCCGCCTGTGTGGTTTGAAAGTACTGCTGCAGGCATGATCGCTGTCTCATGTCCGCAAGCCGAAAGTATAGGTAACGCGACTGTCAATGAGCATTGACCGACACACGATATATCCTGAATTGATAGTATTCTCTTGTATTCCATTAGTTATATCCTCGATTTCAATTAAGTTTAGAGAGCCGATCTATTATAATAGAAGTTCTTACCGAGCGCTGTCTTGCTGAGAGCTACCGATACTGTGATTGCTACAGCAGCACCAACGGATGCTTGTAGGAGATTGCCAGGCACGTCTGCGATTGGAGCAGCCCAGTTGCCATAGATGAATCCTTGAGCAACGTAGTATGCAGCTGCAGTCCATAAAACTGCTAATACATATGCAAATAGCTCTGCAAAAGGAATTCCCGCCAGCTTAGCCGCATGATTTTCGTTAGAAGCACGCTTGATGAGAATATCAAAGAAGAGCTGAACTATTAGCACCATCGCAATCTTGATCACGAATGTCCAAGGTGCCCATACAGCGTATCCGCCGTATATATCAGCGAGTCCTGCACCAACGCCACCAGCGAAGCATGCATATCTCTTAGGAAGGATAATTGCAGCTAGTAGTACGAAGCCGTCGCCGAGATGAACGTATCCCATAGCGTTAGGAATTTTGAAAAATGTAGTAGCAATCATAACCATTGCAGTCATCATCGCTGTGGTTACGAGTATCAAAGTCTTATCGCTTCTATCAGAACGATTTGTGGTTGTCTGGTTTTTAGTTTCAATCATAATTATTACCTCCATATAGCCATCTATATTCCTTGTATAAATGCTGTTTTTATTATCGATTTGTCGTTGTGCACTCCTCCGACAAGTATTATAATAACAGTACAGTGCAGTTATTATAATATACAATTTAGATAAAATTTTGGAATACAGATAGGGGAAAACAGGCGATGAGAACCATTATTTTCGATTTTGCCGACAATAATGAACAAAATCTATATATACAGATTTTTGATTACATAAAGGCCAAAATCCTTTCAGGTGAGTTTGAACTCGGCATGAAGCTTCCATCATTACGCCAGCTTGCTAAGGAAAATGGAATCAGTGTCACTACTGTTGAGACAGCATATAATCAGCTGCTTGTAGAGGGATATATAGAGAGCAGACCGAAGTCAGGATATTACGTAAGCGAGGATATATCTGGCGCAGTTGGTAATGGAAGTGTAGAAGCAGGGCTAACACTTGACGAGCTTCTGCCACCAGAGAGCACCAAGACGGTCAAGGAGCGTTCGCTCATCTATGATGAAGAAAGCTTTGAATTCTCGAAGTGGAAGAAGTGCATGAGCAAAGTGTTCAACGAGTATGCTTATGCGCTACAATCTGAAGCTGACGTGCAGGGTGAGGCTGCCCTCCGCTATGAGATAGCAAAGTACCTCTATGCTGGCAGAGGCGTAAAATGCTCGCCAGATCAGGTCGTAATAGGTGCTGGCTCCCAGCAGCTTGCAACGCATCTCATCCGTATCCTCAGGGAACTCGGCATCAGCAACGCTGCGATGGAATCCCCAGGCTACGGTCCTGTTCGCGAGATATTTAAGGACGAGGGTGTCAACCTATCTAATATCCCTGTTCAGGACAACGGTATCATGATCGAGCGACTGCCAGTCAACATGAGAAGTCTCGTCTATGTGAATCCGTCAAATCAGTTTCCGTCAGGCGCAGTTATGCCGATTGGACGCAGATATGAGCTTATCAAGTGGGCAGAGGACAACGACAGTTACATCCTAGAGGATGACTATGATAGTGAGCTCAGATATTTTGGAAAACCTATACCTGCCCTACAAGGACTCGATAGGTCAGGGAGAGTCCTGTATCTCGGTTCATTCTCGTCGACGCTATTTGCATCGATTAAGATAAGCTATATGGTGCTACCTAAGGAGCTCATGGAGGTATTTGACAAAATCAAGAGCAAGTATTCGCAGACATGCTCCAAGGCGGAGCAGATTTGCCTTGCGCTATACATGGACAACGGATATTACTATAGACACATCAAGAAGTGCAGGAAGAGGAATTCCGAGAAGCTCCACACCACGATGGAGATGTTTAAGGAATACGGCAAAGGGCTAATAGAGGCACTCGACTCGAAGTCAGGACTCGCAGTCATGCTGCGAATTAAGGCGCCGGTGTCAGCAGAGCAGCTATGCCAGGTGGCTAAGGATGTCGGTCTCATGATGAATCCCGTTACTGACCTCTGCACGGAGGAGGAGCAGGTGGTGTACTTCTACTTCTACAGGGTGTCGGAGCCGCTGCTGAGACTGCTCATTAAGATGTTTGTTGGAAATATAAAGAAGGGGATGAGGAATATCAATGCTTAGAATATTAGTTAGCAACGATGATGGAATAGATGCATTTGGAATCCGCACATTGGTACGTTTCCTCTCGCACATGGCGGAGGTATACGTCGTGGCGCCTGACAAGCAGAGAAGTGCTAGCGGACAAGCGATTACGCTCGGCGGTAAAGTGTGGGTGCGTGAGATAGAGATGGATGGAGCTGTAAAGGCAGTTTCGTTATCGGGTACTCCTGCGGACTGTGCGAAGTTTGGTATCGATATGATGAGGGAGGCAGGAACGCCACCAGACTTCGTCATCGGTGGAATTAATCACGGAGGCAATGCCGGTATAGATATCAACTACTCGGGTACCTTTGCGATTGCAAACGAAGGGGCGCTGAATGGATATAGAGCTATTGCGCTATCCGTGACAAATAGGCAGGCGACTCACTTCGAGTTCATCTGCGAGATGATACCGGAGCTCATAGATGTGGCGAAGAAGCTTCAGCCGGGAATAATCCTCAATGTGAATGCTCCTGATTTACCTAAGTGGCAAATTAAGGGTGTAAGGTATGCGGAAGCTGGCATCTGCGGGTTTAACAATATTTTCGAGAGGGTTATAGAAGAAGAGCTCGATGGCGAGAACGAAGAGGATGCGAACAAACCTTTTGCAGATGGAGAATATAAGTATAACGGTGAGATAACTGATGGCAGTGTGCAGCCTGCAAATGCAGATCTGAACTACCTTGCAAATGGGTACGCGACTATCACTCCGTATAAAGTGAACCGTGTGGATAACGGTATGCTGGCGAAGCTCCGTGGTCTGGGCTCGGATAATACTATGTGTATAATCATGGATGTTCAGAGCCATATAATACCTAAGGTTCGTAAGAGCGAGAAGTTTATGAGCAATATGCTAAAACTAGCAAGGTGCCTCAGCATCCTCGAACTACCGACGCTTCTGACGGAGCAGTATGGCTACGATACAGAACCGATTTCAGGGGAGCTCAAGAGTGAACTGCGCAGTTTCGAGAAGCTTGACAAGGTTGAGTTTGACTGCACATCTTCACCGGACATGGAGAGTTTGCTTCAGTCACACAAGGGTAAACGCATTGTGTTGGCTGGACTAGAGGCTCATATTGGAATCCTGCAGAGCGCAATAAGTCTAGTTGAGAAGGGCTACGATGTTCAGATTATCAAGGACTGCTGTGCATCTAAGCAGAAGGAAGACCTAGAAGAGGCGATGAAAGCGCTTAGATATATGGGGTGCACGATAACAACGCTCGAGACGTTTGTATATGAAGAGATTGGCGGATCGACGGATTTTTCGTATAGAAAGGTGAAAACTGTTCTCGAAGCATAGGCAAGCGTGGATACAAAAACAATCGAAGGCTATGAGCAAGATATACAATAATTGCTAGAAAATAAATGTGAAAAGTGATATTATATTTTGCATTGGCGCTCAACAAAGAGCTTGAGTGTTAAAGAATTAAAGTGCTGCAGTGAGGTAATGGCAGCGAAATTAGGTAAGGACAGGTGGTTTAAGAAAATGAATAACAACAAAAGATGGTTGTATCTCGGAATGGCGACTATTTCTACGCTATTTCTAGGACTTATTTATGCATGGTCTTTGTTCAGAACTCCTTTTGCAGAGGTTTTCAAGACATGGACAGTTGCACAGATGTCGATGACATTCACAATCTCGATGATTATGTTCTGCTTGGGCGGACTCATCGGTGGACAGCTCGGTAAGAAGTTTGGTGTTAAGATAAGACTTCTAATCTCGGCAGTGCTACTTCTCATCGGATTCTTCATGGTTTCAACTCTGAATCCAGCGGATGCATCGGGAAGCCTTATGAAGCTGTACCTATTCTACGGAATCTTTGGTGGCGGCGGCGTAGGTATCGGATATAACGCTGTTATCACTACTATTACTAAATGGTTCCCAGATAAGGTTGGTCTTGCTTCAGGAATCATGCTAATGGGATTCGGTCTCGGTGGTCTAGTTCTTGGAACCGTTGTAACTAAGTTCATCGCAAACATTGGAATTTTCCCAACATTTAAGATTCTTGCGATTACCATTTTTGTGGTTTTGGCAGTTGCAGCAATCATCATCAAGTCGCCTGAAGCACCAGCGTCAGGTGCAAGCAAGGCAGCTGTAGTAGATGATAAGACTCATCACTACACAACTGCAGAGATGATGAAGACTTCGAGATTCTGGGTATTCTTTATTTGGGCTGTTGCTCTCAACTCAGCGGGTCTTATGGTAATCAACAGTGCGGCTAACATCTCGCTAGCTTACGGCGGATCGGCGGTACTCGGTATGATCGTTTCTCTATTTAACGGAGCAGGTAGAATCGTTACAGGTAACAACTTCGATAAGTTCGGTAGAAAGACTACATCTATTGTAAACAACATATTCATGTTCACAGCAGGTGTTCTCCTTGTAATCGGTGGCATGAGCCACTCACTCATCGCAATCGTTGTGGGTCTGATTTTCGTAGGTCTAGCTTACGGAGGAACTCCAACACTTACATCCGCTTATGTAAATAAAGCATTCGGAGCAAAGTACTTCCCTACTAACTTCAGTATCGCAAACTTCTCACTAATCCCAGCGGCTATCATCGGACCAATCATTTCGGCTAAACTGCTTGAAGCTGCAGGGGGCAAGTATGATTCGAACTTCTACGCTTTAATCATCTTTACTCTCGTGGCATTCGTGCTATGGGTTGCACTCAACGTGACAAGTAAGAAGAGCGACAACGAGGGGTATAAGTAGGGTAAGTTAACAAACCCTCAACGGCTAGTTGGTAAAATACAATGGTGTAATAATGTGAATCGATGAAAAGTGATAAAATGGATATAGGTACAGAATATCGATAAATAAAGGTATTCAGAGTATAAATAGAGCCTCGACCGAAGCGGTCGGGGTTTTTATGTACAATTCAAATTGTAATTATTAGGGCATCAAAATTTCTTGGGGTTTGCCGATTGCTTTTTGTATTCTTTAATTGTATCTACCTAGTTTATATGCAGCACTCAAGAGCACATGTGTGTAATAATATCACCGCAAATAGGTGTAAAAAATTTTAGTTGTAAAAAAGGCACAAGAACATGCCAAAATTACGAAAATATGTAAATAAAAAATATCTTTATATAAATATTATCGATAATGTGATTTATATATGGTAAAATGATGAAGTAATATGCAGTATTTTTTAAGAAAGGATAAAGGGTTAATGGTCAAGCTGGTAAAAAAATCTAAAAGTCCGGTAACGGCTCTACTGTTGGTGCTAATTGTAGTTGTTTGCACAATGACAACGTCGGCATTTGCAATTGATTATACAGCAGATAACTCGTTGATGAGCTTAGCTCAACCCGGATTGGGAGGAAATCCTGTGTTTGTATCTCCTGATAAGGTAATTAAGGATACATATTGGGCAGATCTTGTACCGGGTTCTGTGAGTAAAGAAAACAACAATACGTATTATGGAGTATTTCCCCGATATGTATTAAAGCCTAATGAAACTGCATTGAAAGGCTGGAATATAAATTCCCCTGAAGGAGGGATTCCGCGTTGCTTACCAAGTTCAGGGATTACAGAAACAGCATTAGGAATGAAAATCACAGACAAGACGGCGTTTTACCGTCTGGGGTATTTAGTCGGTGAGGATAGTTATCCGGGCTTGAGTGCAAATGATCCTATACCGGATAGCGTAAATCCATTCAAGTTCAAGGAAGAGGATTTACTGACTCAGGATGAGATTAAAGATCCTACAAAATTGACTGTTTATGCCGATCTTAAGAAAAAAGGTGCTGATAATTCAACTGAAATTGGCACATATGAACGTGGAGAAGCTTTAGATTTAGAGTTTTCGATGAATGCTTCATGGTTTAAGAGATTTGTAATGGGGCATACTCTTGATTATCTAAGAGCAGGATATATGACCCCTGATAACATTCAAGAATTTTATGAAGGAAGAGAAGGTGTAATTGACTCTCAAATTGTCTATACAATTGACATCCCCAAAGAGGTAGAAGTGGAAAAACCATCGGCAACACTTACCGGACTGGATGGGTTTGACGTTTTGACTGAAGTAAAAGACAATGCCGACTCCAAAACTCTCGTAGTCAGTGTTCGGTGGGGTGAGGCGGAACAGGTTAATCCTAGACTGTGGAAGGAAACTTTAGAAAATCTTAAAAAACTTGATACAAGTAATATAAAGATATCTGTTTCAGGGTTGTCTGTCAGCTCAACAGCTAAACCTCAAAATAATGTGACATTGCGCGGTACGGTTTCCGGTTATTTTGAGTGGATAATGAGCAGGAGAGTGTATGCTAAAGGTCCTGCTACACCTCAAATGCGTGCCACTGATCCAAGCAGTGAAGATATCCATACACTTCTGTACTTTGTAGCTAAACAAGGCGATGAGGGCAGAGATGCAGGAGCAGATCCGAATAAGCCTAACATGATTTCATATACCTTTAAGGTGAATGATCCTGCTGATAATAACAATAACCCTGAGCCTAACAAACCGGACAAGACGCCGGGTCATAATAAACTGACAAGGACAGGAGATGATTCAGACTTGTTGTTATACGCCTCATTGCTGGGTGTGGCAGTGATATTATTAGGCGGTATGGGATTTAGAAAAAGAAGAAGACAGAGCTAATTACTGTACTAATCTACGTAATAGCAGTATTAGGATCGGTTTGGAGTTAAGGCGTAAATTATGAAAAAAGTATTGATGGTTTTATTGACGTTGGTTTTTGCGTTAACGTTTTACTCATGCGGATTAGGCGAAAAACAAGCCGGGGTATATACGTATTCAGACGAAAACATATCCGTTGAGATGACGATTTTTGCCAAGGGTGATGATATATCTAAGATTGAGCAGGTTTCGAAGCTGGACATATCGGGATATTCAAGTGAAAAAATCAAAGAAGTTGAAGCCAATATAAAGGAGATGGAAAAGGTTTGCAAGTCCATTGACGGTGTAGAGTATTCAACAAAAAAAGAAAAGAATAAAATTACTGAAACTATTTCAGTTGCGGTTAACGAAAAGACGATAGAAAAGATAAAGAAAGAAAATCTGGTTCCGGTAGAGGATCAGAAAGCCAAAAACATTTCATTGAAAAAATTCACTGAATCACTTGAAAACAGCGGCTGGAAGCTAAAAAAATAAAGCGCTGCATTTATATTTGTGATGATGGGTGGATGATTGCTGCTCGTCGGAAGAATGTTCATATAACATGCGATTTTGAGATGAAGAACACTGAAGGCGCATTGTAAGAAGTTATAACAAGTTGTTAGTAGAGGTATGAGAAATGAGGAAAGACAACAAAAGGAAAAACTCTATACTGGCGTTGTTTATGAGTTTTGCCATAGCAATCTCAGGTCTTGGCGTTCCCGGGATCAGCTATGTTTCTGCTGCAGACGAGGGAAACCGATCGGCAGTAGAGAAAGCGGTGGAAACTCCTGCGCTTGAAAAAGCCTCGGGAATTACCGACAAAGAAAAGACCGCAAATACTGAAATGGAAAAGACATCCTCTTCCGAGAAAAAAGAAGCGTGGTCAGCATGGGACAATCCGGATCACTTAAAAGGTCCGGAAAAAGCAAGTCCTTATCCCGTTATTTTGGACAGCAAGGCTGATCCGTATCTCGGCAAAGAAGGCAAAAAAAGGGCGCGCAGATCCACATCGACTTTGCGTGCACCCGGACAAGGAGCCGTAGAGTTAACAAAGAAGGCGGAGCCTGTGCCGGGCAAACTGAATACGTTCAAGGTAACTCTCCGTATGGAAGCAACGGACAAAGAGCAGAAGAATGACATCGTACTGGTGATTGATACGTCCGGAAGTATGAATGATAACAGACGTATGATTGAAGCGAAAAAAGCTGCGAAGAATTTCGTAAACAAGCTTCTTGATGAAGAGCACCCAAATACCAGAATTGCACTGGTATCGTTTGAGACGAATGCACATTTAAAGAAAAACTTCACAAATTACACCAATAAGCAGGAGCTTCTAAATGCAATCGATGGTCTTCATGCTAATGGGGGTACGTTTACTCAGGGCGGTATAAGGGAAGCCTCCCACCTGTTGAGCAGTTCTCAGGCTGACTTTAAGAACATCGTTCTGCTGTCTGACGGGGTACCTACATTTAACTATGAGATATATAATCCGGATGACCATGTAATTCCCGGAGGACCGAACCACGATACTATTCATGAGAGGGAGACCGGTCCAAATGTGCCTCAGAGTGCTTTCAATTATTCAGAAACTACAGGTGCAGGAAACAGCATGTGGCATAGATATAAGTGGGCTGGAAGTGTAAAATATTACTACAACAGCGGAAATTGTGCCATAGCTGAAGCCGGCTTTGCAAAACAGAAAGGAATAAAGGTATATACTGTTGCCGTTAACGCAGGAGCTCAAGGAAATGGGGTGCTAGAGCATACAGCAACACCGGGTTGTTCATATAGCACAGAGGATCCGACAGCTTTAAACGGTATTTTCGGTCAGATAGCGGCAAGCATTGCTTCTGCTATGAAGAATGCCAAAGTCACAGATCCTATGGGTGCAGGTTTTGAGGTTAAGGGTGGAACCGCTTCGAATGTACAGGTTACACAGGGAACCGTGACGCTTAATAACAATACAATTAGCTGGAACGTAGGAACTCTTACAAATTCAGTTTCGCCGGGTTCTATGACTCGTTATGCAGAGATGACATACGAGGTTGTTATCAATGACAGTATATTGGATGTGGTGTCGCCGGCAGATGGAAACTACAATACCAATGCGGGTGCAACGGTTCATTATACAGATATAGATGGAAATCAGCAGACGAAAGCTTTTCCTGAACCTAAAGCAAAACCGCTAATTATTGAGCTACACAAGAAGCTGCTCGATTTTAAAGGCAGAGAGATTCCTTCTGCTTATGCAAAGGGACGTAAATTCAACTTTAACATGAAGCTCAAAGAAGATGCAGGATTCAATCAGGACTATCTTGTTCCGGGAAACAAAAGCAAGGTGATGGTTGATCTTCGTATCGACAAAACCTATGAGCTTAAGGAGAATTCAATTTCCGGAAATCCCGCAAGTAATCTTTCCGATTATGATTCTACAATAGAGTGGAAAACATGGGACAGAACCAAGAGCATAGAGCCTATTGAAGGAACTTATTTAGATAAGTTTGTTGTGCCTAGAGGCGGCAGTGAAAACGATCCTCTAAATACAAAAATAACCGTTACAAATAAAGAAAAGAAGCTTGGTAAGCTAAAGCTTAAAAAGACTTTCAATCCTTCAAGTAATGGAGGAGGTTTAGCATATAGTTTAAAGGGCGGATTATATCGTTCAACTCCTAAGTTTAAGATTACCGTTGCAGGCATCAACCCGTATGGCGGAGATGATGAGGTTTATAGAGAAGTCCATGAACTATATGCAGGACAGGAAAAGACCATAGAAAACCTTCCGTATGGTCATTATACCGTTTCTGAGCCGGGTCATGAGCCGGAACCGACTTTTGTTGACAGTGACGGATCAGATGACGGTAAGGTTGATTTGCTGATAGATAAAAAGGAAGCTTCGGTAGAGGTTATAAACAGACCTAAAGATAATGATTATACCACTGAAGTGACCGCAAGCAAGACATGGGTAAACGGTCCTGAAGCCGATCACAAGGCTCCAACTTTTGAATTGTATGCTGATGGCGTTCTGAAAACAGATGCTGATCCTACAGTAACACCGGAAAACGGAACGGCAAATAAATTTACATATAAGTGGACAGATTTACAGAAATATAATAATTCCGGAAAAGAGATTGCATACACCGTAAAGGAAAAAGGTGTAACGCCTGACGATAAACTTGTCGTTAATGGTCATACATATGAGGTAACGCAGCAAGATAATGATATTACCAATACCTACAAGATACCGACAGACGGTGAAGTAAATGTAACCAAGGAATGGAAAGATCCTGACGGAAAGACTATTGCCAAACCTGAAGTAAATCTGACACTTTACAGAAAAATAGAAGGCGGAGCGGAAGAGAAGGTTCCGGGAGCTGAAGTAAAGGTAGTGGACGGAACAACAACCACTGCTAAGTGGACAGGATTGGAAACAACAGACCTCAACGGAAAACCATACAGCTTCATCGTAAAGGAAAGCTTCAAGAATGCAGATGATGTAAACAACGGAAACTGGACACTTGTTGAAAGCACAGCTGTAGTAAACGGAAAAGCAACTATTACCAATAAGGCAGTAACAGGTGATGATAACCTCGGCAAGCTTACGGTAACGAAGAAAAATCTCGTAAACGGAACCGGAATAAGAAGTGCAGCAAGAGGTCCGATGGCTCTCAGAGGAACACCTCTCAAGTTCAGCTTCAAGGTAACAGGACCGAACGGCTATGAAGAGACGTTTGAGCTTTCGCCAACCGAAAGCAAAGTGCTGAAAGGGCTGTACTTCGGTGAGTACAAGGTGGAAGAGACGGATTCCAAGGGTTACACAGCAAGCTACTCTGTAGCGGACGGAAAAGTAACTCTTAAGTCAACCGATAAGGAAAAGACTGTTGAAGTAACCAATACCAACGGCGGAGAAGGAACAGTAGTAGAAAAGACAGTAGAAAAGGTATGGGTAAACGGACCGAAACCATCTGTTACAATTGAGCTTTGGAGAACCAATAAGGTAGAGGGCGCAGATAAGATCGACGAGAAGGTTGATGAGTTTGTAGTGCCTGCAGGTGCAAGCGGAGATGCACTTAAGAAGACTTTTACAAAGCTTGCAAAACACGATCCTAAAGGCAATGAGTTTGAGTACTACGTAAAAGAGGACAACGTACCTGCAAACTATACAAAGAGTATAGAGGGTCTGAAGGTAACCAATACCTACGCTCAGCCACAAACGGATGAAGATGTAAAAGCAACCAAGAAGTGGGTTGATGCAGACAGTTTCAATCCTAAGCCTGAAATTAAGTTTGAACTTTGGAGAAAGAACGGAACTGCCGGAGCTGGCGAAAAGGTAATCGGAACCCAGGATTATCCAAATCCACAAACCGTACCGGAAGGTGGAGAAGTAAACTTCGGAAAGCAGCTGAAGACAGATATTAACGGAGTGGAATATAAATACTACGTAAAAGAAATCTTCACAAATGCGGAAGAAAGGGATAACTGGATAATTAAGGGTGAAGGAAGTCTTGAGATTACTAATACTCTGAAAGGAGAAAGTGATAGAGACGGAAAACTCACCATAAGAAAAGCTCTGGTAAACGAACATATTGAGGAACCGGAGTTAAGAGGTGCTGCAGTAAGAGCTGGTGGAAATAAGGCGCTTAAGTTCAAGTTCACGGTGAAAGGACCGGGAGGATACAGTAAAGAAGTAGAGTTAAAGGCAGGTGAAGAGATTACTCTTGACAAGCTTCTCTATGGTAAGTACAAAGTAAAAGAGGTTGATAATCACGGCTTTGTGCCAAGCTATAATCCGGAAAATGGAGAAGTAGTACTAAAGGCGAACGCAAATAAGGCCACTGTGACAGTAACAAATACTAATGACGGTGGGGATGAATTAAATGTCAAGAAGACCATAAAGAAGATATGGGTAAATGGCGATAAACCTGCCACAAAGATTCAGCTTTGGAGAAAAGGCACAGCAGCAGACGGAACAGCAATAGATGAAATGGTGAATGAATTTACCACAACAGCAGGACAAAATTCAGAAAAAGAATTCACAAAGACAAGTAAAGATATACTTCTTGCTAAATACGATCCTCAAGGCAATGAGTTTGAGTACTACGCAAAAGAAGTAAACGTGCCAGCGAATTATGAGGTAACCTATAGCGATGACAAGCTGACGGTAACAAATACTTATGTGAAGCCTGATGATAAAACTAATACAGGTTTTAAGAAAGTCAAGAAGGTCAAAACAGGCGATAACTTGATGCTGAAACTGTATGGTGGGACCGGTGCAGTTGCAATATTGCTTATTGTGCTGATGCTCGTAGTCAGAAGCAGAATCAAAAGAAAAGAACAAGAGTAAACGGTATGGATAACTGACTGCTTCCAGTCAAGCAGACCGTTTGAAAAGTGAAAATCTTTGCCTCCAGATCGTGTGAACGGTCTGGAGGATTTCTTATGAAGGAAGTCGTATTGTCTAACAGGGTTATAGGAATTGTCGATCTGCAACCGTTTGTTAACAGTTTACTGATATCCAATTTAAAGAAATCATAATAATTAATGAAGGATTTCTTTTGTCAAATGATATATACTTTTATCAATAGGGAATTTATGCGAGGAGGCTATACCGTGAAGATTCTAGTTTGCGATGATGATAAGGAAATCGCTAGAGCGATAGAGATATATTTAAATAACGAAGGTTTTGAGGTTGTGAAGGCTTACGATGGCTTCGAGGCTATTAATGTAGTGAAGAGTGAAGATGTTAAGCTTGCTATTATGGATGTTATGATGCCGAGGCTCGATGGAATTCAGGCGACACAGATGATTCGAAATGAGAAGGATATTCCGATTATCATGCTATCGGCCAAGGCAGAGGACTATGACAAGATTATCGGGTTAAATATCGGTGCCGATGATTACGTGACTAAACCGTTTAACCCTATGGAGCTCGTGGCGAGAGTTAAATCGCAGCTTCGTAGATATACGCAGTTCGGAAATGCCAATGAGCCATCCGAGGAAGGTATCTACAGAGTTGGCGGGTTAACTGTGGATGACAACAGCAAGAAGGTCACAGTTGACGGTAGAAATGTTGCCTTGACGGCTACTGAGTTCGGCATATTGAGGCTGTTGGCTCAGAGCCCTGACCGTGTGTTTTCAATGGAGCAGATATATGAGTCGGTGTGGGATGAACCGGCATATAATCCGGAGAACACCGTTGCAGTACACATCAGACATATCAGAGAGAAGATTGAAATAAATCCTAAAGACCCTAGATACATCAAGGTTGTATGGGGCACAGGATATAAGCTTGAAGGAGATAACTAATGAGGGAACA
>ERZ773099.452-NODE-452-length-35480-cov-16.167029_pt1 | contig 35480 bp, 28 predicted proteins | sample MGYA00511120_ERZ773099 | MGnify/ENA primary metagenome ERZ773099 (study PRJEB29015, sample SAMEA2738012) | human oral metagenome | biome: human oral; feature: human-associated habitat; material: dental | place: China | collected 2104 ... | reverse complement strand
CCGACTCCGTCTGAGACCGCTGCCCCAACACCACCAACGCATCACTCTCCATCGCGAACTTCACGCGAAACACCCCTTTCCAGAAAAACAATTCCTCACACACGAAAAAAATTTGAGGTCCCCATACCCTCACCCACCCCACCGCCACCCCACAACCACCTTTTAAACATCAAATACAACCCACCCCTCCACCAACCCACCCCAAACGCCCCCGACAAGCGAAAACACCCCAAACCACGCCATCATGTCCGCCAAACGGACGACAGCCGGAAACCCCTCCGGCATAACACACGGTTAACACCCAACAACCTGACGCGGAGCGGAATGTGTGTGCTGCGCGCCTCTCAGTCCTCGGTCTGACTGGCCCAGAGGTTGATCCCCGACTCGACGGCATGCTCATCGATGGCTGCCAGCTCGTCGTCGGTGAAGACCATGTTCTCCAAGGCCCCCAGGTTGGATTCCAGCTGTCGCAGCGACGACACACCGATCAACGTCGACGTGACCCGTGGGTCACGCAGCACCCAGGCGAGCGCCATCTGCGCCAACGACTGCCCACGCTCACGGGCGATCTCGTGGAGGGCGCGAACATGGGTGAGGACGTCGTCGCTGAGCTGTTCGCGGGTCAGCGACCCGCCACGTGCCGCGCGGGAGTCCTCCGGAACGCCGCTGAGATAGCGGTCGGTGAGCAGCCCCTGCGCCAGGGCGGTGAAGGCGATGATGCCCATGCCCTCGCTCTCGCAGGCATCGATCAGGTCGGATTCGATCCAGCGGTTGAGCATGTTGTAGCTGGGCTGGTGGATCAACAGCGGGGTACCGAGTTCACGGGCGATGCGGGCCGCCTCCTTGGTCCTGGTGGCCGAGTACGACGAAATCCCGACGTACAGGGCCCGGCCGGAGCGCACCGCCCGGTCGAGTGCCGTCATGGTCTCCTCGATCGGCGTGTCGGGGTCGAAACGATGCGAATAGAAGATGTCGACGTAGTCCAGGCCCATGCGCTCCAACGACTGGTCGAGGGAGGCCAGCACGTACTTGCGCGACCCTCCGCCCTGCCCGTAGGGGCCCGGCCACATGTCGTAGCCCGCCTTGGTGGAGATGATCAACTCGTCGCGGAACGGCGCGAGGTCCTGTCGGAAGATGGTGCCGAAATTGATCTCCGCCTGCCCATAGGGCGGACCGTAGTTGTTGGCGAGATCGAAATGGGTGATGCCGGCGTCGAAGGCGCGGCGGATGATCGCCCGCTGCACTCCGAGGGGTTTGTCGTCGCCGAAATTCTGCCACAGCCCCAACGACATCGTCGGAAGCAGCAGCCCAGAACGTCCGCAGCGACGGTAGGGCATACGGCCGTCGTAGCGGTCGGGGTCGGGTGTGTAGGTCGGATACATGACCTCATCCTGCCAGCCGCCCTCCCCGCACCAGCACGGGGAGGGCGTGTCAGCCGGTCAGGCGCGTTCGAGGATCCGGATGGCCGCGAGGAAACCGAGCACCGACCAGACGGCGAGCACCACGTAGCTGATGATTCCGGCCTGGAAGGTCTCGTGGGCCAGGGAGGCCCTCATCACCTGGGCCATGTGATGGAGCGGCAACGCCAGGTGCACGACCTGCAGCCACTCGGGCAGGCGGTCCATCGGAAAGCTGATCGGCGTGAACATGAGGGCAACGAACGCGATGATCTGCGACAGCCCCATCGCGAGCTCGGCCGGCATCGCATACGAGTAGCCGTAGCCGATGCCGAAACACGCCGTCACCACCAGCACGTAGGCGGGGATGATCGTCCACGAAACCGAGAACCCGGGGTGGAACATGAAATGCGCGGTCACGACGGAGATGACGATCGCCGGCACCGTGATGAGCAGCCAGACCGTGCAGTCGGCGAACAGGAAGTTCTTGCGACTCACGGGCAGCGACTTGATGAAGTCGATGTACCCGGCCACCCGCGCGGTCGCGTTCTGCATGGGAACGACGACGAGCGCGGTCATGACGAGAACGATCGTCGGCGCCCCCGTGGCCAGGTACAGCATCTCGTTTCCCGCAGACGAGGAGGACACCAGGAACGAGAACCCGACGATCACGCCGAGCGCTATGACCGTGAAGAATATGCCGTAGGCCACCAGGTGGCCGCCCAGTTTCTGGGCCTGAAGCCTGAACACGTGGCCCAGTTCCGTTTCAACGCGCATCAGCGCCCACCTCCCTGTCCCCCACCAGCTGAACGTAGGTGTCCTCCAGGGACATCTCGCGCAGCGAGTAGTCGCTCACCAACCGGCGGCCCCGCAGCTCCGCGGCCCACGTCAGGGCATCAACCGCCCGATCCCTCGGGAACGAGACGACCACCTCGCCGTTCCTGACCTCGATGTTCCCGGCCCAGCCCGGATGCCCGAAGGCCTCGGGTGGGGCCGTGGTGAATGCCTGCAGCTTCATGTCGTCCCCGACGGTTGAGGCCTTGATGCGCGACGCATTTCCCCGGGCCAGCACCCTGCCGTGATCCAGGATCGCCATCTCGTCCACGGCCCCCTCGGCCTCGCCGATGTTGTGGGTCACCAGCAACACCGCCGTGCCGTCCCCGGTCAGCTCGCGGATCGCGCCCCACAGGTACCTGCGCCGCACCGGATCGACGTCGTTCGTGGGCTCGTCGAGCACCACCGCACGTCCCGGCCGGATCGCCGCCATGCAGAAACAGGTCAACCGCAGCACACCCCCGGACAACTTGTTGCCGGGCTGATCCGCCCACTCGGCAATGTCCAACTGTTCGAACAGTTCACCGACCCTGCGTGTGATCTCCTCGTCGCCGGCTCCGCGCATCCTGGCCATCAGGCTCGTGATGGCGCGCGGGGTCAGTTCCCCCAGGGGAACGGACGCCTGCGGCTGCGCCGAGCACAGATAGCGTCCCCGCTTCCGATTCCGGACGATGTCCTCACCTGCCACCACGATCGAGCCCGCATCCGGGCGGAGCAGCCCCAGCAGCTGGTTCACCAGCGTCGTCTTGCCGGCCCCGTTGTGCCCGAACAGCCCGAACACCGCCCCCTCCTCGACGTGCAGGGTGACGTCGTCGTTCGCCACCACCCCACCGTCCCGGGTCCCGTACGTCTTGGAGACGTGATCGATCTCAATCAGAGCCATGGCCCCACCTCCCGGCTCCTACAACTCCACATCTATACCTCATGGATATATGCCTAACAGAGATATACCCATGAGGCAAGTGTACTACCGTGACACCCGTGAGCTACGTGATCCTCGGGCTGCTGCACATCGCCCGCATGAGCCTGTACGACCTGATGAAGGCCTTCGAGGCCGGGGCGTCGCTCTTCTACGGATCCAGCGCCGGAAGCATCAAACGTTCCCTCGACAAGCTCCTGGTAGAGGGCGCGGTGGAGGTCACCCGCCAGGAGCCCGGGGCCCGCGGACGCCGGGAATACGGACTCACACCCCTGGGCAGGCAGAAATTCGCGACATGGATGCAGGCCGAGGTCCAGGGGAACTTCGACGTCACGGGGGTTGCCCGGATCTATTTCCTGGGGCTCGTTCCCCCGGCCGACCGCCCACCGATCATCGCGCGGCTCCGGGAATGCATCACCGCGGAACTCGAACGACTGGAATCCGTGGAACGACAGATCTCCGGACAAGAAGTCCCCGACACCTACCGCGACGTCAGCCGTTTCAGCCAGGCCGCCCTTCACTACGGCCTGTCATCGACACGTCACACCTACGACTGGCTCACCACCTTCGAGGCCGAAGTGACGAAACACGACACAACGGCATAAGACGCAACCCTCAGGAACGCGTCCCCTCACGACCCGCCATCTGGTACAACGCCCGTACAACCACCACAAACAGCACAACCCCCACCACCGTGGTGACACCACCGAACCCCTTGGGCACAATCGCCAACGGATCCTCCTTGCCGCTGAAGCCGACGATGCCGGCGAAGATCACGCCGTAAAGGCTCTCGCCCACGATGAGGCTCGTGGCCATGAGCGTCCCCAGGCGCGTCGCCTTCTCCGGATTGGTGGAACGCTGCGCCCAGCGGTTGTAGAGCGCACCCAGGACCGCACCGACGGGGATCATGATGGTGACGGCGGCGGGAAGGTACATCCCCATGCCCACGGCCAGCGGCGGCAGGGAGAGCTTCGGCGTCGTGCGTTTCAGGATCTCGTCAATGGCGATGGCAACGACTCCGATGCCGGCGCCGAGACCCAGCAGTCCCCAGTTGATGGAGCCACCGAACACCCCGGAGACCAGGGAGGAGATCAGGGAGGCCTGGGGAGCCGCCAAGGCGTTCTCACCGGCGCCGGGAGCCCCGGCGAAACCGAAGGCGGTCTGCATGAGGCTCAATACCGGCGGGATGACGATCGCTCCGAAGACCACACCGATGATCAACGCGACCTGCTGTTTCCACGGGGTGGAGTCCACCAGCTGCCCGGTCTTGAGGTCCTGCAGGTTGTCGTTGGAGATCGACGCGATGCTGAAGACCACCGCGCTCGTGAACAGGGTGTAGGCCACCAAGGCGCTGGTCTCATCACCGGATGCCGAACTGGCGACGGCCTTGACGAGCACGGCGGCAGCGAGCGCAGCGAGAATGCCAACACCCGAGATCGGCGAGTTGGAGGATCCGATGAGCCCGGCCATGTAGCCGCACACCGAGGCCACCGCCAGGCCTGTGATCAGGATGAACAGGATCGAGACCAGGATCAACCCCCACGCGTGGTTCGCCACCCCAGTGTCCTTGAGGAAGAGCCACATCAGCACACCGATGGGAAGCATGGATCCCAGAGTGATGCCCACGACCACCTTCATGGACAGGTCACGCTCCGTGAGGGGAACGTCGCTGTCGGCGACCCTCCCGCGTCCCTTGGCGAGAGATTCACCGATGCCCTTGACGATGGGGCCGAGGATCTTCACGAAGGTCCAGATCGCGGCGATCGCGATGGCACCGGCACCGATGAACCGCACGTCCGTGGAGAAGATCTTGCTGACCACGCCCTGCAGCTCATCGACACCCTCCACCTGTCCCCAGGTGCGGATGGGCAGCATGACGCCGTAGGAGATGACCAGCCCCAGGATCATGGCAACACCGACGGCGATGCCGACCAGATGCCCCACACCGATGAGGGCCATGGACAGCGACGTGCTGAACATGGTGGCGCCCGCGCCGACCTTGAAGACGCTGGAGATCTCCACCCCGATGGCCTTGAGAGACGACAGGAGGGACAGTCCCGCGGAGGCCAGCGAGCCCCGCAGAATCATCCTGAATCCCCGCTGGGACTCCTCGGCCCCCTCGGTGGTGTCGCCGACGCGAAGCACCTCGGCCCCCGCCACTCCCTCGGGATACGGCAGATCGGAATGGGTGACCAAGGCCCGTCGCAGCGGAATGGAGTAGGTGACCCCGAGGATGCCGCCAAGAATGATGATGAAGACCGTCGTCCAGTAGGGAAAACCCGACCACCAACCGATGATGATGAGTCCCGGCAGGACGAAAATAATCGACGACAGAGTGCCGGCTGCCGAGGCGATCGTCTGAACGATGTTGTTCTCCTGGACCGTGTGATCGGCGAAACGCCGCAGGATTGCCATGGAGATGACCGCAGCCGGGATGGAGGTGGCGAAGGTGATCCCCGCCTTGAGCCCCAGATAGACGTTCGCCGCCGTGAAGACGGCGGTGATGATACCGCCGATAATTATGCCGCGAATCGTCAGTTCCTTGATGGAGCTGGTTGCGGGTGAATGGGACATGGTGAGAACTCTCGTTGCCAGCTTCTTTCCGCAGGCAGGATAACATCGGGAGAGGCAGCGGTGGAGGTCACCCGTCAGGAGCCCGGGGCCCGCGGACGCCGGGAATACGGACTCACACCCCTGGGCAGGCAGAAATTCGCGACATGGATGCAGGCCGAGGTCCAGGGGAACTTCGACGTCACGGGGGTTGCCCGGATCTATTTCCTGGGGCTCGTTCCCCCGGCCGACCGCCCACCGATCATCGCGCGGCTCCGGGAATGCATCACCGCGGAACTCGAACGACTGGAATCCGTGGAACGACAGATCTCCGGACAAGAAGTCCCCGACACCTACCGCGACGTCAGCCGTTTCAGCCAGGCCGCCCTTCACTACGGCCTGTCATCGACACGTCACACCTACGACTGGCTCACCGCCTTCGAGGCCGAAGTGACGAAACACGACGAAACGACGTGAGGCGCGACTCTCAGAGCAGGCCGTCGAGGTCGTTGGACCGGAAGGTTTCGGTCAGGGTCTCGATGACGCGTTCCGCCGGCCAGGAGTCCGGCACCCTGATGAGAGTGCCGTTTCCCAAGCGTTCGACGGTCAAACCCTCCGCACAGGCGCGGACACCCCCGACCCGCTCATTGATCCACACCCGATAACCGATGGGAAGCAACCAGCCCTCAGGTTCCTGCTCCATGATGACATCAAGTTCCTGCCCCACGGCGAAGACAGGATCGAAAGCGGGAATCACCGCACGAAGAGACGCTTCCCACAAGAATTCCGCCGACACGCGCGGCGGCTGATCAGAATCCGGGGACGGCAACCAACCGAAATGCTGCGCCATCTCTTCAACAAACGCATCCGACGACTGGGAAAATTGTTGGTAGAAAGAGGGGCTATAAACAGATTCCGAGGTTTTCGACTGGCCCGCCGTCACGGTGAACAAGGTTTCCAGAAGATCGTTCTCGGTCTCCAGCAGGAAGTGATACCCCCCTTCGGGAGCGTGCTCCCCATCGCTCTTCCTCATGATTCTGTTTCCGATGAAACCGGCCAGTCCCGCCTCGGTTCCGTCCCACTCATCCTCTTCCTGTTGTATTGGTTTCCACCGCCCGACCGAGACCCGGGAGGAGAACTCCTCCATGAAACGGGAGGTTCGCCGCGCGATCTCCTCCGGCGTCTCATTGAGACGACTCCAAGGCGCATACACGAAGATATCCCCAAGTTCATGAGTCACGACCGCTCCAATCCGATTCATCAAAGCTGTTTCAAAGTCTAGGCGTCTCGCGTCCCGGCCAGGACACCATCCGCGAGCGGAGGGCTGCCCCCACCCGCAGGCATCATGGTGGGGTGGTGAACGACAGTGAGTGGTTCTGGGCCAGCGAGTACGGGCGCGACCGGTTGTTGCGCGAGGAACTGGAAGCCCAGGCAGGGGCCCTGGCCGCCAGCAGGGCACGCCAGCAGCGTGACACCTCGAAACTGCGTTCCGAGTTGCGCAACATGCAGGGCTCGCTGGAGGCCCGGCTCAACGCGCTCACCAACGCCTTCGTCGCCTTCGTGGAACTCGACGGGATCCGCAAACAGCTGGCGGCCTTCCCACAGCACGCCGAGGCGCGACGTTGCGCCTTCCAGGACCTCCAGGTGCTGCTCGACGGCGGTGTTCCCCCGCGGCGACCGGACGTCGACGGCTACTGGCTGCCCCCCGCGATGTCCGCCCTGCGTCCCGACGGTTCCGTCGACCCGGAGCAGGCCGCGCTCGCCCGGCAACGCGACCCCCACGCGGCACCGGTCTTCCTCGCGACCGCGCAGGCCGCGTTCGGCGCGGGTGAGGCCGTGGCCGCGGAGCTGCCGAAGCTCCTGACCCCCGACGACCAGGGCACCTGGGCCGAGTGGCAGCTGCTGCTGTGGGGTGCCACGTTGCGCGGGGCCTTCGGCCCGGCGGCCCTGACGACGCTCACCGCAACCTTCCGCCCGCTGATCGCCAGCGCCGATAACTGGCTGGAGTGGGCGAGATCCCAGGCCGGCACCAACGACGCCAAGGCGCTGGACTGGGTGACGTCACAGCTCGAGGAACTCGCCCCGCGGGGCACCCCCGAGCAGGAGACCGGCTGGACCGCCACCGGGACGGGCCGCCCCGACTTCGTGATCCGGGGTTCCGGACGCATCTGGGGCGCATCGAACCGGCCGGAACCGGAGCCCGAGGAAACCCCCGTGGTCGTGGAGGAGACCTCCCCGGAGGAGAATGCCTGGGAATCCACCCGGGCCATGCTCGTCCGGGTGATGCAGGTCCACATCCGCGGCGGCAGCGAGAGCGAACACGCGCTGCTGGCCCGCGTGGAACTCCTGGAGGAACAGTTCAACAATCCCCTCGGGGCCAGCAAGCTTCCCGACGAGGTACCGGAGAAACGCCACGTGGTCGTCGATGTCCTGCGGCAGACCGCCCTCGACGACCACGCCAGCAGACAGGACCGCCGCAGCCTGTGGTTGCTGATCGCCGAGATCTTCGTGCCGGTCGCGCGGGAGTGGCAGACGGAACCGGAGCCGCGGATCCCGGAGGGGAAGGTGTCCGGTTACGACAGCCTCACCGTCGGCCCCCACGGCGTCCACGACCAGACCGCGGTGCGGGCCCTGATGCGCCGTTACGACTCCCAGCAGCCCGCGGGCCTCATCCTTCGCGGCAGGGAAATCATGTGGGCGGGGGCCGCCCTGGCGGCTGCCTCCTTCGTGCTGCTCCTCACGGCACGCTCGGGCTGGTTTCTGCTGCTCGGCTTCTTCGGGATCCTCGCCGCGGTACTTGGCTACAAGATGAACGAGATCGCCGAGGGGCAGCGCAACACGGTGGAGGCCAGCAGGAACTCCCTGACCAAGCGCGTCGAGGACGCCACCAGGGCCGCTGCCGACACATACGAGAAGGCCAGGGCCGGGCACGAGGAACGCCAGGAGTCGGCGTCCCGTTTCCTCACGGCGTTCCGCTCATCCTCGTGAGGTCGAGCCCCCGGGCCCAGGCGCGAATCGTCGGCGGATCGACGTGGTCGGCGGGTTTCTTCGCGAGGGCCCGAAACAGCAGCCGTTTGAAGAACCCGACCTTCTTGGGGGCGTAACGACCCGCGAAGGCGGCCTGTGCGCTGGCCTCGACCAGTTCCGCTGCGGCCTTGTTGTGGCCGAGCGCGACGTCCTGCTTGGCGGGATCGACGGCGGTGATGGAGAGGTTGAACAACGCGGCCCGCCCCACCTGGTGCCCGTGGTTGCGCAGCCACGTCAGCGACTCCGGCAGCCACGTCAACGCCTGGGTGGCGCTGCCCAGCACGAACCCGTCGAAGCCTGCCGGGTCGGGGTCGTCGCGCAGATCCGCCACCACGACATCGATGCCCCGGGCACGCAGTTCATCGGCGATGATCCCGGCCACCTCGGCCGTGGAACCCGCGCGGGTCGCATATCCCACCAGTACTCGCTGCATGGGTCAAAGCTAGTGCCCAACGGTGCATCCCGCTTCGAGGTAGGCTCGGCATGGACGAGGAGGTTCTCATGAGCAGTGCGAAACGCATCGGTGTCCTGACGGCGGGCGGCGACTCCCCCGGCCTGAACGCGGCCATCCGCGGGCTGGGAAAGGCGGTCATCGGCAGACACGGCATGGAACTGATCGGTTTCCGCGACGGTGTGCGCGGCCTGGCGGAGAACAGGTGCTGCCAGCTCGGCCCGGAGGCGCTGTCGGGGATCCTCACCATCGGCGGCACCATCCTCGGAACCAGCCGCGACAAGGTGCACCGCATGCGCCTGGGCGGCGAGGTCGTCGACGCCATCCCCACCATCAAGGACGTCGTCGAGCAGGCAGACCTCGACTGCCTGGTGATGCTGGGCGGTGGCGGCACCGCGAAGAACGCGCTGCGCCTGTCGGAGGCGGGCATCCCGGTGGTGCACCTACCCAAGACCATCGACCGCGACGTCGCCCACACCGACAACACCTTCGGTTTCTCCACGGCCCTGGAGATCGCCACCGACGCCATCGACCGGCTCCACTCCACCGCCCACAGCCACCACCGGGTGATCCTGGCGGAGATCATGGGCCACAAGGCGGGCTGGCTGGCGCTGGGCGCGGGCATCGCGGGCGGGGCGGACGTCATCCTGATCCCCGAGATCCCGTACTCCGTCGACGCCATCGCCGAGACCATCCGGGCCCGGCAGGCACGCGGCACCAACTTCAGCGTGATCGCGGTGGCCGAGGGAGCCAACGACACCGCGGCCGCGCAGGCCATCGCCGCCGCCGAGTCGCTGCGGAAGGCCGCCGGGACCCCGCAGGAGAAGGCGGCCGCGAAGTCGCACCTGGCGCGGGTCCTCGACGACCACCGCGAGCACACCTTCCGGCTGGCCCGTTCCCTGGAGGACGCGACGGGCCTGGAGACCCGCGTCACCATCCTCGGCTACGTGCAGCGCGGCGGGACGCCGTGCGCGGAGGACCGGCTGCTGGGGTCGCGGATCGGCACCGCCGCCGCCGACCTGATCGCCGACGGGGTCAGCGGGGTGATGGTCGCGAGCAAGGGCGACGGCACCGAACCCGTCGACCTGAAGAAGGTCGCGGGCAATCTGGCGCTGGTCCCACCGGACCATCCGTGGATCCAGACCGCCCGCGACGTGGGGACGGGTCTCGGGGACTGAGCACAAATTGACCCACCGCGCGTATGGAGCCTGAACTCCCCTCCCGGCTATGCTGAACGGGTTCGTCTGAATTTGTCTCAGGGGGGTAGTTGTGCAACCAACTATTCGCCGCAAGGTGGAAAGTGGAGTCACTGCACTGATCATTCTCGCTTTGGGCGGGTTTGCATTCGCACACCAGGGTGTCCCGGCCGAGGATGTGGACCTCAACGACGGCGGGGTGTGGGTGACCAATGCCGCCCTGGGGATGACCGGGCACCTCAATTACCAGTCGCGCATCATCGACGGCGGTCTGAACGCGCCGACGCGTGATTTCGACATCTCGCAGGAGGGCAATCGGGTCCTGCTACAGGACAAGGCGGACAAGGCCGCCAGGCCCATCGACACCGCGACCCTGACAATGGGAACCCGGGTCACCACCGGGAACCTGGAGTACAGCCATGGCTCGAACACCGTGCTGATCGCGGACACGGGCGAGGGCAAGGTCTGGGCCACCAGCCTGGAGCGGTTCACCGACTTCTCCTCCAGCGCCGCCCCGCTGCTGGAGGAGGTCGACTCCCCCCATGTCGTCGTGGGACGCGACGGAACCGGTTTCGTGGTCGACGCCTCCGGGACCATCACCAAGGTCACCGGCTCCGACGAACGCTTCCGGACCGAATCCGTCGGCACTCTCCCGGACGGCATCACGAGCAGCACCCAGCTGACGATCGCCGGGGACCAGCTCGTGGCCGTCGACGAGGGACGGATCCGGACGGCCGGTTCCAGCACCGAGGTTCCCGGGATCACCGCGAAGGCCCTGGCCCAGCAGCCGAGCCTCGAACGCGGCCACGTCAGCGTGGCGACCCCTGACGCGCTGCTGACCATCCCGCTGGGAGGCGGCGATCCGCAGCGCAGCGAGGTGCCCTCCGGTTCCCCCGCCGCGCCGGTCGACGTGGCGGGATGCGTCTACGGGGCGTGGTCGGGTTCCGGGGCCCACGTGCGCGACTGCCCCGGGGAATCCGACGACGTCAACAGCACCAACGACACCCTCGCCGCCAGCAGCGCGCCGGTGTTCCGGGTCAGCCGCAACATCGTCGCCATCAACGACGCGGCGGGCAACATCTACCTCCCGAACGACAACATGGCCATCGTCAACGACTGGGACAACGTGAAGTCCCAGATCGAGGACCAGAACCAGACCGACGAGCAACAAACCGACGAGAACCAGCGCGAACGAACCAACGACAACAACGCCGAACAGGAACCCCCCGTCGCGACCGATGACCAGCTGGGCGCCCGGCCCGGGATCAGCACCACGCTGCCGGTGCTGCTCAACGACATCGATCCCGACGGTGACGTGCTGACGGTCAAACTCGGTGACATCCCCGCAAACGTGCAGGTTTCGCTCGCCAGGAACGGCCGCTCGGCCCAGGTCCTTCTACCCCCCGACACCACGAACCCCGTGACGTTCACCTATCAGGCCTTCGACGGGGAGGAGCTGTCCAACACCGCCACCGTGACGGTGACCCCCACATCGGACAACGGGGCACCCCAGCTGGCGCGCAAGAACACCGTCACCATGACCGAGCAGGCGACGGTGGAGTACTCGACCCTGCCCGACTGGACCGACCCCGACGGCGACCCGCTCTACCTGGTCGACGCCACGGGCGACGAGGGCATGGCCGTCACCTTCCGTCAGGACGGTTTCATCTCGGTGCGCGACCTGGGCACCGAGGGGCCCGGCGCCCGGGAACTGACCCTCACCGTCTCCGACGGCACCACAGAGACCCCCGCGACAATTCCCGTCCAGGTCTCCTCCGGATCCACGAACCTGCCGCCGGTGGCCAACGCCGACCATTACGTGGTCAACGTGGGGGAACGGGTGCTGCTGCGTCCCCTCAGCAACGACTCCGACCCCAACGGTGAGACCCTCGTCCTCTCGGAGATGGGCGAACCGGCAGCGGACGAAACCCTCGAGACGGACTACGAGAAGGCCAACGCGCTGTTCTCCTCGACCCGGGTCGGTTCCCACGAACTCACCTACGTCGTCTCCGACGGCCCGAACGCGTCCGGCGGCAAGATCCGCGTCGACGTGCAGGACCCGGCGGCCACCGATCCGAAACCCAGCGCCCAGGACGACCTCGCCCTGCTGCCCTCCGACGCGCCGGTGCTGGTGAACGTCCTTGACAACGACACCGACCCTCTCGGCGGGGTGCTGGCGGTCCAGTCGATCTCCGTCGATGCGGGGCTCGGCATCACCGTCGAGGTGAAGGACCACTCGACGCTGCGCATCTCGGCGCCCAACGAGCTGAGCGGTCCCCGCACCTTCTCCTACACCGTCTCCAACGGTCGCGAGTCGGCGACCGCCCGGGTGGTGGTGCTGCCGCAACAGCCCCGCCTGAACAACCAACCCCCCGTGGTCCTCGACGACACCGCCGTGGTGCGAACCGGCGACATCGTGGCGATTCCCGTGCTGTCGAACGACTACTCACCCACCGGCATGGAACTGAGCGTCCACCCCGAGGTGGAGGTGCGCGGCGACTCCGCCCTGGGAGAGGCCTTCGTCTCCGGTGACCTGGTGCGTTTCCGTGCCGGGAGCACCGCGGGCAACACCACGCTGGTCTACACCGCGCGCGACGCCGCGGGAAACCGGACCAGCGGCAAGATCGACATCGCAGTGCGCGGACAGGACAGCGCGAACCAGAAACCAACCCCCCACCCGGTGACGGGGCGCGTCTTCGCGGGCGCGGAGACCACGGTGGCGGTGCCCTTGAGCGGGGTGGACCCCGACGGCGACTCCGTGGAAATCGTGGAGGGTTCCTCGCAGGGCCCCAAACTGGGCAACGTCAAGATCGAGGGGGGCTACCTGACCTACAAAGCCGCGAGAGGCTCCAGCGGCACGGATTCGTTCACCTACCAGGTGCGGGACCGGTTCGGTGCCGTCGGTGAGGCGAGCATCCAGGTGGGCGTCGTGCCGCCGCCGACCACCAACCAGCTTCCCATCGCGGTGCCCGACCAGGTGACGGTGCGTCCCGGACGAACCGTGGAGATCCCCGTCACGAAGAACGACGTGGATCCCGACGGCGACGAGATCAGAATCATCGCGGGCACCGCGAAGGCCCAGGCCCCCTGGGAGGCCGACCTCGAGATCGTCGGACAGAACGTGAAAGTGGTGGCCCCCGACAGGCCGGGCAACTACAAGTTCAGCTACGACATCACCGACCGCGGCGGAGCTCCCGTGACCGGCTACGGCACCCTGACCGTCGACGAACAGGCCCCGCTCACACCGCCGGTGGCGGTGGACGACCGGCTTCCGGGCTCCGCAGTTCTGGGCAAGACCGAGGTCGAGGTCCCGGTGCTCAAGAACGACAACGACCCCGACGGCAGCCAGGACGACCTGCGGATCGAGGTCGAGTCCCCGGGCATCGTCGAATCGGGGCAGGTCCGGGTACCGGTTTCCGACGACCCCCAGGTACTGCTCTACACCATCACCGACAAGGACGGCGGCACCGCCCGCGCCGCCATCTTCGTTCCCGGCGTCGCGAACGTTCCTCCCACCCTCAACCCCGAAAAGGTTCCCGCCAGGGTGAAGGCCGGCCAGACCCTGCGCGTCGAACTGTCCGACTACGTGCTGGCCCGCCGTGGCCACTCGCCGAAGCTCACGTCGAGGGAGTCGCTGGTGGCCGGGACGGGGGCAGCCGCCGGCCAGGGCATCAACATGGTCAGCGACACGGCGTTCGAGTTCACCCCCGACGCCTCCTTCTACGGTCCGACGACCCTCACCTTCGGGGTGCACGACGGCGAGAGCCTCGATGACCCGAACGGTCTGCGATCCACCCTCCCCCTGTCCGTCGAGGTGGAGGCCTCCGGCATGGTTCCCCCGGAGCTGCGTCCCTCACGGGTTGAGGTGGCCAAGGGGGAGCAGGCCATCACCGTCCGGCTGAGCGACATGGTCAAGGACCCCGACCCCGGAGACGACGAGGCGATGACCTATTCGCTGGTCTCCGCCCCGGACACGCTGAAGCCGACGATCGTCAGGCAGGAGATGCAGATCTCCGCCGCCCCTGAGGCCCCACTCGGCGATGCGGGAGAGGTCGTGGTCCGGGTGCACGACGGGAAAACCGATCCCCTGGAGATGAAGATTCCCGTCACCGTGGTGGACACCACGCGGCCCCTCATGACCACGACAGAGCTCACCGAGTCCGATGGGCGCGTCGGCCAGGCGAAGGTCTTCGACCTCACCACCGCCGTCACGAACCCGTTCGCCGACCAGGGCGGGGCCATCACGATCAGCGGCGCCGCCACGCGGCAGGGAAAGGCCGAGGTCTCGGTCAGCGGCACCGACCTGTCCGTGACACCCACCGAGATCGGCACCGTCGTGGTCAACTACACCGCATCCGACGCCACGGGGGACGCGTCCCGGCAGGTCACGGGCCAGGTCAGGTTGATGGTCAAGGGCACCCCACTGGCACCGACGGGCCTGACCGCCCGGTCGGACGTCTCCCGCACCGTGGAGCTGGCCTGGACCCAGGGCGACCTGCAGGGCGGAACCCTGGACCACTTCCAGGTCTCGTGGAACGGGGGCAGCCAGAACTGCGGAACCGTCACCAACTGCCGTATCACCGGGCTCACCAACAACACCGACTACACCTTCACGGTCGCCCAGGTCACCGATGTCGGAACCTCCGAGCCCTCGAATCCCGCCCAGGCGCATCCCGACGTGCGCCCGAACCAGCCGGCGGTGCCCACCGCCACCGCCGGCGACCGGGAGATCGCGATCAGCTGGCCCGCCACCCAGGTGCCCGACGGGGGTTCACCGGTGGAGAAGTACAACATCCAGGTCTCGCCCGGGATCGGCGGGCAGACGGCGTTCTCCACCAGCGACACCTCCCACACCTTCACGGGACTGACCAACGGCACCGCCTACCGGTTCCGCGTCCAGGCCGTCAACCGCTACGCGGACAACAACGTGGCCCGCGAGGCCGACTACCTGTGGAGCGACTGGTCCACCGCAGAGATCCCCGCCGGTGCACCGTCGGGGCAGGGCGCGCCGACGGTGAGCATGAGCAGGGCGGCCGCCGGGGTGACGCCGCGGGCGTCGCTGTCCTGGGGCAAACCCGCCAACATCAACGGCGACGACAACCTCACCTACGAGGTGACCGAGAGCAGCTCGGGTCAGGTCGTCTACACGGGGCAGGACACCCAGACCACGGTCAGCATGAACGCCGACTCCTCCGACAAGACCTTCACCGTGCGTTCCACCAACAAGTCCAAGAAGTGGAGCGACCGGTCCCCGGCCTCGAACGCGGTGCGTTTCTACCAGCCACCCTCCGCCCCCACCGGCTTCTCGCTGAAACCCACCGGGGTTCCCAACCAGGTGACCTTCTCCTTCAACGCCAGCTCCGGGAACGGGACCCGATCCGACGAGATCAGCTACCGGTGGAACGCCAACGGCGCCAGCGGCACGGTCTCCAACGGCCAGACGGTCACCAACGGGGCCTTCGTCAACGGCCGCGACGTCCAGGTCACCCTCACCCCCGTGGCCAACGTCAAGGGGGAAACCACCGAGGGAGAGTCGGCGTCGGCCTCCGTGAACGCCTACGGCCCCCCGTCGGTTCCCAGCATCTCCGCCTCCGGCGGATACCGGTCGGTGGCCTACAGCTGGAACGCCGACGTCAACAGCGGGGGCCGCAGCTCCACGGTCACCATCGACAACCAGCAGGTGGCCGCCAGCGGCAGCGCCACCCGCGACGGCCTGGGTTTCAAGGACTATTGGTGCGCGACGATCACCGTCACGAACTCGGAGGGCCAACAGGCCAGCAACCAGGCGTGCGGCGCCACCTGGGCGCCCCCCGTAGCCAGCGACCGCAGGGGGGCGGAGACCACCGGGTGCCCCGCGAGCTGGGGCAGGTGCGACGTCTACGAGGTTCAGCTCGAGCGTTTCAAGCCCAACAGCACGGTGCACTGCAACATACCCAGCACCACGGGTGAGGACGGCAACGTCGACATCCAGGTGGATGCCAATGGCTCCTGGGGTTGGGCCCAGTACAAGAACACCTGGCGGATCGGCACCCAGGAAATCGTCGGTAACGTCAGCGAGTACTGCACACAGAATTGAGTGGCGGGAAGGAACTACCATGACAGTGAGCCCCGAGAACGCGGCCTGGTTCGCGGACACCTTCGCCAAACTCACCGACAACGTGGGGCGGGCGCTGCTGGGCAAGGCATCGGTGATCAGGCTGGCCCTGACCTGTCTGCTGGCCGAGGGGCATCTCCTGCTCGAGGACGCCCCCGGCACGGGCAAGACCGCCCTGGCGCGGGCCATCGCCGCCACGGTCCAGGGCAGCCACAGCCGTATCCAGTTCACCCCCGACCTGCTCCCCTCCGACATCACAGGCGTCACCGTGTACGACCAGGAGAAGCGTCAGTGGGATTTCCACAAGGGGCCTGTCTTCGCCAGCATCGTGCTGGCCGACGAGATCAACCGCGCCTCACCGAAAACCCAGTCGGCGCTGCTGGAGGTGATGGAGGAAGCCATGGTCACGGTCGACGGGGTGCGCCACCCGGCAGGCCGTCCCTTCATGGTGATCGCCACCCAGAACCCGATCGAGCAGGCCGGCACCTACAAGCTCCCGGAGGCCCAGCTGGACCGGTTCCTGATGAAGACCAGCGTCGGGTACCCCGACCGTGCCGCCACGTCGCAGATCCTGCTGGGCGCGTCCCAGCCGGACCGGTCGAAGTCGCTGACCCCGGTGATCTCCCAGCAGGCCCTCATCGAGATGAGCGACCTGGTCAAGGACAACTACATCGACCCCACCATCGTCGACTACATCCAGGACCTGGCCGAGGGCACACGTCAGGACAAGGACACCACCATCGGGGTGTCCACCCGGGGGGCGATCGCCATGGTGCGGGCGGTCCGCATCTGGGCGGCGGCCCATGGCCGCAACTTCGTGACGCCCGATGACGTGAAGGAGCTCGCGGCCCCGGTGTGGACGCACCGGGTCATCATGGCGCCCACCGCCGAGTTCGCCGGCTCCACCGCATCCCAGGTGATCTCCCGGGTACTGGAGAGCGTGGTCGCACCTGTGAACCGGGCGGGTTGAGGGGATCGTGGGATTCACGACGTTGTGGAAACGGATCCCGGTGCTGTGGGGACGCCTCCGCGGCACCGCGTTCGTCGCCGCGGTCACCCCGCTGGGTTGGGCGACGCTGATCGTCGGTGGCGCCACCACGATGATCGGTTGGTCGTACGGCTGGCTCGAGTTCCGCGGGCTGGGTTTCCTGGCATTGACGCTGCTCGTCCTGGCGGTGCTGCTGACGTTGCGGCGCCCCAACCATGACGTGACGCTCGAGCTGCACCAGCCGCGGGTCCCCGTCGGGGAGCCCGGCCTGGGCCGGGTGCTGGTGCACGGTCGTCCCGGCGGCACGCCCGCGGCGACCGTCGAGCTGCCGGTGGGCAGGGCCGTGGCGCGGTTCCGGGTCGCGTCGCTGGGGGAGAACGACGAACACGAGGAGCTCTTCAGCATCCCGACCCGGCATCGGGGCGTCATCCCCGTCGGTCCCGTGCGCACGGTGCAGGCCGATCCCGTGGGGCTGATCCGCCGCACCCGGGTGTTCAGCGAACCGATGGAGCTGTTCGTCCATCCCAGAATGGTTCCGGTCGAGGTCGCCGCCATCGGTTTCCTGAAGGACGTGGAGGGCATCACCACCGCCAACCTGTCGAGCTCCGACGTCAGTTTCCACGCCCTGCGCGACTACGTCCCCGGCGACGACCGCAGGTCCGTGCACTGGCGCGCCACCGCCCACACCGGACGTCTCATGGTCCGCCAGTTCGAGGAAACCATGCGCGCCCATCTGCTGCTGGTGCTGTCGAACCTGCGCAGCGACTACGCGACCGAGGACGATTTCGAGACCGCGGTCAGTGTGGCGGCGTCACTCGCCGTCGCCGCGTTGCGGGAGGAACGGCAGGTCACCCTGTACACCTTCGAGGGTCTGGCGGCCTTCCCCAACACCATGGGTCTGCTCGACGAGCTGTGCCGGGTGAAGCTGATCGACGAAGGCCCCGCCCTCAGCCAGGTCGTGCTCCGGGCCGGGCACGACACCCCGGGCGCGTCGGTGGCCGCGTTCATCACCGGAGACACGGACCCGACGGGGCTCAGGGCGGCGCAGCTGACGCTGCCGTCGCAGATCAGGACCTTCGCGCTGCGGGTCCGGGCCGGGATGGAGATGGCACGTCGTCAGCTGGGCGACCTGACCGTGATGGACGTGCCCTGCCTCGACCAGTTGTCGATGGTGATGCGGAGCATCACGTGAGGGCCGCCGGGTTCCGATGCCTCGGGGTCTGGCTCCTGCTGATCCCGTCGGTGGTGGCGCTCCAGCCCGCCTTCGGCGGCTGGACCGGGTTCCTGCCCGGGCTGGCGGGGATCACCCTGGGGGTGCTGGTCGGATACCTGACCGGCCGGTTCAGGATCTCGCTGCTGTTCACCGTCCTCGCGACGCTGGCCACCCATCTGCTGTTCGGTGGGGCGGTGGCCCTGCCCCGGACCACCATCGCGGGTTTCGTGCCGACGCTGGACACCATCCGGCGCCTGGTGCTGCTGAGCGTCCAGAGCTGGCGCGACCTGCTGACGGTGGCCACCCCGGCCGACGACTTCACCGGTCCCGCCGTGGCGCCGTGGCTGCTGGGGCTGGTGGCGGGCGTCGTCACGGCGACCCTGGCGACGCGCACCCGCGCCGTGTTCTGGCCGCTGCTGCCGCCCCCGTTGACGCTGGCCGCAGGCATCGCCCTGGGGGTTCACACCGCACCGACCGCATCGTGGCTCGGCACCGCCCTGGGTGTGGGAATGCTGGCGTGGGTGTGGCTCCACCAATCGGCGGCCCAGCGTGCCGACAACGCCGACATCCTCGTCAATCACCGCGCCGAGACGTCCCAGACGCTTCGCCGGGCGGTGGCGGCGGTGGCGCTGCTCGGGGTCGGGACCTGTGCCGCGATCACGGCCACAGGCATCACCGGGGGCGACGCCAGACGCGATGTGCTGCGCGACCACATCGCACCCCCGTTGAACCTGCGCAACTATCCCTCTCCCCTGATGAGTTACCGCCGCTACGAGGTGGAACAGAAGGACACGACCCTGTTCACGGTCACCGGCATGCCCCAGGGGGCCCGGCTGCGGCTGGCGGTCATGGACACCTACGACGGCAACGTGTTCAACGTCTCCCAGGAGGCCAATCACTACCTGCGCACGGGACGCAGCATCACCCAGGACGTCAGGACCAATGCGGACCTGCAGGTTTCGGTGGGCGACTACAACGGCGTCTGGGTGCCGTTGGCGGGCTCCCCGCGCTGGCTGGAGTTCACGGGGGAGCGGGCCGATCTGATGGCCGACGGCACCTACTTCAACCAGAGCGCACAGCAGGTTCTGGCGACGGCCGAGACGGGTCCCGGCGACACCTACCGGTTGGAGTCCTCCGTGACCGCGGAACCCACCGAGGAGCAGCGGGCCGAGCTGGGTGCCACGACCTCGGGGGAGGTCCCGCTGGCCAAACTGGAACAGGTGCCCGAGATCATGTCGTCGCTGGCCGTCGAGTACTCCGAGGGCAAGTCCACCGCCTTCGAGCAGATGGTGGCCATCGAGACCAAGCTCAGGACCGATGGCTACTACTCGGACGGTTCCAAGGACAGCAACCGCTCCCGCCCCGGGCACACGACCGAGCGCCTCTCCACGATGTTCCAGAGCCCGATCCTGGTGGGCGACGACGAGCAGTACGCCACTGCGATGGCCATCATGGCGAACCAGCTGGGAATTCCCGCGCGGGTGGTGCTCGGTTTCTACCCCGAGGAGAACCCGGGAGACGTGTGGGAGGTCAAGGGCACCCAGGCCCACGTCTGGGTGGAGGCCAACTTCGCCGGCGTCGGATGGGTGAGTTTCAACCCCACCCCCGACCGGGACAAGCAACCCAACACCGAGGTTCCCCGGCCCAAACCCAAGCCCAAACCGCAGATCGACCCGCCACCGAACCCGCCGGAGAAGATCCCCGAGGAACCGGTGATCCCGGACCGGGAGGCCGACGACCGGGACGGCGACAACGGCTGGAACATCAACTGGGCGCTGGTGCTGGCGGTGTTCGGCGTGCTGGGAGGGCTCGGGGTGATCTCCTCCCCGTTCCTGGTGGTGCTGGGTCTGAAGGCCCGCCGGACCGGCCGCCGCCGGAACGCCCTCAAGGTTCAGGACCGCCTGGTGGGGGCTTGGGACGAGATCGTGGACAGGGCCAGGGATCTCGGATTCCAGCCCGCGCGGAGCAGGACCCGTCACGAGACGGCCGCCGAGCTGCAGCGAATTCATCCGGGAGTCCCCATCGCGCCCACGGCGGCCAGGATCGACGTGGCCGTATTCGGCCCCACGCCGCCCGAGGCGCCGGTGGCCGAGCAGGCCTGGCGGGTGACCGACGACATCAGACAGGAGCTGGTCAAAGGCCTTCCCTGGCGCCGCCGGGCCCTGGCGGCACTGTCGCTGCGTTCCCTGCGCCGGGCGAAGGTGGAGCCCGACACCGGACCGGAGGAGGAGAACCGTGACGAATAGCCGCCCGAGGTTCCAGGTGAGCTGCGGGGGTCGCTCCGACCGCGGCCAGGTGCGGGCCCGCAACGAGGATTCGTTCCTGATGTCCTCACCGTATTTCCTCGTCGCCGATGGCATGGGCGGGCACTCGCACGGCCGGGAGGCCTCACGGGCGGCCGTGGCGGCGTTCAGACCCCCCCGGGACCTGGAATGGGCCACCTCCGATGCGGTGATAGACGGCATCAACGCGGCGGTGGCGGCCATCCGGGAAATCCCGGGCGCGGGGCGTCCCCCGGGAAGCACCATCGCGGGGGTCGGCCTCAGCCTCCAGTCCGGTTATCCCTGCTGGCTGGTGTTCAACGTCGGGGACTCGCGGGTGTACCTGCTGCGCCAGGAAGAGTTCACCCAGGTCACCACCGACCATTCCGTACGCTACGCCGGGCCGGGCATCCCCAGCCGAAACGTGATCACCCGCGCCCTGGGAGCCGGCCTGACCGATCCCCTGCAACCCGACCAGTGGTTGATTCCCGCTCAGGAGGGTGATCAACTGCTGATCTGCTCCGACGGCCTCTACGTCGACCTGACGCCGCAGCTGATGGCCGCGGTCCTGCTGAGTAACATCGATCCCCAGCAGAAGGCCGATGCCCTGGTCGCGGCGGCGAACGTCGCAGGGGGGCGGGACAATGCGACCGCGGTGGTCGTGATCGCTGACACCGTTCTCCCGGTTTCCGGGACGACGGTGGAATTCGGCGAGACCACGCTCCGTGACGACACCGCTCAGGAGGAGGAGTTGGCTTTATGAGCACACGGTGGGCCCCCGGAGCCTGCAGACTGCTGGCCTGGGACCAGGGCCTGGCGCTCCTGGACAGCAGGGTGAAGGACGAGCAGGCCGAGGCCCTGTGGCGGGCCGTGCGGCGCGAGGCGAAACTCGGTGTCTTCCTGCAGGTCCTGATGGAGACGACGGGTTCAGGGTTGTTGAACCTCCCGCCCTTCGCGGTGACGATCCTGGACGATCGCGGTGCTCACGTCGCGGTCCGCGGGTCCTGGTCCGTCCTGATCCGCGCCGGCGACCAGGAGCTCAGGCTGAACGGCGAGGGCATCACGACCTGGGAGGAGAAACTGGTCGCGGGGGCCACCCTGGTGGAGATACAGGCACCCGGGAGGCACGAGCGGAACCTGCCCATCGTGTGCGGGATCGCCGATGCGGGCTGGGTGACGTGGACCCGCGAGGAGGAGACGCCCGCCCGGGCGAAACCGGCAACGGACCCCGCGGACGTGGTGGCCGACCATCCGGATGCCGAGATTGACGAAGCGGAGATCAGCGAAGCGAGGCGTGACGCCGGCCCGGCCGTGACCCCGGAAGAACCCTCACGCAGCGACCCCGAACCCTCACACAGCGACCCCGAACCCTCATACAGCGACCCCGAGAACCAGTCGGAAGACTCCGGGCGCCGCATAGTGGGCGATGAGACGATTGAACTGACATCCATTCCCAAGTGGCTCCTGGCCGGGGAGGACTCCGACCCGGAGCCCGGTACACCGCGCGACGGGCTCACCGTCACCGATGACGGCGACGTCACGGTCGCGACGTCGCCCGGGGACCGGGCGCCGAAGGTGCTGGCGGCCTTCTGCCGAACGGGCCACCCCAACCCGCCGCAGCGGGTCCAGTGCTACCAGTGCAACGCCCCCGTGGGTGGACAGCCGCAGCTGGTGGAGCGTCCGCAGCTGGGATGGCTACGGGTCACCGGGGGCGAGACGGTGCCGCTGCGCGGCCCGGTGGTGGCTGGCCGCAACCCCAGGACATCCGCCCTGGTGACGCCGGAGGCGCCGCGTCTGATCGCCCTTCCCCACCAGCACATCTCCAGCAGTCACATCGCCTTCATCCCGGAGGGATGGTCGGTGCTGGTTCGCGATCTGGGTTCCAGCAACGGCTCCTACCTGCGCAGACACGGAAACCCGCCCATCCGGTTACCGGAGAGCGACACTCCACTGGTGCCGGGGGATGTGATAGATCTGGGCCACGGGGTTTTCATCAACCTGGATCGGATCCCCTGACATGCCGCCGCGCAGACCTGCACCGAACCTTCCCGGATTCACCCTAGTCGAATGGCTGGGTGGCGGCGGTTTCGCCGACGTGTTCCGCTACCACGACCACAGTCTCGACCGCGAGGTGGCGATCAAGGTCCTCCACCGCGGCGGCACCGACAAGGCGCGGCAGGCGTTCCGCAACGAGGCCAGCCTGATGGCCAGGCTCAGCAGTCACCCCAACATCGTCAGCGTCTTCCAGGTGGGCGTCGCCGACGACGGCCGCCCCTTCCTGGTGATGGAGATGTGTGCACCCCAGCACCTGGGTGACGCGATCGCCCGCAGGCCCTACGGCCCCGCGAAGGCGATGGAACTGGGAATCCAGATCGCGGGTGCGGTCGAAACCGCCCATCGACTGGGGGTCCTCCACCGCGACATCAAACCCTCCAACATCATGTTCACGGCCTTCGCCAGGCCCGCGCTGACAGACTTCGGGATCTCGGTCTCCCTGGGCGGGGACACCTCGATGCAGATGGCGATGAGCCACCTGTGGGCCTCACCGGAGCAGTTCGGGAGCTCCCCGGGAAGGGTGGGACCATGGAGCGACGTCTATTCCCTGGCCGCGACGGTCTGGGCCCTGCTGATCGGCCACAGCCCCATGTTCATCCCCGGCGACTCGAACGACCGGCTGAGTCTGGAGGCGCGGATCAGGACCATGCCGACGCCCCGGACGATGCGCGCGGACGTTCCCGAGGAACTGGAACGGGTCCTCGCGGTGGGAATGGCCAAGGACCCGCGCGAGCGCTTCCAGAGCGCCATCGAGTTCGCACGGGCGCTGCAGAGCATCCAGGGCCTGATCAACCAGCCCGTCACCTCCATCGACGTGTTCACCGAACCCGGGCAGGTCCTGGACGACGAGAGCGAGCTGCTCGACGAGGGCACCCGCATCTCGGGATTCCAGCTGATCGACCCCGACCGGCCGGACTCGACCAGCCACGCCACCGGCCCCACGTCCGGTACGACGGCACCGGATCAGTCGGGTTTCTCCACCGGGGGACACGGTGCGTACACCGTTCCGGGGCCCGTGCTGCAGCACGGCCGTGGCGTCGCCGCCCCGGGACTGAGGGATTTCACCTTCACCGGTGGGCAACCGGTCCCCGAGCCGCAGGAGATCGTCGAGGTCCCAGGAACCCCGCCCGCCGCGCCCGCCGAACGCCGACGAACCCCCTGGAGGCTTCTCGTCTCCCTGGGCACGGCGCTGGTCGTGGTCATCGGGGCCGTCCTGGTGTTCGTTCTCAACCAGGGACGGGCAGCCAGCACCCCGGATGCCACCGGCAGCCCGACCCGCAGCGCCCACCCGGCCGATCCCCTGGTCGTCGTCCCGGCCGTCACCGGCCTGGCGGGACGGTTGGACGGGGACAAGGCCACGTTCACCTGGACCAATCCGGCCCCCGAGTCCGGGGACCTGTTCCGCTACGCGGTACTGGATCCCCGGAGCTCGACGACCTACGAGAAAACCACCGAGACCACCGTCACAGTGTCGACGGTGCCGGGGGAAACCTGCCTGGAGGTGACCCTGATCCGGAAGAACGGCCGGGCCTCCGTTCCGGTCCGGGGGTGTGCGCAGTGAGCACACCGCGCGGGCCGGTTTCTCAGTCGAAGATCGGGCCGACGTCGCGGGACCGCTTCAGTTCGAAGAACCCCGGGTAGGCGGTGACCTTCACGAAGCCGTCGAACAGCTCGCCCGCGGCCTCGCCCTTCGGGGCGGGCGAGATGACGGGACCGAACAGCGCCATGCCGTTGACGCGGATGACCGGGGTGCCGACGTCCGTTCCGACGAGGTCCTGGGCCACCTTCTGGTAGGCGCGCAGGTCGGTGTCGAACTCGTCGGTGGTGACGCGTTCGGCGATGCCTGCTTCCAGGCCGCAGTCGGCGAGGGCCGCGGCGACGGTCTCGACGGCGACCGGCTCGCCCCCGGGATGGAAGCGGGTGCCGAGCGCGGTGTAGAAGTCGCGCAGAATGTCGTGGCCGTGGAGTTTCTGAACCGCGGCCGCCGCACGCGAGGCGACGAGGGTGGCGTCGATGCGTTCCCGGTAGCCGGGGTCGAGGTCGCGTCCCTCGTTGAGGATGTAGAGGCTCATGGTGTGGAAGGTGACCTTCACGTCGCGGACCTTCTCCACCTCCAGGATCCAGCGGGAGGTCATCCACGCCCACGGGCAGGTCGGGTCGAACCAGAAATCAACTTGAGTGGTCATGCACTCATCCCACCACACTGTGCCAAAGAAACGACCCGTGTCGAGATCATGCTCTCGGCTCCGCTATGTTCAGGACCGGTTCACGTCTGTCACGAGGAAGGTCCCATGAGCGAACAACCCACCCTGTCCACCTCCGGTTCGAACGGGTTCCTCTCACCGCGACGGGTGGCGCGGGTCGCGATCCTGGTGGCGCTGTCGGGGGTGGGGGCGTTCATCAAGATCCCGAGCCCGACGGGCACCGTAGCCCTCGACTCCGCCCCCGGATACCTGGCCGCGGTCGCCTTCTCCCCGCTGGAGGGTGGCGTCGTGGGGGCGCTCGGGCACCTGATCTCCGCCGCGACCGCCGGTTTCCCGCTGGGCCTTCCGATCCACCTGATCATCGCGGCGGAGATGTTCGTGTTCGCCTGGGTCTTCGGTCTGCTGGCCCGGCCCCTGGGCGCCCTGGTGGCCGCCGCGGTGGCGGTGCTCCTGAACGGCCTGCTGGCCCCCGCGGTCCTGCTTCCCATCGGCGGCCTCGGGATGTATGCCGCGCAGGTGGTGCCGCTGCTGGTGGGTTCCGCCATCAACGTCGCTGTGGCCGTGATCGCGGGGATCGCCCTGGCGGCGGCCGGGCTCGCCGGGCGTCCCGTACGACTCACGGGCCCCGGGAAATCGTGACGGATCCGGTTCGTCCCGTCCGCGACCTCCTGATCGTCGACGGCTCCCCGCCCCTGGTGATCGCCTGCGACTCGGTGGGCGGCATCGGGCCGCGACCCGCCGATGTGGTGCGGGTGCCCGCCGACGTGGTGGCGCACTTCGCGGCCCGGGTGCCGCTGCTGGAGGTGCTGTGCTCCGGGGCGCGGCCCGTCGCGTTGATCAACACCCTCTGCCACGACATGGCCGAGGCCACCGTTTTCATCGACACCTTCCGGGCGGTCGCCTCGGAGGTCGGCATCCGGCCCGAAGCGGTGACGGGCAGCACGGAGGAGAACGTGCCCTCGCCCGCGACGGGGGTCGGGGTGACGGTGATCGGCGCCCTGACAGGTGACCTGCTGACCGGCGGGGGCCGCCCCGGCGACGTGGTGATCTGCGTCGGCTGGCCGCGTTCCGCCCCGCACGACGAGGTCTTCATCGGCCATCCGGACATCGTGCCGCTGTCCGCCGTGCAGGCCCTCGTCGCCACCGGCGCGGTCCACGACGCCCTGCCGGTCGGGTCGCGGGGCATCGGTTACGAGGCCGGGCAGCTCGCCGAATCCAGCGGATGCGCTCTCGCGTGGCTGACCCATCCCCTCCTCCTCGACGTCTCGGGCGGCCCCGCCAGCTGCGTGCTCCTCGCCTGCGATCCGGCCTCCGTCGCCGACCTGCGGAACGCGGTTCCCGGGCACGTCCCGTGGCATCCGGTGGCGGAACTGACAGCGAAACCAACAGCCCGGTGATCGAGGCCCGAGGGCTCGGTTTCTCCCACCGCGGCACCGGAACCCGGCAGCTTGCCGGCATCACCTGCGACATCCCCGCCGGGAGCCGCGTCGCGGTGATGGGCGCCGCGGGTGCGGGCAAGTCGACATTCGCCATGGCCCTGAACGGCCTGGTTCCCCACCACCATCCCGGCGACCTCTACGGGCAGCTGCGGGTCGCGGGCATCGCCACCCACGAGACAACCCCGCCCCACCTGGTGCGCGTCGTCGGCCTGGTCTCGCAGAACCCGGAAGCCCAGGTGATGGAGCGCCTGGTGATCGACGACGTCGCCGCCGGTCCCGCGAACCTGGGGCTGGGCCGCGACGAGGTGCTCTCCAGGGCCCGGCGGGCCTTGGAAGAGGTCGGGCTGGCGGGCCTGGGGGATCGCGAGACGGCCACCCTGTCCGGCGGGCAGCTTCAGCGGCTCGCGATCGCCGGGGCGCTCGCGATGGAACCGCAGATCCTGGTCCTCGACGAACCCACCTCGGCCCTCGACCCGGAGGGGGCGGCGACGGTGCGGCGCATCGTCGCGGATCTGAGCGCTGCGGGACGCACCGTGGTCATGGTGGATCACGACCCGGATGCCGTGGCCGCATGGGCGGATCTGCTCCTGGTGCTGGAGGAGGGGAGACTCGCGTATTTCGGCGCGCCCGGTCCGTTCCTCGACGACGAGCGGCGGGTCGCGGCGGCGGGGATCCGCCCCCGCAACCGGTGCCGCGGCGGGGTGCCGGAGCGACCCGAACCGGAGACTCCCCCCGTCCTGGAGGCCATCGGCCTGACCCACCGCTACCCGTCGGGGGTGCTGGCCCTCGACGGGGTCGGCGTCACCATCCACCGCGGCGAGTTCGTCGCGCTGCTGGGCGGCAACGGAGCGGGCAAGACCACCCTGGCGAAGCATTTCGCCGGGCTGCTGGAACCGACCTCCGGGACGGTCCGCAGCCACGCCGAGCGGGTGGGGTTCGTCTTCCAGAACCCCGACCATCAGATCTTCGCGAACACCGTCCTCGACGAGGCCGCCTTCGGGCCGCGCAACGCGGGACTGCCGGACCCGGAGGTGGCGGCGCGTGCCGGCCGGGCCCTGGAACAGGTGGGGCTGGGGGATCTCGCCGGGCTGCATCCGCTGCGGCTCGGACGCGGGGACCGGCAGCGACTGGCGGTGGCCTCCGCCCTGGCGATGAACCCCGACGTCCTGATCCTCGACGAACCCACCACCGGCCTGGACTGGCGGGGCACCGAGGCGCTGATGGGGCTGCTGGCGGACCTGAACCGCGACGGCACCACGATCGTCATGATCACCCACGACCTGCCCCTGGCGGCCCGCCACGCCTCCCGTACCGTGACGCTGACCGCCCCCGTCCCTGAGACGGCCGGGCCGGAACGCCCCGGGGATGCGACAAAAAGCGGGAACGGCTTCGATGTGCGTTCGAAGCTGGTGGCGCTGGCCGCCGCCGTCACCGCGACCTTCCTGACCTCCAATCCCCTGGCCCACCTCGGGCTGGCCGCGCTCACCGCCGGGGCCCTGGCGCGGGTGCGCGGGATCCGTGGGCTCTGGGGTCTCCTGGCCCCGATGGTCCCCGTGCTGGCCCTGGTCTTCGGTTTCGCCGCCTTCACCCCGGGCGGAATCGGGTACGCCTCCGCCCTGGTGCTGCGGCTGGTGACGATGCTGTGCTCGACGGCGGCGCTGCTGGCCACCACCCCCGCCGAACGCTTCACCACCCTGATGCGCACCCTCCGGCTGCCGAACCCGCTGGTGTTCGTGTGCACGACGGCGCTGCGTTTCATCCCCACCCTGCGGCGGCGTTCCCGGCAGATCACCGAGGCCCAGCGGGTCCGGGGCGCGCACATCGACTCGCGCGGCCCGGTGCGCCGCGTCCTGGCCCACGCCACCATCATGGTGCCGCTGCTGACCAGCGGAATCCGCATGTCGGAGGACCTGTCGGCGGCGATGATCTCCCGCGGCTACGGCATCACCCGCCACCCGACCCGCCTGCACGACCTCCACTGGACCTGGCGCGACACCCTCCTGGCCCTGGCCTCCGCCGCCCTACCGCTCCTCGCCATCGCCTAACGCTTTTCGTACTACACTGGCTGCAATACGAAAAGAACGAGCATGGGAGCATCGGTGCGAGTACGCGTACATCCAAGAGTCGCAGACCGACACCCTGAGGTCACGACTGCGGATGTGATCGAAGCGTTCGAAAGCACCCTGCGATCCCGAGCGCGTGACACTCATCCCGTGCAGTGGGTCGGGGTGGGAATGGACGCCGAAGGACGGCTGTTGGAGTACATCGCGGTGGAGGACGAGCCTGATGGCTGGTTGATTTTCCACGCAATGCCGGCAACGAGGAAGGTTCTCGTCGAGATTGGACTCAGGAGGTAGATACATGAGCACGCACACCGACGTGAACGGCACTCCGTTCACGGACCAAGACATTGAGAGATGGGCCGCCGAGGCCGAATCCGAACAAGGCTACACCGGGAAGCATCTCGGCCCCTCGGTACCTGGACGTCCCATCAGCGTAGGCGCTCAAGCACGGCCTTTCACGCTCCGTCTCGACGCCGCACGCCGGGCAAAGCTGGACGAGGTGGCGCGCAAACGTAACACGACACCATCACAGCTGATGCGCGAACTCATCGATACGCTGTGACGGCGTCAGCAGCTCACCTGCTCACATCAAACCTCGGTTGAATCTTTTTCGACGAGTTCGTGCACGCCCTCCACTATCTCGCTCGGACGGAAGGGGAACCTCTTGGCAGATTCGCGGGTGGTGATCCCGGTGAGCACCAGGACGGTGTGGAGGCCGGCCTCCATTCCGGCGACGATGTCGGTGTCCATCCGGTCGCCGATCATTCCCGTGTGTTCGCTGTGCACGCCTATCCGGTTCAGCGCGGAACGGAACATCATCGGATTCGGTTTCCCCACCACATAGGGTTTCTTCTGCGTCGCCTCGCTCACGAGAGCGGCGATTGCGCCGGTGGCGGGCAATATCCCGTCGTTGCTGGGCCCGGTGGCATCGGGATTGGTGACTATGAAACGCGACCCCGCGTCGATCAACCGAATTGCGCGAGTGATTGATTCGAACGAATAGGTCCGGGTTTCCCCGATGACCACGAAATCCGGATTGCGGTCGGTGAGCACGAAACCGGCCTCGTGAAGAGCGGTTATGGTGCCGGCCTCGCCGATCACGTACACCGACGCCCCCGGCTGCTGCTGCTCCAGGAAGGTGGCGGTGGCCAGGGCCGAGGTCCAGATGTGGTCCTCGGGCACCTCCAGCCCGGAGTCCCGCAGCCGCGCCGAGAGGTCGCGGGGGGTGAAGATCGAGTTGTTCGTCAGCACCAGGAACGGCGTTTCCGTGCGGGTCCACTGGGAGATCAGCTCCTGGGCCCCGGGAAGCGCCTGCTCCTCGTGCACCAGGACCCCGTCCATGTCGGTCAGCCAGGCACGCACGTCGCTTCGCAGTCGCATCATGGCATCACGCTACAGGTTCAGCTCGGCGCGGGCCGGTTCGAGAAGCACGCCGACCTCCTGGTCGCGCAACCTGGCCAGCAGCCCCTCCGGCATCCCGGCCGCCTCGTACAGGGCGGCGCTGACCGCGCGCTCGTGGCTCCACGCGATGACCACCCGCACGGTGCCGGCCACCCTGCCGACGGCATCCAGCAGCGCCCGCCGCTCCTCGTCGGGGATCCCGAGGGCAACCGACGCGTCCGCGACCAACTGCACCACGTGGTCCGAGGCCGCCAGCATCATCGGGTTCGTGACCCGTTTGGCGACGTGCGCCAGCCCGACGAAGGCCATCCAGGCCAGGTAGTCGTCGTCCCACGGCCCGGTCACCGTCCGCCCCCACCAGCGTTCCAGGCTCTCCCGTGATACCCCGGCACCCTCGGGCAGCCGGCCGTACAGGACCTCCTCCAAGGCCCCCACCACCTCCGGTCCGAGGGCCAGCAGCCGGTCCCGGTGGCGTTGGATGACGTCGCGGTCCTCGTCGCGCAGCAACCGCTGCGGGGGAATCTGCCCGGCCGCGTCCCGCGCCATCGCGTGCATTGTCTCCATGGTCAGGCCCTCGTCAGCAGTTGCGTGATCTCGACGGCCGCGACGCGGGCCTCGATCCGCATCAGGCCGAGGTTGGACTCGATGGGTCCCTGCATCACCAGCACCGCGTCCTCGCCGGCCCCGTAGACGACCAGGTAACCGTTCCTGCCGTGGATGACGGACTCCGACAGGTCACCCATGTTGGTGCGCTCGGAGATGCGCTTCCCGATTCCCAGGGCGGTGGCGGCCATCGCGGCGATGCGTTCCGCGTCCGCCTCCGGGAAGTCGTGGGCGATGGCCAAGCCGTCCTGCGAGGCAATCATGACACCGTGAAGCTCCGGTATGGCCCGCCTGATGGCGCTGAGCACCAGCTTGAGATCGTTGTGCTTGCTGCTGCCGAATTTTCCGTCCATTGCGCTTCCTTCCGCCCTCGTTGGATATGTCACGCCACAGCGCCTCGGAGCCGGGACACCTCCTGAGGACACTCGCGGACATGTTATCCCCTTTTGTAGGTCTTCCCCCGAGGTGGAATACTAGATGATTCCAGACGAAAGTTAGGACGTGAACGCAAAAAACGTTCAGCGAAACTGGATCGGATACCCGGATGCAGCAAGTCGGGATATAAGGTCGGTTCACAAGAGCATGGAGGTGCCGTGAAGGGAACCATGGTGGCCGGGATCGCCGGGCTGGTCGCGCTCGTGGCCGTCGGGGCGGCAGGTGGTGCGCTGCTCGTGGAGCGGACGCTCACCGAGGAAGCGACCCGCTCACTCGCGGCACAGGGGCTCGACGCCCGCGTCACCTTCTCCGGGCTGACTGCCACCGTCTCCGCCGCCGATCCGGACCAGCTGCCCACGGCGATGAAACTGGTGCTGGAGATCCCGGGCGTGATTCGCGCCGAAGCCGATCGTTCCTCGCTGCCCGCATCATCCACCTCACAACCCACGCAACCCGCGACGCCCACCCCGAGCCCCACTCCCACACCCAGCCCCTCCGCACCGACGGTCTCCCCCAGTCCGGCCCCCAAGAAGATGCCGAAGTCGGTGGTGAAATTCGAGGGCGGGGAGTCAGAAGTTCCGTCCAGCGAGCGAACCAAGATCATCGAACTGGCGGTCTGGCTCCAGGCCAATCCGGATGTAACCGTCGAGGTCGACGGGCACACGGACAACGGTCGTTCTCCGGCTTTCCGGAGGGAGCTGTCGGAGAAACGCGCGCAGCGCGTGGTTGACGCCCTCGTCGCGGCGGGGGCGAATCGCGACCAACTGGTGGCAGTCGGAAAAGCCGACACGGAACCCGCGGAATCGAATTCGACTCCGGAAGGCCAAGCAGCGAACCGGCGAGTGACGTTCGTGCAACGAGGGGAAAGGTAGATCATGAACGGATATCTTCTGCTGGCCATTGAACTGGCGGCAATTCTTGTCGTGTGCGTCGGTTTGGCGTTGTTCCTGGGGTGGGTGCTCGGAAAGCGTTCCGCCCGTGCGAAACTGACCGCCGAACAGGAATCGAAGCCGACGCCGCCGACACCAGAGGCGGATGCGCTGAAGACCTCCGGGACCGATGAGAACAAAGAACCCACGCCCCTCACCTCCCGCGCGGTTCCCGTGACCACACAGGCAGCTCCCGTCGCCGCGCAGTCCTCCTCCCCGATCGTTGTGGCCTCCACGCCCGATTCGCGACAGCCGGTGTCGAGCCCGTCACCCTTCGCACCCAGCCCGTCAGCCACGGGCACCACCGCCCCCGCCGAGGCGGGAACTCCCCAACCCGACCTCCTCAACGACCGCACCGTCTCCGACGATTCCACCGTCGACACCCACATGATCCCCCGGATCGCCGATCAGGCCACACCCCCCGCGCCCGGACCCGAGGCGGCCGATCCGCGACTGCTGGAGGCGGAAACCCGCGCCAACGACGCCGAGGCCAAGGCCCGGGAGGCCGAGGCCAGGATCGAGGAGGCCAACCAGCGCGCCCGCGAGGCCGAGGCCAAGGCCCAGGAGGCGGAGGCAAAGGTCGAGGAGGCAGAGGCGAAGGTCGAGGAGGCCGGTCAGCAGGTCACACAGGCCGATCAACGCGTCTCCGAGGCGGAGGCCCGAGCCACGGAGGCCGACCAGGTGGCCCGCGCCGCCGAGACCCGCGCCGCCGAGGCGGAAACCCGCGCACAGGAGGCAGACCAGCACATCAGCGACGCCGAACAGGCCCGTCGCCAGGTGGTCGAGCTGGAGGAGAAGATCAACAAACAGGAAATCGACATGGCCCGGCTGGAGAACCGCGCCACAACCGCCTGGGACAAGACGATGCCGACCCTCATCGAGCGAATCGAATCCCTGGAGGACGATCTCTCCCGGGCCCGCCGAGAGGCCGCGGAACTCCAGGCCATGCTCGCCACCGGGCGTGACCAGACCGCTCCCACTCCGGCTCTCGAGGTCGATGCCGAGGAGGAAAACGTCGAAGAGGAAACCGGAGAGACCGAAGTCATCAAGGAAGATCCCTGGCAGACGATCGGCCCCAGCACCGGAACCGCGCAGGAAACCCCGATCGCGTTCGCATCCAGCACCCTCCCCAGCATGCAACCCGCCAAAGAGGACAAGGAGACCGAACCCGAGCAGGACAAGGAGACCGAACCCGAACCCACCGAGGAAACGGCAGAAACCGACGCCGATACGGCCGAAGAGACCGAACCGACCGACGCGGCCGAGGAGGGCGCAACCGCTGAGGCGACGGATGCCGAGCCGGTGGACGAGAGAACCGACGAGGAACAGGAGGTTCACTCCCACGAGCAGCTCGCCCCCACCGCCGCCGTCGAACACGAGGTGGAGATCCCGGACCACGACGAGAAGGACGAGGAGCTGAACGAGGAGGACGAGGAACCCACCGAGGACAAGAAACCGGAGGAACCCGAGCAGGACGAGGAGGAAACCGAGACCCGCTTGATCCCGCTGATTCCGGAACCCACCTTCACCGATTTCGAGGAGTTCACCGCCGCCTGGAAGGCACGGGAAACGGCCAGTCCCGAGAAGAAACCGGAGAGCGCCACCACCACGGCGTGGCCCGAGCCGGACGATGCGGAGGCAGTCACGGCGACCCGTCTGATCCCCGTCATCAAGGAGGCCCCGGCTCCCCGACCCAACGGGGCCGACGATCTGTCGGCTCTCACCGACACCGGAAGTTTCGCCCGGCTCATCGCAACCGGTCCGGCACCGGAAGCCCCTTCCTTCACCGCCCCCCTGGACATCCCCGAAACGGAATACCTCACCCCCACAACACCGGCCTATCCCGTCACAGCACACCACGACGACGCGACCATCCCCGACATCCCGAGGATCACCGCACCGATCGCCCAGCCCTTCGAAGCCGAGGAGGGCGATGACACCCCCGACTCGCGGCGCGACGCAACACCTTCGAACGCCGACCTGCTGATCGACGAAACCGAGGTCGACGAGGTTCCCGTCACCGCCGGGCTCTCCGATCCGGAACCGGCCGCAGAGCCACGCGTCAACGCGGGACACATCATCGCGCCCCAGTTCAGCATGACCAAGGAACACGACGGCATCCTGCGAAGCCCCCTCGAACCGAAGGGACAGCAGCTCTCGATCAGCCTCGAGGAGGACTACACCCTCGCCGATCCCATCGACGAGGGGATCGAGGTCATGGATGCCCCCGAGGAGGAGTTCCCCGTCGGGGTCGGCATCCCACCCGAGGACTACCCCCGGGTCCGGTGATCAGCTGGCGAGGTCGGCGGTACCGAGCCTGACCGGCTGCCTGCTCCGCTCCGCATCGCCCCTGAGTCGCCGCGCCAGGGTGAGGGCCTGGGGAATGTAATTCCCGGAGTAGAGAGCGGCATGAACGAGCATCATGTGGAACTGGTGCACGGAAACCCGGTGCTGCCACCCATCGGCCAACGGACTGACCTCCTGGTAGCCGGCGATGATGGAATCCAGATGCGGCGCCCGGAAGAGAGCCAGTTCCGCCAGATCCGTCTCGGCGTGACCGCCATGGGCCGACGGGTCGAGCAACGTCCCGGTCGTGCCCCTACCACCGGGCGTGATGGCCCACATCACGTTCCCGGCCCAGAGATCCCCGTGGATCCTCGCGACACCCCCGACAAGCGCGGGCTGGGGCGCATCGAAACGCCCCTCCGCAACCAGGTCAATCGCCCGGTGCAGCACCAACCTGGCTTCCCGGGGGACCTCCGCCAACCTCAGGTAGGGACGCAACCGCGCCTCGGCGTAGAACTCACCCCAGCTGTTCCACCTGGGGGTACGACTGACGGGAGCCGGCAGCTCCGCCAGCCGCGCATCGGTGTCGCGCAGTCCCGGTGGGGGCGCACCCCAGTGCGGCGCGCCGGCCGCGTGGGTTCTTGCGAGGTGCCTCCCGAACCGGGCGGCATCCTCGGGACTCGGGGTTCCGTGAGCGAGACGGCGAGTTTCCAGCCACGACTGCCCACGATTCACCACTTCAGCCACAGCGGCACCGCCCGCCGCATCGGCCAGCCAGAAAAGACTCGCGACCTCCGTTGCGATGGCCGCTGGGCTACCGCTCTTGTGGAAGCTCATCGTCCCTCCTTGCCGAGCACGCGACCGGGGCATGACACATTCGACGTGCCGCCTCCGCCAAGGCCAGACATCCGTTCCATACTCAAGGCTCCCTTGCCTGTGTGACGCCCGGGATCGGTCACCCGGGCCTCAAGTTTACAGGGAATGCTCCAGGAAACCAGCCCCTGGGGGACGGACACATCTGTGTGTTTTTGTGTGTGTGTGGTTGTGCCCCCAGACACGTTTGGTGTGTGGGGGCATGTGGTGGTTGTGTGTCCGGCGGCGTCTTACTCTCCCACACACTTGCGTGTGCAGTACC
>ERZ773099.450-NODE-450-length-35515-cov-4.126340_pt1 | contig 35515 bp, 46 predicted proteins | sample MGYA00511120_ERZ773099 | MGnify/ENA primary metagenome ERZ773099 (study PRJEB29015, sample SAMEA2738012) | human oral metagenome | biome: human oral; feature: human-associated habitat; material: dental | place: China | collected 2104 ... | reverse complement strand
GTGTGTGGTTTGTGTACTGTTGTTCGAGTTGGGTGTTTGTGTTGTTGTGTTTGTGTACGTGTGTTTGATGGCGCACATCACACGTGTCTGTGTGGGTCGTGGGTTGACGTGGTGGTGGTTGGTGGGCGTATGGTTCTGCCCATCAGCAACACGGGCCTGAGCGGCCCAACCAAGAAAGGAACCAGGCAGATGGACTTCAGCGGCAAGGTCAAGCGGATGGTTAAGCGTGCAGCTCTCGTGGGTGTGGGTGTGTGCGTGGCGGGTGTGGGCGCATGCAGCCCCGCCTACGCCAACACTGAGTCCTCTGGTGGCCTCCTGCAGGGGTGGGTGACCGTGGACACTGGGGCCCCGGTGGATGTGTCAGGGACCCCCGCCTGTGAGGATGAGGGGCAGGAGTACGGGCCGTGCCTGTGGGACGCCTCCGCGTCGGGCAATGGGTCGGGGGATTCGTTTATCGTGGAGGAGGACGGGTCTGTCACCTACATCCGTAAGCAGGACGGGACCGCCATTGGGGTGGACGTGAAGAAGAAGAAGAAGTCGAAGAAGAAGGACACTGAGGGGGCTTCCCCCGCACCGGAGCCGACCGACCCCCCTGAGGCGCGCGCGTTCCCCGGCTGGGAGTGGACCGGCAAGACCGACCCCATCTCCGCCGCCGGCCTCCCCCACTGCGTGGATGTGCGCGGGCAGGAGACCTGCATGCGTGACGGGTACGTCATCGTCGTGGACCAGGACGCGTGCACGCAGACCCTCATCACCGACAAGGGCGACCAGTACGTTCCCGGGCCCGCCGTAGCGGAGGCGCTCTCCGACGCCTGCAAGGCACGCAAGGATGGTGAGGAGAAGGGTCACGAAGACAACGCAGGAATCAGTGGTTCTCGTTCTAGGGGGGGTGTGCGCTCGGCGAAGCCGAGCGCGGCTGTGAATAAGCGTGTGGAGAAGTCTGCTTCTCCTAGTGCTTCCGCGACTGTGGGTTCTGTGGATTCGCCCCGTGAGGTGGTGGCTGCTCCGGCTGCCCCGGTGAAGGACAACTACGATCACGAGATTCTGGGTGGGATTGTGGCGCTGGGTCTGTTGGGGCTGTCTGGTGTTGGTCTGGTTGCGGTGGTGGATCGCGTTCGAGGGTGGCGTCGCGGCCGGTGATTGATGGAGGCTGCCTATCGCACGCGTGTTCGACCAATCGTCTCGGTGGTTGGTTGGCGTGATGCGATAGGTGCCTCTTTCGTGCGTGTGTTGGTTTGTGGGTTATTGACTTATTGCACTGTGGCCCGGGCTGCATTGGTGTGGTGGGGGCCATCGGATCGAACAGTGTTCGTGGGACCTTCGTCCTACGTGTCGCACAGGGGTGGCATGGGTGGCGCACAGTCGGCGTTCAGGTTGTGTTCGAAGACCGTTCGAACGATTGGGTTCTGGGTCCTGAAAAACACCTATGGAAACCAGTCTTTACATGCCAGTTTGGCTTGATTCTGCGGGAAAACGCCCCCCTATATGGTCATCTCACCGCGCGGGCGATCAGCAGCCCGCCCCACTGAAAGGAACTCACATGGACCTCTACGACGCGCTTGACCTCGACCCCGCCACCGCCACCACCGCCGAGCTGTCGGCCGCCGTTGACCGCCTCTCCTGGGGTGTGCCCCCGCACATGGGGTTTGAGGCGGCCGTTGCGACGGATGAGCTGCTGGCGGCGCTTGAGGCGCGCGGCTGACGCCCCCTCCTGGACCCCCCGGTTCCGCTTCGGCGGGCCGGGGGGTTTGCTTTGCCTGCACGCAGGGGCCTCTGTGAGGCCCTCTGGCGGCCTTTGGGGGGCGGGGCAGTACCTCCATGTGGGTCGCCCCCTGAAAGGCGCTCAGATTGGCTTACACGGCCTCTCGCGTGCGGGGGCGTGTGCGCGTGCGCGTAGGGATGGTGGGGGTGTGCGTCGAGGTGGTCGTTTCGCGCGAGGAGGTGGGGTTGTCGAACATGCGTTCGATGACGTGGGTCACGCAAACTAATGGCGTCTCCGACTTGACCCGCGGCGTCTCGGTGTGGCTATAGTTGGGGCATCAGCCGCGGGGCAACCGCCCCACCAGAAAGGATCGAACCAATGACCGCCACCGACTACATCACCAAGACCGTCGACTCCGAGGACAGGCGCCGCCGCGCAACCGACGTGGTTGCCAGGCTCACCGAGGAGGGCTGGGGCGCCCAGTACGCCGAGGAGGGGATCATCCTCCGCAGCGCCGGGGCGCGGGTGACCATCACTGACGACGGCGAGGTGACCTCCTCAGACCCCATCGCTCGCCTGTACGTCTACTGCATCTATTACCCCGAGATCTACGCTCTCGCCCCGCCGTCGACCCACAGCTAGGAAGGACGGTGAGCCACTAGCGATAGTGGCCCGCCGCCTCGCCTAGAGGACAGCGCAGCAGAAACGCGGACAGCTGCTGAATAACGCTTGCGCACGTTGATTGAGAACTACACAGAGAAACACCCATAGACGGCAGACACCGCACGCACCGCTCCGGCGCCGCGTAGTCGACACAGCCTGCCCGTCTATGAGTCGCCTGGACCCACCCCGTCACTTCGATCCATAGGGGCTTGGGCTGATCTACCAGTGGTCCAGGCGGCCCATAGATGCCCGCACCGTGCGGGGTCTAGAAAGGAGGGGTCGTGGATACCTACTACATCTACAACTACACGGACCTAAGGCAGGCCATCAAGGCGGGCGCCTCCCTGAAGGACACCATCCACATCATGGGGGACGTCCCCATCCTAGCTGACACCCCGCCCCTGGACTACTGGGTGCACCCTGGTGGCCTACTCTCTATCGCCTCAACCAGCGAGGCCTGCGTGCGGCTCGCCGGCGGTCACCTACACGTCGTGGGGGCCGGACCAATGGCGCTACAGGTGTGCGGGACAGACATTCCTGATGGCAGGGTCACGCTCGTGGGCTGTAGCGCTAGTGACGTGGAAGCCGTCAAGAGTATCGGCACCCTATACGAGTGGGATGTTGAAGCTGACTCCGCTGACCTCGAGGAGGAGGAGAACGAGGTGGATTCGCCTGGGCACTACACGTGGCTAGGTGGCGCGATTACCACCCATGGCGGGCCGGAGTACACAGCTGACCTTCAGTCCTGGGATGTCCTGGACGCCATCTCCCCCGATGACCCGCACGTGTGGAACGCGCTGAAGTACCTCACCCGCCTCGGACGCAAGGGCGGAGCATCCAGTCGAATCGTCGACCTGCGCAAGGCGCGCACCTACCTCGACAGGGCGATCATCCGGGAGGAGCGCAATGGCACTGAGTGAGCCGATGGAGCATGCCGTGATCACCCACGGGGAGATGCGGCGCCTCAAGGACGGGGAAGCCGTCTACGACCAAGACGACATGGAGTGGGTCAAGCGCGGCCCGTGGTGGCACCTCAACGACGGCGACCGCAGGCTACTCGGCACTGAGCTCAAGCGACTCAGCGAGTACCTGTACGTGCTTCGCCCATACCGCCCGTACACGTACCCCAGATAGGGGGTTCCCAACAGAACAGGGGGTTCCCAAGAAAGGAAGGAAACCATGGCAGACACCCCAACAGTCCACCAAGCCCTAAACAAGGTCATGGGGGACGTCCAAGCAGTCAAGAAAGACAGCAAAAACCAGGCACAGAGATTCAACTTCAGGGGCATCGACGCGGTAATGAACGCGGTCGGCCCCGCCCTACGCAAGCACTGCGTCACCATCCTCCCCGAGGACGTGGACGTGCACCGATCAAACGGCACCACAGCCAACGGCAAACAGACCGCCGAGGTAGTCCTCAAGGTCACCTACCGGGTCTACGGGCCCGGTGGGGACAGCATCCACGGAAAGGTAGCAGCCGAGGCCATGGACTTCGGGGACAAGGCGATCGCGAAAGCAATGAGCGTCGCCTACCGGACGTTCCTGCTCCAGGCGCTCACCATCCCCACGGACGACCCCGACCCAGACGGAGACTCATTCGAAAGGGGGGTTCCCAACGGAATAGGGGGTTCCCAAGAGAACAGGGGCGCCGACGAGAACACCCCCCTCCCAACGGAACAGGGGGTTCCCAAGAGAACAGCGGCCGAGCAGTGCGGCATGATCCTCGACGGATTCTGCGCTGCCCACCAGCTAAACGGGGACAAGGTGCGTGAGGAGTACTTCGCCGCCGGGGGCAAGGCAGTCCCTGACATGCTCCGCGCATGGCTACAGAACAACTACGGAGCAGGGAAGGCGCAGTGAACAAGGAGAACGCGCTCCGCAGGGCCGCCATCGCAGCGCACGTTGCGAAAGTGGCCTCCCAGGAGAAGAAGAAAGCCCTCAATGAGCTCATGGAGGTGATGGCCCCAGGAGACCGGTCGTATGCCACAGTCAACGGGGAGCAGGTGGGCGCCATCAGCGTCACCACCGCCACCCCCGCCTATCAGGTGACGGACGAGCAGGCCCTAGTCAGGTGGCTCGAGTGGAACAAGCCCGACGCCATCCACCGGATCCCCGCCCCGTGGTTCACGGCGAAAGCCGCCCTAGACGGGTTCATCAAACAGACAGGGGAGATCCCCGACGGGGTTGAGCTCGTGGCACCAGACCCCCGCATCTCGGCCCGCGTCTCTCCAGCCCAGGAGGAAGTCATCCGGGGGCTCATTGCCATGGGGGATATCAGCCTCATCGAGATCGAGAACACGGAATGAGCCAGTCCCGCGCAAGGTGGGCGCACCGGAAGGGGTCTCCCAGGAAAACAGGGCCCTCCCAGGAAACAAGGGAGGCCGTGTACGAGAGGGACCAGCACCGGTGCGCCCGCTGTGGCCGCCACATCGCCACCTATGCCGCAAGCATTCAGCACAGGAAGCCTCGCGGCATGGGCGGCACCAAGGACCCATCCATAGGCAGTCCCGCCAACCTCATCCTCCTCTGTGGGGACGGGGTAAGGGGCTGCCACGGGTACATCGAACAGCACCGGGAGGAAGCCAAACGGGATGGCTACGGTGTTGCATGGTGGGAGGACCCCGCCGCCGTCCCAGTGCGGTACTGGGATGGAAACACGTACACGCTCACGAACGGAGGAGAAAGAATATGTTCATGATCCCTATGGGTGGCTGGTGGACTCGCCGCCACATCCCCTGGCACGACGAGTGCATCTATGGCGCCTGGCGCCCAGCGCCCTACCCTCGGTGTGGGTGGTACTGACGTGCCGTGGCAGATAGTAGCTGTCGAGTACTCGCGTGCATCAATCAGTTGCGACTGGCCTGGTTGCACTAACCAGATCAGTTTGAGTGCGATCCCCGCCGACTATGACGCTGAAATCAACGAGCTCAACAAGGTCAGGCGCCTAGCGCTCCGGTTCGGCTGGACAGTCGCTCCGGAGTCATACAGGGTCACGTGCCCCGACCATAAGCCACCGGAGAACAAGGAGAAACCCTAATGAGCGCACACAACCCGGACAACAGCGACACGGTGAAGAAAATCCGGCGGAAGGCTGCCAGCCTGGGGGCGTACATCAACCGGCAGCCATGGAGCGCCCTGGGGCTGACTGCTGAACTGTATGACGGCATTGGCTCCCTGGGGTTCTCGATCGAGCGCCTCGAGGATTCTGTGCTTCAGCGAGCCGACACTAACCCACATCACAACTCCATTCGGTCTAAGCTCGAATTTATCGCGATGGGGGCGATGGAGCTCTTGCTCCACTATGGAGTCGAGGATTTCGGAGAGGTGTTCGTCGCCGAGTATGAGCGGGCCGCCGCCAAACATCCAGGCATGACGTTGGACTGTGACGGCCCCACCGACGAGTCCCGTTTCTACGCATTGGCGGAGGAGGTGGGTGAGGTCGCCGCTTCGCTCACCTACGACAACGCCGAGGGCACCGGCCACAACGCCGACACCATCGCCGAGGCCACCCAGGTCGGGGCACTCGCCCTCGCCTGGCTCACCCGCTACCAGGACGGAGGGGAGCGATGAGCATCAGCCAGCGCGCACGCGATTATCGGGAGCAGATTCGAGTCCGCGTGGACAACTGGGCACAAGGCAGGGAGTATGGTCCCGGAGCGTGGCGAGCGGAATCCGCTGAGCATGACGTGATCGTCCTCCTCAACCAGGTCGCCGACCTTGAGGAGGAGATTGTGAACCTGACTTTCGAGGCGGGCGAGGCTGCTGCCTGGCGCGGCCGCTATAACGCACTCCTCGAAGAGTGCGAAGCCAGCCGGCCGCGTGAGATCGACGGCGGGGAGTCGTCGCGTGGGGCCGCCACCATGACAGTCGCGCTGGACGTTAACGGATATCCGTGGCTCTGCTACGAGGGTGGCTGGTGGCGGCTGGTCAAAGATGTCGCCCAGGGCAAGCGCAGCGAGCTTCACCCGATCCTCGCCCCCTATACCATCGTCTACACCCCCAAGGAGAACAACCATGACTAACTGGCCCACGGCGCCCCTCATCCGCATCGCCAGAGGATCTGCTGACGGCTGTGAATTAAAGGATGTTGTCGCCATCAAGGGAAACGCGGTTAACGCATACCGAGGCTACGGCCTGCATCTTGTGGAAGGATGGGATGGTGATGAAATTGAGGAATGGGAGGAGGTTGAGGCCGTCCCCACCGCTGCACTCAAGCGCCTACGGGATGTGTTCCTTGGTGTTGAGTTGCCATTCGCTCAGTTCGCTGCTATCCAGCAGGTCACCTCCTGCCTGCCCCCCAACAAGCTCAGCGCCATCGACCAGGCTGTAGCCAAGGTCAAGGTCCTTGGTGACTTGCCCTCTAATCTTGGCCACCCCCGGCAGGAGGAGAGGTTGGCGCGATTGCTGGGGGCGCTGGCAACCCTCCAGGGGGCGAAGCATAAGGCGCAAACACTTGCGACGATCGTCTGCGTGTGCACCACGTGGGCGAACGCCCTTTCCGTTGCCGGCGGCTCACTCGATGAGGTTAGGGGGCGCGTCGAATCTGCCCCCGATTGGGGTGGGTTCACCATCATGGCGAACATTGCCGGGGATGTCGCCAGAGACATCGATGACGGTCTGACAAAAAGCAGGAAACAGAACCTACTCACGATCGCCCAGTACGCCCTCGCGTGGCTTGCTGAGCTGATCGAAAAGGAGGAGGCATGAGTTTCGCACTCGGAGCAGTCATCATCGTCGCACTCGCCGCCCTGGCTGCCTGGGCCTACGAGCGGGGTACTCGCGAGCACTACGAGCTCGAGGCCCAGCGAGCCAGGAACGCGGCGGACAGGTGGCGTCACGCCTACAACAGTGCCGCAGAACGAGCTAGGCAAGCCAGTGGCGAGGACGCGTAAAAGCGCCAAGGCCGCAGGGGCGCGGTTTGAGAGAGTGGTCGCCGACTACCTTGCAGAGGAGTTGGCTGACGACAGGATCGACCGCGCCCCCAAGGCCGGAGCCAAAGACAAGGGCGACATCGCTAACGTGCGCATGGGCACCCACAAGATCGTCATCGAATGCAAGGATGTCGCCCGCATGGACCTGCCGAAGTGGACCCGTGAGGCGCGGGTTGAGGCAGAGAACGCGGGTGCCCTCATCGGTGTCGTTGTCCACAAGCGACGCGGAGTTGCCAAGCCCGACCAGCAATGGGCTACAATGACACTCGGAGACCTCACCAAGCTCCTGAAAGGACACCAATGAAAACCATCCCCGGCTACCTCGCCAAGAACGAGGCGGCCAACACGCTCGGAATCACGCGCCGAACCCTCGACAGGTACATCACGAAGCACAAGATCCCCACATTCCGCTTCCTCGGAAACCCCGTCATCTACGTGCAAGAGCACGACATCAAGAACCTCTTCAACCCCATCCGAAAGGCCAACTAGCCATGGCAGCAGACATCATCGTCGAAGGAAACCTCGGCCAGGACCCCGAAGTCCGATACACCCAGGGCGGCAAGCAGGTCACCGAGCTCCGCATCGCCGCCACCGCCTCCCGCAAGGACCAGGCCGGCAACTGGGAACCCGACGGAGACCCCCTGTGGGTGACCGCCTCCTTCTGGGGTGAGCAGTATGGCCACCTCGCAGACACTCTCAAGAAGGGCGATAAGGTAACCGTCAGCGGCGTACTCATTCAGCGCGGCTGGGAAGGCAGTGACGGCCAGCGGCGCACCAGCCTGGAGATCCGCTTCCCCCGCTTCCGCGGCGTCATCCCCCGCAAGAACACCACCCAGCAGCAGGCATCATTCAACGCCCCTCAGGGCGGCCAGCAGGGTGACCCCTGGGCCAACGCTGGCGCCCCCTTCTGAATGGCGCGCTAGCTTTGCGACTAGCCCGCAGGACGACCCACCCCCACTCGAGGGGGCAGGTCATCTGCGACGCCTGCTTCACCACGATCAGGCAAGGACTCATGTACCGGAGGGACACCTGGAAGGACGGAACCTACCGCTGGTCCCTCCGGTACTGCCCAGACTGCTGGCTCATCCTCGATGAGGTAGCGGCAACTACTAACCCAACCTACGGCGGCCCAGACGCCGAACACTACGAGCAATGGGCCGCCACCCACATCGAAACAGGGAGAGCCGAATCGTGGCTAATGAGAACATTTCCGCGCTAACCAATCAGCAGCTATGCGATATAGTCGCCGCCGTCACAACGCACCGTCCGCCACACTTGCTTTCGATCTTCCATGGCTCTAGGGCAATACAAGTTCAGGCACACGACATAGAGCGCCGCGAGCGCTACGGGGAATGGACACTCAGTATCCCGGACTCCGGAGATGCGGTCCTCCAAGTTGAAGCCGGAGGAGTTTTGTGGATGGAAAACATCAGCACTCACAAGCCCGCAATATGGCCCCGCGTTATGGATGGGGCGCGAGACTGGGGCAAGCTGGTCAACATGGTCGAGGCGGGCTCCATTTCAGATATGCATGCAGCCATAAACCACCTATATCCAGCGAATCTTATGGACTTCGCCACATACTCGCCACTTGGAGAAAAATCATGGTAGACATCAAAGCCAACGGGCCACAGTGGCGCGCCCACATCACATGCGCCCGCTGCGGCACAGCCCACATCGAGCAAGCCCACCCACGGACAAAACCATGGGTGGCCGTCGAATCAACCATCAAAACCACCGCCCGAACCCTCGGCTGGAAAGTCGGGACCGAAACCGCCCTCTGTGGGGCGTGCAGGAGAAACAAATGACCACCATCTACCAGGCATACGACCTGATGACCAACACTAAGCAAGCCACAGTGAAGTGCGACCACTGCGGCAAGCGAGCCTCAATCATCATCAAGCCAGGCAGTGTATTCGAGGACAATCAGCGCGAGATGGTCGAAACCCTCCACTCTTACGGGTGGGACTTTGAGCTCACCCCAGAAGGGCACTGCCTGTGCTCGCAGCACAAGGAGAAGCAATGACTGCCAAGGATCCTCATGTCGTACAAGGCAAGTTCATCGCAGCCCAATGCACATGGCGCCCCTACGCCAAATACCTCACATGGCGATGGAAGAAAGCAGGTTACAGAACCGCATACGTCCCCGTCAGTCTTTGCAAGGCCCTCATAGGCGCGATAGAATACAGTCGCTCCGTTCGATGAGTGGGTAGGTGCGCGGCCCAGGGGTTGACCAAAAGTCCCCCTGGGCCGCAGTCGCACCCAAGGACAGAAAGACACAACACGCATGACCCCCCTTGATGAAGCGATCATCGAGAACGACCTCCTCCCGGAGGATCAGCGGCTCACAAACGTTGAGCTCGCCGAGAAGTACAACACCTCCGAGGCGACAGTTAGACGCCACCGCGCCAAGCTCAAGAGACGCGGCGCACCCAACGAGGGGAACGACGCATTCTTCAGCGATGTCCCCGTTGACGCAATCGTCCAGCGGGGGAAGACCATACGCCTCCCCGACGGGTCCTATGAGAAGATCACCTGGAAGCCAGGGGCAGTCGAGATGGCTGAAGCCAGACGCCTCTCCTACGAGGACCTGGAGTCGGTCTTCCGGGAGCCTCTCCTGTCGAAGCCTGCCCCGATCATCAAGGACGACGAAGACACCCTCGTGGTCTGCCTGGCGGATCTTCAATGCGGGAAGGTCCAGGCGGGAGGTGGCACTGAGGACACGGTCCGACTCGTGCGCCGGGCGATCAAGGACATCGCGGACGACATTCGCTTCAGGGATCCATACAAGCGCATCATCATCGCAGATGTCGGTGATAGCACCGAGGGCTTCTGGAACGTCGCTAGCCAGGCCCAGACCAACGACCTCTCCCTAACAGACCAGATCCGCACCGTGCAGCGACTCTACGCCGAATCCGTACACGCCCTCGCCCCGCTGTGCGAGTCCCTGTACTACGTCGCCGTCCCATCCAACCACTGCGCCGTGAGGACCGGCACCGGCAAGATCGGCCGGGCCAACGCCCCGGACGACGACTTCGGCATCATGATCTCCCACAACATTGAGGACATCATCGCCGGTCGCCCCGGATACGAGCACGTCACCTTCCACCGGCCCGAGAAGTGGGAGGAGGCTGTCACCGTGGACGCCGCGGACGGCACCCGCATAGGCTTCACACACGGCCACCTGGCGGGCTCGCAGAGCAAGGTGCCCACTTGGTTCAGGGACCTCGCGTTCGGCCGTAGGAGTGGCCTCTACGACGCCAGGATCCTAGTGCACGGGCACTGGCATAACTTCGGTGTCCGTCAGGTAGGCGACTCCCGGTGGATCATCTCCTGCCCGTCGGCCGACCGAGGCTCGGACTGGTGGACCAACATCAGCGGGGACTCCACCAAGCCCGCAATCCTCACCTTCGAGGCCCAGGGAGGGAACGCCTCCGCCTGGGAGCTCTACTCCTGACACGACAAGCCCCCCACTTGTGTCAAGCCGGCTACAAGCGGGGGGCTTGTCAGTATCTCCCGAAATCTTAGAGCCCCTCAGGGCGGCGACATTAGCCCTTGATCGCGGCAAGAGCCTCCGGCGTCGGAACAGCCCACCCGAGAATGGTCACACCGGCCGCCTTCGCCAAGCTCTCAGCTGTTGACTGCTCGTCCTTACTGGAGACCACGGCCCACACACCCTCAGGGAATGCCGTCTTGGCGGCTCCCCATCCGGGCGCACCAGCGTTTGGGCCGAGGATGCCGATACTGGCGTTCTTGACGTCCGAGACCTGCCAGTCCGCGGGCCCGTCCGTATTGTCGGACGCCCGCTTAAACGTGGTGTAGTCCGTCGTCATGATCTCGCGAAGTCGGTTCTGGCCACGGTAGTGGATCGCCACGTACGGGGCCTTCGGGCGGGCAGCGATCAGAGGCAGCAGCTTGCCATCCGAGGACCTGTAGTAAGTGGCCGAGTTGTCGACCTTGCCGTTGAGAATGTACGGCATAACCTCGATCCCGGCGGCCTCCAGGGCATCCATGGCCTCAACCATGCCAGCAACGTCGTTGCCGTCCCTGCGGAGCGTGGCGAGCCCGTACTGCCCAATCTCCTTACCGCCCTGGGGGGCGGTCATGGCGATCGCCACCGCGGCGTCATCCTGGTCTGCGGTGGCCTGAATCGTCAGCGCGACCTTATCCGGCTTGAGAGCTGCAATAGCGGCGACCTCTGCCTTGCTGTAGATGGCCCGGCCAGGCTGCCCCCACCCGGAAGGCATCCACGCCATGATAGGCAGACCCTTAGGAGCTGGAGGCCGAGGAGACGGCGGGGTAGCCGAAGGCGCGGGAACTACCGGACCCTGCGCCTTGATCCAGGGCGACAGGGCGGCCACCGCGTCGCCAACGTGCTTCGCGAGCGCGGCCCCGAAGGCGATCGCCCCGATCTTCGTCGGGTGCGTGTCGTCACTCATCAGGAGTGTGTCGCGAGTGCCATCACCCTTCTTGTTCCCCTCGTTGCCGGTGCCAGACAGGACGTCTGACACCTGTACCGTCGGAGCTCCGGCCGTGAGCGGAGTCTGCCCCTCCTCCGGCGACCAGGCGCGGGTTACCCGGTAGGCGACACCGCCGTACACTACGACATCTCCCTCAGCGCACTGGCGGCCATCACTCCACGGCACCGCCTGCCTGTCGGCGACACCCATCCAGTCTACGAAGGCTACTCCCGCAGAAATCCCCCCGGCAGCCTCAACCCCCGCCTTAGCGGCCTTAACGTTGATGTGAGAGGGGCTAGAAATCAGGCGGGCGACCGAGGAAGGCTCAGCGCCTACTACGACGATCGGGACCTGCGGCAGTCTCGCCCGCACTTTCTCAATGAATGTCTTGACGGCCTGCGTGATGTTTGATCCGTCGGTATTGCCGTTCTCGATCACCTTGTCAGAGTTCAGCGAGCCGACAGTCACAATCAGATTCGGTGCGGCCGCGCAGACTGTATTCACGCGGGCATCCACTTCGAATGCGTCATTGCCACTTACTGAGTGCGCGAAGCCCGAGCCATCCACCGAGGAGACAACCGGGACACATCCAAGCAGACGCGAGGTAGTAGCGGGCAAGTTGAAGCCCGCCCCCATCATCGACTCTGTGCTCCAGGAATCTCCGAAGAACCCGACCGCAGGGACTCCCTGTCCGGCACGGAGCGGGAGTGCAGCGAGAGGTGCCCCGGCTGTCGAGGGGGAGTTCCCTCCGGCCTGCGACAGTTCGGCCTTCGTTGCGTAAGTCGCGGACACCTCTGACTTAGTGGGGTAGGTCGCCTGCGCATCGGCCTTAGTGACGTACGTGCTGGACGCATCCGATCGAGTCAGGTATGCGGACAGGTCAGGCGCCTGACCTCCGCCACCCAACTGGGCCTGAGCCAGGGCCTCCTTTGTTGCATAGGTGGAGGCAACGTCGGAGATCTTCGCATAGGCAGCGAGCTCCGCCTTCGTAGCAACTGAGGACGACAGTCCGTCAATGCGCGCCTTGAGCTCATCATCCGCCCCGCTCACCTCAGCCTTAGTTGCATAGTCGGACAGGTCAGGCGAAGGCCGAGATCTCACTTCCTCCTTCGTAGCGAAAACCTCGTCCGCCTTCGACTTGCTGTACCATGTGCGGTCAGTCATTGATTCCTTCCTTCCATGCCAAGAGTCCGTCGCCCACTTCGACGACATCGTTTGGGTTGATTGCCTCCAAGAGACCCTGGCCCATGTCGCGCACACGAGAGGATGACGGGTCCTCCACCCTGCGGCCCGCAACAATATCTGCTAAGTCGACGACAGTGCCAGCAGTAATGGCGGCCAGATACTCCCGCCAACCGCCGGGCGCGCCAGGGACATCAATCACCACACGGTAGTTACGATCACCTTGAGGCAGAGACTCAGGGGCGACGACCCTGAACGACCTTTCCTCTCCATGGTCAACGAGATAGCCGTTAGCAGTCAGCCGCCCCACGGCATAGTGTGCCAACAGGACCCGTCGGCCCGACTCCTCGGCCCCAACATACTGGTCGAGCGGAATGAATTCCACGCTGCCCGCCCGCCCTAGCCCATCAGGGCCGATTATTCGCCCAGTAATAGAGGCGTACCCAAAAGTCATGAATCCTCCCGTGTTAGCTACGCCTTGTTCTTTATTCTGTCGATGCGGCTATGCATCGAATTGATCTCATTATACACGTGAGTCCGATCGGCCCTGGCATCATTGCGTACACCCTCAACCTGCCCCTCGAGCCCCTGAATGCGGCGCGACTGATCGGCAACACTCTCCCTGAGCGCGCCCACGGCGTCAGCGAGAACATCCATCTTCTTAGTCAGGTCATCGAATCGCATATCAAGGTCATCTCGCAGGTTGACGGCGTGGTTATTGTGCACCCCTTCCGAGGCAGATTCGGCGGCGTCCGCAGCCCTCGCGACATGGACACTCATGCGGTCCATGCGCTCCTCAGTAAGCTTCTGCTGGCTCTTCAGCTTGCTTGTCAGGCGAGCCACCAGTGCAGCCAGTAGGGCGACCATGGCCGCAATCAAGTCAGGTGATGTGAGGATCTGCCCTATCGGCAGGGCGCTCTCTACTGGTTGCACCGCTCACTCAGCTCGCGTGGCGGGGAGTGTACTCGGGCTCGGCGGTGGCGATACCACGGTCAGTCTCAGCCGGGGCAGCGAAGGCCTTCAGCACAGAAACCAGGGTGGCCGTGGCAGCGAACCCAACAATCGCCTTGAAGTCGAGGGAATAGATAGCCTTGTCGACAGCAATGCCTGACAGGACAGCGCCAGCCAGGGTAGAGATCGCACGCTCAGCAAGGCCAGACCAGAATGAGGGAGAAGCGTAAACGCTCATAAAACCCCTTCCACATAACACTAGAGGGCAGGACTTCCGCCCTACCCTCTAGTCTACCGTCGCCCGCGGTCCGCGGTCACATCAGCCGGAATGAGCCAGGTCTCGAACGGTTAAGGGCCTCCTGAAGGGCCGCCCAGGTAGCCTCGCCCGCCTCGCCGTCAATGTAGTCGCCGAAGCTCCAGCCGGGTGCGAACTGGTTCCACGTTGAACCAGCGACGGGCCGCACCCAGCACCACGCCCAGTACTGGAACACCTTGATCGCCTGCGAGTCCCACCCCCTGTCCTCGGGGAGCCGCCCGGAGCCGGTGAGCTGCTTCTGGGATGCCTCGGGTACGGTCTTGTTGAGGTAGCGCCTCAGGTTGGCGATGGCGTACACCTCAGAGTATCCGGGGGCGAACACCTGGATGAGCTTGCTCACGGTGGCGGGGCCATACTCGCCGTCCACGACCAGGTTCCCCGACTGCCCCGACGGGGACGGGGCGGGCGCTGGAGCCTGGCCGTTGATCATCCGGTCCCACGAGCCACGGTCGCGCAGCCGGTTCAGGTCCAGTGAGCCGGAGTAGCCCGGCAGGCTGCCGTCCTCGGTGTACTGGTGAATCAAGGGTTGCCCCCAGAAAGGGACGCTCGGAACGGCCGGGTCTGAGTAGGGGCGACCGTAGTCTGAGTATTCTGGGCCGCCCGCATACCACAGCGGGTACTGGGCGGCCACGGCAGTCCAGTCGTAGCCATTGACCGCGGACCCGTTCATGTAGATGCCCGGCGTAGAACCCGTCAGCTGCTTCACAGTGTCCAGGAAGGCCTTCGCCCAGCCTGGCCCCTGCGGCGCGGCATTGTCCTCCCAGTCCAGCCACAGGGTGGCCTTGCTGCGGAACGACCCGACGGTAGCGACGAACATTCGAGCCTGGGCCGCCGCGTCACCGGGACGGGCAAAGTGGTAGAAGCCGAGACGCTTCGAAGCCCCCAGTGTGGCGTTAGCCTGGGAGACCATGTGCGGGTTGACGTAATCATCATCCTCGCTGGCCTTCACGATCACGAAGTCAGCCCAGATGGCGGGGATATTCAGGCCCGCCTGGTGGCTGGAGACGTCGATCCCATGGGCGTGCTGCGGGGCGCCCTGGGGGGCGGGTGAGGGCTTAGCCGGGGCGGGCTGTGCGCCGCCCCGGAACTGTGGCCACTGCTGGAGGAACTTAGCTTCGTTGAAGCGGTGGCAGCTGGTCCATGCGCCGCGCTGCGTGTGCGGATGGCTGCTGTAGCGGACGGTGCGGGTCTCACTGCCGGTACTGTCACCTGCGTAGCCGTCGATACTTCCATCTTCGGCGATCCACGCCTCCGACGCGAGGGGGTCACTGCCTCCCTCGACGGCGATCACGACGTGGCCGACGCCGCCCTCATTCGCGGCCGAGAGGATGATGTCACCGACCTGAAACCCTCCACTGGGGGTGGGGTCCGAGTCATTCCAGGGAACCTCGTTGAAGCCATGCGACTCCATGCCCTGGCGCATGTTGCCGGTCCAGTAGTCGTTGATCTCCAGGAGGGCGGCGTGGCCCCACGGCACTCCGTAGGTGTGGTGGATGCCATAGGAGATGGCGCCGCACGCCAGGCTCGAGCAGTCCGCGTTCTGCGGGCTGGAGACGCGGCCGTGCGCGTCGGCCGCGGCGTACCACGACCGGCGCTCGGGCTGGCTGTAGCCGACGTTCTCGCTATCGCAGATGCGCCGGGCGATCTCAGCGGTGACGGATCCTACGGTCACTTGCTCTCCTTAGGGTTGGTTACGGCGGCCAGCTCGGCCTCTAGCGCTGCAGCCCTCTGTTCTGCCACGACAGCGCGTCGGGTAGCGGCGGCGATCTCATAGGTGAGTGCGTCGATCACGGCGATCGCATCAACTTGCGTGCTCTGCGTTTCCATTACTATCTCCTTAATGTTGGAAGTCCTTAGGCGGGATCGGTACGCCCCATTCGTCGCGAGGAATGTCCTCCATGTCTGGCGGCGGGGGTAGGGGGGCAACCCATACCGATTCTAGTGATCTATCGCGGAGGTTAACGACATCGGTGTCCGGGTCCCAGTCGTCGATCTGGCGGGCGCCCTTTACAAGGACGGACACGATTTCCCCAGGAGTTCCCCGGACGTCCACGCTCCATGGGGAGGCATCAACCCCATACCCAGTACGATTGAGTGCCGCTGTCGCAGACGAAGACGTAAGCACCACCCAGGGCGCCGCGGGGGAGGCGATCTTCGGAATATAGTCAGGCAGCACCCACGTGGCACGCCCGTCAGCGTCGAGGGTGACGTTATCCCAGTACTCTAGACCATCATACGGCGACTCAGTACAGCAGTGCTGAAGCATCTTCTTCCGCTTCTGCCACTCCCCCGGGACGCGCATGACGAACGTCTTCCCGCCCACGGCGCGGAAGCCGTTGTCGTCCACAACAGCCTGCTTGTCTTTCGCCCACCCCATAACGGTGGCTTTGTTGTACGCCCAGAAACCCCTCCAGGTATTCCCCACAACCTTGAGGTGGAGGGCATCCCCCCGGACCTCGAAGGGGATGTCCCCGTTCATGCCGATTGACGACGAGAAGTTGTTGACCGAGATCGACGCCTTGCCGGCGGCCCCGCCGGAGAACCCCGAGTTGGACGCGCTCATGCTCCATGCGACGGTTTTTCCGCCGTACACCTGGAGCCCGCTAGTGGACAGGCGCATGTTCGGGGTGCCGTTGTCCGAGTTGGACGGGGCCTGGAAGTACAGGATCCCGCCTCGGTTGGTGGGGTCCTCCTTGAATGTGACCAGGGCGGAGTACTTGTAGGGCGCGGAGATCTTGTTCATCTCCAGGCCAACACCCCAGCGGTCGCCTCGCTGGCCCACATCGTTGCCAGATAGCTGCTCGATGATGTCCACGAATCGAGCTTTGGACCAGGAGTCGGTGATGCCCACGTCCCCGTCAACATACACGCTGCCTGTGGCGGCATTAACGGAGAATGCCACCCTGCTGCTATTGGGCTTGTATGCACGGAAGCCCCACGGGTCTATCTTGATGCCTTCATTGTTTCGCTTGGATGTCTGGAATGTGGCTCCGGTGATCACCTGCCCGTCGATCGCGCCACCCTGAATGTTGGAGGCGTTCACTGAGTTGGCGTCCAGCATTCCGGCTTTGATCCGTTCGAACTCTCCCTCTCCGGCGGTCACGATTGCACTCCACACGTGGTGGGCGGTCGCGTTCACGAAGGAGGCGTTACCGGTGACGGTCAGCTGGTCGGTGGTGATCTCCAGGAAGCGGCCGACGTCGGAGGCGATCTTCCGGGCCGTGATCTCGGCGATGTTGGCTGCGCCTGCGGTCAGTTTCCCCACGTCGAGGTTGCTGATCTGCTCGCTCGTGACCCGCATGCGCTCCCAGGTAGAGCCATCCCACTTCCACTCGGCAACGATGTCGAGGGTCTGGGCATCCTGCACGCGGCACGTGTCACCGACAGAAGCCCCATTAAACGGAGGTCTAGTGTCCGCGGTGCCACGAATGTAGAACACCTCACCCATGGACGTCTTGATGCGGCGAACAGTTGACTCCATCGTGGCGGCCGTGAGCTTGGAGACCGTCTTGGAGTAGTCATCCCCAGCCTCCTCCCACCGCCACCCCTTCGGCGAGTAGACGATCGTCGAACCAGGGGCGTCCCTAGTGTTCGACGGGGATGAGTGCCCGGGGGAGGCGAACGCCGGGACGGTTACGTACTGGCCGCCCCGCGCCTCCTGGGGGGAGAGGAATGGCTTAGTGGGCCCAGGCATCAGGACACCCTAATGATGAAGGGAAGGCCGAAGTAGGGTGACCTCACGTCGATCGGCTGCGACCCGCCGACTGATGTTGCGATGGGGCTGCGGCCGCCCGAGTTGTTGCCGGTAGAGGTCAGGTACGTGTACCCGCTCGAGCCGATACCGATGTCCTGGCCGGAGGTGCGGGCCTGGAAGCGGCGGGCAGAGTCCTCGGACTCGCCAATCTCGTGAGTGTGTGCGGGCATCTGGTTAATGGACAGGGTGATGGTCGTGTTACCGCCCTTGTTGCCGATGTTGTACTTGCTGCCGTCGCCAGAGCCGACAACGGACCGCTCTCGAATGTCGGGGATGCGGAAGTTACTGACAGTGGTAGACCCGTAGGTGAGACCAATCACGGAGTACAGCTTCGCGTAAGTGTTCCGGTCAAGGAGGCGGCCATCGCAGCGCATCCACCCCTCCGGGTCCCGCTCCGCACCATACATCATGATCGTGCCGATCGGCGTCACCTTGTCCACGAGAGTCTTGATGCCCTCAGCGATCGACTGGACCTGCTTCATGATCTCAGCGGGCTGGCCGGCAACCTTCGTCTCTAGGTTGGTCACCCCCTGGGTGGCGGCACTGATCCCGTCCTCAATGTGCGTCAGGTCGGCCGCGGTGATGCGGGTCTCGTTCGCGCCGAAGCCATCCCTCCACTGTTTCGCCGCACTGTAAGGCTGCACTACCTGTCTCCTTCCGCCCTGAGGACGAAGATCCGCCCATCAGGGGCAATCCACATGCTAGAGCCAATTGTCCCACTGTCCGGCGGCACAGGTCCAGACGAGACAAGGTTCGTAGCCACCTGAGTCATCGCATCCGTCAGGTGACGCATCTCCTTCAAGGTGCCCTCGCGGGCCGCCTGCTGCATGGCGTCACCACCCTTGAGCTTGTCCTCGACCTGCTTCGCGATAGCGTCAGCGTCGATATTCTGCTTCAGCGTGATAGTCGCAGCCCTACCCCAGGCCGACCGGTTCCCGGCGCGGTCGTAGGTGCGCATACACACCTCATACTCGCGCATCTCCAGCCCAGCCAAGGAGATCCGCCGCACCGGGGTGGGCATAGTACTGAACACGCCAGGCGCCACACCGGGGAGCTGCACGCTCACCTCAGCGCCCGCAAAGTCAGCGGGCATGGCCTCCCCGTTCTCGCCGATCATCAGCCAGCCCACGTTAAGCACACCGAGAGTCTGCGACAGGCGCGGCGCCGGAGGCACCGGGGGCGGAGTCACGTCCGTGGCGGTCGTGATAATGAGCGGCTGAGACCACGCCCCCACGCCATCCTGTGTCTGTGCCCGCACCCAGAACCGGTACTCCACCCCTACCTCGAGCGGCGCAATAGCCGCAGTGGTGGCCTCCGCGCCCTTCGTCACGTACGAGCCGGAGCGCTCCGCACTAAGCTTCACGTTCTGCCATGAAACCTCATAGCCGGTGACATCCACCTTCGTTCCCAGGGCGTCAGCATCCACCTTCCCCCACTGGAGCTCCACGACTGCGGTAGGCCACCCGTCCTGGCCGACCACAGCCCTCGTGGACCCCGTAAGCCCCTGGGGTGGGACAGGCCAGTTCTTCGACACGGGAGGGTTCGGGCGCACCCCGGTACCGCTCGTGGTAGCGAGCCCCACGATGCCCTTCGTGCGCTTCGTGAGCCGCCCCAGGAGGCTATCCAGGACCGTCCCGAACGTGGTGTGCCCTGAAACCATCTGCTCCTTCTGGGTGACGCTGATCTGTGCGACCTGAAGGCGTTCCATGCCGCCCTGTCGCTCAACCATCATCCAGTCACCCAGGCGGTAGTCCTGCCATGGAAGCAGGTGCACGTCAGGCGACGCCCACTCGCGCTTGATCTCCTCCCTGACATGGGCCCCGGACTTCAGGGTGGCTTCCGCCACTAGCCTCGCGGTTGCCTCGAGCTCAACGCCGCCAGCCTCTACGACCTTTTCTACGCGCCGCATGGACTTCGGGGCGGTGTCATTGTGGATGAGCCACGTGCGGCCGGATTCGCCCTTCACCAGGACGTCGGTGCACATGTCAGCCCAGGTTGCCGCCTCCGGGGCTCCAGTGAGGGTGGTTGCCAGGGGCCATATCCTGGAGGCCGTGAGGTCCCTGGCCTGTGTCGTGTCAGCGTTATAGATCTTCAGGGTGCGGCCCTGCCACACCGTGTCAATCATTCCCAGATCCCGGAGAGAGTCGACGATCTGAAGGATGCTGATAGAGGGGTCGAAGTAGAGGGTGACGACTTTCGCCCACCGCTGGTTGGCGGAGTCGGTCGTGGTGGTGGCGTCCAGGGTGAGGCCCTTGCCCCACCCTCGCTTGGTGGCTGCCTGCCAAACCGTGCCGATGATCTCCCCGGCGTTCTTGGACAGGAACTTGAACTTGCCTTCCTTGTCCTTCGCCGCCTCGGGGACGGACCAGACCAGTGCCTCCTTCATGTAGTCACTGACGTGGATGGCCTCAACCTTGCGGGAGTCCGTGCCGTCATTGACGAGGTTGTGTTCGGTCTTCTGGGTGACGAACCGGGCGTCAGGTAGCTCCTCCCACGTGTCGCCGTCGAAGGTGGCCTCAACAGCAACCTCAACCTCGCCCTCAAGGACACTGCCACGGACGGCGTTAGGGCCAGGCGCGTACGACAGAGACAGGGTAGGCGCCTCGCCACGCGGGGTGGTGACGGTCATCTCCAGGACGTCCGGGACCACCCCGATACGGTCTCCCTGGACGGCGTAGGCGACCGCACGGAGCTGCATGCCGGGGAAGTAGGTGCGCTGCATCAGTAGGCCCTCCTCGCCCGGATAGAGCCCGCCGTGCCGGTGACCTGCAGGACGATCTTGCCCTCACTGTTGGGGGTGAGCTGGAAGCCCTCGGGGGACATGCTGATCTCCGCCGCCCTGCTAGGGACACCCGGAACGGGCTCCCACCGTTCGGACACCTGCCTCCAGGCGTCATAGCGGGCCACGTCAATGAGGAGTCTCTGGCCTCCCTCCATGGTGCCGCGCCACGTGAGGGATGTCCCAGAGGTGACATCCTTGATGGTGCACGTGTTCGCGGTGGGGGCGAGCTTCAGCAGGGCGTCAGTGATCGGGGCTGAACCGCCCGCAAGGCCGTCGAGGTTAGGGAGCGTCACCTCCACTGGGGTCACGTCGCGCCACACCCCGTCTACGGCCTCGAATATGACTGTCGTGTCGATCGCCCACTCCCCGTACCTCCATGTTGGCTGGGCGACGCTCACGAGCCGCACGCGGGCCTCTCTGGGGTTAGCGCCAGCCGGGCGGTGCTGGAGTACACCCAGGGTCCCAGAGAGCCGCAGGCGGGCCATGAGGGCCTGCCAGTTCGCGTCCAGGGAGGCCCTGTCCTCCCCCTCGACCATGAGCGCGACAGTCACCTTGAACGTGCCGAACCTCGTGGCCGCCCCGTCGATGACGCCACTCCTGGAGGGGACCTCGGTGGATGTCAGGCGCGGCTCCGGCACGGCCGGCAGGAGGGTGCCCTCCATGACTCGCCACTTCCCCGGCTGGTCCAGGTCTACCCCATTCAGGTGATACTCACTGCCCATGCTCTACTCCTAGATGCTCGCGGCCAGGCGGATAGCGTCCGCAACGTCGTCGCGGGTCTTTGAGTCCCGCTGCGCCTGCGGGTAGTTGTTGGTGATGTTGACCGTGGCGCCAACAGAAGTGCGACCACCCTGCGTGGGGGCCTCGAGGTCCATGTTGCCGAACTGGCGTTTCACCGACTTCTCGTAGTTTCCCGAGACGGTGGCCGAGATCTCTGGTGCCACATCCCTGCTCAGGGTGTTGGTGAAGCCCTCGAGGGAGTCCCTGACTGCCGAGTACTGCGACTCGAGGCCGTTAATGAAACCCTGCATCACCATCTGGCCTGCACCCTTAAGGATTACCCGGTCCACGGGGGCGGGGCCCTTCCAGGACGTCAGCCTGTTAGTTAGGCCACCCAGTGAGGACTTCACTGAGCCGTACATGGACTTCAGGCCGTTAATGAAACCCTGGATCACGTTCCTACCCGCACTGATCAGCCAGGATCCGGCGCTGGAGAAGACATTCCTGATGCCGTCGGGCAGGTTCCTGACGAAGTTGACGGCCCGGTTGACCCCGGAGGAGATAGTGGACGTGATGGCGTTCCAAGCCCAGGACGCACCCTGCTTGATCAGGTTCCACCCGGCGGTGATGACGCTCCCGAGAAGGTTCCACGCCGCCTGGGCGATCGCCACGATCGCGGACCCGAAGTTGCTGAACGCGGACTTGATGAAGTTCCAGACACCAGAGCCGATCTGCTTGATCCCGTTCCACGCCTGGGACCAGTTGCCTGTGATGATGCCCATGACGACATTGATGACTCCCTGGATCACCCTCATCATGTTGACGATCGTGTCCCGGATGATGTTGACAATTGGGATGACGATCGGCATGAGCGCCTGAACCACTGTCCCAATCAGCTGGAAAGCCGGGATCAGCAGCCCCATGATAGCCTCAACAATCGGCTGAATGGCAGGGACGATAGCGGCCAGAAGCTCGGTAATGATCGGCCCCAGCACGGCGAACAACTCCGACAAGAGCGGACCGAGCGCCTGAATCACGGGCATCAGCGCCGACGCCAGCTGATCAATAATCGGCGTAAGGATCGGAACCAGCTGCTGAAGCACCGGGGCGAGCTGCTCCACCAACTGCGCAACCAGAGGCGCGATAGCCGCCAGCAGGGTGCCAGCCACAGTAGCGATCGCCCCAAACGCCTCCCCCAGGGCGGGCATAGCCGGAGCGAGAGCCTGAACAGCCGTCAGCAGTCCCGAGAAGAACTGCACCAGCCCATCCTGGAAGGCCGGATTCTCCAAGGCAGTCGCGATACCCTCAAGGGCAGTCTTCAGCGTCTCCCCAATCAGGGGGAGAACCTTAGCCAGGGTCGGCTCCAGTGACACGAACGCGCCACCCAGGGCGCCCACGCCCTCAAAAGCCTTCCCCGCCGCCACGGACATCGACGAGAACAGGGACGTCAGGGTCGACTGAAACAAGGGGCCATTAACCGCGGCATTAGCCCTATCCAGGGCTGTAGCGATAGAGTCGATCGGCGCCGACCCGTTCGCCATCGCCTTAAACAGGCCAGCGATAATCCCCCCCAGGTCGACCGTAATGTCCTTCAGGGTGCCGAACGCCTTCGCCGCAGCCCGGATAGACTGGTCCATCTTCCCCGACTCGGCAGACTTAACAGCCCACTTCTCAAACGAGAGCGCGAGATCATTAGCCCACTGGGCAATATTCGGCAGATACTTAGCGCCAACCTCGCCCATAGTGAGGAGGCCGTTAGTGAAAGCGGCCGCCCCGGTAGAGCCCAGGCTAAGGGCCTGCGACAGGTAGGACAAGGACTGCTGGAAGCCAGGCAGGTGCCCGCTCGCAGCAGTTGCGATCGCCGCAGTCATCGACCCCAGGTGCGTCGCCACTGCCGACAGGGCAGGAGAGAGCTCATTGATCGCAGTGTTAGCGAAATCCCTGATCGGCTGTGCAGCCTGCCCCCAGTACGAGGACGAGATCTGCTTCTGCAACCCCTCAAACGCTGGACTCAGGTCCCCCAGGACGGTCTTCGCATCCTTCAGTGCGGCAATTAGGACGCCAGCCCCAGCGGCGGCGCCACCAAAGATGCCAGGCAGGGCCAGCAGGGCCGGGGTAGCCTTCGCTATACCCACACCCACGGAGGACAGGACACCCATCCCCGCACCCAGCACGGACACGGCGCCACCAATCAGGGTGGCGACAGTGCCGATCTTCACAGACGCAGTATCCAGGTTACGCAGAAAGTCATTCAGGTTACGGCCGATCGACTCAAAGACGTTCCCCCCCGCCAGGGCCTTGAGCTGGGCGGCCACGCGAGCCACGGAAGCCTTCGCGAGGCGCGCATGTATATCCACCTTCCTAGGGCGGGTGAGGCGCTTCAGGTCAAACCTGGCCTTGCCGTCATCGAGGTCAGCGTTAACGGTGGCCTTGCCGTCAAGCTTATTCAGCTCATGCTTAAGCTTCTTCTTCTGCTCCTCTGACAGGTGAGCGTGCACGTCAACAACTGAGCGGAGCTTACTGATGTCCTTCTCAATTGCCGCCTTGGCTGCCTTATTTAGCTTCGGGGAAGCATCAATCTGGGCCTTGAGGGACTTGATCTTCTGCTCAATGTCAGCCACCGACCGCTTATTGAGCGTCAGTTGCGCCTTAATGCTCCCGGCCGCGCCCTTCACCTCGCGGGACAGCTTCGCCAGGTCCGTCTTGTCCGTGCTCAAGTGAACGTTGGTGCGAATATCATCGAGCTTCTGCTCAATCCGCTTCTTGTCCTGCTCAGACAGGTTCGGGTTAACCTTGAGCTCAGCCTTCAGGTCGCGCAGCTTCGCCTTCAGCTTCGTGAGAGACCCGGTATCGAGGTCAGGCTCGACAGGCATCTTGGAGTCGCTGCGGCGCACCTTCTCCTGCGCCTTCTTGAGTGACTCCTCATCAACATCAACCTCAGCGTTAACCTCAACCTCAAGGTCGCCCACCTGCTTCTGGATGCGACGGAGCTTCTTCTTCAGTTCGTCAGCGAACTTAGAGAGGTCGGGGACGACCTTGACTCCGAGCTTACCGACAATACCCTTACCGGCCATCCCCTAACCTCTCAACCTAGGGCCCCGAACAGGGCCGCCATCGCAGCAGTATCCTTACTCGATACTACCGTACTCGCCTTAACAGTTCCTGGCCTGGGAGCCATCTCAGAGTCCTTCAGATACGCCCGCCCGCGGCCACTGGCTGCCTTCGTCTGAAGACGCTGACCGTCAATCAAAGCGTTCAGCCTCTCCGAGTCGGCGGAGTAGCCGAACCACTGCGGCCCACCCAGTTGCTTCGCCCTGTACAGCGACCAGGGCTCGTAAGAAAGGCGCTCAAGCAGTGCCTCCACGAGACGAACCCTGTAGCTGCCGTAGACGTCGATGCGGTAAAGCGCCCAGAAGTCCGCGGCAGCATCAGGGTTGTCCCGGAAGTAGTCATCTACTGCTTGGCGCCTGTGGCTTCCCCCGCGTAAGCGGTAGCCAGAGTGATAGCCCCCTCGATGCCGTGAGTACTGAAGAAGCGGGTCCACGCATCCAGGTCGGCGATGTAGCCGTTGTCCTCAAGGAACTCGGTCATGTCAGCCAGAACGGCCATGTTCTCGTCAGTGAACTCGTCTGAGTCGTCAACCATGGGCAGCACCTTCGCGGTGAGGCGGAGCCGCTGGGAAGGACGGAGCGTGTCGACGGGCTTGAAGATCTCGTGCCCCTCGAGGGTGTCGAACTCGGGGACTTCATTCTTGGTGGAGGCCATTGCCTTCTCCTTCTGCTGGGGCGTAATGGGGTGTTGCCGTCCGGCCACCACACACCCCTACATGATGGCCGGACGGAGATCATCAGTTGACAGTGAACTGCTTCCCGTCGGACGCGCCGACATTGTTGGTGACCACGACGTTGACCGCGCCGGTAGCGCCGCGCGGCACATAGGTGGTGATCTGGGTGGCGGAGTCCTTCTCGAAGGTCGCCACCTTGTCGCCGAACTTCACCTCGCGGACGCCGTTGAAGTTGGTGCCGGTGATGGTGACCTTCGCGCCGACCGCGCCAGTGGCAGGGGCCAGGGTCGCGATGGTCGGCTTCGCTGCGCCAACACCGGTGACGGTGCGCGGCTCGAGCATCTGGACGCGAGTCTTCCCCGACGGGGGAGACAACAGCGTCCCGGAGATCTTCACCTCACTGAAGTTGTCCAGCGAGAGGGACGGCAGGTTACCGGCCAGGGACACGCGGCGGAACAGCATGCCCGACACGAGCAGGCCATCCTCGATGACAATGAGGACGGCGCGCTCACTCGAGTTGTCCAGCTCAACATCCCAGCCGCCCTTCTCGGCGTCATAGGTGGAGCCGGGGAAGGCCACGCGCATGACGTCCTCACCGAGGTTGACGGCGTTGATGGTCACCTTATTGGTGACGTCCTCGCGGGTGGAGCGGACACCCTGACGGTCCCAGGTTCGCTTCGTGGAGGTGTCGCCGCCGTCGGTCTCCACCTCAATCAGGTTCTCACTGGAGGTGTCACCGAGCCACGTCCACCCAGCAGTCTCGAGCGTGGTGCCGTCACCAAAAGTGTATCCCCACAGGTTCGGGGCAACAGTGTCCACATTACCAATGTAGACGTGCCCCTTACCCGCGATCTGAATCTTACTGTTTCCGAGGTTAGCCATCAGGCCCCCTTCCTGGCCGTCACCTGAAGGGACGAAACCATGTTGATGTAGTCTGCCGTGGTCCCCATATCCGTTTCCGGCGTGGGAAGCTGAGTCCACTCCAGGTAAGTCGCCCAGCCCTCAGAGGTAATCATACCGTCCCTCCAAGCCTTATCTACAGCCTGAACCAGGGCGTCAGAAGCATCAGAAACTTCATCCCCGTCCGGGCCGGTCATATAGAGTCGCGCACGAATTTGGGTGGCCGCAAACCTGGGCCCAGACGGGTGCGTGCGCGCAATAGTCATCTGCACCCTGCATACGAGCTCATTCATTGGGTCATCCACGTCACCGTGGGTGCGCCAAACGATCTTCTCGAGGATAGGCCACTCGCCCACACCATGGGCGGCAGCGTCCTTCATGTACCGGTAAATGAACGGGAGAGGATTAACGTAGGCCACTAGAATCCCCCATTGTCGCGGACGACCCCACGAAGGATGTTGAGGCCAGGAACCCAGGTGCGATACCGCGCACCCTCCCGGCCAGTGCGCCGCCCCTGACGGTCCTGATACACGTAGTGCCCGAACTCTACGGCAGCATCATGATCGGTGGACGGGGCGATCGTGTAATCCACCTTCCCCTGCTCCATGCCGTACGAGGCAAAAAGCTCGCCGGAGTCGACGTGCGCAGAAGCAGCAGCCTTCACCTCAGCAAACACCTTCGCCGCCGCAGCAGCAAACTCCGGCTGGCGAGCAACAACCTCCGCAATATCCTCATGAATACGCTTGTTGTCGTAGGCGTGGATCACTTCGCCACCGTCCCCAGGGTGTCGCAGCGGACACTGAAATGGCGCGTCATCGGTGAGGCGTCATAGGTAAGCGGCTCGCCAGCCTGCTGGAAAGTCTTCCCCTCCAGCGACGGCGGCCCCTTAATGATCTTCACCCACGAATGAGGACCACCCGGCCACTTCCGGCCAGTCCCCATAATCTTCAGAGTCGTCTCATCGGTAAGATCACCACGGATAACACGGTTCTCCGTAGCCTTCAACGCGTTACCAGCGGAAGGCTGCACAAGAACCTTATCGACGTAGAACGTCTCACCAGGCGTGTAACGACGCCCGGTGCGCCCCTCAGACACAACCGCGACAGTGACCTCCACGGCGTGAGGCCCATTCTCCAGGTAGCGGCCACGGCGAGGCCGGAAGGTCACCATGTGGTACGCCACCCCTCCCACCGCTGCAACCCCAGCTCAGGGGCGGCTGGCCTGTCAGGGACCGAAGCCCGCCGGAAAGACATCAGGAACCTCTTCGACACATCCGGGGACCACTCCCCGCCACGCCGGTTCCGAGCATACCCATCCAAGACCGGGGCCGCGCTACCCCACCCGCCAGCGCCACCCTCGAGAGCCTGCCAATCCCTCTGAGTAATCTCCAGGAGGCCGGAAGCTACAGCCTGATTCACCGAGTAGGTGTAGGTGCCCTCAGTCTCATACTTGTAGAGCCCACCGCCGGGCGCCCGCAGCACTCGCGCGACAGCCTCACACTCCACCATGGTGAGAGCCACACGGAACGGGTAGTCGACGCGGCAACGATTAACTGCATCAGGCATGCGGAGGAGAATAAGAGCCTCGGCGCGCTCAAGGAGGGCATCCACCCACCTTGCTTCATCATCCTCGAGGTCGCGCATGAGTGTGCGTTCGACGTCGAGTCTCTCCGCTACGGTCACTTCTCCCCCTTCCTAGGTGTCACCCCGTGGGGCGAGAGTGTTGCAGAACCCTCGCCCCACGGACTCATCAGCCAGCCTTCTTCGTGATCTTCACGAACGCCTGCGGGTCACGCAGAACCCAGCCGAAGATAGCCTCAACACGAATCGCGATACGGTTCGTGCCGAACAGGTCCATGCCGGCGGCGTACTGGTCGGCGGTAGCCCAGGTGAGGCCCTCAACGAAGCCGAGACGCAGGTTCTCCTTCAGGTCACCGCCGAAGCCCAGCAGGTTCGGCTCAGACACCTTGCCGCGGCCGTTAACAGCCTTGTGATATACGGCGGGGATGCCCAGGACGCTGGTGAACTGGTCAGCCAGGTTCGGGGACGCCTGGTAGAGCGGGCGCCCGAAGCCGTCGGTTGCCCCCATGATGATGGACCGGAACTTCGGCGACAAGAGGAACTCGTTGAAGTCGTAGTCGGCCTCACCGTCAGTGTTCACGACCTTGTCGTAAGCCGCAGCGAGCTGCTTGCCGAGGTAGCCAGTAGTGTCGAACTTGGCGGGGTCCAGCTCCACAACATTCGTGGTGGAGGACAGGGACTCCTTGCCCACCAGGGCAGTGCCGGTGAGGGCGTCCTTGCCGTGAATGACGGCGGTGTCGATCGAGCGGGCGATAGCCTCAGCCAGCTGATCCTCCAGGTCATCGAAGGCGTTCAGGGGGTTAGCCATGAGCGCCTCCTTAGAGATCGACACAATCGCAGCAGTCTTGACGGGACTGAAGGTCTTCAGGCCGACAGAGACGTCAACGACAGGCTTGTCGGCGCTCTCCTGGACGATACCGGCGACCGGCTGACCGACCGGCATACTGACCGCGTTACCGGCCAGGGAAACCGGGACGGTGCCAGCGACCTTCTGGACGATGGAGCCAGCGAAGGCCCGCTTCCAGATAGGGGCAAGCACCTCCTTCGGGAAGCCCTCGGCGTTACCGCCAGCGGTAAGCTTTGCAATGGTTGCGACCTTGGTAGCGTTGTCCGCCATTCGCGTCTCCTTCCTGCCTGACCGGCAGAGTTGTTCTAGATGTTGCCCCTGTCAGGCAGGGGTTACTCGGCGAGCCCGAACATGCGGAGGATGACGGTCTCGCGGTCCTCCGAGTCGGAGCCGACCTGGGCGTCTACCGCGGGGTCGCGGGGGCGCGCAGGGGTCTTGCTGGTGAGCTCCAGGAGGGTGGATACCTGATCTCCCCACCCGGACTCGTCTCCATGTAGGAACTGGGCGTACTTCGAGGGGAGGCCAGCGTCACGGATCAGGGAGTCCTTAGCTGCGGTGTCACGCAGGGACTTGATCTCCTCGTCCTTGTTGGCGAGTATCGCCTCAAGAGCTCCTAGGCGCTCTTTCAGGGCGTCGAGGTCGCTGGGGGTGCTGGGCACCTCGGGGGCGCTCTCAGGCTCCTCAGGTGCAGCCTCAGGCCCCTCCGGCTTGGTGACCTCCGTGCCACCATCGCCCTGGGGCTCCGGTGCGGGGGAAGCCTCCTCGGCAGGGGTGACGGCCTCGCCGGATGACTCGGTGGGGGTGTCAGCCATTCCTTCTCCTTTGCTCCTGGTAGAGGCGGCGGTTCATCGCCCGCAGCGCCTCGTGCCCATGAAGGTCATGGGCCTTCACTACCTCATTGTACAGTTGTTCGAATCTAGCATGCTGTTCCTTCCCCGGCCACACCCTGGACGTGTAAACCGCGACGCACACGCATCGACAGTGGTTATGGAACCTGTTGACACCAACGCCAGCTGTTTTGGATGTCTTGTAGACAGGGCCGCGAGAGGCGAGCATTGCGCAGAAGCCGCACGGCCCATTCTTCGAGGGGGTAACAACCCGCGCCCACGCAAAAGGCCTAGCGATAAGTGTTCCATCCTTTGAGCGGCGGTACTTGTCCGGGAGATCCTTCAGCGCTTCCGAGTCCCTATACTTCTGGGTAAGCATCCCCTCGGACTCGAGTTCTTTGATGGCCTTGTCGACGCGGTCGGCGACCTCGTCGAATACGTCAACCCAGTTCCTCCGAGGGCGGCGCTTCCGCTCGTGCTTCTTGATTTCCCGCTCAATCTGCTCGGCCTGCTCTTTGGAGAAGGAATCGAGGTCATCGGCGATCCGCTCGAGGTCGTCGAGGAGCTCAGCGACGTCAGGAGCGTCATCTACGGCGTCGTTGATGGTCCTACGGGACGCCGCATACACGTGGCTAGTGAGCTCGCCCTGGAGGGCCTTGAATGCTTCAGGCTTACCGGATCGGGCCTTGGTGGACCTGATCGCGTAGCGCACCGAGTCGGGACTGTAGCCCGGCTGCGGGGGGATCCACGCCTCATTCGCGCCATGCGCCCTGGCCTGCCCCCGCAGGAACAGGGCCGTGGCCGCCCAAGCCTGGCGTCTTGCGGTCCACACGAGAGGAGTGATCGCCTCACCCAGCTCCTTCTCTGAGAGCGTCACCGGCTTCCCCTGCAAAGGGGCGGTGGCGTCACCCAGGCGCCTCTGGAAGGTGCGGGCGATAGTGGCCAGGAGGGCCCTGAAGAGCGCGAGGGTCACTTCTTAGCCTCGTCCTTGTCGTCGGCAGGATCCTCTTCCTCGTCACTGCCCTCAGGATCCTCCTCGTCCTCCTCCCGCGGGCCGACGGGGAGGATCTGGCCCGCCATCGAATCCAGGTCGTTCTGGCGGCGGTTCTCGCGCTCCATCTGCTCCGGAGACAGGTGCATGAAGTCCCGCGCAGTCTCAGCGCCGATAACCCCCTGAGACTCAGCCTGCATGGCGGTAGCCATCTGGGCGCTCGCCGACGGGGCGGCCGCGTCAGCCCACATCACCTCAAGGGTCTCCAACCCCTCAGGCGACTCCCCGTTCATGACTGCGATAATGCGGGCGATACGCTCAAGAGCGTCACTGAACTGGCGCTGCTTGTTCTCAGCGCGAGCGATAAGACGATCCTTCGCCACACGCAAAGCCTCAGCAGAGGTCGGGTTATTGTCAGCGGCCACACCCATCATTGACGGCGGGATGCCCGTCATGGCTGAGATCTGCAATGCGTAAGTGCGGTACGTGTTCGTGAACGTATCCAAGGACGCACCGGTCAGCTGCTTCACATCAGCCCCAGTGGGGGCAGCCAGAAGCGCGCCAGCATAGTTCTCCATGCGATTACCGCCGAACTGCCCGTTCATCGCGGCAGCCGCCTGCTGTCCAGCAAGCATCCGGTCAGCGCCGTCACCAATAAGGAACCTCAGTGGGAAAGCGGCAACCTCCTGCCCCATCTGGAGGTTCGTGAGAGTCCTGGAGGCCGCGTCAATGACCGTCTTCAGCTCCTTCAGGTCAGACCTGCCATACCGGTCACGGAGACGAGCCCTGTTGAACATGGGCACGATCGATGCGCCCCACGGGTCACTCGTAGACCAGTCAGACACCCACCGGGTGCCTACCTGCCTGTAGGCGGTCATGCCGTCAGGCGTGTAGTACGAGGCGCACTTCACGCCATCACCCGAACGGTAGACAGCAATCCCCTCGATCACGTTCCCGAAGTGGTCGATGCGGACACCGGCGTGACGCGAATCCAGTGCGCGAACAGACGGGTGCTCATGATCCTCGTCAGCGGGAGACAGCACCCAGAACACGGATCCAGCAGCGAGCGCCTCGGCCGCCGCCAGATTGAACTGAGAATCCATGTCATTGGCCTGCCACACGACACGCAGGTCGCGCACCAGGTCCTTGCGCCCATCATCCGCGATGATGAACCCGGCCGGAATAAGGACCTCAGTCAGGACATCAATAGCCATCTTCGCGAACGGCGCCTGCATCTCCAGCACACGCGCCTCCGGCGGGATGCTGATACCCAGGGCGTCCAGGCGCTCACTCTGCTCATAGTACGTCTCGAACGACTCCGGACGATAAGCGCCGCCCTCGAAGCTGGCGAGCATCTTCTCAAAGCTCACACGATCACCGTCCACGCACCAACCGGCTTATTCATGTCGGCCCACTCCTTGCTGCTCTTGACGTACCTGTACAACATTCTAGCGCCGATCATGCACACAGCCAGATCGATCTTCTTAGACGACTTCGGGGACTCCTTCTTCACCGACCAGCGCCCCTTGAACTCATTCACGCGACAGTTGGACACGTGCTCACCCAGGGCAGAGTCCCCATCGTGAGTGAACGCCCGCTGCTGGATCTCCGTGAACGCCGTCTCCGCCGCCTCAGCGAACTGGTAGGCGTGGGAGCGCATGTCCCATGCGATCGGGGACGCGGACATTCCCCCACGCACCGCTGGGACTATCAGCCGGTCACCGAAGTCCTCAGGCCAGGCTGTGCGCGTGAACGACTCCCACTCCCGGACGTCAGCCCAGAACGCCACCACGTTATACGTGTCGAACGCTCTCCTGACCCCCGCGTCCACGGCAGCTACATTCACCACGCCAAGGGGCTTCTCCGGCTTCCAGTGGCCGATCTTGAAGATGTGCCCGTCCTCCATGCAGCAGCCCACGAGGGCAGTGTGGTCATTCGACTTGGATCCGTCGAAGAACATGACGATCTTCTCCCCAGGCTCCACCTTCCGGTCAGGCTTACGGAGCTGAGTCCACTCCTCCAGAGTGACCCAGGACGCCTCCGCCGCGTTCGGGCGATTCAGGAAGAACCTGATAGAGCGAGATTCCGGGTACTCCGGCGACCAGATCTGCTCCTTAATGGAATCCAGGTTCACCCACGGGCAGTCCTCATACACGTACTCGAGGGCCTCCGTGAGACCCACCTGCCCCTCCTCCGGCTCATCCGTCAAAACCGTGTTAGGGGGAGCGATACGGGCGTCGTAGAGGATCTTCGTCTTCCCCCTAGTGAGGCCGTCCTCCTGATCGCACCACGCCTCAAAGACCGCCTCCGCAGACGACTGCTCACCCGGAACCCACGCGTTACAGGTTCCCATGAACCGGCCACCCATCTTCGCGGCGTTCTGCTGAATCGTCTGCAACATGGCCGGACCACCCTGGGCGGGGACCCAGTGCTCGAGCTCGTCACCCACAACGAAGGACACCTCACCACCCTCCATGGAGGACGCAGAAGACGTCATCTGCTGAAGCTTCCCCCCGCCTGGCGTCTCAATGAACGTCTTCGCCACCTCAAGATCATATTTTCGAGCCAGCGAACCCTTTTTCTGGCAGAATGCCCGAACCATTCTGACCGTGTTTTGAGTTTGCGCCTCACTGCAAGCCACGATCTGCACCAGCGGCATACTCATCGGCTTCGCCCGTACACCAAAAGGCGCATGCCGGTCAAACCCGTCATACCGGCACGGACCAAGAAGCTCAAACAGGCACATAGCCGCAGCGAACGGGGAGTTATGGGTCACCACCATCGTCTCCCCCACCAGGTACAGGCCGTCCTCAGCCGCCACGGTGATGCAGCGGGCGTCCACCGGGGGCACCCTACGCACGTCCTTAATGATGCGCGGGATGGGCTTCCTGCGCTGCTCCTGCACCCTCTCCGCACGGCGAGGTAGAGTCACGAGGTTCTGATGCTTGTAGGGCTTAAACGTGAGCCGGTAACGAGGACCAGTGACGCGACCGTAGAGCTTCGCTTCTGACTCTCGGACGTTGACCTTCACTCCCATGGAGCGAAGAAGGAATGCCATACCATCAGCGATCTGCTTACGCACCTGACAGTACTCCGCAGACCCCTTCTTGTCGATATAGCCATCGGAGTCCATGAGCCCCTGAATCAGGGCCCTGCGCTGCTCCACAGAGGCATGCAGGTACTCCTCGGGGATGTGCTTGTCCTGTAGGACGCCAGCCTTCCTGAGGTCTTTCATGAGGCCAAGGATGGTGAATTGGCGCGCCCTACCACCTTCCTTCTTGGCCCATACCGCACCGACGTCATACCCTGCGGCACAGACGCGCTTGCGAACGTACGGTAGGTCATCCACGTCGGCCGTAGCTGCCCCCTGGTGCGAAGAGCCGTCACCAAGCCAGTAACCGAGCACCCATGGATCGACAGGCAGGTCTCGCTCGGGGAACTCTAGAGGCTCGGTCTCAGGGAGGGCAAACTTGCCAACGCCCGCCTTACTGGCCTTCGTTGACCCCTTTGTGAGCGGTCGATCAAACACCAGCCCCTCGCGGGCCATGGCGCGCACATCGAGGGTGCGACGCTGGCGCTTGCGGCCGCCAACGAATTCTTCGACGGTAAACAAGTGTTCGCCAGTGGCCGTCAAGACAGTACCGTCAGAGATTTCAACCTCCCAAGTGTCCCACTGGTCGACGGGGTGGACCTGGGTGACCCTGGTTGGCTTGCCTGATGGGTGGAATACCTGGTCGCCGACGACAAGGTCGCCGAAGCGCTTCCATCCGTCAACAGTCAGGATTTTATGACGTAAGTCATATCCCTTACCGGAACCCTTGCTTAACCTTCTAATTCCCTGCCTGTACACAAAGGAACCCTTATGATTCAGGGCGTAGAAATGAGCAAGGAACTCGATCTGCCGGTCCGTCGGGATGAACGGCTGTCCCGCTTTCGGCCCATTCGGCTGAATCAGGTTATCCATCATCCACGCGGCAGCGTGATAGCCGAGAGTCCTCTCGGGGAGCTCGAGGGGGAGCGTGTCGGTTCGCTCCCGGGGTGCGGGGAGCGTGTCGGTCACTTCGCTGCCCGAGCCTTCGTCCACGCCTGCAACGCGACCACGCCGGCCGACTCGGCCTCAGACTCGTCAACGCGGTTGATCTCGATCTGAACCCTGCGGCGGTCCCCCTCAGTGAGAAGCAAGGACGTGAGCATCGTGTTGACGGCAGCCAGCATCGTGGGGGAACGCCGATCCTGCATCTTGTAGTTCGACAGGTCATCGCAGGTGGAGTAGAGAACAACCCAGTCCGACGGCTCGTAGTAGCGAGTGAACGTCGACTTCTCCACGGACTTCCACAGCTTCTTCGCGATGGGGTGCCAGTCAGGATCCGGCTTGGGTGGCTTCACCTGCTCAGCAACCACGTTAACGGGCTCCACGCCACCATCAAGCTTCCTGGCCTGCGTAGTACGGTGCCCCTCAGTGCTGCGCTTCGGGATCGGTCCCTTCACTCCCATCGTCGACTCTCCTAAATGTATCCGGGGTGCTTACTCTTCGGCCTGGGGCCTCGAGCCTTGTTGCCCCGATTATAGTGGCGCTTCCTGGCTTCTACTGCCTGCTGCTGCGTGCGCACCATGTGGCAGTGCTGGCACAAGGCTCTAAGGTTATCCGGCACGTGCGGGCCGTCGGGGATAATGTGGTCCACCTGATTAGCTGGGTTACCGCAGAACACGCACAGGCCACCATCCCGCCTCAAGACAGTGCGCCTGATCTTATCCCAGTCCTTAGGGAGCTCTTTGCGGCGCCTGGAATTCTTACCCCAAGCCACTATCCGATCACCTCCAACGTCACATGCACGCCCATGTCATACCGGTCAGTGAACACCAGCTCCAGGTACTCCTCAACACCCTCCTGCGCCTCACCAACCCGGATGACGGCGTCATCCTGATCAGCGTTACGGCGATGGTGTGGCACACCATACGCGCCAACCTGGTGCGCCAAATCGAGCGCATCCCGGAGCTCATCAACCGCACAGTCGAGGGATGCGACAAGCGCCCGCACATGAGCCTCACTGAGATCATCCACGTTCACCACACGTCACCCGGATAAACCATCGACACGCCTTCACTGTTCGGGGCTCCTTCACGG
>ERZ773099.448-NODE-448-length-35561-cov-16.775784_pt1 | contig 35561 bp, 28 predicted proteins | sample MGYA00511120_ERZ773099 | MGnify/ENA primary metagenome ERZ773099 (study PRJEB29015, sample SAMEA2738012) | human oral metagenome | biome: human oral; feature: human-associated habitat; material: dental | place: China | collected 2104 ... | reverse complement strand
CCACCACCAAGCACAAGAAGGCCGCCATCGACGCCAAGCGCGGCAAGCTCTTCGCCCGTCTGATCAAGAACATCGAGGTGGCGGCGCGCACCGGCGGCGCCGACCCCGCCGGCAACCCCACGCTCTTCGACGCCATCCAGAAGGCCCGGAAGAACTCCGTGCCCGCCGACAACATCACCCGTGCCGTCAAGCGCGGCAGCGGCGAGGAGGCCGGGGGCGCGGACTGGCAGACCATCATGTACGAGGGCTACGGTCCCGCCGGCGTGGCCTTCCTGGTGGAGTGCCTCACCGACAACCGCAACCGCGCCGCCTCCGACGTCCGTGTGGCCTTCACCCGCACCGGCGGCAGCCTCGCCGACCCCGGCTCGGTCGCCTACAACTTCTCCCGCAAGGGCGTGGTCGAGATCGGCAAGGCCGATGGCGTCAATGAGGACACGATCCTCATGGCCGTCCTGGACGCGGGCGCCGAGGAGGTCCTCGAGGGCCCGGAGTCCTTCGAGGTCATCAGCGACCCCTCGGACCTCGTCGCCGTGCGCAGCGCCGTGACCGAGGCGGGCATGGAGTACGACTCCGCCGAGTCCCAGTTCGTCGCCGCCACCAAGGTGGAGGTCGACCTCGACGGCGCCCGCAGGGTCCTGCGGCTCGTCGACGCCCTGGAGGACCTCGACGACGTCCAGAACGTCTTCACCTCGGTGGACATCTCCCCTGAGGTCGCCTCGCGTCTCGACGACGAGTGAGCCCCTCCTGACTCCCGTCGCCCACCTCGCCTCCGCGCGCGCCGTCGTCGCCCAGCAGCGGGTGCTCGGGGTCGACCCCGGCCTGACCCGCTGCGGTCTGGGATGTGTGGACATCGACCCCCGCCGTCGGGCACGGCTCGTGGAGGTGGGAGTCGTGCGCACGCCGCCCTCGCAGAGCCCCGAGCTGCGCCTGCTCGCGATCTTCGAGGCGCTTGAGGACTGGATCGCCCGGCTCGGGCCGACGGCCGTGTCCGTCGAGCGCGTCTTCGCCCAGGACAACCTGCGCTCGGTCATCGCGGTCGCCCAGGTCATGGGGGTGGTCATGACGGCCGGCGCCCGGGCGGGCCTGGAGGTCGCCCAGCACACGCCCAGCGAGGCCAAGGCCGCGGTCACCGGCTCGGGCACCGCCTCCAAGTCCCAGGTCCAGGCCATGGTCCAGCGGATCCTGGGGCTGGCCGAGCCCCCCAGGCCGGCCGACGCCGCCGACGCCGTCGCCCAGGCGATCTGCCACGGCTGGCGCGGGGGAGGCACCGGCGTGGACGGGGCGACCGAGATGGTCTCGGCCGGCGGCTCGGTGCGGGCATCGGCCCGCACTCCCGCCCAGCAGAGGTGGGCGGCCGCGCAGGCCGCCGCCCGGCGCACCGGCGCCGTCGATCCCAGGTACCGGCGGAGAGCGCCGTGACACGGCGAGCTGCGTGCGCACCGGCGCCGACGGCAGACTCACCGCCCGTCCGCTGCTAGCCTGTGAACAGGCGTTCGATCCATCGCTACCCAAGGAGCTCACCGGCATGATCGCCTCACTGCGCGGAAACGTCCTCGAGGTCTCGCTGACCGGGGCGGTCATCGAGGTCGGCGGCGTTGGCGTCGCCTTCCAGGCGACGCCCGCCACTCTGGCCGGGCTGCGCACCGGCCAGGAGGGCTTCGTCCACACCGAGCTCGTCGTCCGGGAGGACTCCCTGACCCTGTTCGGCTTCGCCGACGCCGACGAGCGCCACTGCTTCCGTGTGCTGCTGGGGGCCAAGGGCGTGGGCGCCAAGCTGGCCCTGGCCGTGCTCGCGGTCCACACCCCCGACGCCCTGCGCCGGGCGGTCGCCGGCCAGGACGTCGCCGCGCTCAAGCGCGTGCCGGGCCTGGGGCCCAAGGGGGCGCAGCGCGTCATGATCGACGTCGGCGACAGGCTCGGCGCCCCTGCCGGCGAGGAGCCCGCGCCTGCGGCGGCCCCGGCGACCGGTGCGGGGCAGCCGAACCCGGACGTCGTCGGCGCCCTGGTCCAGCTCGGATGGAACGAGACGATCGCGTCCCGGGCCGTGGCCGCTGTCGAGATGGAGCGCTCGGAGCAGGGGGCCGAACCTAGCGTGCCCGAGCTGCTGCGCGCCTCCCTGCGCCGGTTGGGAGGCGGCCGTGGCTGACGCATCGGCATCATCCGCGCCCGCACCGGGGCAGGGGCCCTCGGACCGGCTGGTGACGGGCGGCGCCGACGACGTCGAGCGCGCCGCCGAGGCGGCCCTGCGCCCCAAGCGCCTGGAGGACTTCGTGGGCCAGCGGGTCGTGCGCGACCAGCTCTCGGTCGTGCTGCGGGCCGCCCTGGCGCGCGGCAACCCTCCCGACCACGTCCTGCTGTCGGGCCCGCCCGGCCTGGGCAAGACGACCCTGGCCATGATCATTGCCGCCGAGGTGGAGGGCTCCCTGCGCCTGACCTCCGGTCCCGCCATCCAGCACGCCGGCGACCTGGCCGCGATCCTGTCCTCCCTGGAGGAGGGCGACGTGCTGTTCATCGACGAGATCCACCGCCTGGCCCGCACCGCCGAGGAGATGCTCTACCTGGCGATGGAGGACTACCGGGTCGACGTCGTCGTCGGCAAGGGGCCGGGGGCGACCTCCATCCCCCTGTCCCTGCCGCCCTTCACCGTCGTGGGCGCCACGACCCGGGCGGGGCTGCTGCCCGCGCCGCTGCGCGACCGCTTCGGCTTCACCGGGCATCTGGAGTACTACGGGCCGGGCGAGCTGTCGCGCATCCTGGCCCGCTCCGCCGGCCTGCTGGGCGTGAACCTGGAGGAGGAGGCGGCGGGGGAGCTGGCCCGGCGCTCGCGCGGCACCCCGCGCATCGCCAACCGCCTCCTGCGCCGCGTCCAGGACTGGGCGGAGGTCCACGGCACGCCCGGGCGCCTGGACCTGACGGCCGCGCGCGCGGCCCTGGAGGTCTTCGAGGTCGACGCCCTGGGCCTGGACCGCCTCGACCGGGCCGTGCTCCAGGCGCTGTGCACCCGCTTCGCCGCGGGGCCCGTGGGTCTGACCACGCTGGCGGTCAGCGTGGGGGAGGAGCCGGAGACGGTCGAGACGGTCGCCGAGCCCTACCTCGTGCGCGAGGGCCTGGTGGTGCGCACGCCGCGCGGCCGGCAGGCCACGTCGGCCGCCTACGAGCACCTGGGGCTGGCCGCGCCGCCCGGCGGGGCGCTCTTCGCGTGAGCCCGCCCGTGACCGGCCCGTGATGCGGGCGGTCGCGTCTCACACCCGGCGCGCTTGACCGGTGGCCTAGACTCACGGAGGCCCCTCTTGACCGGGGCGCCCCGACCCCGGAACGGAGAACACTCGATGACGCTGTGGATGATCCTGATCATGCTCATCGGCTTCTGGCTCGTCTCGCGCTTCGCGAACAAGCAGCAGCAGAAGATGCTCGAGGAGCAGAAGCGCCGCACCGACGAGGCCCTGGTGGTCGGGAACTGGGTCAAGACCCGGGCGGGCTTCTACGGCACGGTCGTGGAGATCGACGGCGACGTCGTCACCCTGGCCACGCCGCTGGGGGACGAGTCCCTGTGGGAGAAGAGCGCCATCCTCGGCGCCGAGGAGCCCCCCTTCGCCTCCACGGCGCAGGACGACGAGGCGCAGGACGCCCAGGACGACGTCGCCGGCCTCATCGCCGATGACGACGCCGCCTTCGAGGACGACGACGCCGACGCCGAGTCCGGGGCGCAGGACGAGGCCGATGACGACGCCGACGCCGAGTCCGGGGCGGATGACGCCGACGCCGTCGAGGGCGAGGGCCGCCGCGCCTGAGCGCCGCGCCCGCCCGCCACCGAGAACCCCTCTGAGGAAGAGACCGCGTGTCCAGAAAGCAGACCAAGCACCCGGGGCGCCGCCTCCTGACGCTGCTCCTCGCCATCGTCGTGGGCTACTCCGCCCTGGCCTTCGGGACGGCGACGCACCGCACCACCATGACGCCGGGCCTCGCGCTCGACCTGGAGGGCGGCACCCAGATCATCCTGACCCCCACGACCTCGGACGGGTCGGAGATCACCGACGAGAACGTCAACGAGGCCATCGGGGTCATCCGCCAGCGCGTGGACGCCTCCGGCGTCTCCGAGGCGCAGATCTCCCGCCAGGGCGGGCAGAACATCGTCGTCTCGCTGCCCGGCACCCCCAGCCCCGAGACCCTGGAGCTGGTGCGCACCTCTGCCGTGCTCTACTTCCGCCCGGTCATCCGCGTCATCCAGGGCTCGGCCGCCGCGCTCGCCCAGGTGCGCAACCAGATCGCCCAGCAGGCGGCCTCCGCCTCGGCCGGCGCCCCGGCCACCGCCCCCGAGCAGGCCACCGCCCCCGCCGCCGAGCCCACGGCGGACCAGGCGGGATCCGAGGGGGAGGGCGCCGAGGGCGCCGCGGAGCGGGCCACGGACCAGGCGGGCGCCGAGGGCGCCCAGGAGGGCGCGAGCGCGGCGCCGACGCCCGCCCCGACGGCCCTGACGACCGTCACCCCCGAGGAGGTCGCCACGTCCATGGCCGACGTCAACGGCGACGGCGCCATCGGCTCCGACCCGCTGCCGGCCACCTCGCAGGACGACTCCTCCGACAGTTGGATCACCGAGCAGCTCCTCTACGACGCCTACATGACCGACTGCAAGGCGCCGGGGAACCTCACCGGCCAGGCGCAGGACCCGTCCGCGGCCGTCATCTCCTGCGCCAAGGACGGCTCCGGCGCCACCTACATCCTGGGCCCCGCGGACATCGCCGGCACTGACATCGCCAACGCCAACGCCGGGCTGGAGACCACCGACCAGGGGACGACGACGAACAACTGGGTCGTCTCCCTGGAATTCGACAAGGAGGGCACCGCCGCCTTCGCCGAGGTCTCCAAGCGGCTGCTCGCCTACCGCGACAAGGCCGCCGCCGCCGGCTCCAACCAGAACGGCGCCCAGAGCACCGACTCGCAGAAGGCGCAGTTCGCCATCGTCCTGGACGGCCTGACCATCATGGCCTCGGGCTTCAACCCCTCCGTCGTGTCGCCCATCACCGACGGGCGCGTGCAGATCACCGGCGGCTTCACCCAGGCGCAGGCCAAGACGCTGGCCAACCAGCTCTCCTTCGGCTCCCTGCCGCTGACCTTCACCGTCCAGTCCGAGCAGCAGATCTCCGCGACTCTGGGCACCGAGCAGCTGCGCAACGGGCTCATCGCCGGGCTCGTGGGCTTCCTGCTCATCATCGTCTACCTGCTGTGGCAGTACCGGGGCCTGGCGGTGGTCGCCGTCGCCTCCCTGATCGCGGCCGCCGCATCGACCTACCTGGTCATCGCCCTGCTGTCCTGGTCGATGGGATACCGGCTCTCCCTGGCGGGCGTGGCCGGGCTCATCATCTCCATCGGCATCACCATGGACTCCTTCATCATCTACTTCGAGAGGGTCCGCGACGAGGTCCGCCACGGCAGGACCCTGGTGGCCGCCGTCGACGAGGGGTGGACGCACGCCCGGCGCACCATCATCGTCTCCGACGCCGTCAACCTCGTGGCCGCCGTCGTGCTGTACTTTCTGGCCGTGGGTGGCGTGCAGGGCTTCGCCTTCACCCTGGGCGTGACCACCGTCGTCGACTTGGCCATCATCATCCTCTTCACCCATCCGATGATGGTGCAGATCCTGCGCATCCGCTTCTTCGGCGAGGGCCACCGCCTGTCCGGGCTGGACCCCGAGCACCTGGGCGCCCGGTCCCTGGCCGCCTACGGCAGGGGCCGCCAGGCGGCCGCCGACGCCGTCGTGGGCTCCCTGGCCCGGCGCAAGGCCCGGGCCGCCGAGCGCACCGCGGACTCCGGGGCCGGAGTCGACCCCGGACCGCCCGAATCGACCGGGCCCGACGACGCCGACGCCGTCGAGGCGGCCACCAGCGGAAAGGACGGTGAGGGCAAGTGAAGAGCCTCGCCACCCTCGGCAACGAGCTCTACTCGGGCCGCACCTCCATCCCCTTCATCGCCAGGCGGCGCATCTGGTACACCATCGCCGCCGTCGTCATCGCCGTCTCCGCGATCCTCGTGGTCAGGCCCGGCCTCAACCCCGGCATCGACTTCAAGGGCGGCACCGAGGTGACCGTGACCGGCGTGCCCTCCCCCTCCGAGGGCCCCGCCAACGACGTCCTGAGCGCTCAGGGGCTGTCCGCCAGCTCCGCGGTGACGACCATGGGCTCGTCCTCGGTGCGGGTGCAGACCAATGAGCTGAGCAAGGCCGCCTCCGACTCCCTGAGCGCCGCCCTGGCCCAGGCGTACGGGGTGGACGCCGCCAACGTGTCCGCCACGACGATCGGCCCGACCTGGTCCTCGGACGTGACCGGCAAGGCCGTGCGCGGCCTGGTCATCTTCTTCCTGCTGGTCGGCGCCCTCATCTGGGCCTACTTCCGCACCTGGAAGATGGCGGCGGCGGCGCTGCTGGCCCTGACCCACGACATCATCATCACCGTGGGCGTCTACGCCGCCTCCCGCTTCGAGGTCACCCCCGCCACCATTATCGGCGTGCTCACCATCCTCGGCTACTCCCTGTACGACACGGTCGTCGTCTTCGACAAGATCCGCGAGAACACGGAGGCCTTCGAGGCCCAGACCCGCTCGACCTACGCCGAGCTGGCCAACCTGGCGGTCAACCAGACCTTCATCCGGTCCATCAACACCTCCGTGGTCGGGGTCCTGCCCGTCGCCTCGCTGCTCGTCGTGGGCGCCTTCATCCTGGGCGCGGGCACCCTGCGCGACATCGCCCTGACCCTGTTCATCGGCATGATCGCCGGGACCCTGTCCTCGGTCTTCCTGGCCACCCCCCTGCTGGTGGACATGCGCAGCCGGGAGAGGGGCGTGCGCGAGCAGGCCGAGCGGGTCGCCGTCGCCCGCGGCCGGCGCCTGGAGCAGGCCGCCGACGACGACGAGCGCGAGGCCCTGGCCGCCGCCCCGGCCGCCTCGCCCCTCGTGCCCGGCCGCCACCTGGGCGTGAGCGCCCAGCCCAAGAACCTGGCCAAGAGAAGGAGGCGCTCATGACCGCCCTGCCCCTGCCGGCCGAGCTGACCGAGCTCGTCCTGGACAACCTGCGCGAGATCCCCGACTTCCCCGAGCCCGGCGTCCTGTTCCGCGACATCACCCCGCTGCTGGCCAACGGCGAGGCCTTCGCCACCCTCATCGACGGGCTGGCCGGCCACTACCGCGGCCGCATCGACGCCGTCGCCGGGCTGGAGTCGCGCGGCTTCATCCTGGCCGCGCCGCTGGCCGTGCGCCTGGGCATCGGCATGCTCACCGTGCGCAAGGGGGGCAAGCTCCCCGGCCCGGTCGTGGGCGTCGACTACGACCTGGAGTACGGCACGGCCCGCATGGAGCTGCGCCCGGAGACGGTCGTGCCCGGCCAGAGGGTCCTGGTCATCGACGACGTCCTGGCCACCGGCGGCACCGCCTCGGCCTCCATCAGCCTGCTCGAGCGGGCCGGGGCGAAGATCGAGGCCGTGTGCATGCTGCTGGAGCTGGCGGGCCTGGGCGGGCGCGAGAGACTGCCCGGCCGGAGCATCGACTCCGTCGTCGTCTTCCCCAGCGCCTGACCCCCGTCCCCGCAGCGCGGGGCGAGGGCCCCACGGCCCCGCCCCCGCAGCGCGCGGCCGCGGCCGACCTCGGCGAGAACGCGCCGCCTGGCGCGGCTATGATCCGGCCATGACGGAGACGAAGACCATTCACGACGCCGGCAGCCAGACCGTCGTCCCGGGTTCGCGCGTCCGCAGCCGTCTGGCCTGGTTCGGTTCCCGCGGGCACTCCACCCCGCTGGCGATCGAGCCGCTCATGCGCGCCCTGCGCGCCAACCACCCCAAGGCGGACACCCGCCTGATCGTGCGCGCCTACGAGGTCGCCGAGAAGGCCCACGCCGGGCAGCGCCGCAAGTCCGGCGGCCCCTACATCACCCACCCGGTGGCGGTGGCGACCATCCTCGCCGAGATCGGCATGACCCCCCAGACGCTCGCCGCCGCCCTCCTGCACGACACCGTGGAGGACACCGACTACACCCTGGACCGCCTGCGGGCCGACTTCGGCGACGAGATCGCCCTGCTGGTCGACGGCGTCACCAAGCTCGACAAGCTCCAGTACGGCCAGGCCGCCCAGGCCGAGACGGTCCGCAAGATGATCGTGGCCATGTCCAAGGACATCCGCGTCCTGCTCATCAAGCTCGGCGACCGCCTCCACAACGCGCGCACCTGGAAGTACGTCTCGGCGGAGAACGCCTCCCGCAAGGCCAAGGAGACCCTGGAGATCTACGCGCCCCTGGCCCACCGCCTGGGCCTGAACGCCATCAAGTGGGAGCTGGAGGACCGCTCCTTCAAGGCCCTGTACCCCGGCGTCTACGAGGAGATCGAGCACATGGTGGCCGAGCGGGCGCCCGCCCGCGAGGAGTACCTGCGCCAGGTGCGCCTCCAGATCGAGGAGGACCTGCGGGTCAACCGGATCAAGGGCACGGTCACCGGCCGCCCCAAGCACTACTACTCGATCTACCAGAAGATGATCGTGCGCGGCAAGGAGTTCGACGACATCTACGACCTGGTGGCCGTGCGCGTCATCGTCGACACCGTGCAGGACTGCTACGCCGTCCTCGGCTCGCTGCACTCGCGCTGGACGCCCATGTCCGGGCGCTTCAAGGACTACATCGCCGTGCCCAAGTTCAACCTCTACCAGTCGCTGCACACCACCGTCATCGGGCCCGACGGCAAGCCGGTGGAGATCCAGATCCGCACCCACGAGATGCACCGGATGGCCGAGTACGGGGTGGCCGCCCACTGGAAGTACAAGGAGGACCCCAACGCCACCGGCCCCTCCCCGCTGCCAGGGGCCTCGGGGGAGTCCTCCGGGGCCGAGATGGGTTGGCTGCGCCAGCTCGTGGACTGGCAGAAGGAGACCCAGGACCCGGCCGACTTCCTGGACTCCCTGCGTTTTGAGATGTCCGGTGGCCAGGTCTACGTCTTCACGCCCAAGGGCGACGTCCTGGCCCTGCCGGAGGGGTCGACGCCGGTGGACTTCGCCTACGCGGTCCACACCGAGGTAGGCCACCGCACCGTGGGCGCACGGGTCAACGGCCGCCTGGTGCCCCTGGACACCCGCCTGGAGAACGGTGACTCCGTGGAGGTCTTCACCTCCAAGGCCCAGGGGGCGGGCCCCAGCCGGGACTGGCTGTCCTTCGTCCGCTCCACCCGGGCCCGCAACAAGATCCGGGCGTGGTTCTCCAAGGAGCGCCGTGAGGAGGCCATTGAGGCGGGCCGGGGCGCGATCGCGCGGGCCATGCGCAAGCAGAACCTGCCCATTCAGCGCCTCATGAGCCACGAGTCCCTCATGGACGTGGCCAAGACCCTGGACAAGTCCGACATCGACGGCCTCTACGCCGCCGTCGGGCAGGGCCACGTCTCCGCCCAGCACGTGGTGGACACCCTGGTGTCCGCCATGGGCGGGGAGGCGGGTGCCGAGGAGACCCTGGCTGAGGCGGTCCTGCCCACCAGGACCGCGCCGGGCCACCGGCGCACCACCGCCGACTCCGGCGTCGTGGTGGAGGGCATGGAGGCGGGGGACGTCTACGTCAAGCTCGCACGCTGCTGTACCCCCATGCCCGGGGACCCCATTATCGGCTTCGTCACCCGCGGCTCGGGTATTAGCGTCCACCGTTCCGACTGCCAGAACGTCGAGCAGCTCGCCAACGAGCCCGAGCGCCTGGTCAACGTCTCCTGGGCCTCCCACGCCGCCGTGGCCTACCTGGTCCAGCTGGAGGTCGAGGCCCTGGACCGGGGCGGCCTGCTGGCCGACGTGACGCGCGCCCTGGCGGACAACCACGTCGACCTCGTGAGCGCCAGGGTCTCCACCGGGCGCGACCGGGTCATGACCGGGCGCTTCGTGGTGGAGCTGGCGGCCGCCACCCACCTGGACGACACGCTGGCCGCCCTGCGCAAGATCGACGGCGTCTACGAGGCGCGGCGCTGCGCGGCCTCGGTGAGGCGTCCGCGCGAGACCGCCCAGGGCGCCTGAGCGGCCACCCCGGGTGGGGCGGTCGGGGCCTCCGGCCCGGCGGCGCAGGACCTCAGCCCAGGTTCCAGACGCTCTCAATGAGCTCCCGGGCCCGGGCGGTACCCCGGCTGGAGTCGCCGTGGCAGTGGCTCAGGGCCAGGTACATCTCCCACCGGGGCGTGTCGGCCCTGCGCGCCGCCAGCACGGCGGTGACCGCCGTGGCGGGCGGGGCCAGGCGGGCGGCGTCGACGGCGGTGCGTGCCAGGGTGCAGCACCTGACCCCCTCGATGGTCGTCAGGTCCGAGCTGCGGAACGAGCGGCGTGGGGAGCCCGGGCCCCAGGAGCCACGCGGGTAGCGGGGCAGGCCCCCGGTGCCGTCCAGGGCCGCCAGCCACGGGGGCCTGAGGCCGGTGTGGACCCACAGCGCCGTCGCCTCGCTCAGGACGGGCACGCCCGGCAGGCCCTGGGCGGCCACCCGTGCCCGCTGCCCGGGGGTGGCGACGGTGTCCGCCGGGTAGCGCCGCCCCAGGACCGCTATGAACAGCCTGGCGTCCAGGTGCTCACAGCGCAGCAGACAGGTCTCGCGCGTGGAGGGAGGCTGCAGGATCGGCTCAGGACCGGGAGCTGACAACAACTCGTCAATAGTTGACGACCTGGTAGAACTTCTTTTGACCATGTTCCATTATGGACCATAGTAGTCTGTGGTGCAGCCGAGTCGAGCCGAATCGGGGCTGAAGACGTGGACGCCGCCACTCTAGGGTGGCGGCGTCCACGGGACGGCTGCCCCGCCCTCCCGGCGTGTTTCAGGCCCGGGCGGAGCGCAGGACCTGGTCGAGCCAGGCGCGGCGGGCCGTCAGGGCGGCCTCGGCCTCGGCGACCTTCTTGGTGTCCCCGGCGGCCTGCGCGGCCGCGAGGTCCTTCTCCAGGTTGGCGATGGAGTCCTGGAGCTGGCCGGCCAGGCCCTCGGCGCGGGCCTTGGTCTCGGGGTCGGTGCGGCGCCACTCGGCGTTCTCCGCCTCGCGGATGGCGTCCTCGACGGCACGCATGCGGCCCTCAATACGGCGCACGGCCCCGCGCGGCACGCGCCCGGCCTCCTCCCAGGCGTCCTGGATAGGACGCAGGGCCCGCTTGGCGGCCTTGACGTTCTTGACCGGCAGGAGCGCCTCGGCCTTGGCCACCAGGGCCTCCTTGACCCGCAGGTTCTCGGCGAACTCGGCGTCGGTGGCCTCGTCCTTGGCCCGGCGGGCGTCGTAGAAGACCTGCTGGGCGGCCCGGAAGCGGGCCCACAGGGCGTCGTCCTCCTTGCGCGAGGCGCGTCCAGCCTTCTTCCACTCCTCCATGAGGCCGCGGTAGGCCGCGGACGTGCCCGCCCAGTCCGTGGAGTGCTGGAGCTCCTCGGCCCGCCTGATGAGGGCCTCCTTGGCGGCCTTGACCTGGGCCTGCTTGGCGTCGAGCTCGCTGAAGAACTGGCGGCGGTGGCGGTCGAAGGTGGTGCGGGCGTGGCTGAAGCGCTTCCACAGGGCGTCCTCGGTGGGGCGGTCCAGGCGCGGTCCGCGGCGCTGGGCGCTCTTCCACGTCTCCAGGAGCTCGCGCAGCTCGGCCCCGGAGTTCTTCCACTGGGTGCGGGCGGGGTCCTGGGCGCTAATGGCCTCGGCGCGCTCCACGATCGCGGTGCGCTCCTTGAGGGCCTGCTCCTTGGCGGCGGCCCTCTCGGCGGCCACGGCCTCACGGCGCTCGGCGGCCACGGCCTTGAGGGCGTGGAAGCGGGCTCGCAGGCCGTCCAGGTCGCCCACGGCGGCCGGGGCCACCAGGGACTCCTCAATGGTCTTGAGCGTGGAGTCGATCTCACGCACGGAGAGCTGGGGCAGGCGGGTGGCGAAGAGGACCACCGTGGACTTCAGGTCCAGGTAGCGGCGGACGTAGAAGGCCATGGCCTCGGCAATGGGGGCGTCGGCGAACTGGCCGACCTCCCGCTCGGTGCCGCCGTCCTGGACGTAGACGCGCCCCTCGCCGTCCACGCGGCCCCACTTGGCGGCGTCCATCGCCTCCTGGGGGTCGATGGGGGTGGCGGGGGCGGGGGCCTTGGCCTGCCCGTCCTTGGGGCTGTCGGCCGGGCCGGTGGCCTGGTCCGGGGCGGCCTGGTCCGAGGTAGCAGGTGCCTGGGTGGCCTGGTCGGCGTCGGTGGCAGGTGCCTGGTCGGCGGTGGCCTGGGTGTCACCGGGGGGCTCGGCGTCGCCGGTGGCCTGGTCGCCGGCCGGCAGGCTGTCAGCAGGCGCCTTGGTGGTGTCGGTGGGCTGGGGGGTGGGGGTCTGGGGGCTTGCCCCGGAGGAGGTCTCAGTGCTCACGGTGCTCTCCGTGTTCTCAAGGGTGGTGGCGGAGCCGGGCTCCGTCTGGGACGTGGCGGTGGGATCGAGCCCGGTCTCGGGCTGCGTCTGCTCGGTCACGTAATGCTCCTTCATGGTTGACGGGGTGGAGGCGGCGGGACCCGCCCCGCTTCCGTTCACGCCCGGCGGTGCCGGGTGGTCGGGGTGGCGTCGTCGTGGGAGACGACAGGGGGAGTCTATGCGCTTCGCGTCCTGTCGTGACAGGGACTCGCGCACCGGACGCGGACGGTGTCCCGGGGCCGCGCCCCTAGGGGAGCTGGCGCAGGGCGAAGACCCGCCGGTAGACGCTCTCGGTGTCCTCCTGGCCGGCTCTCAGCGTCGCGGCCGCCAGGCCGTCCCTGAGCAGGGTCACGTGGTGGCAGATCCGGTCCAGAAGCCCCAGGACGTGGCTGGAGACCAGGACCGCGCTGCCGCGCCCGGCGGCCTGGGTGACCCAGGTGGACAGGGCGAGCGTGGTCTCCACGTCCAGGTCGTTGGTGGGCTCGTCCAGGACGATGACGGGCGGGTCCCCCAGGAAGGCCGCCGCCAGGTAGACCCGCCTGGCCTGGCCCCGGGAGAGCGAGTCGAGCCGACGCCGGACCAGGGCGCCGCAGCCGTAGGCCTGGAGGTGGGCCCGCAGGTCCTGGGCGTCCAGGTCCAGGCCGCGCATGCAGGAGTCCAGGGCGCACAGGTCGAGCGCGCTCAGACGGGGCAGGTCGGGGACGTCCTGGGGCAGGTAGCCCAGGATGTGGGCGGGGACGCGCCCGCCCGTGGCGGCGCCCTGCGCCGTGCGGACGCGGACGGTGCCGCCCTGCGGCCTGCTCACCCCTGCCAGCAGGTTGAACAGGGTGCTCTTGCCCGCGCCGTTGGGGCCGACGACGCCGGCGACCTGTCCGGCCTCCACCACCAGGTCCAGCGGGCCGACCCCGCCGCCACCGCGGTAGCGCATGGTCAGGCCACGGATCTCAAGCACGGCGGGCACCTCCTGAGCGGTGCATCCTGACCAGGACGGTCAGCGCCAGCAGGATCGTCAGCGGCGCCAGCAGGCACAGGACCATGACCTCGACGTCGATCAGCAGCGGCAGGTGGCGGCCACGCAGGTGACGGGTGGTCAGCAGGCCCAGGCTGAGGTGGCTCAGGACCACGACCACCAGGACCCCGACGACGTCGAGCACCCCCGCGGGGTGTCCCGCCCGGCTCCAGGCCCCTGCCAGCAGGGCGGCGGCCGCGCCCGCCCCGGCCGCCGGCAGGGACAGGGCCGCCCCCGCCCGGGCCACCTCGGTGGGATCCAGGGCGTAGCGGGTGGCCAGGAGCCGGTAGGCGGGGTCGGTCTGGTAGCGGGCCAGCGTGGAGAAGAACGCCGCGGCAGGCAGGAGGCCCACCACGTAGCAGGCCGTGGCGGTCGGGACGCCGGCCCCGGCCAGGGCGGCCCCGGCCAGGGGGCACGCGATAACCGGGACCGCCAGCTCCGGCACCCCCACCGTGCGACGCAGGAGCAGGCGGGTCGCCCCCACCCGGCTGCGGGGGAGGCGCCCGCCCCGGCCCAGGGCCGCGTGCCAGGCCGGCTGGGGGCGGGTCCGGTGCGCCTGCCTCGTGACGGCCGCACCGGGTGCGGGAGACGGGGCGCAGGGCGCGGCACGGCGGGCGGCCCGGTAGGGGAACGGCAGGAGCCTGCCCGTCCTCCTCCTGGTGAGCCACGCGGCCCCGATGACGGCGGTCAGGACGTACTGGGCCAGCAGCGCCGTGACCGCCAGGGTGGTGGACGGCCTGGCGGCAAGGACCCGGGGGACCAGGAGCGCGGCGCACAGGTGGACCGGGCTGGTCCCCACCAGGAGCAGGGCCACCAGCGTCGGCGTCCCGACGCCCCGGGAGCGCAGGTAGGCGCGTGCCGGTGCGGGCAGGTCCCAGCTGAAGACCTGTACCGCCCCGGCCGCCGTGGAGGCGGACAGGACGAGCAGGCCGCCCCCCAGGGCCGTCCCGTGCAGCTCCAGGGGGGAGGAGCCGTAGACGGTCATGAGGGCGGCGGCCCCCAGGAGTGCAGCGGTCGCCAGGGTGCACCGCCCGCCCAGCGCACCCAGGCGCGCCCCCAGGACCACCGTGTCAGGGTGCGGACGCAGCAAGGACCTCCTCCTCACCAGGTGGTGGCCCGACCTCATGGCCGGGCCACCATTACCCAGTTCGGTCAGTACGCAGGTGGGGTAGGCCACATAATAGGCCAGAAGAGCCACCAAAACATGGTGGTACCGCCTCTCTCATGAGATGGGTCCAGTGGGTGACACTGGCATCTCAGAGTCTAGGGACGCCACGCTCCTATGTCAAGCATTTTAAGATACTTATCAATGCCGCATGAAATTGTTTGCAGAGGTTATTGCGTATGCCTCGGTTTGTGGACGGCAGGGCGGTCCCGTGAACGGCTCCTGAGGGGTCACCACCGACCCGGGTCCCGGCCGGTGGGCGGTCAGTGAGCCCGCCACCCTGGGTGCACCGGACCCGGGTCCCGGTGGCGGACCTTCCCGGAGGACGGCGCAGGAGACGGTACCGGCGGGGCTGCTAGCATGGTCCCGTGACCGCCTGAGCTCCTGCCCCGCTCCTGAACCGCCCCCAGGATCCGCAAGGAGTACCCGTGCCCGCGATCACCCTGACCGACATCAGCTTCTCCTTCACCGCTGAGCCCCTGCTCGCCGGTATCACCCTCACCGTCGCCGACGGCGAGCGGGCCTGCCTGGTCGGCCCCAACGGCTGCGGCAAGACCACCCTGCTGCGTCTGGTCGCCGGCGACCTCACCCCCGACTCCGGCACCGTCAAGGCCCCGCCGCTCCGGGGAGTCCCCGACGTGCCGGACCCGTCCGGGAGCGTCGGGGACTACCTCGACGCCGCCACCGCGCCCCTGCGCTCCCTGGCCGCCCGCTTCGAGGCCGCCGCCACCGCCCTGGCCACCCGCCCCGGCAGCGCCCTGGCCCGCGACTACGACGGGCTCCTGGCCGCCGCCACCGCCGCCGAGGTGTGGGACCTGGAGGCCCGTACCGGGCAGGTGCTCGCGGGCCTGGGGCTCGGGGTCCTGGCCGGGGATCCTGGGCGTGCTCGCCTTCTGGCCACGCTCTCACCGGGCCAGTGCGGCCGCCTCGCCCTGGCCGCCACCCTGCTCACCCGCCCCATCGCCCTGGTCCTGGACGAGCCCACCAACCACCTGGACGACCAGGCCGTCGCCTACCTGGCCGCCACCCTGCGCGGCTGGCAGGGCCCCGTCCTGCTGGCCAGCCACGACCGCGCCTTCATTGACGACGTCGCCACCTGTGTCCTGGACCTGGACACCGCCCCTTGGCAGGCGCTCCTGACCGCCTCCGGGGGCGGGAGCCTGCCCGGCGTCCAACGCTGCGCCGGCACCTACACCGACTACCTGGAGGCCAAGGCCCGCGCCCGCGCCTCCCACGAGCGCGTCCACGCCTCCCAGCAGGAGGACAAGCGCGCCCTGGCCCGCCACCGCCGCGAGTCCGAGACCGTCGGCCACTACGGCACCGCACACCACCACGGCGAGCGCACCGAGGTCAGGATGGCCAGGAAGTTCTACGCGGACCGCGCCGCCTCGACCTCGACGCGGCGTCAGCGTAACGACGACCGTCGGCTCGCCGCCCTGGCCGCCGTCGAGGTCCGCCGACCCCGCTCCTACCGCCTAAGCCTGGATCTGCCGCAGGTCCCCGCCCACGGCGGCCTGGCGGTCCTGGCCCGCGAGGCTCACGTCCCAGGGCGCCTGGCCCCGGTCACCCTCGACCTGGGTGCCGGAGAGCACCTGCTGGTCACCGGCCCCAACGGCTGCGGCAAGACCACCCTGCTGCGCTGGGCGGCCACCGGGGCGCCGCCCACCGCCGACTCCACCGGGGCGCTGAGCGTCTCCGGGCGCATCGCCGTCGTCCCCCAGCGCCTGCCGCGCCCCGGCGACCCCGGCCTGGGGGAGGAGACGTGGGGGTCGGGCATAGGCGAGGTCGGGGCCGGCGTCCTGCACCCCGCCTACTGGTCCCGGCGGGTGGGGGACCTCTCCGCGGGCAACCAGCGCCGTGTCCAGCTCGCCGTGGCGGCCGCGGCCGCCCCCGAGATCCTCATTATTGACGAGCCCACCAACTACCTGGACCTGGACACCATGGAGGCGCTGGAGGCGGCGCTGGCCGCCTGGGGCGGCACCCTGCTCGTGGCCAGCCACGACCGCTGGCTCATTGACCACTGGGCGGGGCGTCGCCTGGCCCTCAGTCCCTGAGGGCCAGCTGGCACGTTATTGTGGCAGGTACAGGCGGCCGTGCTCGGCCCCCGGCCGGTCTCACGGCGCACCGTCAGCCAGGAGGGCGGTAGCGCTGTGGCACGGTTGTGGAGCGTGACGTAAGGAGGCTGCTATGGTCAGCAGTATTGACTGGGAGAGCAAGGACATTAATACCGTTTACGACGTCTTCTACGAGAAGGGGACGCGCTTGGGCGGCGCCTACAACTCGCTGCGCTCACGTGCCCGCGAGGTAGGGGACGAGGACGCCGTCAAGTTCTGGACGGAGCAGATTGTCGCGCTCAGACGCGAGCGCTCCGACGTCCACCCCGATGACCGCGCTGCTATGGTCGAGCGTATCGAGCGGTGGGGGAGCATGGTCTCCCAACTCGACCTGGCAGAGCGCGCAGGTGCCTATCTCTCCGCAGCATGACCACCGAGACCAAGAGGCAGGCCTGGGCGGACGCCCTTGCCGACCTGTTCGCGTCTCCGCCCGGCCCGAGCCCGACGCTGCTGTCAGTCGGCGCTCAGCCGGGTGCGGGCAAGACCCGCGCCATTGCCTCCACCCGCCGAATGTTCTACCCCGACCACGACTTTGTCGAGATCCTGGGCGACGACCTGCGCCAGTACCACCCCGACTACGAGCGGCTGGTGGCCGACCCCGATCCCGAGGCCATGCCCGCGGCGACCGCCGACCTGTCCGGCTGGCTGGTGGGCCAGGCCCTCGACGTCAGTGAGCGCATTGACTCCCTCAGGGCGCTCGCCCGCCGCCTGCACGCCCCGGTCCAGGTCACGGTCGGCCTCGACCACGCCCGCGCGCTGACCGGCACGCAGGCCCGGCCGCTCCCGGGTCCCCGCCGGTGGTCCTCTGGCCAGGAGCGGGCGCCCGGTTCGGCCACCGGACACCCCGGTTCGGCCAGGCCCCCGAAACCTGCCTGACCTACTTAAGCGGCTACGCTTTGTCCACCAGCCCGTGAGGCGCCGTCGGCCCACGCCCGGCGCTGGGCACCTCGCGTACCGTGCAGGAGGCACCATGGACAAGCAGCAGGAGTACGTGCTCCGCGCCATCGAGGAGCGCGACATCCGCTTCGTGCGCCTGTGGTTCACCGACGTCATCGGGCAGCTGAAGTCCGTGGCCATAGCCCCCGCGGAGGTCGAGAGCGCCTTCGAGGAGGGAATCGGCTTTGACGGCAGCGCCGTGGAGGGCCTGACCCGCGTCTTCGAGTCCGACATGCTCCTGAGCCCGGACCCCTCGACCTTCCAGATGCTGCCCTGGCGGGAGGAGGAGCCGGGCAACCGGGTGGCCCGCATGTTCTGCGACGTGCTCACCCCCGACGGCCAGCCCGCCCGCACCGACCCCCGCGCCGTCCTGGAGCGCCAGCTCGCGCGCGTGGCCGACGCCGGCTTCACCTGCTACATCCACCCCGAGATCGAGTTCTACCTGCTGCGCCGGGGGGAGGACGGCAGCCTCCTGCCCACCGACCGCGCCGGGTACTTCGACCACGTCCCCGGGGGCACCGCCCACGACTTCCGTCGCCGGGCCATCCTCATGCTGGAGCAGATGGGTATCTCGGTGGAGTTCAGCCACCACGAGGGCGGGCCCGGGCAGAACGAGATCGACCTGCGCTACGCCGACGCCCTGTCCATGGCCGACAGCATTATGACCTTCAGGGCCGTCATCGAGGAGGTCGCGATCCAGGAGGGCTGCATCGCCACCTTTATGCCCAAGCCGCTGGTGGGCCAGCCCGGAAGCGGCATGCACACCCACTTCTCCCTCTTCGAGGGGGACCACAACGCCTTCTACGACGCCGGCGGGCAGTACCAGCTCTCCGCCACCGGACGCTCCTTCATCGCCGGCCTGCTGCACCACGCCAGGGAGATCACGGCCATTACCAACCAGTACGTCAACTCCTACAAGCGCCTGTGGGGCGGGGACGAGGCCCCCAGCTACGTCTCCTGGGGCCACAACAACCGGTCGGCCCTGGTGCGGGTGCCCATGCACAAGCCCGGCAAGGCCCAGTCGGTGCGGGTGGAGTACCGCTCCCTGGACCCGGCCGCCAACCCCTACCTGGCCTACGCCGTCATCCTGGCCGCCGGCCTCAAGGGCATTGAGGAGGGCTACGAGCTCCCGCCCGAGGCCGAGGACGACGTGTGGGCACTGACCGACCGCGAGCGCGACGCCCTGGGCATTACCCCCCTGCCGACCTCCCTCAAGCGGGCCCTGAGCGCCATGAGCGCCTCCGACCTGGTGGCCGACACCCTGGGGGAGGACACCTTCGAGTACTTTGTGCGCAACAAGCGCCGGGAGTACCTGGCCTACGACGCCCAGGTCACCGACTTCGAGCTCTCCCAGTTCCTCCCACGCGGCTGACGGGAGAACGGGGGCAGGGGCCGTGGTCGAGCGCAACCTTCCTGGTCTGCGTCACGCCAGCAGCGCCCGGGCGCTGCTGGCCAGGGCGGGTTTTACCGGGCTCGGCCGGGCCTGGTCGTGCTTGCAGGACCCCGCCCTGCGCCCCTACCTCCCGGACCCCGACCCGGGCGGGGCGCCGGTCCCGCGGCCCGCTGCCCCCGGCCCCCCAGGTCCCCGCGGCACGGACTCCCTGGTCACGGCCCGGCTCACCGGGGCCCAGGCCGCCCTCGTGGAGGCCCTGGGGCGTACGGCGGACCCGGACCTGGCCCTGCTGAGCCTCATCCGCCTGTGCGGGTCCTGCACCCGCGGGCCGGCCCGGCTCCTGGCCGACCTGCTCGACGCCGTCGTGTCCCCGCAGGACGCCAGCGAGCCGGGGCTCCGGGACCACGCCACCCGTCTCCTGGCGGTCCTGGGGGCCTCCCAGGCCCTGGGGGACTTCCTGGTGGCCCACCCCGGGCACCTGGACGCCGCCGCCCCGCAGCGCGCCTTCGGCCTGCCGGGGGCCGGGGCGGAGGCTCAGCTGCTCGGTGCCGTCAGGAGCGCCCTGGACGGGCAGGACGGTGCCACCGCCCCAGCTGGCACGCAGGCCGTGGAGGCGGCCACGGCGGCACTGCGGGTGGCCTACCGGGACCGGCTGGTGGCGGTCGTGGCCGAGGATCTGGTCAGCGGCTCCCCTACGGGGCAGGTCGCCGTGGTCGGTCGGCAGATGGCTGAGCTCGCCGACGCCTCCCTGGAGGCCGGGCTCCTGGTGGCCCGGGCCGCCGTGGGGCCGGCCGCGGACGACGTCGCCCTGGCCGTCATCGCCATGGGCAAGACCGGGGCCCAGGAGCTCAACTACGTCTCCGACGTCGATGTGGTCTACGTCGTCGGCCCCGGCGGCCCGGCCCGGGGCGCGTCGGCGTCCCCGGCCGGCGGGGAGGAGCCCGGCGGCCGGGCCGGGCAGGAGGACGAGCTGGTCGCCACGGGGGCTGAGATCGCCACCGCCCTGGCGCGCGTCCTCAGTGCCACCGGGGCGGAGCCGGCCCTGTGGCCCCTGGACACCGGTCTGCGTCCCGAGGGCAAGGACGGCGCCCTGGTGCGCACCCTGGCCTCGCACCTGGCCTACTACGAGCGCTGGGCCTCCTCCTGGGAGTTCCAGGCCCTCTTAAAGGCTCGGGCCTGCGCGGGGGACCGGGAGCTGGGGCGGGCCTACGAGGCGGCGGTGGCGCCCCTGGTGTGGGGGGCCTCACAGCGGGAGAACTTCGTGGACGACGCCCGGGCCATGCGCCGTCGGGTGGAGCAGGAGTCCCGGCCCCGGCCGCGTACCCCTGCTCCCGGGGCGGGGCGGGCCGGGGCGGGACGCGCAGGGCGGACGCCGGGGCGCGCCTGGGAGGCCGGGGTCGTCCGCGCCCTGGAGGACCCTCGGATCAAGCTCGGGCCGGGGGGGCTGCGGGACGTGGAGTTCACCGTCCAGCTCCTCCAGCTCGTCCACGGCCGGGGTGACCCCGCCCTGCGGGTGCGTCCGACCCTGGCGGCCCTGGCGGCCCTGAGCGCGGGGGGCTACGTCTCACGGGCTGACGCTGCGGCCCTGGCCGACTGCTACCGGGCCCTGCGCCTGCTGGAGCACCGGGCCCAGCTGACCCGCCTGCGCCGCACCCACGACCTGCCGCAGCGTCCGGAGGACCTCAGGCGGATCGGGCGGGGGATCGACCGGGACCGCCTGGCCGACCCCGCCCGACTGGTCGCCGTCTTCAGGGATCTCAAGCGGCAGGTCCGCGGCCTCCACGAGGAGATCTACTACCGTCCGCTGCTGGGGGCGGCCGCGGGCCTGTCCGCCGACGAGATGACCCTGAGCCCGGACGCCGCCCGTGAGCGCCTGGTGGCCTTCGGGTACCTGGACCCTGATGGTGCCCTGCGTCATATCCAGGCCCTCACCGAGGGGGTCACCCGTCGTGCCTCCATCCAGCGTCAGCTCCTGCCGGTCATGATTGGCTGGCTCGCCGACGGCCCCGACCCCGACTCCGGGCTGCTGTCCTTCCGCCAGCTCTCCGAGGCGATCGGCGGCTCCCACTGGTACCTGGGGATGCTGCGCGACTCCCCCCACGCCGCCCAGCGGCTGTGCCACGTCCTGTCCGGGGCGCGCTGGACCGCCGTCCGCCTGGCCGAGCACCCTGAGGCCACGGCCTGGCTGGACGACGACGCCGAGCTGCGTCCCCGCAGCCGGCAGGCCCTCACCGAGGAGGTCGCCCGGATCGTGGGGCGCCGTGACCTGGGTGGTGGGGCCGGGGGCCGGGCTGAGGAGCTGGAGCGTCGGGCGGTAGAGGCGGTGCAGGCGGTGGTGGGGGTCAGGACCCGTGAGCTCCTGCGCGCCGCCCTGGCCGACTCCCTGGACGGGGTGGACCCCAACCGGACCGCCCGGATCCTCACCGACGCCACCGACGCCGTCATCGGCGGCGCCCTGGAGGTGGCCACCGCCCTGGTGGTGGCCCGGCGGGGCGGGGTGGCCTCCGGGGCGCCGGGCGGGGCCACCGGTACCTGTCCGGGGGCCCTGGCCCGTCACGCGGTCATTGCCATGGGGCGACTGGGCGGTGAGGAGACGAGCTACGCCTCGGACGCCGACGTCATGTTCGTCCACGAGGCCTGCCCGGGGGTGGGGGCGGTGGACGCCGCCCGGGAGGCGGAGGCGGTGGCCCGCACCACCCAGCGTCTGCTCAAGGGGGCCCTCCCCCACCCGGTGGACGTGGACGCCGACCTGCGTCCCGAGGGCCGTCAGGGCCCCATGAGCCGCTCCCTGTCCTCCTGCGCCGAGTACTACGGCAGGTGGTCGGCGGTGTGGGAGCGTCAGGCCCTGCTGCGGGCGCGTCCCTGCGCCGGCGACCCGGGGCTGGGGCGGCGTTTCGAGGAGCTCATTGACCCGCTGCGCTGGAGCGCTGAGGGCCTGGACGACGACGCCCTGCGCCAGATCCGCCGCCTCAAGGCGCGTATGGAGGCGGAGCGCATGCCCCGGGGCGTGGAGCCCGCCCGCCACCTCAAGCTCGGGCCCGGTGGGATCAGCGACGTGGAGTGGGCGGCCCAGGTCCTCCAGCTCCAGCACGCGGGCCGGGTCCCGGGGCTGCGGACCACCTCCACGACGGAGGCGCTGCGGGCGGCCTCCGAGGCGGGGCTGCTGAGCGCCGACCAGGCCGGTGAGCTCATGGGGGCCTGGATCCTGGCCACCCGGGTGCGGGCCGCCAACGTCCTGGGGACCGGCCGGGACAGCGGCGCCAGGGTGGACGTGCTGCCCTCGGACGTACGCGGCGTGCGCGTGGTGGGGTGGCTGCTGAGGGTCTCGTCGGGGGGCGGGCGCGACCTGGAGGATCTCTACCGTCGGGGGGCCCGCCACGCCCGGGCCGTCATGGAGCAGGTCGTCTACGGCCCCGACCCGGTTGACCCCGCCGGCCGGCCACCGGCCACGCCCCGGGCCGGGGTCTCCCGGCGCGGCTGGGGGGAGCCGGGGCGCGGTGGCCCCGCCCGCCGCCCCGGGCGCCGGTAGGCGGGGAGCTCGGGCCGTCCCGTGGGAGCCGCGCCGGTAGGCCGGCTGGCGCGTGGGAGCGGGGCAGGGCGTCGGGGCTGTGGGGACCCGGGGTTCCTGGCAGGATAGGTACCGTGAAGCTTCTCCTCGTCCGTCACGCCCGCACCATGGCCAATGTCATGGGGGCGCTCGACACCGCCTTCCCCGGCCAGCCCCTGGACGCCACCGGCCTCGCCCAGGCCGGTACCCTGCCGGAGCGCCTGGAGCGGGCCGGCCACCTGGAGGGCCTGAGCGGCCTGTGGACCTCCCCGATCCTGCGGGCCCGCCAGACCGTCGCCCCCGTCGAGCAGGCCACGGGCCTGAGCGCGGTGGTGGACTCCGGCCTGCGGGAGGTCCTGGCCGGCGACCTGGAGATGGCCACCGACGAGCGCTCGGTGGCCTGCTACAGGGACACCACCCGCTCCTGGATGGCCGGGCGCACGGCCTGCCGCCTGCCGGGGAGCCCGGAGGACGGGGTGAGCACGCTGGCGCGTTTCGACGCCGTCGTGGAGCGGATCGCCGCCGTCACGGCCGAGCGCGGGAAGGCGGCTGGCCTGCTGGTGGCCCACGGCACCGTCCTGCGCCTGTGGACGGCGCTGAGGGCCGCCCCCGGTGGTGGGGCGGACCCGCTGTGGGTCGCTGAGCACCCCATGTCCAACGCCGGTGTCACGGTGGTCTGCCGGGACCGGGCGGGCTGGCGCCTGGTGGACTGGAACGAGGGCGACTGGCGGGCCTGAGGCCCCGCCCCCTGCCGCCTGGAGCGGGGCCGGAGGCGTCACCAGCATTGGCCAGGGGGCTCGCGTCTCCTAGCGGGGCAGGGGCTACAGCACGCTGGCCAGGAAGGCGCGCAGGCGCTCCCCGCGGGGGTGGTCCAGGAGCTGGGCGGGGTCGCCGGACTCGCAGACGATGCCGTCGGCCATAAAGACCAGCTGGTCACCGACCTCCCGGGCGAAGCCCATCTCGTGGGTGACCACCACCATGGTCATGCCGTCCCGGGCCAGGTCGCGCATGACGGCGAGCACCTCCCCGACCAGCTCGGGATCCAGGGCGGAGGTGGGCTCGTCGAAGAGCATGAGCTCGGGGTCCATGGCCAGGGCCCGGGCGATGGCCACCCGCTGCTGCTGGCCGCCGGAGAGCTGGGCGGGGTAGTGGTCGAGGCGGTCGCCCAGCCCCACCCGCTCCAGCAGCTCGACCCCCCGCTCCCGGGCGGTTGACGGGGGCGTCTTCCTGACCTGCACGGGGGCCTCCATGACGTTGCCCAGGGCCGTCATGTGGGGGAAGAGGTTGAACTTCTGGAAGACCATGCCGATCTTGGCCCTCTGGGCGGCGCGCGCCTTGTCGCTCAGGGCGTGCAGGCGTACGGAGCCGTCGGGCCGGGTCTCCTCACGCATGCCAATGAGCTCGCCGTCCACCCAGACCCTCCCGGCGTCAATGGTCTCCAGCTCGTTAATGCAGCGCAGCAGGGTGGACTTGCCGCTGCCGGAGGGGCCGATGAGCACGGTGACGCTGCCGCAGGGCACGGTCAGGTCCACGCCCTTGAGGACGTGGAGCTCGCCGAAGAGCTTGTGCAGGCCGGTGACCTGCACCTTCGGGGTGGTGGATGGGGCGGTCATGGTTCCTCCGTCGGGGGCGTGGGGGCACTCTGGTGGGGGACGGGCTCGGTCACGGCGTGTACCCGATGAAGGGGTCGTCCCTGGTGGTGTGGGAGTCCAGGATCGCCTGCTGACGCCGTGACAGCGTCCGGCGGCCCTTACCGGGCCTGGTCGGGGTCTCGGAGAAGCCCTTGCCGTAGTAGCGCTCAATGTAGTGCTGACCCACCATGAGGACCGAGGTGATAATGATGTACCAGATGGCGGCCACAATGAGCAGGGGGATCGTCTGGTAGGTCAGAGAGGCGTAGGAGTTGGTCACGAAGGTCAGGTCCAGGGTGAAGGGCACGGCCAGGACCAGGGAGGTGGTCTTGAGCATGGAGATGGTCTCGTTGCCGGTGGGGGGCACGATGACGCGCATGGCCTGGGGCAGGATAATGCGGCGCATGATCTGGCCCCGGCTCATGCCCAGGGCCCCGGCGGCCTCGGCCTGGCCCGGGTCCACGCTGGCCAGGCCGCTGCGGACGATCTCGGACAGGTAGGCGCCCTCGTTAATGCCCAGCCCCAGGACCGCGGCCACGAACGGGGTGAACACGTCGGTGGTCTTGAAGGAGAGCAGCTCGGGGCCGAAGGGCACTCCCAGGCTCAGGTGCTGGTAGAGGGCGGAGATCGCCCCCCAGAACACCAGCTGGGTGTAGATCGGGGTGCCCCGGAAGAACCACAGGTAGGCCAGGGCCACCCAGCGCAGGACCGGGTTGGAGGACTGGCGCATAATCGCGGTGGTGACGGCCAGCACAATGCCGATCGCCATGGCCAGGAAGGTCAGCAGCAGCGTCCAGCCCACGGCGGTCACCACGTGGACCTCGCGGAAGAAGAACCACACCGTGTCCCAGTGGAACTTGTCGTTGGTGACCAGGGCGTGGGCCAGCATGGCGCCCAGGACCGTCACGAGCGCGGCGCTGACCCACGTCCCGGGCCTGGGGACGGGCTTGGGGTGGTTGAGCTGCAGGGGGCTCTGGGGGGTGGGGGTGGTCGCCATGGTCAGTCCTCCACGTCGGGGTTGAGGGCGGCGGTGGTCAGTGCGGCGTCGTGGATGCCCCAGGTCTCCAGGATCCTGGCCCAGGTGCCGGAGTCCATGAGGTACTGCACGGCGGCCTGGACGGCGGCGGTCAGGCGGGGGTCGCTCTTGGACATGACGATCGCCTGGGGGAGGGCGTCCTCCAGGGCGCCCACGATCTCGACCTGGCCGCCGGTCTGCTCGACGGCGTACCCGGCGACCGTGGAGTCGGAGTAGACGGCGTCGATGGTGCCTCCGGTCAGCGCGGTGGTGGCCTCGGACTGCTTGGAGTAGGAGCGCACGGAGATCGGCTCCCGGCCCGCGGCCGCGCAGGCCTGGGAGTCGGCCTGCATGGCGGTCTCCTGGCTGGTGCCCACCTGGACGCCCACGCTCAGCCCGCACAGGTGCAGGTGGTCGGAGGGGTCCACCTCCTGGGGGTTGCCGGCCTGGACGGTGAACTGGGAGCCGACGTTGACGTAGGCGATCATGTCCATGGCCGCCTCGCGCTCCCGGGTGACGGTGAACGAGGAGATGCCGGCGTCGTACTTGTTGCCGATGGAGGCCATAATGGAGTCGAACTCGGCGGTGTGGACCTCGCCCCTGACCCCCAGGACGGCGGCGATGGCCCGGGTCAGGTCCACGTCGTAGCCCACGGGCCTGCCGCCGGTGTCGAGGAACTCGGCGGGGGCGTAGTCGGTGGAGGCGGCGACGTCGAGCACCCCGTCGCTCAGGGCCCCCGGGGGCAGCATGGCGGCTATCTCGGGCTGGACGGCGATGGTGGAGGTGTCGTAGCCCTGGGTGGAGGAGCTGGCCTTGCCCGAGGGCTGCCAGTCGGCGGCGTTGGTGCAGGCGGTGGCGGCCAGGCACAGGCAGAGCGCGGTGCCGACGGCACCGGCTCGCCACGGGGTCGTCCTCATAGGGGCTCCTCAGGTCGGGGAATGGACGACGCAAGCATATGCATACACAAAACTGGATAGAAATCCTATATTCGTGGTGTGCCACACACTCCGGTCCTAGCCCGTGCGGCGTCGCCCCCGGGGGGAAGGATCCGGGGCCTCCCGCCTGACAGGAAGCGTGCGGCGTCGCCCCCGAGGAGGGGCGGGAGGGCCCCGGGACCCGGTCGCCAGCTGGCCCCGGGGCCAGCTGGCAGGTCACAGGTCGTAGTAGAGGGCGAACTCGTAGGGGTGGGGGCGCAGGCGCAGCGGCTCGATCTCGTTGGAGCGCTTGTAGTCGACCCAGGTCTCAATGAGGTCGGGGGTGAAGACGTCGCCCTCGGTGAGGTAGTCGTGGTCCGTCTCCAGGGCGTCCAGGGCCTGGTCCAGGCTGTAGGGGAGCTTGTCGATGTCGAAGTACTCCTCGGGCGCCAGCTCGTAGAGGTCCTTGTCAATGGGCTCGCGGGGCTCAATACGTCCGCGGATGCCGTCGATCCCGGCCATGAGGACGGCGGAGAAGCACAGGTAGGGGTTCGCCGAGGGGTCGGGCACGCGGTACTCCACCCGCTTGGCCTTGGGCGAGGAGCCGGTCACGGGGATGCGGATGCAGGCCGAGCGGTTGCGGGCGGAGTAGACCAGGTTGACCGGGGCCTCGAAGCCGGGGACCAGGCGGTGGAAGGAGTTCACCGAGGGGTTGGTGAAGGCCAGGAGGCTGGGGGCGTGGGCCAGGATGCCGCCGATGTACCAGCGGGCCAGGTCGGAGAGCTGGCCGTAGCCGCGCTCGTCGAAGAACAGGGGCCTGCCGTCCTTCCACAGGGAGTGGTGGCAGTGCATGCCCGAGCCGTTGTCCCCGAAGATCGGCTTGGGCATGAAGGTCGCCGTCTTGCCCTGCCTCCAGGCCTCGTTCTTGACCACGTACTTGAACTTCATCATGTCGTCGCCCGCGGCGAGCAGGGAGTTGAAGCGGTAGTTGATCTCCTGCTGCCCGGCGGTGCCCACCTCGTGGTGGGCGCGCTCGATCTGCAGGCCGACCGCCTGGCAGGTGGCGACCATGGCGTCACGGACGTCGGCCATCTGGTCGTTGGGGGAGACCGGGAAGTAGCCGCCCTTGAAGGCGGTCTTGTAGCCCTTGTTGCCGCCCTCCTCCTCGCGCCCGGTGTTCCAGGCTGCCTCGGTGGAGTCCACGGCGTAGGCGGATCCGGCGGGCGTGGAGTCGTAGCGCACGGAGTCGAACAGGTAGAACTCGGCCTCGGCGCCGATGTAGCAGGTGTCGGCGATGCCGGTGGAGCGCAGGTAGGCCTCGGCCTTGGCGGCGATGGAGCGGGGGTCGCGGGAGTAGACCTCGTCGGTGAAGGGGTCCACGATCGCGAAGTTGACCACCAGGGTCCTGTGGGTGCGGAAGGGGTCCAGGAAGGCGGTGGTCACGTCGGGGACGAGCTTCATGTCGGACTCGTGGATGGCCTGGAAGCCCCGGATCGAGGAGCCGTCGAACATGAGGCCGTCGGTCAGGGCGTCGTCCTTGAAGGCCGCCACCGGGATGGTGAAGTGCTGCATCACCCCGGGCAGGTCACAGAAGCGGACGTCAATGAGGTCGACGTCCTCCTTCTCGATGTAGGCCAGGGCCTCAGAAGCGTCCTTGAACATACGGGGTCTTTCCTTACACGACAGGGGTCCGCGCACCGCGGCTGGAAGACAGCCTAGGGGACCTACGGTGACACGGGCGTGCCGTGGATGTGTCCCCGATGTTTCGGCCCCCGCCCCGACGTGGCGGGCTCCCCCGTCGGTGGCCGGCAGGCATCCTGCCGGCCACCGACGGGGGAGCCGGGAGAGAAGGGCCGGAGCGCCGGCCCGGTCCCCGCCTACGGGGTCAGCCCCTGCGGGCCCGGCGCCTGAGGGCCAGGGCACCGACCCCGGTCAGGACCACCGCCACCAGCACCGGGACGAGGACGTTGGTGCCCGTGCTCGCCAGCGGGCCCTGGGAGGCCCGGGGGGCGGCCGTGGGGTCCGCCGCCTGGGTGGGGGCCGCCTGCGTGGGAGCCGCCTGGGTGGGCTCCGTGGTCGGTGCCTGAGTGGGGGCGGCTGTGGGGGTGGCCGGGGACGGCCTGAACTCGGCCAGGGTCAGCGTCTGGGCCGCCACCGTGGTCAGGACGGAGCTGACCCCGCCGGCGTCGCTGCCGCGGTCCCAGGTGCGCTGGGGCGTGGTCAGGGCGGCGGTCCCGTTCATGCCCAGCGCCAGGCCGCTGTAGCGGTTGACCAGGCGGACGCTACCGGCGTCCCCGGTGGCGGGGACGACGAACCACTGCTGCCCCACGTCGGTGCTGTCCGCGGCGGCCAGGGTGAGCGGGGCGTCCCAGGCCCGTCCCGCCGTCGACGAGGAGTCCACGCCCAGCGCCCTGCCGTCCGCGCCGGTGATCGTGTAGGAGCCGTCGCCGGTGGCGTGGAAGGTCCAGGCGCCGGTGTCCTCGGTGACCGTCGTGGCCCCGCTGAGCGTGCCGTCGGGGGCGGCTGACAGGAGCAGCCCGTCGGCGTTGGTGATCGTGTACCGCTTGGAGGTGTCCACCGCCTGGGCGGGGGAGTCGGTGTCAATGGTCAGGTTGACGTACTGGAAGGACATGAGCTCGGTGCTGCACCCGTAGGAGCAGTACGCGCGGAAGGACCCGCCCACGATGGCGCTGCTCGTCCCGTTCGCCGAGTCGAGGAACCAGCGGTACCACGAGGCGTTGGTGTAGGTGCCCGTGTCACCCAGCTTGAACCACTTCTGGGTGCTCAGGTCGCGAGTGGCGTAGATCTCCTGCGGGGCGTTGCCTGACTGGTCGGGGTTCTGCGGCTCGGCGATGTACAGGCCCAGGTGGGCGTTGTAGGTGACGTCCATGACGAAGAGCGGGGACGTGGCGGGGGCAGCCCCGCTCGCGACCTGCTGGCCGGCCCAGCCGGGCGTGGTCGGCTTGTACTCGTTCTCGGGTGCGGTGTAGCCCGTGGGGCTGTCGGCGGTGACCGGGGTCATATTGGACTCCCTGCCGCCGATCCCCGCCTCGGTCCACGTGCCGTTGTACCACTTCTGCCAGGTGCCGGCGGCCATCTTGCCGGAGATGGGGGCGCGGGCGACGTGCTGGTAGAAGGCGACCCAGCTCTGTAGCCCTTGTCCACGACGCGCGAGCCGTAGAAGGCGTAGAAGTAGCCCGAGGCGTAGTCAACGTAGAGGCGGGGGTCGCCGTCGCCGTAGTAGTAGGTCTTCTCCGGGAAGGCGTCCGTGTCCCCGCGCCTGGTGCTGTAGGGGGAGGTAATGGCGTGGTCCACAATGGTCCACGTCACGCCCTTGTCGTGGGAGACGGCGTAGTCGATGGAGTCGTAGTGGAGGCCGTCGTCAAAGGGGCGCGGGGTGAACTCGTTGTGCACCAGCCCGTACCAGTCGCCGGTGTCGGGGTCCACCCACATATTGGTCAGGTCGCAGTAGTTGGCCTCGGAGTGGGAGGTGGCGCCCGGGGCCCTGGTGGACTCACGCCCGGTGGGGCCCTCGTTGCACCGGGTGGTGGTGTCCCAGTTGTCGTCGGCCGAGGAGGCCTCCTGGTCCCAGGTGATGTCGTCGATCGTGGTGCCCTTCCAGAACGTCCAGCGACGCTCGTCGTTCTTGCCGTAGAGGGCGTGAGCCCCCTGGAGGTGGAAGTCGCCCTTCTCGTCGATGATCATGCTGGCGGGGGTGTCGTCCGGGTGGGTCCACTCGCCCACGGAGCCCACGGTCACCGTGTAGGTCGCGGCGTCCGCGGGGTCGGCCTGGGCGGGCAGGGGGGTGCTAAGCGAGTACGCCGTGCCGACGAGGGCTAGGGCGGCGGCCGCGGCGCACAGTCTGCGGGCTCGGGAGGCAGGCAGGGGCCTGGGATGAGGGAACATCGCGCTTCCTAACGTCATTGGAGGATAACGGCGTCCTCCAGGCTAGCCCCCTGACCTGCTCCCGGCAAAATCGTGGCGAGGTGCCAGAAGACGCTCCCCCATAGGCTGTGTTGGACGGTTTGTGAGAACGTGCACCGCCGTGGCGAGGAATCTGCGAGCAGGTGCGGAGGCGGCCGCTCACGGAAATGACAGGTGGTCGTGTAAGTCGGCTGGGGAAAGTACCGGGAAAGCAGGTGAACAATCCGAGGAATGAGCGTCCGGGCAGTCGCAGGCTGGCACACGTCCAAGGGGGTCCAGGAGGACCTCGGGAGGACCGGCCTGGGCCCTCACCGGGTGCGCCCGGTCAGGCACGTCCTCCTACGCACTAAGCCTCTGGCCCCGTAGAACATGTCCGGGGCGGGGCCGAGAAGGACACAGGCAACATTCAGGCAGCCACACTTAAGAGAACCAGGGACCGTACCTTACGGGGGAGACACCTTCCCGCCCCGATTCACCCCACAACCAGATCTTATTCTGTTCAAACGATATCAATTCGCCTCTAATGCAATTTCAATGTGATCTTGAAGTCTCTCCACGGATTCGGCATGGAAAATCTCAGTAAATTTTGTGTCACAGACATACTTGTGCACCAGGAAAGGGTACACAGAAATTAGTTTACAGAGTATGTAAGGGTTTATGAAACCCGCTTTTTTCCAGTATCTTGACGCCAGTCTTATCTCATTTGTCAGACGTTCGAGGGAAACGCCCTGATGCTTTTTTATGCTCACAATTGTTTCATCCAGTACGGTCTTTATTCTTATGTCGTAATCTGTAAGGAACGTATTATAGATTTCGGAGTCATATTGTTCAGACATTTCATGAATCATTGTTTTAAGGATTTTATAGGCAGCTGCTTCAACCTCATTTTTATCTTCTTCGTACAGAGCTGCCGCACCGTACATTGAAGGATATAGTGAAGCGAGCGTCTGTGCGGTCTTTAGGTCCACCTGATGCGTCTTTCTCCATAGACGCCCTGCACTCACGAGTTCGTCTATTAGGGCAGTATGCTCTTGACAGTCCACATTCTCTCCCATGCGCAGCTTTACTGCAATATTAATTGCGTGCTCTCGCAGATCTTGGTTTATCATCTCACTCTCCTTTTACTTGTGGATAAATTTATTTCGACTATTCTATTCCCTGTTTTATCAGACCATTTTTCTGCGACATCAAGTGAAGGCCACCGGCACCGCCCGCTACGGGTGCTTCACCCCCACCACCCCCGACCACCCACCAACCACACACTGACCTTGTATAACTCCAGCCATAACGTGCTCGTACCATGCTGAAGTAGGCGCCGGGATCCGTTTCCGGCCCTGAGAACTGGGCCTCCCACACCGTCTCGTACCCGTCTGCCAGTGCGTTGGGTGACCTGACGATTGACTCCCACAGGTTGGTAATGCTCTGGTTCGTGTCGGAGATGGTCACCGGGAGCCCGGGGCGACGGGCTCGCGCACCGATACTGACCGCTGCGGAGCCGCAGAACGGCTCAAGCAACCGTGCCGTGTCACCGGGGACGAGGCTGAGGATGAGGGGGCCTGCTGGCGCCTACTTCCCTGCATGGGAAAAGGCTGAGGCTGCAAGGGCGTGCCGGACGTCGTGGTGCGGGTCCGGATCAGGGTGGTTACCTTCTCGGTCATCGTCGTCCACGTCCTCTGGCGTAGCTACGAGTACCTTGACTTCTCAACGGCGCCGGGCGCCGGCCCTCAGCGCCCGCGCAGGGCGCGGCGGTCGGGGCGGACGCGGGCGGGGTCCACGCCCTTGGGGATGGGCAGGCCCTTGGCCGACAGGGAGGACAGGCGGTTGGAGACCTGGGTGATCTCGGCGTCGGTGAGCCGGGTGGGCCGGGGCGTGCGCTCGGGGCGCCGACGGTGCCGGACCATGTAGACCAGGGTCCGGCGCAGGCGGGTGAGCCGGGAGGGCCCGGTGCCGAGCCTGCGCATGGTCCTCTCCAGGTCGATCAGCTGCACCTGCCCCGGGGCGGTGCCCACGTTAATGACGTGCAGCGGCACGGTGGGCAGGACGCGGGTGACCTTCTTGCGCTCGTCGGTAACCATCTTCTGGGTGCGTCCCGCCGGGCCCTCCACAATGAGCACCACGCCGGGGCGCCCGATGGCGCGCCAGGTCACGTCCTGGGTCTTGGGGTTGACCGCCGCGGGCTGCTCCTCGATGTACCAGCCCCGCTTGATCTGGTCCAGGACGGCCTTGGCGGCCCCGGGCACCCCCTCGATCTGGGTGTAGGAGGCGCGCCGGACCGTCCAGGACAGGATGACCAGGGCCGCCACGGGCGCCACCAGGACGCCCAGGAAGAGCCAGTACCACAGGGACATGCTGGTCAGGAACGTCAGCAGCACCGCCAGGGCCAGGACCGCGGCCACGGCCCCGAGCATGGCCCACCCCACCCAGGGGTAGGTGCGCCGTGAGATCGTGTACGAGTCCTTGATGTTCTGGAGGTACGTGGCCAGGCGGCGCTTCTTCTTGGGCTTGGAGGCGGGAGAGGTGCTCACGGTCCCCAAGGATAGACGACGGCGTCGCCCTTCTCCCCGCCCCCTACGACGAGCCCCCGAGCCCGCGGGCCACGAGGGAGGAGGCCTCCTGGCGGGCCGTCACCGGCTCGGCCAGGGCGGCCAGGTGGGGCGGGACCGGCAGGCCGCGCCTGACCATGGCCCGGCCCCAGAGCATGCCGGCGCGGTAGGAGGAGCGGACCATGGGCCCGCTCATGACGGCGGCGAACCCCAGGTCCTCGGCCAGGCGGCTGAGCTCGACGAACTCCTGGGGCTTGACCCAGCGGTCAATGGGGTGGTGCAGCCTGGAGGGGCGCAGGTACTGGGTGATGGTCAGGATGTCGCAGCGGGCCTCCACCAGGTCCGCCAGGGCCTGCTCGACCTCCTCCCGGGTCTCGCCCATGCCCAGGATGAGGTTGGACTTGGTCACCAGGCCCGCCTCGCTGGCCGCCCGGATGACCTCCAGGGAGCCCCGGTAGGAGAAGGCCGGACGGATCCGCCTGAAGACGCGCGGGACCGTCTCCAGGTTGTGGCCCAGCACCTCGGGGCGGGAGGAGAAGACCTCTGCCAGGGCCGACTCCTCCCCCCTGAAGTCGGGGATCAGGAGCTCCACGCCGGTGCCCGGGCAGAGGCTGTGGATCTGGCGGGCGGTCTCGGCGTAGAGCCAGGCCGCGCCGTCAGGCCGGTCGTCGCGGGCCACGCCGGTGACGGTGGCGTAGCGCAGCCCCATCTCGTGGACGGACACGGCCACGCGGCGGGGCTCGTCGGCGTCGAACTCGGTGGGCCGGCCGGTGGCGATGTCACAGAAGTCGCAGCGGCGCGTGCACGTCTGCCCGCCCACCAGGAAGGTGGCCTCGCGGTCGTTCCAGCACTCGTAGACGTTGGGGCAGTTGGCCTCCGCGCACACGGTGTGGAGCCGCTTCTGACGTACCAGCCCGCGCACCTCCTGGTAGGTGGAGGAGACCACCGCCCGGGTGCGCAGCCAGTCGGGCTTGTGCTCAATGGGGGTCTGCGCGTTACGGGCCTCGACGCGCAGGAGCCTGCGCCCCTCAGGGGCCACGGTGTTGGTCATCCGGTCCTCCTCGGTGGTGGCCGCGGCGCGGGCGCCGACGCTTACGGGGTCGAGTCTATGCCCGCCGGCACCCGGTCTAGGACTTCAGGCCCAGGTCACTGGGTGGCCGGGGTGTGGGGTCCGCCACCAGCGGCGCCAGGTGGGTCTCCAGGGCGGTGAGCACCTGAGCGCTCAGGTCCGCCGCCCGCAGGCAGGAGCTCGCCGCGGGGCCGGCCTGCGCCGCCAGGGAGGTGACCCCGGCGTCCCGGATGCCGCAGGGCACGATCCGGTCCAGGTCGAAGACGGCCAGGTCCGGGCACACGTTCAGACCGATGCCGTGCATGGTCACGCCCCGGGCCACCCGCACCCCCAGGGCGCAGATCTTCTTCTCACCGCGCCCTCTTGCGACGTCGCCGTCCCCGCCGGCCCGTGCGCCCCGGCCCGCGCCCCCCGCCCCGGGCGCGCCTGAGGCGTCGGGAGGGGGCACCCACACCCCCGAGCGCCCCTCCACGCGGGTGGTGCCCACCCCGTGGGCGGCGCAGACCTCCATGACCGCGGCCTCCAGGGCGCGCACGTAGGCGATGACGTCGACGGGCTGGGCCAGGCGCACCACGGGGTAGACGGTGAGCTGGCCCGGGCCGTGCCAGGTGGTCTTGCCCCCGCGGTCCACGTCGATGACCGGGACGTGACCGGGCTCCACGAAGTCCCCGGCCGGGCGCTCCCAGGAGCGGGTGCGCCGCCCCACCGTGTAGACGTCCTCGTGCTCCAGGGCGATGAGCGTCGAGGGGCGCGTCCCGGCCACCACCTGGGCGTGGACGGCACGCTGGAGGTCCCAGCCCTCCCGGTAGGGCACCAGCCGTCGGCCCAGGCCGACCTCCATACGTTCCACGCCCGCAGGCTACGCCGTAGGACGTCAGGCCCGCCCGGGCCCGGGTAGGAGCGGATTCAGCGACAGAGACTAGTGGCAAACATGCTGAAAGGATGGCGTCGGTACTCAGGATAGGTCATCATAGAGGCATGAGCACGCACCGTCGCGTCCGTCCGTCCTCAGGTTCCCGACGCCGTCGTCCCGCCCCGGACCCGTCCCTGGGCCTGGACGCCGACTCCCTGAGGATCCTCGCCGCCGCCGGGCTCACCCTGGGAGAGCCCCTGGGCGGCAGGCGCCCGGGGCGGCCCACGCCCGTCAGGGGCCTGGACCGCCAGGACCGGGCCGTGTCCGTCCACCTCCTCGACCTGCCCCGGGGCCCGGCCGGCAACCGGGTCCTGGAGCGGCTCAGCGCCCTGCGCCGCCTGAGGCACCCGGGGATCGCCCCGGTCCACGAGGTCATCGCCCTGCCCGGGGAGAGGGCGGTGGTCAGCGTCGAGCTCGTGGCGGGGGCGGATCTGGCCGTGGTGCTCGGGGCGCGGGGGTGCCTGGGCGACCAGGAGTGCGCCACGCTCCTGGACGCCGTCGGCTCGGCCCTGGCCCACCTGGCCGAGCAGGGCCTGACCCACGGTGACGTGGCGCCGGGCAACGTGGTCGTCGCCCTGGACGGGCACCCTGTGCTCATTGACCTCCTGGGTGGGGTCATGGAGACCGGGACCGAGGGCTTCGCCGCTCCCGAGCGCCTGGCCGGCAGCCCGGCCACACCCGCCTCGGACGTGTACTCCCTGGCGGCCCTGGTGCGCGACTGCGCCGGGCCCGGGGCCGGCGGCGAGCAGCTGGAGAGGATCCTGGCCGACGCCCTGGACCCCGACCCAGAGCGCCGCCCCAGCGCACGGGACCTGGCCGCCCGCGCCCCGGAGGTCGGCGAGGTCGGGACCATTGAGCTGCCCGACGGCGCCCGCCTGGCCGCCGGGGCCCTGCGGGCCGCCGCCGCCACGCCTACGCGGGAGGTGCCCAGCCGACGTCGCCCCGGAGGATCCCGGCGCCCTGAGACGGGGCGGGGGCGAGGCGGGCGGCGCGGCGGGCACCGCCAGG
>ERZ773099.447-NODE-447-length-35654-cov-9.941499_pt1 | contig 35654 bp, 48 predicted proteins | sample MGYA00511120_ERZ773099 | MGnify/ENA primary metagenome ERZ773099 (study PRJEB29015, sample SAMEA2738012) | human oral metagenome | biome: human oral; feature: human-associated habitat; material: dental | place: China | collected 2104 ... | reverse complement strand
CCTCAAACAAAAAACGCCCTACTGGGCGTTTTCGCATTGGCGCGTATCAAACGTAATACACGCCTGAAGAATCATTCCAAGTATCGTCTTGGTCAATACCATTAACCACAAACATAAACAGCGGTTCTTCATCCATTGCTTGAGCGCTTAGATTGCGTATGGCCTTAGGCGCATCGTTAAAGCTGTCTCTGAAGTAGGGCGTTGTTGTGAGTAATGCAAACAATACCAGCGTCATTACTACGTCGTCATGCTTATTGTTATCGGCCTGATAGCTGCTCCCTTTCTTCACGAAGGTAGTCAGTTCGGTAATGGCAGCGGCATCATTGGTTATCAGGCATTGTGTTTCCATAAGCGTCTTCAGATTGCTGCAGCCTATGGATTTCGTTTTCTTGGTAGTACGGATACCCAAGTTCTGCGGGCTGAAGCGTATATCGCCTTTAGTGGCGTCATAGCAAATCAGGTTTTCGTACTCGTAATCCATCCACAGGGTCTGTGCCACGCCGTTGCCTATGCTGTTGGTTTCGATTGCCAGCCATGCGTCATTGTAAGCCCGGGCAATCTTGAATACTTCGTCAGCAAACGGCAGCGGGGTTATCAGATTATTTCTATAGACGGCCACGTGTCTGTAGGGCATAGCAGTAACATCGAATACCGATACCACACTGCTGTCATTACCCGTGCCTTCGGCCACATCTGCAATAGCCACATAGACATGGTCGGGTTTCGGTTCTTCGTACACGCTAATCTTGTCTGAAGTAAATTCGGGCAATGGCGTTTTAATAGCCAATCTGCGCAAGGTTGGTCCTGACAATAATGTAGCAGCCGAACCCAAGAAGGCGCATTCGAATTCTTGTGCGAACTCTTGCGGGGTCATATTGGATTTGGTATCGGCCAACCATTCTTCATCGTAGTTGGGATTATGCGTGTAATCGTAAAGCAGCGGGATAAACTTATTGCGTTTCTCTTCGGCTTCGACCCACAGCTTGTAGAACAGGTTCATACCGTTCGGCGTGCTGGTAATAATAACCTGCGTGGTTTTACCGGATGAAATTACGGGATAGGTTGAAGTATAGAAGGCCACATCATTTTCAACGTGGGCAAACTCATCCAAGTAAACAATGTGGAAACTACGGCCACGGATAGATGAAGAGGAAGTGGCAGCGGCGACAATCTTCGCGCCATTACCCAATTCGACGCTGTACTTGTTCCACTCTTTCACGCCTACCTGCATATACCACGGCAAGGCTTCATAGGCGCGTTTCAGCCTGTCAATTACGTCGAGGCTCGAATCGGCTTTGTTGGATAGGATGGCAATGCGTATATCCCGACGGGTTAAGGCTTGGTGGAGCAGATAGGCCACAACTGTCGTGGTCTTGCCCATCTGCCTAGCCATCATCGAAATCACAAAGCGGTTGCTATAGCAGGTAGAAATGAACTCTTTCTGATAATCCCGCATCTTGAACAATGTAAACCCGCCGTCCAAGTCTAGGATTTTGACATAGTTGGCGACAAAGTACAGGATGTCTTTAGCGCATTTCTTGAGTTCGGTATCCTGTGCCTTGGTAAGCGGTATCAATACCCCGGCGCGTTTCAAATTGCGCTGGTTCATGTAGCACAGGTTTTTCTTGTCGATTTGGCCGTCTTTAATCATCGTCGTGTTCTATGTTAAATCTGTCTTTAGGGCTTTCCACGGCAGCCTGATAGGCATCAGAGGTATCGGCTTGGATAACAACGTTGGCCGTCTGCGCTTGGATATTAGGCTGTTGCGTAGTTCTTTGTTCTTTGGTCACAGAAGAGTTCAGGGATACTAGCAATTGATTCATCTCGGTAACAGTCTTCAAGAAGCCATTAAGCGCGATAATGGCCTTATCGCTCCGTGTTTCTTCGACTGCGCCCACTACATCTGGGAAGGCATCCATCGCGCCCTGTATAAGCAGGCGGATATTATGGCGGGCATCCTTGTAATCCAACGTGGCATTGGTGGCCATCTGATTGCGGAAGGCCTGAACCTTGGACATGAAATCGGCTTCTTCGGTATGTTCTTTCACTACCGGGGCAGGCGGGGCAATCGGCGTGGCCGCGTTTAGCGATTTTGAAATGGGGTCGACGTAGTTACTCATCGTTGTCTACCTTGATAATATGTTCTTCAATCTTATGCGGGTCAGTTCTGTTGGCTTCCCTTGGGATAACTTCAGCCGTCAGGGTTTCGTAGATTTTATTGTAATCGGAAACACCAAGATGCATGATGGTTTCCTTAATGCGGTTGGCTGTTTCATTGGGACTGTACAGGTAGCCTTGTACAGTAAAGGATAGTGTCCACAATACCGAACGGGGCTGGCTGTATTCGCCTTCCCATGTATCTTCATAGCCGGAGCTGTTGAGCGTGATGGTGTAGTCGTTGCGAAAACCCATTTTGTCTACATCATCAGCCGTTACGTTAAAGCTTGGCTTGAACAATGGCAGGATTTGTTCGACTACCTTCAGGCTTTCTTCAAATCGCAGGGTTTTTACATACAGCTCGAAAGTAAAGTCATAGGGCACGCGGTTAAACTGAACTGTCTTGGTATCGTGGCTTTCCAATCGCTGACGCTTGTCAGTCATCCTTTGCGGAGCATAGGCAATGCCCGTCATGTAATACGCCATCCTAGGCAGGGATTGCTCGGTTTTCAATTGATACAAATCAGGGCGCTCTTGTTGGAAATTGACAAACTTGTCGCGGCTGGCATAGTACAGCGGCACTTTGCGGGTTTGGCCGAAATCATCGATAACATGCAGGCTGTTGAAGACTGTGCCAAATATCACGACTACCCGCTTAATGGTCTCGTGATAGAAGGGGGTGGTTAGGGCGGTATGCATTAGGTTCCTCCAAACGGATTCTTCTCGTCAAACTTAACAAGGGTATCTGCCTTGTCTTGGACTTCTTGGTTCTGCGTGGCCAAATCATTGTAGTAATCCATCGCGGCAAACTGTTCTGTAAGCTCGGGGATACTGTCAAATATCGGCGTTTCGATTTTCTCGTTATAGTTCGGCGTGTAGTTAGTTACCTGCAGGCGATACAGGAAAGCCCGGCCATGCTGCCAATTAGTATCTGCAAAATCAACGTGGTTGATGATGAACAGGTTATTGGTAAAGGTAGCGTGGCCATAACCGAAGTAAACCAAATCGCCTTCCAGCGGGCGCTCCAATACCTTCAGGCCTTGGGATGCCCGTTCAGCCTGTGCTTCCTGCCAACGGCGCTGTGAGATTTTGATGCTGCCCGTATTATCGATATTCAGGCCAAACTGATTCATGAACTCGTTTGTGCCCTGCCAGCCTGTTACGTTATCGCTGATACTGGCTTCTATTACAAAAGAGTCTTTGAACTTGGATGCCTTGGCTTCGGTAAAGATTTCGTCAACTGCGAACTCACTGCGGTGGATGTAGGTTACGTCAAAGCCGCTGATTTGGATGTCTTCGTCGACTAGGTCGGCAAACAGCGCTTGTTCATTATGCGCTTCCAGCCTGTCAAAAAATGGATTGACTGCCATCGGTAGTATCCTATAAGGGTATATCTAACAGTATTTAAATATCAGATAGATAGCGGGGATGCAGGATTCGTGAAAAATGTTAATAATTGTTGAGTATTGGATGGGTTGACCCCTCAACAACCAACCCATGCCCGGTTAAACAGAAATCCTTATCCCGCAAACAGTTACCAACAATCCTAGAAATCCTAGGATTTTCGATAGAATGTTAATGATATGGCAGATATTGAAGATGATGTAGCAGGCGTGAAGAAGCCAAAGCTGAAAATCAAGCTGAAGCAGCCCAATAAGGCCAAACCGCATGTGAAGCTTAAGCGGATGGATTTGCCACAGCCTAAGCCGAAAGCGGTTAAAGAACCGGAAAAGCCAAAGCTGAAACGGGTTGCCCCTATCAAATCCAAAAAGGCCAAGGAAGCCGAGAAGGCTGCCAAGGCTAGGCCTGAAACTGCGCCCAAAGAAACCAAGCCCAAGACTGCCAAGGATACCAAGCCCAAGCGTACAGCGAAGGATACGAAGCCTTTGCGAACTGCCAAGGATACCAAGCCAGTTAAAACGGCCAAGGCTGCAGCGGCTAAAACGACAAAGCCCAAGCTAACAAAGGCAGCGCCCAAGCAACCTAAATCTGCTTCTACGGCTGCAGCGCCGGAAGAGAAGAATGCGATTGAAAAGAAAGTTCGCGTCGCTACCCGGCAAGGCCGTTTGAAGAAACGTGCCGACAGCAGCCTGCGCTGGTATCTAAGCAAGCTGCGTGAAGCGGGCGGTAGTCATGATGAACGCAATGTGGCCACGGCAGTATCCAGCCGTCAGAAAATGTATATCGGCGGGATGTATCAGTATGTCTATGATGCCAAGACAAAAGAGAAGCTGCCTTATTGGGATGCCTTCCCGCTGATTGTCTGCATCAACGTGTATGCGGATGGCTGGCTCGGGTTGAACCTGCATTACTTACCGCCTATCTTGCGGGCAAAGCTGCTTGATAAGTTGATGGAGTACAGCAAAACAATCCGAACAGGCGGGAATGGCAAGCGCACATACATGCATCTGTCATACAAGATGCTGACTAGGCTGTCGCAAGTGCCCTTCTTTCAGCACTGCATCAAGCGATACTTGGCCAGCCACGTTCAATCCAAAATAATGCGCGTAAATTCGAGCTTTTGGGAAGAGGTGGCATTCCTGCCGACACAGCAATTCAAGAAAGCATCTGATTCTACTGTTTGGAAGGATGCTAGGAGATACAAATAATGTCTAAAGCAGATATGTCAGTGCTGAAGTTGTTCAGCGAAATGCAGCGCGGTATATCCATCCCTAACAAATACCGGATGGAGTTTAACCTGCCTAAAGGCGTGCCCAATACGGGCAGGATTACCAATGACCAATCAGAACAGGGCAGGATTAGACAATCCCAAAGCTTGTATAATGGCACTGGTGCAATCAATATTATGTGTCACAGCGCTATGTTCCCGGATAGGATGCTGCAGAGTTATGAACACAAGCAGATGGTCATGCCTTATAGGGTTCCCTACAGTCAGATGTATAACCCCGTAACAATGACCTTCTATGCCGATAGCACGCTCAATACCCGTCGCTACTTCGATATTTGGCAAAATGCCGTGGTCAATATCCACGACAATACCCTGAACTTCTATTCGGAGTTCACATCAGATGTGCATATATGGGCATTGGATAGGGAAGGGAATGACGCCTATGGCGTGAAACTGATTGAAGCCTATCCTTTAACGCTGGCCAGCGTTGACTTGAGTTATGGCAACAATGCCGTGCAAAACGTAACCGTGACCTTTTCGTACAAATATTGGGCTACCTTGGATGATAACCGTGGCGAAGCCCGAACCATCGTGGAGAAACCTTATGGCAAGAGATAAGGAAAAGCCTTACTTAAACCCGTGGCTGTTTAACGGGAAACCTTTTGATACTGTGCCTGCAGGGGCATTTGGATTTGTTTACCTGATTACCGAGATTGAAACGGGTAAGCGCTACCTAGGCAAAAAGGTATTTTGGTTTAAGCGCAAGCAGGCCGGGAAACGCGCTAAGGTAGTCAAAGAATCAGATTGGAAGCATTACTGGTCTTCATGCGTGGCATTGAAGGCATTGGTCAAGGAAAAAGGCGTTGATGCCTTCAAGCGTGAAATACTGGCGGTGTGCACTACAGAACGGGATATGAACTATCTTGAAGTGAAATACCAGTTCGGCTTCAATATCCTAGAACAGCCTGAAGGGTGGTTCAATGAAAACATCAACGGCAACTGGTATCCCAAAAACTATGTGGGATTGGCTGAAAGAACCAGTTTTAGCATTTCGTAGCTTTCGGGTTCGCGAGCCTAGTAATAAAACTGCTAAGGAACTTTAAATCCTTAGCAGTTTCTTTTAAGGTTACCTGATTAGATTGGTAGATTATGGTTTTACTGGTTTGTGATGGGATTGAATAGGCCTGTATTCAGCCTGATTTAGCATTTCGTAGCTTTCGGGTTCGAGCCCATAGTAATAAAACTGCCACGGATTTTTATTTCCGTGGCAGTTTCTGCTAAGTGTTAATCCCATGAAATCGTAAAACCGCGATATTCGTCGACAAAGACATTGTATCCCTTACCCTGCAAATACTCCTTGGCTTCTACCACATCAACCCCCATGGGCGCTTCAATGGTTGTTGAAGGTAAACCGTGATTAACGGCCTTAGTAATCGCCAAGGCGACGATAACATACCACTCTTGGTTCTTAACAGGCAAATGGCAAAGCTTCTGTCTTGCTTTGTAAAGTATTCGAACTTGGCTGGCATACGGTATCATGATTATTCATCCCACATTACTTTGTAAACCCGAGTATTGCCGTACTGTTCTGTGGCATAACCTTTCTCGGCGAGGATTTTCAAAACCCGTTCATCCCACACTTCTTCAGGGATGATGATTTCTATATAGTCTTGGCCACGCCACGCGGCTTTTAAAAGCCGGGAAGTAACTTCCCAATTTAACCACGCTTCTGCTGTAATTGAAGGCGGGGCAATCCCTGTAACGATATAATCGCGCAAATCTTTAGCTTCAGGCAACATAATCATCAATCTCTGTTTTTGGCGGGTACAGCATATCATTAACGCTTTCCGGTAAGCGCCCCCATTGGATAAGCATGCGGTTATCCCTGCCAACCGTTACCTTGTAGCCCGCTTCGACGAAGATACTCTGTGCCTGCAGCGGGTCATAGTAAGAAGGCAATGTCAAAGCCATTGCGTTAATGCCTGCCAAGGCCACCTGTTTGATATTGGATAGGGCTACCATCTGACACCAAAGGTTGAGCGGCAGTTCTGCATTGGGTTCTAGCTTGGTAAACTGCTTTGCCAGTTTGGCAGTGAACAACAGTGATTGGTCTTCATAGTTCAGTTCTTGGGTTTCCATATTCATTTCCTTTTCAAATATAGCGTTTCTCGGGTCACAGATGGCCACAGACTGCGACGAAGGGGTTGAGGTAGGCTAGGGTATTACCCTAATGCTTAATCGCTGTCTGTGATGCGCTGTGGCGGTTTACCAAATGACATGAATATTGCGGGTTTTTGTTACTGCTACGGTATACCCTGCAGCGGCAATGCAGGCAGCGATATACCCAATGCTGTATTCTTGGGGCACTACGGCTACGGATGCGTGAACGCGACCTACGCGCTGCATAGTTTTAATGTAGTCGATGGCAGTTTGAATATAGTTTTGCATTTCTTGGTTTCCTTTACAATTAAGCATTTCACGGGGATATAATAAAAGGATATTGCATTTAAAGCAATATCCTTTACTGTAAAGATTTGGTAAATCTTATTCGCTGTTGCCACGGTTTCGCCCGGCAATAACGAGGGCGTTTTCATGTTCAATCGCGCTTGGTACTTTATCAAACGGGATGATTTCCCACTGTTCGTCGTAGATAGATGGCAAATCAATACCCGGCCAGCCTAGCGTGGCATGGATACAACCAAACGGTTCATAAAAGTAATACAAGACGCCTGTATAGCGGTTTCTTGCAAAGCAGGGCAGGCTTGGCGGGTTGTCAGTGCCGATTCGGATTTCTTCTAAGATGTCATCCATCAATGCTTCTGATTCAAGGCCAACAATATCGTAGTCCTTGCCATCGTAGCAGATGAAGTTGTAGTCATAGCGACGCCCGCCAATTTCGAGCGCTTGGAAGCGGTAGGATGCTGTTACCTTGAAAGGTACTGTTGAACCATCCTGCAAAATGAACTTGGTTGTATAGGGGCAAGTCATCAGGTAACGCCGGATAATCTTAGCGACTTCGGGGATAAAGCGGCCTTCTTCATTATAAAAAACTTGGTATTTGCTGGTCATTTTCAGTTCCATTTTCATTTAAATTCCTTCCATGAAACAATCAATTGGTATACTGGTTCAATCTGAATAGTTACAGCATAGCCCTTGGCAGTTAGGGATTGCTTAATCAATTCGGGATTTAGATTGGGTAATAACGGGATAACGGCAGACAAGTATCCGTCATCGGCTCTCTCGCAAATGGCTTTAACACAAGTGGTATACAGCCATTTGGTTGTTCGCTCGTCGATACTGACCTTGCTTCTTGCCAATTCTCGCATAGCTTCTGCGGATGGTATCGGTATCATATGGGAAACTTCTTTAACGGGTTAATCAGGATTATCATTATATCGCAGGCAAAAACAAAACCGCCAAACCTTTTTACGGCTTGGCTGTTTCTTTCGGGTTACTTGGCTTTAGGCTTTGCTGCTTTCTTGGCAGCGGGTTTCTTGACAGCTTTCGCCTTTACCGGGGCTTTCGGTTGGGAAACACGTTTGGCCTTGGGCTTGGCTACCGGGGCTTTTGCCTGTACAGGCTTGCGGCTGCGCTTGGTGCATTTCAGGAGCAGGTTGAAGAATACATCGCGGTATTTGTCCTCAATGACCAGTTCGTAGCCCTTAGGCAAGCGGCTGTTCAGTTTGGCCAACGTGCCGTTGATGTCGGTGGTATAGACGCCGTGCAATACGCAGCGCATGCCGTTGCCTGACGGATTGGCCAAGGATTTCTGATTGTAGATTTTGCTGCAATACACGTCAAAGGCATTCAGCGCATCGCGGCAAATACGGGTTTCATAGTGGGTAGATTGTGATTTACGTTGAGTCATGGTTAATCCCTTTCGGGGTTGTTGGAAAACTGGTTAATGCGTTTATTATAACAGAATTATTCGTCAAGCTTGAAATAATCCAGCGGGTCAAGCCTGCCCCTTAAACCAAGGCCGGGTTTAACGCTGGTTCGAACTTCAAAGTGGAGATGGCTGCCCTTGGCCTTGCTAGTCATGCCTTTTGCATTACCTGTGCTTCCGGTTAATGCAATGCGGTCTCCTGCTTTGACCTGTTGGCCAACTTGGCATTTGATGCTGGATAGGTGGGCATAGAAGGCATACAGGCCGTCTTTAATCTTCAGGGTTACAGTCCAGCCATAACCGTCATTACCTCTGGCTACATCGGCGATTACTCCGTCATCGACGGCATAGACCCTATAGCCGTTATCAACAGCTAGGTCTATGCCTTGATGTGGTCGCGGGCTACCATCCTTGTTGGTTCTAACCATCCCGAACATAGCAGACTTCTTACTGCGCAGTCCTGCAATGCGCAATACGTTTTCATGCAGGGGTTTGTGTTTGAACTGATAATCTGACATAATCATTTCCTTATGGGTTATGGATAACCATATTTACAGCAAATTGGCAAAACGGGCTGCAGTTCCGCCTTTCGGGGTTGATGATGCATCGGCTTCAACCCTGCGTGATTCTGTTGCCTTTAGCTTGGATAATGCGGGGTTCTCGACATCGTAGTATTGCTGGCGGGCTTGATTGACACCAAGTACAAAGCGCAATAGTTCGGATTTGTCGCCATAACGGGATTTGATTTGCTTACACATAACCTGATTCATTTCATCCAGTTCGTCGGTTCGGGTCAAAGACACCATATAGTCAGCCGTCGCGGGCACGCCCATGGAGTCTGCCACGTCATCCATCGAAGCGTCAGAACTCTTCATCCCCTGCCTATTAAACTGTACTCCCGTCCAAACCACCATATCATGCGTAATCCCGATATTGCGTAACTCTTGGGCAATGAACTTTTGGTACTCGTAACTATTGGATTTGCCGTGGCTGATTAAGGCGCTTGCACAAATGCCTAGGTAATCAACAAACATTACGTCAATATCCAATCCCCGCTTGGCCTTCAATTCACGGATGATGTGGCGGAAATGCCCTGAATGGCCTATGCCCGCTTCGTATTGCTTCAGGATTAGCTTGCCATAGCCTTTCTGCTTGATGTAATCAATCTGATTAAGAAACTCGGTTTTACCAATCTTGGGCAATCTATCCATTGGCACGTTAAGCAGGTTGGCGTCAATACGACGGCTGATTTCTTCCTCGGCCATCTCAAGCGTGATATACAGTACATTGTATCCGGCTTTGACATAGCCTGCAGCCAAGTTACACATGAAGCCTGTTTTACCCGCATTTACCCCTGCAGCCACGATATTCAGGGTTTTCCTTGGTACTCCCCCACCTGTTACACGGTTGAAAACATCCAACTGAAAGGGAATGCGAGCAATCGGGTTTGTATAGTACTCGTAGCGGGCAGCCGCATCTTCAAGCCAGTCGTGGCCGATTGATACGTCAAACGTGATATTCACCGCATCCCTAAGCATATCCGGGATGATTTCGGGCTTCAGTTTCTTCTCATCGCCGTTATAGATGGCGATAGAAGTCATGATGGCATTATAGGCAGCCTTTTCCCTGCAAAACTTCTCGGCGTGGTCTTTCAGCCATTCGTCCGTGGGCAAATCCATCTTGTACAGGGTAGCCACATAGGCTTCCAATTCAGCCTTCTTTTCAGGTGGTATCTCGCCTTTGGTAACTTCATACAGCAAAGCCGCTTCAGATGGCAAGGCATCATAGGTCGCTATGTAGGCATTGATGGCTTCATAAACAGTATTGTCGGCTTCGTCTGTAAAGTAATCGGGCTTGAGAAACGGGGCGGCTAATGTGGTAAAGGATTTATCACGACACAGCGCCGCTAGGATAATCTGTTCTTGGGAGATAGACATGTTGCTAACTCCCGATATTACATCAAAGTCGACAATATCGGGTTACGGGCTAGGGCTGCTTCTTCAGAGCGGCGAATCCTATCCACCATATCGTTAAACACATCTATCGGGTCTTCAAGGCTGGTATCCGGCAATACCTTATTGCCTTCTTCGTCGAAAATCGATGTCAGCAAATTCACATCGCTTTCGGTTTTCAGGGATAGCAGATTATAGGTCAACCACTTGGTCAGGCGTTTGCGTCTGGTATAGACAATAACATTGGATAGCAGGGGATAATCGCCGTTTACATCTGCATGCTTGAATGTATCGCTTTGTATAGGCAACATGTCGGAGTTATGGATAACCGTGGCATCATCTGCCAGCAATGATTTAATCCAAGCCGTAATGTCGGCCAATGATTTGTCTTGGCCTGCAAAGTAAAATGTGCCTTCTTTACCATGGGCAGCCATTGCAAAGCGGAAAACGAGTTCGCCTTGGCTTTGGCCTTGGGTTAATACCAATGTGGCGTTGGATGGTTTCTCTCTCAATTCAATCTGCATCATCTTCGTATTCCTTTCTATCGGCTTCCTGTATCAAACGGTCTCGTCTGGTCAGGATGCCTTCAAAATCTGTGGTATGAACTAACTGCTTATCGGCTGCAAAGCTGTACTCGAGCATAGCAGCCAAGGCTTTCAGGGTTTCCACTGCATCGGGGTTGGTTTCTTTCAGGGCATGGTTGGCGTAGATATGGTCTTTGCATCTCGCCGTGGCATTCAGTTGAGCAAACTTGAACAGGGTTTCCCATTTATCAGATGTGCCGTCTAGCACGTCTCGAATAGCTGCGCTGTTATGCACCAACTCAATGCGTATCCCGTCGGGGATATAAAGCAGGATTTGATGCAGGGCATGCAAGGCGTAATCACTGCGCGTTAAACAATTATCCCATCCTACAATATACTCTGCATCTTCGCCGTGGTATTGAACCCGGATGCAATACCCGCCTATATCCTTGGCCAGCGATTTGCAGAATATCATTACGCTTAAGGGATAGATAGTCTGCTCGATAACTTCGCCACGGCTGTTTAATACTTGGCCGGGCTGCAGCGTGATAAACCCCAAGCTTTCCCGCCAGTTCAGCCTATTTTTCTTCGCTTGCTGCTTTGCTGTAGTCAATTTCAAAATCCCCTTGGAAGGTTGCTTTATACGAAAGCGTGTAATGGGCTTTCAGTTCATCGGCCAAGCCCCATGCAAATAAGCGCAGGTAAATCTCGCCATTGTCAATCAGGTCTTTAGCCCTGTATTTGTCAGGCAGGATTTCGCCCGTTTTCTTATTGCAGAGTTGATACCAGCCGCGTGTTTCAGAAACAATCCAGCCAAATTCCTGTGCCAATTCAAACATGCCGCTCCACTTACTGATACCGTTTTCAAAGGATACCATAAGCGGGATAGACTCTCCTTCTCTGACATAGCGGGATTTGTTGGCTGTAATTCTAAAGCGGTAGCCTAGCAATTCATCGCCGTCTTTATCCTTGGCCTTGCTAATGTACAGAATTTGTTGACTTGAATATCTCGCCGAGGTGCCTCCCTTCATTTCGGTTCGGCTATACATCTCTAAAGTCTGATAAACCGCGTTAATAACCACAATCGGGATATTCAATACAACAGACTTGGCATTCATAATCCTGAACAGGCTGCCCATATCCTTAGCACGGGTCATATCTGCCACGTTCTTGCCGTCTTCAGCATCGGCCACTTCCTTCAGGCTTGGCAGCATGCCAATACTGTCGATAAAGATAATTACGTGGTCGCCACGGTTGATGTTAATCAGATGGTTGGTAATCTCGGTTCGTAACTGGCCAATATCGCTGACGGGCACATGCAGGATGCGGTCGGCTGAAACACCCATTGATTCGAATGTTTGTTGGGTGACACCGCCTTCAGAATCGTAGAAGATGCAAACGGCGTCATCATACTTGCGCATATAGGATGCGACCATGAACAAGCCCAAGATGGTCTTGAAGTGGGCAGATGGCGCGGCAATAGTCGTGATGCCAGTTGGCAAACCGCCCAATACATCGCCGGATAGGATTAGGTTCAATGCCGGGATAGGGGTCGTGGCGCAATCTTTAACATTGAACACATCGGATTCGGATAATATATTAACCAGTTTGTTCTTGGTACTGGCCTTTAGCTTGTTGAGTAAATCTGACATGGGAATACTCCGTTAGGTATAGATGCAAAAATAGGTGGCGCACCGGTTGGGCACGCCACCGTGGTTATTTACGGGCTGCATTATAGCAGATTAAAAGAAGTCGTCCAAGGCCGACGCTTCGGTTTTCCAACCCAGCAAATCGGTAAAGGATTTGATGGGCGACAAGAACATCTGTTCGTACTGGCCTTCATAGTCGATATATTCATGCAAGCCCATCTCCGGCGGTAAATCATCCTTGTAGGCAAAATAGTAATAGCCTGTGGGATTGGGTTCGGTTAGCCGGATAATCTTGACCTTATCGCCGGATTCAATCGGGGCAATATCAAACAGCTTCTTCTCTTGGCGCAGTCGGTTGAATGATACGCTTGCTCTGACATTGAATGGGGCGCGTGGTTTGGCCACCAAACCATTGCTCCACTCTTCAATCCCGTTGACGCCCTTATTGCGGGCAATATCATTAGGCGGGCGCTTGATGAAATATTCGTGGAAGGTTTCAAGGCGTTGTTGGAGCTCTGATTCCTTATCATCATCCAGTATCAGCTTCAGGCATTCGACCATTTCAGCCCTTGCAAAGTCGGGAAGCTCAGAGCGGGCGGTTTCAATACCCATCATCTTAATGTGGGGTTCGGCATACCTTACTCCTTCATTGTCGTGAACTCGCAGGATATAGTTTTTCTTGGCACGCCATATCCCTACGTCGGCGATTACTTCGCGCTTCATCGACATTGCATTGGTATAAGCGCCTAGATAGTCGGCCAGTTCTTCGTAGGATTTCTCGATATGCGGTTCAATCGATTGCGCCGCTATGGCATCTACAAGGTCAACCAATTTGGAAAGCGGGTAATCTTGGCCAGCGGTTAGTTTGTCGACGATATGTTCAAGCGTGAAATATCGGCTGTTGTGAACCAATATATCATTGGCAAAGAAATTGTGGCAGCCTTTGACTTCAATGTCATATACATCTAAATCTTGAACACCCAAAGATTGTACAGCGAAGTTATCGGTTAATTCGTATCCTTCTAATGAAGCCCGGCCAAGCGTGGTCTCCAATGTAACAGGCAATGCAGATGGAATATTTCCTTCACAAAGGCTTATACCGTTTTCCCCCGCTTCATTCTTACACGCATGTTCTATCCAATTTGACAGGCAATTTCTTACAGTATCCATGTTTAATCCTTTAATACCAATATTTTATCTGTAGGTAAAATATCTCGTGGCTTGCACTCAATCAACCTTCCATCACGGGATACCATTACAGAATGGTCTTCAGTAACAATAACTTCTTTGTCGCCGACAATGATTTTAAACATTTCTTTTTTCACACGGTGTTTCATAACCCATTTGATGTCGGCATCGACAACTCCGTTATCAAACGCCCTAGCTTGACTGCCATCGGATACAGCGGCTACAAAATCAGAAGGACGTCGTTCAACGGATTGGCTAGAATACCGCTGATAAAAATCGGCAATGGTTATGCGTTTCCCGTTCACGATAATTTCAGTTTCACCAACCACGCTATCCGTATCCCCCGCAACAACCCATTCTTCTGCAGGCTTGTCTTTGCCCAGCATCTTGTTCAGCAATTCAACCACTTTGCGTTCAATATAGCGGCTGGCAAGCTGTCCTGAAGTCGTAATGCCCTCGGCCATACTGTGATTGTAATAACGGAATCCTTCGTTGCCTAGTGCTCCGTACAAACTATTAATGGCAATTTTCACAGCCATTTGGCGGGCATCATAGACGGCGATTTGGCTTATTGCGTGGTTAATCGCCGCATTATCTTTTACTGGTTGCTGAAGAAGGCGCTCAAGCTCTTTCTGCCACTTCTTCATTTCCTTCTTGTAAGCCACGCGCTTATCAAAGAATTTCTGAATAATCTTGGGAAACCAGCCCAAGCGGGATTTGTCAAACATCGCGCCATTGGCTGTCATTGCATAGCCTAGGCGCTTGGCTTCGAGTAATTCGGGTATATCGGGCTTGCATGCCACCAGCTCGTCAATCAGGTCTTCCCGCATTTGGCTTGGATGGCGTAATGTTTCCGGGCTGATATTGTATTGCTTGATGACCATGGGATACCAAATATGTTCAATCAGGGTCGCTAATCCTAATCCGCGCCTTTACACGCTGCTCATAGTCGCCTATGAGTTCAGACTATATCATATACTGCTTACGCAGTATCCTACTGTTTCCCCACCGCTTGGCAGGTACTCTACTCGATTCAGCTCTCGCTGTCTTTCGATAGTCGTTGAACAACCCCTATTAGGGATTGCTGCTGATTGTCTTGTTATACAAGAGTTTCCAGCAATTAAGCAGGTTTTTCAACTAGTGTTGCCACTAGAAGCCCCATATCAGTTTAGGGAGGTCAAATCGAAGGCCACTACCCAGCGGGATTTTCCCACTATCACATCATTTACAAATGCGCCGACAAACGGCTGTTTCTGTTTTGTACGATTTGGTGGTATCTGTATCCCCGCCCGCTTCAGTTCGTTATACACCACGCAATCCCAGTATTTGACCTCGCCAAAGATATGCGTGGGATTAACATGCCCCTGATAGGCTACGGTATAAACCAAATACAGGTATTTCAGTTTTTCGTCTAATTCGTTAATCAAGGCCACGTCACGGATGTTATACCGAACAAACATAGTAGGGTTGCCAAGGTAAAACTCTTTCAGGCTGTCAAACCCGCAATAATCCAGTTTGCCTTTGCCCAGTTCGTGCTGTGCCACAGTTTCAAGCTTGTAATCCGGCAGGGTATCGTAATTGAACTTCTTGTATAGGTCGTGATAGTCTAATAGGTCGAGGCCTGCAATTTCATAAATGCTGCCCTCGGGCTTGCCTTCAAACCTTGATACATCCCTGAAGGGGCTGCCATAGACATGTTTGTAAATGGGTGATAGTTTGTAGATGTCATCGGGTACTATCTTCAAGCCGCGATTGATTAAAAAAGTGAAGTCGAAGCGGCTACAGTTATGTGTCTTAAACCCGTTACTAACAAAAAAATGGGTTGTGGTCGAAATATCGCACATTGGAACAACATCATCTGTTTGAATTATTTCTCGCACCAAGACATATTCGCCATTCCCCAACCACCTACGGCTATTAGATGTGTGGGCACGATATGCGCTCGATTCGCCTTGCGGAAGTTTGTACTTAGCAATGACATTTGTCGTAAACGACGGGTCATCAATGTAAATGCTTACCCCGTTATCATCAACGATTGAAAAAAATCCATTCCATTGCGATAGCTCTGCCAAAGGAGATGAAACTTCTTCACGCCGGATAGATGCGACACAAACTGCCTTACCCGCATTGGTTCCATCCCCATCAACAAGCCCCGCTACAAATGCGCAAAACTGTCTTTTCGATAACATAGACAAAAATCGCATGTTTGGAATCTTTTTAGAACGGGCTGGCAAATCTTGGTATATAAATGTTTTATACAACCAATAATCTGATAGGCCAAATTTTACCCATTGCACATTCGCATCATAATCACGGTTAGATTTCCACGAAGAACTTCCCAAAAAATTCACAAGCCTATCAATAATAGATTGGTTTGTATTACTAATCGAACATTCGGTTTTATATGTAGATGTTCCGTCAGTAAACCACATGCCCATGAACCATAATTCATCATCCGTTAAAACATCATCAGCGTTTTTTCGAATCAACCACTGTTTGTGTTTAATGGGAACAAATTCGATAATATCAACAGATGACAATTCTTGGATAACTTCTTCTTCGCTCAATAGGTTTGCAATCGTAAAGCTGTTCCATAACTCAAGTGTTTTATGGGTTTCTTTTGACGAGTATCCCAATACCTTAGTCACTTTTCTTACCAAGCGGGTTGAAGGATGCCACGAAATGACAATCCCTTTATCATGAAACCAATCTAAATTGTTTAACGCCAATTTCCGCCACGTTAAATCAGGGTTCGTGTTTTCATGAAGGGGCTGTGACATATAAACATTGTTGTTTTCTAACAACGGTTGAATGTCCTCTATGCGTTTTTCGGCGTATATAAGGCTTCGTTCATCATTACTGATATATTTCCCTTTCGGTAAATACCAAATCGGAAAAATATGGTCTTTAGAAGACAAAATATCACGCCCATTATCCAATCGGGTTTTCACAACACGTTTTTGTGTTATTGGAAATTTACACACCACCCCGCTATCAACCAAAACATCTTTTGGTTTGACACATTTCATCGTATCAATAAACGTAGGCTTCCAGACAGTGTTGGTTAGAGGAACACAATTCCATCCCGTCGCAGCATCCGGGCTTAGATATTGCCATAAGTTTAAGAATTTCTTAAACAATTCAACTTCATCACTGCAGACGATTACTTCGCTGCAATCATCTTTCATGGTATCCAGTTCAGGGCGGTAGTCTAGTGTGGTAAACGTAATGCTGTTTGGACTGCCTATCATGCGAACCGTGATGGAGTTTACCTGCTGTGCCGCTTCTTGGGGCTTTGGAAAGCCTTTACCGATTTCCGTCTCAATATCGATATTGGCAATCCTGATATATTGCATATCAAAGGCAATCTCTTCTTCAGGGTAGGTATCGGCAATGAACTGGATATAGGCATCTTGCATACCGTAGATGTCGAAGAGGTCGTTGTACTCTTTGGTATATTCGCGCATATCGCGGTTGCTATCAAATACCTTGCGCTTCAGGGGGTCACCGTATAAAGAAAAACTATCAGGTTCGTCAGTCTCCTTAGCTTTGATAAATAAATTGAATTGATGGGGCACTACTTCGATTTGCCTGTTTCCGTGCTTATCGACAAATCGGTGCACTACCTTGTTTTTTTGGATACTCACATTCGTGTAGAATGGACTGCTCATGGATAAATACCTTTCGCAAATGTCGGATTTGATACAGGGTTTTGGTGTCGGCTTTGCCGTGGCCACTACCGTGTATCTGCTTATTGTATTTTACCGCGCCGCTGCTGGCAAGGATATGTCGGATTTGATTACATCGGATGCAGCGGGCAATAAGGTATCGCATACCAAATTTTGGTCTAACGTGGCCTATACTGTAACGACCATATCCCTGCTTAAGATTAACTTTGACCCGGAGCGCACGCATGTGTTGCCCGAGCTTTGGTTGATTTACCTTGGTACAGTGGCGGGGCATGCTACGGCTGCCAAGTGGATTTCTACTCGATTGGGTAATAAACAACCAGCTTTGCCTGAAGATGAAGAAGCGGTTGAAGAAGAACCTGAAGAAATCCCCGCTGAAGAAGCGGAAGCCGTTGAAGTTCAGCCATTGCTTGATAATGCGGCACAGCCGCGAAGCCAGCGCATTAAACGCCAGAGGTAGGCTAGGGTATTACCCCATATCGTCGTCGCAATCTGTGGCGATTGTGAAGCGACTGTGGCCTATATCTGCAAAAACATCCCTGCCTAAGCGGTAGGGATGTTTCTTTATCGGCGTTTATCGCGGGGCGATAATGGATTGCTGTGGGGCGACAATCTTACTGAACATCTGCCGATATTGCTCGGCCACTTGCGGGATGGGCGTGTACTCTTTGAAACCAAACAGGCAGTCTTTGGCAGATACCGTGATACTGGTCTCTTCGGTCATATCCAGCAAAGGCACAAACATCACTTGGTTCATGCTTCGATTGACCAATACGGGGTTGGCCAGTTCGATTTCATTGTCAAGATTGCGGTTGATGACTTGGCCAATGATTGCGCCCTGCTGGGTCAGTAATAGGATTACGTCATTCATCTTTGGCAGCCTCTTCAACGGGTTCTAAACGGGTTTCATAAGGCGTGGTAGTTCCAGCACTACGTCTGCCTTTGGGCTTAACTTCTTCGACGCTTTCCATTGCTTCGGTTTCCAAGGCCTTAGTGCCAGTGCTACCGAATCCACCTTTGCGCCCGCCTTTGGCTGGCTTGGCTTCTTCGCCTTCTTCAATTTCCAAGGCATCGCTTTCCATCTTGGCCAAGTAGGCTTGACACAAGCGTGTGCCGTGGGGAATGAACTGGCGCTGGCGGGTGGTATTAAACAGGGTAATACCGACTTCTTCGTGGTAATCGGCATCAATCACACCAACGCAGTTAATCAAGGACAAGCCATGTTTCAAGGCCAAACCGCTGCGTGGCACAATCAATACGCCGTATCCGGCAGCAATATTGAACTTCAAGCCTGTAGGGATGCAGGCACGTCCGTTTGGTTCTAACCAAAAGCCCAGTTCGCCCGTTTCAGGCAAGACCTTGGTCTCCACAATAGTCTTATGGTTATCGTCAAACCATACGGGCACATAATCCCCGCTGTTAATGCAGGCCGACAGGTCAAAAGCGAAGCTGTCTTGGGTGGCCTTCTTGGGCGAAATCGCATTGGGTTTGCATTTGGTGATAGTCCAAAGATGATTCATGATAATCCTCCGTCATAGTTAAATTTGTGGAACTCGTGATACTTTACTACGTTTACTTTATGGCTGTCGCGGAATTGCGGTGTCCCGCATACTTCAGCCAAACCCCATTTATGAAGCAGATACACAATATTTTCCAAATACTGCTTTTCATCTTCATCTAGTTCGGGGATGGGTTGATTACCCCGCTTCAGAGCTCTGAACTGCTTGGCATGGCATAGGTATTGCCGCTTGCCGACTATGTAGCAGTAACACATTCTATGCAGGGTATAACCTTCCCCTTTTACAAACTTCATTAGGCCGATACGGCGCAGGGTTTCCCTAAGCGTAATCAGCTCGCGCTTGCTAAGGGGTTCGATTTCCCATAGTACAACATCTGTCATCGTCCAAATCCCCCTTGGAAAGCATACTCGCGCAAAGCGGGTAGATTAGATTGCAGCATAGGCAATACTTCCAAAGCCCTCTCGGTATTGTAGCCGTAAACCTGCTTAATCAGCTTAATATCGTCATCTACCACAGGGCGCTTGTGCCATTTGCCGTAACGGCGTGGGTTCTTAGGCAGCAAGTGATAATAGAAGCGATACGTCACATCCTTGGGCAAGTGATAGCCAAACTTGTTGGCTTCATTGGCTGCAAATACCGTGTCCTTGGTATTAGAGTAAATGGCATTCAGCATGTAATCACTGCCCGCTACTTCTTCAAGCGGTAGGATACCTGCCTGCGCATTGATGTTCTTGGCAATATCAAAAGGCGATAGTGACATAATCTACCCCCTTTTAGATGTATTGCAAGTCTGCCATCAGCTCGGTCAAGAAGGCCATCAGGTTGATTTCCTTGTTAACTACCATCGAATTCTTGTGTTGGTAGTCGTTGAAATGCAGGATGAATTGCGGGATACTGGCAGGCTGTACATACTGGTCGATATGGTTATACAGGGAACGGCCTAACACGTTGATGTCGGTATCAGGGTTCTCGGCTACCCACTTGCGCATATCGGAAAACTTCTTGCCTTTGAGCATCTCATAGATAACGTCGACCATTTCCGAACTAGCCATACCCAATGCGCCGATTTCCAATGTGCCGCTTTGGCTATACCGCTGGATATTGTTCAGGGTTTTGCGGAAATCGGGAAAGAAATGCACGGCCACCTTGGACAGCAATTCGGGGTCGTACTGGATACCTTCCTGCTGTACGATTTGGGTTAGGCGTTTAACCCATGCCATCAGGATAGCGGGTTTTTCTTCCTTGGTTAATGTGAAATCGAACTCGAGCAAGCGGCTATGCAGCGGCTCAATGATTTTGTTCTTGAAGTTGGCGGTAAAGATGAAACGGCAGTTTACCGAAAACTCTTCAATGAAGTTGCGCAGGGCTTGTTGGGTAGTTGACGTTAAACCATCCGACTCGTCCATTATAACGACTTTTATCCCGCCATCCAGTGATACGGTAGATGCAAACTCCCTGATAGTAGTGCGCAGGGTATCGATATTGCCGTTTTCTGAACAGTTGACGACGATATAATCGCAATTAAGTTCTTTACATAGGGCTTTGGCGACGGTGGTTTTACCCACGCCACCGGTGCCAACTAGCAAAGTATTGATTATTTCGCCTTTTTTGACCATTTCCCGAAACGGTTTCAGGATTCGCTCAGGCAAAATACAATCATCCAAGGTTTGCGGGCGGTATTTTTCCACGAACAGAAATTCGCGGGGATTATGAAGAACGGTAGTCATGATTATTTGCGCTCCAAGCCGACTACATAGGCCAAGCCATCGGTGCGTTCAAAGACTACCAAGTCGCCATTTTGAATGCGTACTGTATAGGTGTCGGGAATCATCTTCAGCAAATCGATATTGCATTGATACTCGTCTTCGGTTTGGCATTCTACCGGGATGTCGAATTTTACTTCATTGCTGGTCGGTTTGTTGGGCGTAAACAGGCGAACCCCTGTTTTGCTGATACCGATACGTTCCAAGCGCAGGATAGCGGCAGTTTTGCGAATATTGTTCAAATCGTGTTCAGAAAGCGTAAAGGCTGCCACGATATTGTTCAAATCCGGCAGGGTATCGCGTTTCGGGATAACGTTGGCGCTTTCGAGATAGGCTTGGCTGCCGTAATAGTAGGTAACGGTTCGATTATCCCCGCTGATTTTTACACAGCGCTCTTCAAACTCGAACTCGGGGTCGTCGAATGAAGATACTACGTTCAAGAACTCGGACATATCAATCACGGCAAAATCTACCGGAAACTCGTCTTCAATCGGGGTCAGGCCGACAATGGTATTGCCAAAGGATTTAACCGCCAAGCGGCTGCCCTTCTTGATGAAGATGCTGTTGTTGATACCGGAAAAGTTCTTCAGGATTTCGAGGGTTTTCTGTGAGATTTTCATAAAGATAAACTCCAATGTACAAAGGATTAAAAGCCGCTAACAGGGGCTAGGGTGGTAAAGCCCTCTACCCGCTGGAAACGGATAAAGGAACGGAAACTATCGGCCAGTTTTTCGGGGGTATGCGTAATCACAAATACATTCAACCCGCCAAGTAATTTTAACAGGTCTGCAAAAGCGGTGACACCTTCTTGGTCAAGGCTGCTGTCAAATACCTCGTCCATGATTAGCAGGTTGCAAGACATATTGGATTTCAGCCTTGCCATATCGCGCCAAGCCAACATAACGGCCATATCGAAGCGCAGTTTTTCGCCTTCGGATAGTTGATTATACTGCATCGGCTCGAAGCTGCGCATCTTAATTTCTTCTTCGAACTGGTTGTTGATGCTGAAGGTAGCAAACAAGCCCAGTTTTTGCAGATAAAGGTTAATCGTATTATTGATGGTTGGAATAAACTGTTCGATAATCACGGCCTTGATACCGCTATCCTTGAGCAGCTTGGCAACCATGTTATTGTATTCAACCTCTGCCTGCAGGGCATTCAGTTCTTCGCGCTTAGTGGCTACTGCCTGCTCAAGCTCCTTCAGTTTGGCTTCATCCTTGGCGGTATCTGCCGTGGCGGTTGCCGGGGCATTAAGCTTGGCAGCAATATCAGCCATATTTTGCAACAGGGATTGGTTGGATTGCTTCAGGCTGCTCAAAAGGTCGTCCATCCTAGCAGCCTGCTGGATAAGCTCGTCTTTCTCATTGAGCTCTGCCTGCAGGCGGTCATATTCTTTGTATCGCCGTTGCAGGGTATCTTCAAAGTTTTCTGCTTGGGTATCCAGTTCCATCAGGTAGTTTTCTTTAAAACCCCTGTCGATTTGCTGGCTGCAGGTTGGGCAGGTGTCATTATCGCGGATAAATGCCCGGCGGGTATCAACATCGGCCTTGCGGATTTGCAGCTTGCCGATTTCTTGACTGCTGGAAGTCTTTTCCTTGTCGGCAGAATCACGCATGGCCTTGACTGATTCAAGGTTAATCGCTGCCCGCTTGGCAGTCAAGTCTTGGATAGCCGCTTTCTGTTCTTCAACCCTAACAATCAGGCGCTGCATATCGGCCTTATACTCTGCGCTGCGGTCTTGGGCAGCCTTGGCGGCTTCTTCAATGATACGCGCAATCATGGTCTTTGTGGCAGATACTTGGCCTTGCAAGTATTGCAAATCAGCATTGGCGTCATTGGCTAGGCGCAAGGTCTCGGCGCTCTGGGTTTTGTGAAGTGCCGTCATCTTGGCAAATACATCCAGCGATAACACGGATTCAACAAATGCCCGGCGCTTGGGTGCATTTAGACGCATGAAGGGAACATATGAAGTTTTACCGATAAGCACTAGCTGCTTAAAGGTATCAAAATCCATGCGCAGCAAGTTTGACTCAAGATAGGCCTGATAATCCTTGGCACTGGAATTTTGGTCGGCCAGTTTTCCATCAATCAGGATATTAAACACATCGGGCTTGATGCCGCGCTGAACAATAATGGTGGATTGCCCAATTTCAAACTCGACCTCAACGTGGAGGTCTTTGTTGTTTTTGTTATTGACCAGCTTGCCCTTGGTCACATCCCTATAGGGCTTGCCATACAGTACAAAGGCCAGCGCTTCTAAAAATACGGACTTGCCTTGGCCGTTGGCACCAAGGATAGCCGTGGACGGGCTTTTGGTTAAATCTAGTGTGATGGGCATTGCGCCTACAGACAGGATATTGCGGTAAGTCAGTTTTTTAAAGGTAATGTGGTTACTCATGCCTGTGCCCCTTCGTACAGATTACCCAAAATAGCTTTGATACGGGATTTATCCATACCTTGAACTTCAATACCGTCGATACAGGCCAAGATAGTGTCTTTGGCGCTAATCCCGCCATTACTGTCAAGCTTAACGGCTTCGGATAAATCAGATACCGTTTCAATATTGGATTGAACGACTACATTGAACTTGTAACAAGCCTTTTGCAGTTCGTCTACCAATACTCGGAACTCTGCATGGTCGGATACGGCGAAATCCTTTACTTGTAACTCAAGTATCTTGCCTTGATAGGCTGTAGGGTTGAAGGTTGAGTGGTCGATAGCTTCGTACTGCAGGCGAACATAAGGGTCGTCTGGATTGGCGATATAGGATAGCTCGCCAGTCTCGGTATCCAAGATGGCAAAGCCTTTCTCGGTATTGTAGTCAGCCCATGTCAAGTAATAGGGGTTGCCTGTATAAACGATATTGCCCTTGCGGCTTCGTAGGTGGAAGTGGCCTGTTAAGAACAAGTTGAATCGCTTGAAGGTTTCGGCAGTCAGGCCGTAATCGGCCAATCTGCCGCGCTGCATCTCGAAGCCGATAATGTTGGTATGGCCTACAGCAAAGCGGGCATGGGATGTCTTGGCATGGTCTAAAGCCTGTTCAAGATTATCATTGTTAATCCATGGGAAGGCTGCAAACAGTTCGCCTGCAATCATATAATCATCAAAGCGGTCAAGCAGGGTCACGTTGTCGAAAATATCCGGCAGCGGAAACAGGCTGTGATAGCGGTTGGTGTTTTTGTAGTAGATGTCGTGATTGCCAAGCAATATGCGAAGATTTACCCCGCTATCGCGCAGGGGAGCAAAGAAGCCGCTGTAAACGGTATCCAGCATCTTGGTGTTCAGGTTTTGGCGGTTATCGAAGACGTCTCCCATATGGATAACGTCGAAGATATGATGTTCTACTAGGGAAGGGAAGAATGTGCCTTGGATGAAATCCATCTGCTTCTGCAAAAGCCATTCGTCGGATTTGGATGCCCCGAAATGGGTGTCGGTAATAATGGCAATCTTGGCCATAATGAAAAAGCTCCTTGTGGAGATGCAAAGATGTTTTGAATTGTAGCAGGATTTGTAGGGATTGCCTAGCCGTGAAAGGGATATTAGATGGATTCTAGGCAATCATTAACAACTATATCGAAAAATAGGCATTTTAGAAAACTGTTTAAAATTCAGCAACTTTGTTTGGGTTGGCATAGGGTTGGTTGTTGGAGGTCAACGCCATATTTTCTCGGCAATCATTAAGATATTACATGGCATTTCTGCTGGATTTTGCCTAAATTTTGGGCACAGGAAGGGAAACCATACGGGATTTAGGCTAATTATTAACATCTATCTACAAATTCAAGATAATTCACGATTGCTTTAAAAATCAATACTTTTGTTTGCTTTGATATGGGGTTGGTTGTTGAGGGTCAACGCCATTGCCATTGAGTAATCATTAACATTTTTACTCGTCAAGCATCTTCAACAATTCTTCGCGGGGTATCATGAACTCCGTGCCATCCGGGGCACGGCTGAAGTAATCGGTAGTCATATCCCGCATCATTTCTACCTTGCGGGCAGCCCTTGTATTTTCTTCTTTGATTACGGCATGAAACGCCCATGCAATACATTGGTCGAGGAAGCCAAACGGATTATTGCTTCTCGCAGGGTCATACTTCTTGATGGCCTTTACACAGGATATGATGGCCGCTCCCTGCATTTCATCAAGCCAAGTGTAATCACGGTAATTAAATTTCTGTCCCATGCCCTTGACCATATCAAGGATGGCTTGTGCAATATAACGGTTGGCTTTCGGTTCGGGCAGGCCTTTCTCTTCTGCTTCCTTGAGTTCGACCTGATATTTCAGGATTTCTTCATGCAATTTCTGCTTATCGACATAATGCGCCATGCGGGCTTCCCTTTCGCGTGTGTTTTTATACTACGACATAGTATATCATAGTTTTACGACAATGCAATTTCTCGGGTCACAGATGGCCACAGATTGCGATTAACCCCTAGGTTAATACCCTAGCCTACCTCTGGGCGTTGAAGGCCTGAATTTCGCGTTTGTGATGCGAAAGGCGAAAGATGCAATCTTTACGTTGTCGCATATTGCATTTAAATCAATATAGGCGTAGAATGCGAAGCATGGAAACGGAAAGGAAACATCATGTCGCTAATCCAACACATCGCCGATTTCAATGCCCGTTATGAAATGGTCTGCAATATTGCCAAATCCCTTACCCCTGAAGATGAAATGTGGGAAGACTGCCCATTCTACTGTGCCAGCCTTGAAGATTTACCCGAAAGTGTTGAGGATAAGATGCGTGCCGCTGCCTTTGCCCGCTCGCATTTCACTTGCCATTTCGGTCAATTAGTGTTTAACGGTGGTTTGGATAACCCCGCAATGGTAGCGGAAGCCGATAGTAAAGATAATGCGCTGGTTGATTTCGCATCAGCGGTATTTGAAATTGCGCTGCGCCAGTACATTGCAGAACAAGAATGATTATAGCGCATAAAAGAAACCCCCTAATCCCGATTACTCAAGATTAGGGGGTTTTGCCTTGCCCATCCCTAGGGCTGTTTAGTCTTCTACCAAGTGGAAGCATTCTTCCAAGAAGGAATCGACGCAGGCCTGATAGAGGTGCATATCGGATTCTTTAGTCATATCCAAGCCAAGCAGTTCTACAAAATCCGGCGCGTACTTGCGAACTACATGGAATTGCGCAGTGCGGGCTTGATGGTAGGCAACTTGCTCGTTGGCGTTATTGGCTTCGAACCAAGCTCGGGCTGCTTGGCGGATGGTTTCAGTTAAGTTCATTTGGTTTCATTCTCGCGGTTAAGTTTGGAAATTTCGGCATTATATTGCTGGATTGCCGAACCGTAGCCTTTCCACTCGGCAAGGTCGTCCCGCTGGCGGTCGGCTATTTCTGCCACTCTAGCATATCTTGTCGCGCACTGTTGGAAAAGCTGCCAGCCTCGGGCAGCGGTTTTGCCATCAAGGCGGACGGTGGTTGAGGTGCCGTCGGGATTTTCGAGGGTGTAAATTTGACGCTGGGCGTAGCCGCGCAGGCTGTCAAGCTCAGAGCGCATACGGCCAATACTGCGTTGAGTTTCATGGCGTTCCCTTTCTACTTGTGCCTGCATATTACGGATGCGGGCATTTGCGTTGGCGTTGATTTGCTGGATATGGCGTTCATGGATTTCCCGCTCGGTTTGCAGCTTGGCCGTTAATTCTTTAGTAGCCACCTGCTTGCCTTCGCGGAATTGGGCTTGGCGGTCGAGATACCATACCGTGTACATCGACATGACGACTAGGAAAATGGCAATCTCTTTGCGCCAAAGTTTAACCGCGCCTAAGATAGTTGTAAACATGGGGTTTGTCTCCGTATTGAGATTATTACTATTTAGGCGCAGGGTTGGATTACAGGCGGAAATCCGTCGTTACATCCTCTATTACCACATAACGGCAAACGCGGGCTTTAGCGCCGTCATAATCGACAGGGATAGACACAAAGTCTTTCGGGTTAACCTTAACGGCCACTACGCGGTTGGTTGCAACGGCAAAATTCGGGATATAGGATTTGGCACAGACATGCAATCCCGCGCTGCAGGTTTGATGCGGGTCTTCCACTACATCTTCGCGTGGCATGGATACGGTAGTGCCTACGCTGTTATCCATCGTGCCGCTATGGCAATCCAAGTAATTGTAGCGGACTACCTTCCAAGCCTGAACATCGCCGTCGGGCAATACTTGGATGTCGTTGTGTGCCATAAATGCCCAAAGATGTTCGCGGGCAAGCTTGGACGGGTTTTCTTTCAGCTTATCCATGAAGGCCAAAAGCGAAGCCAGTTCGTCTTTCATGCCTTCGCGGAAACGGCAAAGCAGGGCAATGGCAATGTCATCCTTGACTGCAATGCCGTCTACAAATACTTCATTGCCTTTTACTGTTACGCGGTCGCTGGTCTTGGCCTTGACTTCATTGGTTAGGGCATCTTCGAACAGCATTGCCCATTTATCGCTATTGGCGGGCACGCCTTCGCGGATTAAGGCTGTTGCCGCTGCAAATGCCGCTTTATCGGATTTTTGGATAATGCGCACAGTCGGCTCGTTATCCAGTTCCTGACGGGCGACATAGATTTGATGGCCGAAATCCATGTAGCTGTAGCGATACTGGCGTTTCGGAGCTGCCTTCTTGGCTTTGGGTTTGGTATCTTCAGCTCTGGCCTTTGGTTTGGCAGGTTCAGCTTTAACTTTGGCAGGCGCTTTAGCCTTTACCTGTTCGGCCTTCTTGGTAGGTTTAGCCTTGGGCTGCTCGGCCAAATGCTTTTTGTACAGCACGGCATAGCGCTGGCAAGAGCGGGTAGTGATACCGTAAACATCGGCGATTTCCTGTGCCGGGGTATCTTCGGTGCGCTCTGCATACACCTTACCGATTTCCAGCTTTTGTTCGTAGGTAAATTTCTCTGACATGGTTTTAATCCTTAACAGGGTAGGTTTGTAGTAATTCAAAATTTCGTTCGCACCAACCTAGTAACAGGCTGGCAGCGGGTATCTCCAATTCCTTGCGCCATTTAATCAAATCTGATAATAGCAGCAAGGCGGTAAATTCGCGGTCTTGAATTACATTCTTAACATACTCAAGATATTGTACTACAGCTTCAGGGGTGTCTACAAGGCCAAGTTCAACGGCTTTGGCTAATACCTTGTATCGGTCGTAATCATATATCCCACCGTAACTCCGACACGTGTTCAGGTTGGCATTCTTGAACAATTCTTTATAAACGGTATTTGTCGGGAAGTTCAGCAATTTGTGCAAATGTTCAAAATCAAAATCCCGTTTGCTTTCGCTTGGGTAAGTATCATTTACCGCTGCATAGATTTTGGGCATCAGCAGGTTTACCGGATAACCGTCGGCAAAACAAATCCCGTTTTTATTGGCGTACTTGGCAATACATCCCTTACTAATCAGCTTGGGATTGAACTCGGCGATATGCTTGTAACCAAGGCTTCTAACGCGCCTTTCAATCTTGCGGGGAATTTGGCGAAAATGGAAGCCCAACAGTTCAAGTTCATTGCGGGTAAAGGTTGAATTCAGCAGTTCAGAAATGACATCATCCCTGAAATGGTAATAAGTTTTTTTAATCGGATGCACTTCAGGAATCCAAAAAAGTTCTTCATCCTTTGGCAATGGCGCAGGCGTTGGCTTGGTCAGGCGCAATACATCTGCATACTGTGTCTCGATACCGTCGCCAATGATTGATTTGGCCATTGCCAAGTCGTCGCGGCAAACCACGACCGTGAAGTTTGTGCCAACCCGACGGAAACCGCGAACCCGGTTTGGCGTCATCTTAAAGGGGTTGGGCATCACGATATACTCGATTTGACGCTTACCGCGTTTATCGATTGCCTTCATAGAGCGGGCAATACTAAGCAGCAGGCTAAACGGCGAAGTAAAGGCAATCTTCTTGCCAGCGGTTCTTTGGAAGTTGCCGTTTTCTTCGCGGATACACATCACATGGGTTTCCAGCCACGCGCATTCGGTTTCAAATTCTTTGGTAGACGATAAATTGCGGAAGGTATTATCAACATCTGCCAAGTAATCAACTGGCGTGGCGTAGTCTTCGCGATTGTACAGGTTTTTCAGTTGCTCATTGGTCTTAGCCAAAAGTTCGTCAAGGCGGGCAATGGTTGTATCATCATATGAAATCTCTTCTCGCCCTGCAGTCAAATCCAAATAACCGATTGGGCATTCGATAAACAGCTCTGTGCGTAGGGCATGTATCCACGGGCAATTCTTGACATGCATATTGGATATACCGTAAGCAACACCGCCGATTACTACGTTTACAGAGCGGTTTGCAGGGGCACGGGGTACGTCAAAGGCAATACCGTTTTTCTTCAGCTTGGCCACATCTTGTTCACGGGATTTGAAACTGTCACGGAAATCGCCGTTGATGATTTCTAACGGCATATCCAGCCAGTACAGTTGGTTGCATACAGAATGATAGAAACGGCGGGCGTCTTGGCCTTCTACGGGCACGGATACCTTCAACCCGTTGGGCTCGCTGGTAGCCTTCTCGCCCATGATGGTGATTTGGGGCAATCCATCAGGTCCTTTGAAACACATAGCATTTACTTCTTGGCCGTCCTTGCGAGCTCTGACGGTAAAAGCATTGGTATAGGATAACGGGGTTTTGCTGCCTAGGCCGAAACCACCCATCTGTTCATTGGTATTAGTTTTAGACGATTTGAAGAAGGTGGTATAAACATGCAGCAGTTCGTCTTTGGATAAACCTGTACCGAAATCTTCAACGGTAAATTCAAAGTTATCCAATGAAGGCAGCGTGATTTTAACTGGTTGGCGGTGGCCTGCAGCAACGTGGCTGTCTACGGCGTTACAGGTAAGTTCTCTAACAATAGAACCAATCTTGTTGCTGTACAGGTTGCTAGTCAATACCTGATAGGCCTTGGGATTAGCGGCAATGCTGAAATTCTTGGTTTCACCCTGCAGGGTGCTTCCCAATAGCGGGGTCTTTTCTTCGATAATCATTTTGGGTTTCCTTCGCTTTTTAATACAAGCCCAATCATAGCAAAAATCCCTAGCAGGCAGGCTAGGGATTACATAACTTTACGATTTATCTGTGGCTGGTAAACATCTTTTCCTCGATAGCTTCCGGGATTTTCGGCAGTTCTACCCAACCAACATGAAAGCCTTTGGCAAATGTGCCGATACTGGCCACGCCATAGCGGGAAAGCAGTATCAGCTTGTTATGTCTTGGTGGCGGATAGCGGTCGGGGTCTTTGAAGTACAGCGCTGTCGTAGTTGGCACAAGCATATCAGTCCTCCATATCCTTCAGATTTGCTGCAATGTATAGAATCACGCCGATAATCGACAGGCTGATAAGCAGCCCGGCGAAAACGTGTAATAGCCAAGCGCTCATGATTTGCTTTCCACGGCCAGTTTGGCGTAAAACTCTGTCTTTTCACGGCTGGATAAACCCGGGTTAGCTTCTACGGCTTCGCATAATGCCTGAACGGTATCGGGATTGCTATGCAATACTGCCTTCAGGATTTCGGATTCAATACGCGACAGCGATTGGCCGTGTAGGGCGTAGTCGTTAAAGGCTTCCAGCGTGATTTGCAGCTTGCCTGATTCTTCTAGTAAAGCATAGATGGCTTCGGCCAGTAATCGGATTTCAAGTTGGGCATGGCTGTCTAAGCGCAGGCGCAGGAAGTGGAACAGGTTTTTGATGTCGGCCACGAAGGCAATCTCGGTATAGGTATTGAGTGTCAGGATACCACGGGCGACTTCGCGGGATACATTGTCGTTGAGCAGCTTGTAGTATTTGGCTTCAGTGTAGGCAGCGACATCAACAAAGCGGCTTTGCAGGCCTAAACTGTTGGGCAGTTCGATTTCTTCGCTACCCTGCTTGTTGGTGGTTGATTGCGGATTCATCCGGGATTTCGGCGGGATGTAGCTGCCGGTGCTCATGACGGAGTAACGACCTGACATTTCGTTGAAGCTGAAGGTGCGGTGGCGCATCAATTGCCGGGCAACCTGAATCGGGATTTTGACGTGGAACTTGGCGATTACGGCTTCAAAGGGGCTGGTATGTCCGTGGCGCATCAGATAGCGCAATAGGTTTCTTGTATCGTTAATGCTTCTTGTGCCGTCGCCATAGCTCATGCGGGCAAATTCTTCGATTGATACATCATTGCCAAACAGGCCTGTCAGTGCCACAAAGCCGTGGTCAAGGTAGGGTTTGGCCGGATGGGCGTCTTTAATTTCGTCAAAGGTCATAGCAATCCTCGCTCTAAAGATAAATCATGGCTCTAAATAAAGTTAATGAACAAAATCGCACATTAAGGGAAAACGCAAGCATGGACGATAACCGCATTGCCGTCAGCGTTCAGGTCGCGGATTTGGCTACGCTGCTTGCGCAACTGGAACAAAACATCAGCGCCGTAAATTCGCTGGCCTCTCGCATTTCAACAATTGAACAGGAAATTACGGATATGAAGAAGATTATACCAAAACCGAAGGGATGGCGTAAATGGCTTCATCAGGGATAAGTTTACAAATTGTTCAAGACTTGATACAGCCCATCATGACGGCCTTGGGTACTAGCGTGGCGGGTTATTTTTTGCTGCGCAACAAATTATCGCACGACAAACTGGAAATCAGTAAAAACGATACTGAATACAAATTCATTCAGCAGCTAGAGAATTCCCGCCAGCAATCGCTGGATAATGAAATCAAATTACGGGCAATGCTGAATGCGGTACAGAGCGACTATAGCGAAGCAACCCTGAAAAACAACCAGTTATCGCAAGACATCGATACCCTGCTTATACAGGTCAAAATCCTAAACAATATCATCCAATCCATGCACAATCAATTAGTGGCTGTGCGCAATGATTTGGTTAGGCAGATTAAGAAAAACGACGAACTTGTTAAAAAACTGGCTGAACTAGGAGTACAATTATGACCGCCGAACCCATTGATGAAAACAAAGTCTATACGGATGACGAGATTGCCTTGGCCTTGAGACAAACGGAAAATATCGTGCGCAAAATACAAGCCCGGCGCGAAAGCTACCGGGCAGACATGCAGAAATCAAAGAATGCGATTAACGAACTTATCGCTATGCTGTTTCCGGATGATACGGAACTGCAACCGTTAGACCACGCCCATCTGCCAACATAATCTTGGCCTTGGCGATATGCGCTTGCTGAAGCAGCGGGGTATTGGTATAGACGAAGTTCTCAATAACCGTCAGCGTAATGGCCAGATAGCGGTCTCTTGACAAATGCTCAAGGCGCTTGCTAATTTCATCGATTGCTGCCATACAGTCGGCACAATCTGCGCGATAATCCTTGTCGTAGGCCGTGATATACATTGCAGCCGATACGCCTTTATCGCTGCCCGCTAAACTGAACAAGATGGTCGTGCCGTTAAATTCAGGAAACTGGAAAGGTAAGCCTTGTTGTAGCAGGCTTGCCATTTCTTTTGCATTAACTTCCCCGGATACGGGCAACTTACTGTCAACCATCGGGTCGAAGTAGGCGCTGTGGCCATAGGCGGTATTGCCGTCGATAATAATCAGATGGCGCAGGATAAATTTATCGCGCTTGATATAGGTCATGATAACACCCGTGTTACCTGATAGCAGGCTTCCCATAGGCGTTTGAACTCGGCATTTTGCTGCAGGTAGCTTACGCCTTCTTTATCGGCAAAGGTAATGCCTTTGTTCTTGAGCTGGAACAAGAACTCGCCGAACATGGTTTCAGGGGTGGCATTGCCGCTGCCGGATACAATCAGCATCGCGTTACCCAATGCGTCCCACTCTTCTTCTTTGCGAAATACGCTTGCGCCGAGGACGCTTGATAACAGCTCGGCCATACCGCGCATAATTTTTCTGTTCATATATTGCTCCTTGTATAGGGGGGTTGATGATGGATGATTTACTTACAGGCTTATAGTATAGCAAAAATCCCCGCCGCTTGGGCAGGGATTTCTTTGTTTTTGATTTAGCGCTGTTGGTTCTGTTCAACACATACTTGCTGATAGTAACCTTTGTAGTCGGCATGTTCCCCGTTTTTCACGGCAGCGCAATAGCGCTCTTGTTCTTGCATCGCTCCGTCGAAGTCGTCATATCCGCTAACGGCAAAACAGGCTAAGGCAGCAATCAGGGCAAGCAGTACATAACGCAGTTTCATATCAGTTCCTTTCCTTATCAGTATGTGGATATTATAAGGGGATATTGCATTTAAATCAATATCCCCTATATGTAAATCCGCGTTAAACTTCTATGCAGAGCGGCAAGTCATTGAGTTCTTGATGGCCAAAGTAGCCAAAGGCGTTGACATGAACGTGGTTGCCTTGGCTGGTTTGGAAAACGCCCCTTGTATGGATATGCCCGCAAATCATGGCCGTGATATTGGATGTATCAAACGGCAGCTCTGCGCCAAAGCCTACGCTGCTACTGTAACCAAGTTCATTTGATATGCTTTCTGTAGGGGCGTGATGCGTAATCAACACATTCTTCATGTCAGGCTTGGTGCGATACTGGATGGCTTCAACAGCCAATGTCCATTGAACATCAATATCGATAAAGCCTTTCAAGTCGTGAATCATGTGCAAGTCATTCAGCATGCCCTGCAGGCGTAGGGCTTCTACTGGAGAAGGCTTGGGAAACCATAGCGGAGCGCCGATAAAGTTAATACCGTCAAGCTCGACGGCAGTGCAATCCAAATAGTGCATATTGGGATAGCGGTCTGCGAAGGATTGGCAAAACGTGTTGCCTTGAAGCAGGGTAACGCCGTAATACTCATGATTGCCTGCAATATAGATGACGTGTTTATACTGCTTGATGTATTGGGCTAGATAGTCATGCAGATGTGGCAGCATTGAAGCAGGGGCAAGGTCGCCCGCGATAATCAGGGCATCGGCTTGTTCGTGGTTGGTTAGGTATTTGCCATAAACATCATGAAAGGCTTCGGGGATGGCCTTGCCAAGAAATTCAATGTGCAAATCGCTTACAATCTTCAGTTTCATAATGGTTCAACCTTAATCATTAACATTCTATCGGAAATTCTTTGATTTTCGGAAATCATTGCAACTGGTTAAATTGCAAGGATTTCTGTTCAACAGGGCATCGGTTGGTTGTTGAGGGTGCAACCGATACCTACTCGAACAATCATTAACATATTACGCCTGTGGCATGTATCTCTTGATTAGCGTATTCAGCAAACAGCGGGGGTTGGTCAAATCCATATCAAACACTGTCTGCGCAATAACGGGGTTATAGCCGTCTACGCAGATGACGCCGCGTTTGGTATAGATGGGATAGCCCCGCTTGGCATTTAAGCGCCAGTAAACAATTTGCGGTGGCTTGCCGTCAAACAATGTACTTAATCTGCCGTAATGCACGCTAACCCCGGCATCATCGATATAACGGTCTCCGATAATCAGCAGGTAATCAGGTTTCTCGCCTTTCTCGGCCAATTGTTCTGCCCATCCTGTTACATCTACCCTATGATTCATCCTAGGCTGCATCACGCGCTTAACGATATGGGCAAAATCTTCTTGCCCTGCATCGTGGATATTGCGCCCGCCAAATACGGCAAAGCTGCTTGTTGTTTGCAATGCGGCTTTCATAATCCATAGGGCTTTAAGCATCGGGTTTGACGGTCTGTTCAGGCTGCCCATTGCCGCGCTAGTATTGATAATCGGAACGACTGTGAGATGGCTTGGAAAGCTGTACGGCAAATCCCTTTCGGTTAATACCTTCTCGCCGTCTATCTCGGGATAATGTTTTAAGCGCTTGCCCATCTGCTTGCAGTATTTGTGCCATAGGATATTCCTGTGATGCTTGATGGCATTCATTGGTTCGCTTAACGGGTCGATTTGGCGGTAATCCTTGCGGGTAAGCTTGGCTTCCAAGGTATCGTTAAGGGATACAATGCGCTTCCTGTATTGCTTGGGAGACATGCCTAACTTACGGGCAATCTTGTAGGCTGTATAGCCTTTCCTAGGCAGCCATTTGGCCATCAGGGGATTTCCTGCATCCAGTTCGGCCTTAATCATGGATGTAACCAGTTTGCCCATGGGGCTGTTTACATAATGCAGCAAATCGCTATAGCAGCCGATAAGATGGATTTGCCTAACCACAAGCTCAGCATCTGCCGGATGGTGTTTAATCAGCCATCTTACGGATGAACGGAATGGGATGCGACGGCCAAGGCCTTTCACATCCCTACTCCATAACAGAATGGCCAAAGCGGCTTCCCTGTCAACATCATAGGCAGCCTTGAAGGCGTTATGCCATTTATGGTAATTGCGTTCGTAGGCTTGCTGCAAATACCACAGCTCGGCGGGCAATTTCGGCATTTCTATTTCCTTTCTGATAAAACAATGCCCGCAATTATATCAAATCGCGGGCATCGGTAGCAATCGGGTTAATCATTCTTCTCGCGGGCTTCAAGCATCGCGTCGGCAATTTTATAAGCCCATTTGGCCACTGCTTCAGGGTGGCGAACCAAGGCTAGGCTGTTGCTGAAATAGGTTTGGAGCGACCCCATTACTTGTCCTGCAAAGTAATCCCGCAGGCTCATTCCCGCGTTATCTTTAAAAGTATGGTTTGAAGTCGTGGTAGGAAATGCAGGGGGCGATTTTAGGTCTGACATTATTGTTCTCCATTATGGTCAAAAGTAGTCGATATGCGAAACCGTTAGATTTCGCGTTTTAAGGGGGTTGAAACATCGAGGA
>ERZ773099.446-NODE-446-length-35684-cov-13.036487_pt1 | contig 35684 bp, 32 predicted proteins | sample MGYA00511120_ERZ773099 | MGnify/ENA primary metagenome ERZ773099 (study PRJEB29015, sample SAMEA2738012) | human oral metagenome | biome: human oral; feature: human-associated habitat; material: dental | place: China | collected 2104 ... | reverse complement strand
TCGCCGCCAGCACCCGCCGGTTCATAACCATGGTCGCCATCGCTCAGCACTTCGAGCACCCGGCGACCGCCACCGACCAAGCCTGGATCAGCTCCCTCAACGGGACGGTCAAAACCGAGTGACCCCACCTGCTGGCCATCACCGACCCCACCGTACTCAGGGCCGAGCTCGACTCGGTCCGCGTCGAGAACAACAGCCAGCACCTGCACCCCGGGCATCGGCTACATCCGCCCCTCTCAACGAGCACAAAGGACACCGACCCGCCATCCGCAAAACCCACCAGGACAGGTTGGAACAAGCCGCCCAACAACGACTTGCCCACAACAGCCGACAACGACACAACCAAACCAACCCAGAAAACCACAACGATGCCTGCCCCAACCACCAAAACGAACATCAACGCTGAAACAAGTCACTTCGTCGTGTCAGCCTCAATATCACTCACCACACGCCCTCCTCAGGTACCACGAAGACCCTACCGATGCGGTCTGATCATTACACCCCAAAACCAGACACGAACACTACATCAAGTCACACACCGCCGCATCCTGACCCTGCACGCCATGACCCGCGACCAGCACCTTCTCTCCCCCAACCAGCCACAAAACTACCCGCAGCGGCTTTACACACCACATAGGGGCATCCCCTACCCTAACAATTCAAAAAACCCAACCAAATAACACCGCTCACCCCAGACATAAAGGCGACATGCTCAACGCGAGCAAATCATTACTTCAGGGAGTAATACTTCTTCCCGTCATGCAAAAAAACATTATCGCCATCATTGGAAACCACCTCGGCACAACAGCTAAAATCACGCATACATGAAATCACCACCAAAATAGGGGCGACGCGATTATTTGAGAAATAAAGCTCACGTAAATCGAACAGTCGATCCGGACGAACCCCTTTATTCTCAAACGCAAACTTTCCATTCCGGTCGACAAATACACACTCAGGAAAAACGAACCGCCAATCATACTCCATGGCATTCATAGCTCTGTACGCAGATCCAGCCCCGGAAGTCACCCACCCAAATACTTGAGCTCCTGCCTTATCCTGCAACAATTTTACAAGCAGCTCCCCGCCAGAACCTGTACGGCTGTCACAAATCACAGCCAACGGAGCACAATCTTCTTTCTTTAGCATATAGCAAGACAATATGTCGTTTGCAATACTATAACCTCGATTTCCACCTTCATTGCATCTAACGTCTAGAATCATCGTATGATCACCCCACGCATCTAAAACCTCACGACAGTACGAATACGTCCGTTGAGATGTGTCAGGTAATCTCAAGTAAAAGAGATCTTTAGAAACCACTGCGTGACAGCTCGCAAACGACTGAGTGCGAGCGTACGAAACTAGCTCATCATCATTTTCAACAGCGACCAAACTGTTAAAATATCGGGTATTCCCGTCTTCTACGTCAGCATCAGCGCAATCACGAACGTCCTGCACCATTGTGTGCGACATACCTAATGTACCTAAAACATCCTTCAATACATCATTCAAATCTTCTCGATACAACGTTGAATTTAGTAGCTCTTTTGCAGCACCTTCTACATCATAATCAACATACCGATAACCGCATTGCTTCAATCTTGTAAATAAATAACTTATATCCTTAATCTCATTACAATCGGCATTCTCGAAAAGGTAGCCTAGATCCTCAGGGAAATGTATCTTGATCTCAAAGAAAGAATCGCCATTTAGCGTGATAAAAATACGACCACCCGACATATAAGCCACGCCATTATCCGTAGATGAAAGATGCTTCGGCGGAGGGAATGCTCTTGGAGAAACCAGCTCGACCCAAGTGGAGTCGAACTTCATAATCCCACATCCTTCTTTAGTTCCACACAAAGCAAATACGGAACCTTTGAACATACACGCTTCACTCATATTATTGGGATTCGATAAACATTCGAGAGTTCCATCTAATGACTTGCGCCATACTCTTCCGAGGTCTCCCCCACGATAGCCTTTCCAAGTAGACGGCGCTACAAGACCAGTTGTGATCAAATCAAAATCATAATCGAGTCTGTTTGTCCAGCAGCTCATATAAGAGCAGGGAAAAGGGCGATACGTATAATCGCTCATAGACATAGCATACATAGTTACGCCCTCAGGCGCCCCTAAAATCACCTCATTCTCCCTTTCTAACCACCCAATGAGCCTCACATTAGCTGGCACTTGAACCTTAATCTCATTATCGGGACTAAGTGTGGAAAAAGATACAAAATATGTACTCTTTTTTCCCTCTGCATCAACCTCTTCGGTCAGGATTGCAACTTTCAAGGTGTCGAATGACATAAGGCAATCAAGGATGGTAGATCGAAAATCCTTTACCAAGTTGGCATCCCGCAGATCGTATGGCATCATCCACAACGATCGGGCCGTAGTAAAATAAACGCCATCACGTCCACAGAATGGAAAACGTGCGTAAAACTTTTGAATTCTTATTTCGTCTCTCATGAAATGCCTGTAACTACGATAGTTATACTTGCTGTCGTCTTATAGTACCTACTATTGATATAAGTAATTTGAGAACGTTAACAACAATCCTTTGTGAATGAATATTGCACAATTCTTGCAGTTATGCATCTGAAAAATGATACAACCGCTATGATGCTGCCATCTGCAAGACGGAATAAATGATCTGGAATTGGTGAGAAAGCCATTCTGGAGCCAGGGTAGCGATTGTGATTACACATACATTACCAGCGCTCTTCGAGTCCACTCAGTTAACACCCCTGATAGATCGCAAGATACAGCGTCAAAAGCAATCGGAACCGATGCGATCGTTGGGAATACGGATCTTTTCGGCAGTACCGGCACATAGTCACTAAATTCGCTGACCGGTATACCTGCAAGAAGCGGTTTATATATATAAAACACGTGGATCACGATCCTCTATAATCGGCGATTACGACTCATTCCAGTAGGCAAACTGCGGATAGTAGCGGGAAAACAACTCTCGAGCCTGTGCGCTCTCCGCAGTATTCGAGATGCCGATTCTTCCAAAAATGCCTCGGTTTAAACGGTCGTCAAACTCGTCTCGAAGAAGTGCGGCAACGACAATGTCTCTGTACCTTCCAGCTCCGAAAGCAGCTTCTCGAAGAATTCCTTCTACTCGCATCATATCTGACTTCAGCAACCGCATCGTTGACAGATTATCAACGCATGTTCTTACTTCAACGCGATGCGCATTCAATTCATGAAACAAATGCAAGAATAACAGTCCGGCCGCGAGTCCGCCCAAATTGTGTCCCCGAACACTGTCCGCAATGATACCTGCGGAATAAGATCCTGTATCGCCTAAAGGTTTCCAGTACACCGCAACGAGAGGCTCATCACTGCTATCTTTAAGGAACCGAGTTGTTCGCCAGTTTGCCTCTAGACCAGTTATAGATACAGGATCACTTGCGCCGTTAGCCTGCTTTCCTTCAGGCGTTTTGTTGATCCAATCGGCGAGTCGAATAAAGTCCCGTTTTTCACCTAAACTAAGCTTCCATGAGGTCATGGATACTCCTTGATTTCCTAAATGTATACTGTGATTGGCGCCATAATTATACTATGGCGCCAATCACAGTTGGCGTGAGATGGCCTGATTCACAGGAACCGCTTCGATACCCGTCTTCACTAGACAGTAGCGCAGGCAATGCTCTGGAAGCTGGCGATCATGGTGTCGGCCTCAACCTCGTCAAGCTCAAGCGTCTGAAGGTCGATCAGAGTACGCGTCGTCATGTAGCAGCACCTCCTTTCCTTCTGGTTGTCCCAACTGCTTCGATACCCGTCTTCAGAAGCAGGCAATGCTCTCAAAACTGGCGATCATGATGACAGCCTCAACCTCCTCGGCGTACCGATTGGCTGACCGTCAACTCATTTCTACCACACGACATAATAATTCGATTAGTGACTATTCTCACATAAACTAACGAATCCAGGCAATGGCAAATCACAATCCTTTTGAGCAACCTCATTCATTGACAACCCTAAAATCACAGAAGCCGACCCATATCCTAGATCACAAGAGCACCGTGTCCCATTTCGGCCAACGAAAAGCGCGCCGCTCTTCCATTCAACTGCATCTCGCCAAAGTTGATCGAGATGCATTTTGTATACCGTTTGCATTTCAGCAAACTTAAACCTCGAAACATAATCAGCAACCGCCATTATGCCAGCCCTTCCCTCTAATAGACTCGAGCTTGCCATCATCTTTGGCTTTAAAGACATTTCCAACGGTGCCCTAAGATCGCAAAAGTACTTCTCGTTGAAAATCTGTCGCCCACGAGCAAGCATGTAGTATATTCCAGCCGATCCATTTGCAAGGTACGGCATACCTCGACCAGAATTGTCCTTTAATAAAAGGGTTCCATCACCTCTTTCAGCGAGTGCGCTACAGTCTCGTTTAAGGGCTTCAATCGCAAGGCTGCTCCACTCCTCATCATTAGTTAGTTCAAAGAGACGGAGAAATAGGTAGGAAGCACCAGTCCACCCGTACAGCAGCCCAGCTCTATTGTCGAAGCGGCTTGACTCAGAAGCTTGGGTTAAGTGTCGACGGAGTCGTTCAGCGACGGATAAAGCACGCTCAAGTCGTCCTGTTTGCAGATAGGTTAACGAAATTCCAGACAGACCGCCAAACAGCGAAGGAGAAAAAATCTCGTTCTCAACACTGGCGACTCTATCGAAGAAAAAATCGCTTTCCGATTGTCTTCCATGTTCATGGAGCAGTAGTGCGACTCCAGCATAGCCGTTGTATAGTCCCGCTAACTTTCGACGAGAACGTTTAGCTGCGCAAACCAGCCACTCAATTTCTGATTCGTTCACCGTTTCTGCAGCCCAACTTAGCGCCCATAAAGTTCCTGCAGCTCCTCCTACTATATTCCACTGCGTAGACTCGTCGCCAACATCGTGCGGGTACAAAGAGTCTTTCACGCAGTTAACGGAATCTTTTATTCCTCTGACTATCGCTGCTTTAAGCTGTTCAGCAGATGCGTTGCTTCGGTCAATACCATACGGCCTCGCGCGTCCAGCCCCGTAATTTACTTCATGCTCACAGCAATAGTTGATTACCCTGCTCTCCAGTTTATTATAACGAAAGTTGGAAAACTGTTGAAAGAGATTACCGGCCTCCTGTATGTCAACAATTATGCGTTCAGGACAAATTGACCATATTCCGTAACTCGGGATAAGCATCCACAGTAGAATAAGATCAGCAGCATCATAGTCAGCTTGTTTTCCTTCTGATCCAATAGTGAAGCCCGGAGCAGCGATCGAACGTTGCTTTAAACTTTCGATTTTTCCAGATTCTTCGAAGTCCACTAGGGAAATGGTTTTATCTGGTGACACTAGAATGTTTCCTGGATGTAAATCACCATAGTAGTATCCTGCTTCATGAATCTTCTCAACAAAAGATTTGATCTGCCTGTAGAAGCCCACGACGTCGACATAGTAAGCTTCGATTTGTTGTTGATATGGGTTAGCATGACAGTATGGGTGGTTTTTCGCAACCCATTGTTGCAAAGGTGTTCCGTCGACTAAAGACTCTGCTAGATAAGCATTATCACCTATCACGTGCAAGCCGTAGAAGGCTGGAATTCCTGGAGTTCCTGCAAGCGCTTTAAGAACCTGAGCTTCCATATGCAACCTGCTGCTAGCTTCGTCAACATCGTTGTCAAACGCAGGCGCAACATAACGACGGGCCTCTTTAAGAATAACTTTGTCACCGCTTTTTAAACTTCTTGCTTTGTAAACACCTCCTGCATTTGAATAGTGTAGAGCGGAGTTAATTTCGTACGGCAACAACTCGGAATCGTACAACTGCTCAGACGCAAGCATTGACTTCAATTCGGTTGGAATATCAATTCCAGATACAGAACTCGGAGCTGGAACTCGAGAATCCTTTACCCAGTCTCCACTGGGTGTCGCGAAAAACAGGGCGTCTTTTCCAGACGGTAAAATTTTCCGCTGTTCCGTGAAGGCGCCGTAGCGAAAAGACAAAGGAGCGGCATCCACCAAATGGTCAGTCAACACTCGTGGACCATGCAGCCCTTTCAACCCGCTGTGAAGTCGTTCAAGCAGAGTAACGAATACACTCTCACTAGGCGGATATATAGTAACAAATTTTCCACTGCTAGATCTCAATGCGTACTTAGAATTACTAAGACGCAGGAGAAAGTCGTTACGTAAGTACTTAAAGGCCGCGCCCGTAGCAAAACAGTGCTTACTAACGATAGCGAGAATACGTTCTGCAGTATCTGGAGTGGAGGATACGTGAATTTTCCATCCTTCATCTGGGGAACTATTTTCTATATTAAGCGGGTGCACTGTCGTCCAATATTCTCCATCCTCAAGGGCCCATTCTTTCTCGGGAATCAAATGGCAGACGACTGAATAATTCTCTTTAGGAAAAAAAGACTCATCTGGGATTTGATAAAACAGTGAATTTCCTGCACAATAAGGAACATATAAATTCATGACTTTATTCACTGACTTGCCTTTCCAAGAGAATTGAACTTGTATACTGAGCCTACGACACAAATTGCGACAATCGAGCAAGTTGATATAATCAAGGTGACTACTTGCCCAGAAGTTGGCGCACTACTAACGTCACCAAAGGCCTGCCTCATCATGTCGTTAGTTAAAGAAATGGGATTCCACCTACTAAAGAATTGAACTCCTGCAGGAAGTTGAGAAGATGGAACAAGCATGTTCGAAAGGAAGGTTAGCGGAACTATGCAGAAGACTACAGTTTGAGAAGCAATTTCAGGTACTTTTACACTGAGACCTACAAGTATACCCAACCACGAAGATAACATTCTCAGTAAGATTGGCAGTCCGATTAAGTATGGTATGTTCTCTATGGAAAGAATTGGGCGCCATCCAACAATTAATCCCGAAACACCAATCATCATTACTGTAGTCAGCGTTATAATAATATCGGTAAACACTCTAGCTAGAAGATAACTAGTACGATGGATTGGAAGAACTCTATATCTGTCGCTGACTCCTCTGACCCTATCGAATGCGATTTCGGTCGCAGTACCGGCGGAAGAAAATAAGACTTGGTAAACAATTATTGCCGGAATCATGTAGTCGGTATAATTATGTCCGGGAACGTTGATTGCATTGCCCAATATCAAACTAAACAGCACAACAAACATGACGGGTTGCACTAGACCCATGATGATTTTAGAAGGATTCCTTTTAGCTGATATCAATTGTCCACATGAGATTACTTCGGCTTCTCCTACGATTTTTAATAGCATCGTCACACATTTTGATAAAGCAGCGGACACGGAGCTCCTCCTTATTGGCTAACGCTGGCGTCTTCAGATTGACTTAGAACCTTTATTACATCATCTAACATAGGTCGCCGATAAGTAAATTCGCTAATGATGACGTTCGATTCGGTCAAGTAGTTTATTATTTCCACGGCTTTTACTAGCGGTGAAGACGGGATGGTAATTGTATGACCTGGGCGAATTAATATCGAACGAGGGTGCGGCAAGCATTTATTTAATACATTGACCAATGTATTAACTTCGGAACCACTGGTTGTTTTGATGTCCAGTTGCGTGTTGCCTACCTTCTCTTTTAGAGCATCAGGAGAATCATTTGCAACCATTTGTCCATTGTTTAACAGTATAATTCTATTAGCCAGCGTATCTGCCTCTTCTAGATATTGCGTTGATAGAACTATCGTGGTTCCGGCTGCAGATAAATCTTCTATCTTATGCCATAACTCTTCTCGGACGAGAGGATCGAGTCCTACGGTAGGTTCATCTAGAATTAGTACTTTAGGTCTTCTGAGAAGCGCTATGCCCAAATCTAGCTTCCTCAGCATTCCGCCGGAATAGGTTCCAGCGGGACGTTTTTTGGCACTCTGCAGACCGAATAGTGCTATATACTTACGAGCAGCTTCCTTTGCATATTCCTTCTTGAATCCATTTAATCGAGCATACATCTCAAGATTCTCTTGACCGCTTAGGCGGGTGTCCAATGAGTTATTTTGGCCTGCTACCCCAATTAGGTTGCGAACACGCCCAGGGTTGCGTAGTGCGTCGACACCTTTTATCTCCACCGTCCCTGACGAAGGTGTTTCTAATGTGCTCAGTATTCGCAGTAATGTCGTTTTCCCTGCGCCGTTATGACCCAAAATTCCAAGCACTTCACCCTCATGTGCTTCAAAAGATACGTCCTGCAACGCTTGAATATTGCCGAATTTTTGGCTCAAGTTTCGTACGTCAATAGTTTTGTTCACCACGCCGTTCCCCTAACTGTAGAACTATTCGTACGGTAGGTTCAAATCTATATCATAGGTTTTTCCATCGCAAGTTGACTTACTATGACGTATGTCACGCAGATACTCGTTTCATTCTCGCGTTGTCGATGCAGGTGTCCCGTTTTGTTGTCCTGGGACGCAGCGACGGCAACTGCTTCAGGTTCCCTGATTTTGGTTAAAGCCAAAGGTGTTGGTATTTTTTGGCCCAGGCGTGCAGGCTTTTTCACAACCGTTCTTTGGTGCTAGAGCATTCTAGGTCACACATTTGTTTTATAATTTGTGACGGTAGTTGGATGTTGTTGTATGAAGCCTGGGGCCTTAACTTTTATTACCGAAGCGATCACCGCTAAGGTGCGTTTTTATAGTTCAGTGGAAGCTTTTTCTGGGCTCTATTGATTGATGCCTATTGATTGATATTACGGAATACGAAGATTATTGGAGAAACTCGACGCCCATATTCTCTTGGTTATACTTCGCTAAAATACGCTTCTACTACATCCGATTAGCAGTCGATCGTGCCGGTGACTTAGAACGTTCTGGCTGATACAGATTTGGCCAAGGGCTACGAGAGCCGGCACTGGGCGGCGCCGTTTAGTGTACTGTAGCCACTAGTGGCTTGTTCTCATACTGGTTGTGGGTATGGTCACCGTGTGGTCCTTCAAACCAACCTTCCACCGAATCCTCAAAAGGACATCATCACGATGACCGGTCCCTACATCGTCGATCCTGCTGGACTCTCTGACCAAACTCTGGGACAGTTGCTGCACGGTTTGCTGCAGGCTATGTGATTAACGGGATCTTCGCGCTTGCGGGTATAGTAAATGAGGCAGGTTGATGCGTTCATGATGTGGGGATGCATTGTTACGCTGAGCAGGAGTCATATATTCCCATAATTGAAACACCTACACACGTCACCTGAGTGACCTTGACGTGCCTGAGATTACCTTTGTCAGTCCTGATCTGACGCCCTCCCTAAGCCTGAAAGTCCTCGGAGCTGACCGCGGTGGGCCAGCTTCTGCCTCTCGAGGAAGGCGGTGATCGAGTACCGCATGCCCGCCAGCTTCGTGGTTCTTTTCTGTAAGGCGTGCGGAGCCCAGAGGCAGAATCGTGGCACGGTGGGCCCGGCGCCTGGCCCACGTAACAATGGGATGGCGACCCACACAGCCTAATCGCACCGTGTTTGATGGAGGTAGTGATGACAGCGATCCTTTTGTGTCATCACTACCTCCATCAAACCTGAGGTGATTCAGTACTGATCGAGAGGTTGGCTAAGCGGGTTATAGGTGGTACAGCCGTCGTACAGGAGCTCTCAAAGTGGGACCAAGCGCTTGGTCTCCACCATGGTGCCGACCAGGCCAGTCCAAGCGCTGGTTCCAGGGACTCCAGGACCAGAAGCCTTTGGCACTTGGCGGTGACCTTTTGCTGCCCGGTCCCGACTCAGCCTCAGTGTGAGCTGATCCCAAGTGCTCCACGATCCAGGGCACACCACCGAACACGTTATACACCGTCCCCCTCCGCCGAAGCGGTCCTGACCATACGCAGAAATGGGATCACCATCCCGATTCTACCGGATCTTTATTGTGCTATCACCGACTCACCCACTAAGCGATACCAACGAACATCACACTAACACCCTCCAAACACACCAAGGTGTTATAAGTCAGGCCTGAGCCACAAGGTCGTACAAGACGGCCGCCGATGCGATATCATGCGTTCATTCTCAATAGTCTCACACGGCACCTGCTTTCCTTAAACTCTCACAGTATTTCACTGCTGAGATGGCCTCCGTCCTATCTAGTTAGGGAAAGAAATTTTCCCACTCCGAAAAACGCCACACACTCCAACCGTCGAAACGTAATTTTTAGGTCAACATACTGTATGTCAAACATGAGCAACCAACAACAAATTACGCCTCACGAATACACCGCAAAACCTTCAAAATGCTGACATTCGAATCAGTTGATAACACATCAACCGAAGCTCCTAACTCCCTTCGAGTGAGAGATGTCAAAACACGCCCCGGGCCGCACTCGATATGTGTTTTAATATTAAGCCGTCGCATCTCACATAAACTCTCCCGCCAACGAACCCGCTCCACCATTTGCCTAGTAATCAGTTCTTTAATATGTTTAGCACTACCTACCGACACTCCCGTTACATTGGAAATCAGAGGAATTTTAGGGTCGCAGAAATTCGTGTCATCAACAATCCGGGTAAACTCATTCTTAGCCTGCCCCATAAGCGAACTGTGAAACGGTCCCGAAACATTGAGGTCGATGCAACGAGCCCCAAAGTCGGCCAATTTTTCTTTTAATTTAACCAAACCGTCCGCGTAACCCGACACCACCACCTGATCGCGTCCATTGTCATTGGCAACATCCACGTAGTCTCCACGCGCTCTCAAGCGGCCGCATAAGTCATTAACCTCCTCAACTCCCACCCCAATAACAGCAACCATTCCTGCATTTCTAGGTGCTTCCATCTCCATCAGACGGCCTCGTTCAGCAACGAGACTAAGCGCATCTTCAAAGTTGAGGACACCAGCTACAACCAGGGCAGAATACTCACCAAGACTATGTCCAGCCACAAGCGAAGGACGCAGGCCTGCCTGATGCAACAATTGCCAGGTGATTAAGTTAACTATGAAAATCGTAGGCTGCGTGATAGATGTTCGACGTAGATCTGATGCATCACCTCGGGAACACATCTTACCTACATCCCACCCTAGAATCGCAGAACTTTTTTCCATCCACAGTGAATATAACTTCGGATCTAACTCCAACAAATGGTCCGACATGCCAGTTTTCTGGCTTCCTTGTCCGGGAAATTCAACTGCGACAGGCTGCTTAAGCATAATAATTTCCTTTCACTCTATTCAACCGGCTCACTGGCAACCATTCAGATTCTTCGACGGAAACTATTCCAAATAGCATATGCCTGTAGACGATTTCCTTTTTGTTTGAACTGGTTTAGTAACCAAAGATTTTCTCATGAGCAAGTCGCCATCTTGCATAGCGACATTCGACCAACAAGAGTCAAAAATATCATTATGTGAACAAGCCTCGATTTTTTGAATGCATGTACAGCGTTAGTCACCTAAATCTTTAAGTTACCTGGAGAAATCGTAAAAGTGCGACCGAAGTCCCACTTTTTGGCGTCACTGTTAAATTATTCACTCACCTCAATATCATTCAACAGGTTATGCCAAACCGTCGCAGAGTATCGACTGGGTTTTGTTGCCGTTTCATGGAGTGAAAACAAAGTCGGATATACTGTCAAACCGGCACAGACATAGGCTAAGAGAGCATTAAAACTCATTTTTTTCGCATTTTATTAGGCCATCCAATCGCGAAGAAACATAATCATTCGAGAATGAAATCCTTCATTTTTTGGGGTACACTTAGCACCACTCCCCTTTCTTTGTTCCATCAATATAATTTCGGTAAGCATTAATGCAATTAAACTTTAATCATATTCTATATTCTCGGCAATTCCTAGATGCTGGAGGAAGACGTCAAGGCGGTCCTGCCCCCAGAAGCGATGTACCCCGGCCTTGAAGTAGGGAATGCCGAACACATCGTCGTTGTAAGCGAGTTTCAGTGCCTCAGCTCCCTCGGCGACCAGCTCATCATCCGCGTAGAGGCCGTCAAGCGTCGCGTCTTGAAGCCCGCAGTCGGAGAGGACGTCGGCGATGTTCTCCTCCACGCAGATGTCAACGCCCCGTCCCCAACGACACTCGATGAGGCGGTCGTAGATCTCCCACTGCCGTTCGCTCCGCCGGCATGCCAGCCAGGCGAGATGGGGGAGGTCCCAGCACTGGTCCTTATCGACAGGCCACACCATGGACATGGACTGCGCCGCGGCCAGGCGCTTGACGTCCTGCAGGATGTACAGGTGCCGGGCGCGACTCATTTGCCGGTAGTGGGTGCCGCCCCCGATGGCGGCCAGCGCCTCGGCGACAGGCCCGCGTGGCTCCCAGAATGGGATGTACTCGAAGGTGTCGCGCAGCCCGCGTGCGCTCAGCCTTTCGAGCGCCAGCCAACTGTACGGGCTCCGAAAGCTGAAGTAGACCCGGGGAATCGCCATCGGCTCTCACTTCCCCGACTGCCCGAACGCGTGGAGGAGTTCGTCGTCGAACGCGGCCATCTTACCAGAGAGGCGTCCACGGGTGATGGCGTATCCGTGCGTGATCGAGGCCCGTGCGGCCGTGACCCTCTCGCCGTCGCGCACAACGTGGAAGCCGATATTGCTGTCCCACAGCAAACCTTTGAAGACGCCCGTCACGTCGGTGCCGATGACCAACTCCTCCTCCATGAGGACCGGTTCGTCGATCGTGAGACTCCACCGGGTCACGACCGGGATCCATCCCCGCTCCACCAGCAGGCGGCGGACCGACACCCCCTGGGCGCGCAGGAACCGCTCGACGGAGTCCTCCACCAACCTCACGTATCCATCGAACTGCATGACGCTGCTCGCCCGGCAATACGGGTAGGGCACCGTGAAGAGCCAGTCGTGGAGGCCGGGGGCGGCGTCCCTCATGATGGACGCAGTGGACGAGACCGCCGGTCCGGCCTGCGCCGTGCGCGAGAGTGTCGCGTCGAGTTCCTCACGGGACCAGCCGCGCAGTCTCGCTCTCCCCTCCAAGCACCGCACCGACGCCTCCGCCGACACCCTGTCGCCGCACACGCGCAGAGCGTCCGTGGGCGGTCTCAACGGATTGGCTCGCTCCCCCTCGACGTGGAGTGACACAAGGGAGTCTGCGTACAGGGGGGACGGGAGCCTCAGGGAGAACTCCACGATATCGACGCTCTCGCCAGTCTCGCGGAGCATGTCGTCTTGAGACATGCCGGTATCCCGTAGGAAGTACTGCACAGCCCCCTCCGCCAGGTACGAGAAGTGCTTGAAACCGATCCAGGACTCGATATTCGCGCCCTCGCTGAGAGGGCGCGCATCACTTCGAGAAGACGTAGTCATCACCTCTACCCCTTTCTGAGTATTGCCTCGTATTCCTTCATGCTTGTTCGCGCTCATTCACGCTGCTCCATGCCTATTGACGAACGTGACACCTTGTCTCCTATACCGTTCTCGGGGCGCATCCTCATTCGCTTCACGCGGTTCGAGCGCTCTGGGAATGCCCTCGCCGATCCAGGTCGTCGATCCACTCTTCGACCAACGCAGCGACTCGTCCCGGGGCACTGACGTGGCAGAAGTGCCCCTGCGCCTCCTGGACCTCCAGACGCGAGTGCATGAGGCGGTCCCCCAGCTCGCGGCGCTGGTCATCCGTCGTTCCGGGGTCAAGGTCGCCGCTGATGATGAGCACCGGGATCTTCAGCCGTTCGAGCGGGGCCACGGTCGTCCGTTCGACGAAGGCCAGGGAGGCCTCACGCTCGCGGTCGGGGACCTGCCGGGTCAGAACCCGCACCATGGCGTCGGTCGTCTCCCGGCCTTGAGACGCCCGTTCGGTGTGCAGGCGCTCCGCCAGCACCGCGTCAAACCGCCGTCGGTGCTCCCCGCGCTCCGAAGCCCTTCCCACCTCGGCGCGCTTGACGTAGGTCGGGCACACCAGAATCATCCCGATGAGGCCATCGCAGGGACCGCACTCCGCGACGTAGCGCAGGCACGCCGAGGCGCCCAAGGAGTGGGCGATGATCCCGAACGTTCCACCACGCCGAACCGTGCCGCACGCCTCGTCCATGAGCTCGCTCATTACGGGGAAGTCGAAGTGGGCGGGCCCCGGACGACTCCACGGAGCCTCCAACGGCGTAATCTCCAGTCTGCTCCGCTCGACCAGCGGGGTCCATGTCCTGCCGTCGTCGTTGAGACCATGGACCCCGATCAAAGGGAAGTACGCGCCCATCACACTGGCAGCCGATCATCGTGATCGGACGACGCCGCGCCGAGCGCGGCTTCGAGCACGTGACGCGCCCCATGGTAGCGCGGGAGGAGTGCGTCATCGTGCAGCGGCTCCGGAGTCAGGACCGGAGGCGTCATCCCCTGGCCGAGGAGCACCGCCACCGCCAGAGGCCGATCGCTCTCGTCGATCGCGAGGAACGGCACGGGCACCGCGTCGTCGACACCCAGGACAACGACGTGATCGCATCGTCCGGCGGCCAGCAACAGCGACGCGATCTCGAGCGCCTCCGCGCCCGCGCGGCGCCCCGAGCACACGCTCACGTTCGGACCGCGCCACTTGTAGCGAATGGCCAGGCTGCTCCCGATGATGTTCGCCGAGTGCGTCGGGGCCTCCACCGGGCTGAGGGCCGCCTCGCCCTCCCGGTAGAGCCTGTTGGCGTCCCTTATGACGACATCGGTATTGCTGAAGTTGGAGGAGACGACGACGCCCGTCCGATCACCCGGGGGAGCCTCCGCCCCGCGCAGGATCGTGAGTCCGTGAGCGGCGCAGAGCGCCATCCGAGTGGCGCGGTTCTTCCCGAGAAGACCGCGGCGACCGAGCCAGTCCCTGGCGTTGTCGGGATCCGGCATCAGCGCGCCCGTCGCAGTGTCCGGCGCGCCAGGCTCGTACACGAACACCCCGAGCACTCGCGCCATCCCCGGACCGGGTGCCCGCCTCATACCGACTCGCCCCCCTCGTCGCTCCCGGGAGAGCGCACGACGCACACCGAATTGACACCCCCGAACCCGAAGGACTCGACCTGCGCGATCACAGCGTTCCCGTCATTCAGCGGAGCGCCGCCGTTCGGCGGAAACCGGAGGCCCAAGGCCTCATCCAGGGGATCGTGCAAGCCGACGACCGGAGGGACGAGCCGCCAGCGCATCATGACCAGCGCCACAATCAGGCTCATGAGCATCGAGGCACCAGAAGTGTGCCCCGTCGCCCCTTTGATCGCCGAGACGAACGGGGAGGCTCCCGCGAAGATCGCGCTTAGCATCCGGGCCTCCGTGGGATCGTTCAGGCGCGTCCCAGTCCCGTGCGCCATTACGAAGTCGATATCTTGTGGACGCACCCCTGCTCGCTCGTGGGCAAGCGCGACGCATCGCGCAATGCCCTCTGGCGAGGGGGCGGTCTCGTGGTAACCATCGCAGGTGATGGCCGTACCCAGCAGCTCCGCGCACACCGGGCGCCCTCCAGTCCGCCCGCGGGCCTCGAGAAGCGCCGCGGCCGCCCCCTCCCCTAGCAGCACTCCACGTGACTCGGCGTCGAAGGGGCGGAGCCTGCGGGGGGACTCGCGGTTGACCCGCCCCATCATCCCCAGCATCCCCATCGCCATGACGTCAGCGCCGGCCACCACGACCCGAGACGCCATGCCGCTGTGGATGAGATCCGCGCCCATCGTCAGCGCGGTCCCGGAGGCGGAACACGCCCCGGTAAGCACCGTGACAGGTAGGCGGACCTCCTCTCCGCCCCGGGAGCGCACCACTGCCTCCTCGGGGAACGCGGCCACCAGGGTCCTCTCCGACCCGATCGCCGAGACCTCCGTCAGGCGCTGCTCGTGCATGCCCGTGCCGACGATCACCCGGACGCCTTCGAGGTCCTCGCGCGGCAGGCTCCGGCACACCGACGCCAGCAAAGGCGTGAGCAAGGGCCATGCGCCACTCTGGGGTTGCTCGCCGATCAGGTAGCCGTAGGATACTTTGCTCTCCCCGACGGGCACCCCTCTCAATCGACGCTCACCCGAGGCGCCCGCGAGGAGCCCGGCACACGTACTCTCCGCGTCCCCCAGGCAACTCGTCATGGCTGTGCGCGAGATCACGACCGCCACTGCTCCTCCGTCCCCTCGACCAGCACGGCACCGAACTGGTCGCCATTACCCTGACCAACGAGCGCGATCCTCCGAGGCCCCTCGCGGGAGGCGAGCATCGCCGCTGCGACCCCCAGCCCCAGCAATCCCTGACCCGAGCGGAGAAAGTCTGCCCGCTCCGTCAAGTCGAACACAGCCGGCACCGTCGCCTCCAGCGCCGACGCCGCGTCCTGCTCAAGGGGAGTTACGCTAACCGCGAGGTCGACGTCGTCCGCCCCCGCGCACCTCAGGCACCTCATAACGGCGTCCCGCGAGGACTCGCCCCGCGCGACCATCCTCGTCACGACGGCGGAGGCAACGAGGCGAGCACCGGCCGCATCGGGTCGGGCGGTCAGAACCGTCGCCACACCGCCCTCGATCGCCCGGGCGCCCGATGCCCGCGAATGGGCGTGAAGTGCCCGGTACTCATTCGTCATCTCCTCAGCACCGAACACCATGACGTGGTCGAGATAGCCCCTCCTGGCGAGATTCCGCGCGTAGTGGAGAGCCTGGATACCTGCGAGGTCTGCGCCGGCGATCGTCGCGTTCGGCCCCCGCAGCCCAAAGCGGATGGCGGCCTGGCCCGCAGCGCAGTTCATGACCGTATTCGGGAACAGCATCGCGTTCACCAGGTACGGGCGGGCCTCGACCAGTGTCGCGCGGCTGTATCCCGTCACAGACTTCAGACTCGCGTTGGTCGTCGCCGAGACCACACCGAATCGATCGGTCGAGCTCTCCGGCACCGGAAGACCAGCCTGCGCCAGCGCCTCCCCACAGGCAACCAGCGCCAGGCAGGTGACCCGGTCAAGGATCTTGACGCCCTTCCGGCCGAGGCTCTCAACCGGGTCGAAATCGTGAATCCGGTCCGGCCGGTCGCCGTCCTCGGGCACCGGCTCCAGGAAGTCGGAGAACCGCGCGCCCCCGGGGAGCACCCCTGAGATCGACAGGACCGTCAGACCAGCGTCCCCCGTCATCCCCGATCGCTGTTTCATCTGCTGTCCCATCAAGCTCGGTCCTCCTTCCCGAAGATGACGATCGCGTTGTTCCCCCCGAACGCGAATCCGTTGTTTTGCACGACCCCGATGTGCGCGGGCCGGCTCGCATTCGGGACCACGTCGAGCCCCATCAGGCGATGATCGGTCTGTCGGTGATTCACCGTCGGAGGCAGGAAGCCCTCGTGGAGGGCGAGCACCGACGCGATCGCGCCGAATCCGCTCGCCGCGCCCATGGAATGACCGAGCATAGACTTGATCGAACTGATAGGTGGCGGAACGTCCCCGAAGACCGTCTTCACCGCCATACCCTCGGTGAGATCGTTCGCAGCGGTGCCCGTCCCGTGGGCGCAGATATAGTCCACGTCCTCAGCACGGGTCCCGGAGTTCTCAAGTGCGAGCCTCATGCACCGCACGATCCCCTCCCGATTCGGGGACACCATATGCGAGGCGTCACACGACAGTGCGTAGCCCTTGACGGTCGCGTAGATCCGCGCGCCGCGAGCGATGGCCTGGGACCGCCGCTCAAGAAACAGCGCCGCTCCCCCCTCGGCCGTCAGGATGCCGCTCCTGTGTTGGTCGAATGGCGAGCATACGTTCTGGGTCATGGCGCCGAGCCGGTAGAAGCCAGCGTGCGCCCATCGGCACACAGAGTCGGCGCCGCCGGCGATGACCGCGTCCGCCTCACCGGATATCAGGAGATCGTAAGCATACCCCACTGCGTAGTTGCTGGCCGAGCAGGCCGTCGAGACCGTCATCGCTTCGCCCCCAAACCCCAACTCCGCGTTCACGGCGTCCGCGAGGCTGGACGGCGGCACCCGGCTGGCATCGGCGCTGTCCATCGGTGCCTGCGGGTCATTGGCCCACGTGGCCACTAGCGCTTCGATTTCCTGCGACTCGCCGCTAGTCGTTCCGATGACACTGGAGCAGCGCTCCGGATCGAGCTCCACCGGGCCACCGGCGTCCTCGAAGGCGAGTCTCGCGGCCGAGGCCGCCAGCAGTGAACTGCGCCCCCACTCGGACTCGTCAAGTGCTGTGAGTATCGCGCACGGATCGAAATCGGCGACCTCACCCGCATTCACGTACGGAAATCCCGCAGTGTCGAAACTCCGGATCGGTCCCGTACCAACCCGCCCCTCCTCGATCCCCCGTCTGAAGGCGTCTCGTCCGATCCCGACGCTGGAGACGGGGCCCAGCCCGGAGACTACTACCGAGTCGTTTACCGAGTCGTTCAGCATGGTCACGCCAGGACTAGGCCTTTACGTGTTCCTGGACGATCGCCCGCACGGACTCCAGATTGACCATTCTCGACAATTCATCCTGCGGGATCTCAACGTCGAAGGTCTTCTCAATCCTCGCGAGGATCTCGATCGCCCGCAGGGAGTCGGCCCCGTGTTCCTCCGCGAACAGGGAGGTATCGGTGATCTCTTCGGGCTCGATCTCGAGCACGTCAGCGATAAGCTCCCGCAGCTGGTCGTCGAGGTTGTTGTCACTCATGGTGTCTCTCCTTTGTTGTTCTCGTCCGACTGGTGCCGGACTTCTCTATGTGGAAAATAGTCGCCAGGTCGATCGTGCACAGGACTCGGTCCCCCACTCGAGCGCTCGCCCTGACGAATGACGCGGGCCCGATTGTCCGCTCGATCGTCGCTCGGCCGATCACCCTGTCCTTCGGAAATGCGTCCCCCAGGAAAACTGCATTCTCCGCGCGAGCGAAAAGCGGCGACTGGTCCGTTCTCCCAGCATTCGCGCACGCGCACAGCAGAGCGGCCGTCTGCCCGAGGAACTCGGTCATCAGCATCCTGGGCCACGGCCCCTCCGTCAGGCCCCACTGGGCGTAGCAGGGCTCGTCCAGCGTAACGTCATGAACGGTTTCTGCAATCGGTCCCGCGCGGCCACTCGCGTCATCCCAGCTATCCACTGACACGTCCCGAACTGCGGATATCAACAGCATCGCGCCGCGGTGGGGGATGAATGCGGAGGCATCGGTCATGATGTCATCATCTCCCTCATATCCTTCAGGCTTCGAGAGCGAGATGGAGAGCCATCTCTGCGAGCATGCGCCCGTGCTCGTCACAACACGAGGCCGACACGCGCCAAACCCCCGACCTCCCGACAGGATCCTCCAGTTGCGCAACAACCGTGAATGACTCCCCGGGCATTCCGGGAGAGACAAATCGAACATTCTCCACACGGTCGATCGACACTGCCCGCCCAAAATAGGCGCGTGTTGCACTAATGACGCTTTCGATGAAAAACACCCCGGGATAAATCGGTAGACTTGGATAATGCCCACTCTGATAGGACGATCGCAACGACATTGACTGCAGCGCAGTGAATCTATCCTTCCTGCGCTCGTTCAGAATCGGCACAGCCACAGGAGAGGGATAAGAAGGACGCCGCGTTGCTGGAACCTCAACAAGAGTCGCGTACGGCAAGTTACCTCTCACAGGACCATCCCTCCGTCGACCCTTAGGACCTGACCGTTGATATACCCAGCCTCAGGACTACATAAAAAGGTAGCTACAGAGGCCACCTCGTCGACAGTACCGAAGCGTCTGAGCGGGATTGCGGACCGAGCAGCCTTTTGCGCAGCCTCGGACAGATTCACCGTCATGTCGGTCTCGATGAATCCAGGCGCGATCGCATTGACCCGCCCCCCTGAGGGCCCAAGTTCTCTCGCCAACGTTCGGGTCAAAGTGTTAACCCCTCCCTTTGCAGCACTGTAGTTTGCCTGCCCGCGATTACCCGTCACACCAGCCACCGATGAGATATTAAGGATCACTCCCCCCCCTCTGCGCATCATAGATAATGCAACTAAATTACAAAAATTGAAGACACCATAGAGGTTGGTTCTGACAACCAAATCCCACTCTTCAGGAGCCATCAGGGCAATTGACCTATCTCTAGCAACGCCAGCATTGTTAACCAGTACGTCAACCGCCCCCAAACGATCCACGGCGGCATCTATAAAAGATGATACGTCCGCACGATCACTAACGTCACATGGAGCATAATAAAAATCACCTGCATTTGCTGCATCTATATCACAATGTTTGCTGCGCGCACAACAAGAGATTCTGTCACCAAGACCAGCAAATCTCTCGACAATCTTCCGGCCAATACCACGAGTGGAACCAGTCACTAGAACATGACGAGAACTCTCTGGAGACTGCACATCTACCCCCAAGGTCATCAGCTCGGACAACTCGAATGTAACTTCCCATGTAGGCATGGTCTTACTCCGACCAACCAGTGGGATAGTATCGTATCCGCTACGGACGATCAACTCTTCGACGCGACTCATAGGGATGCCCGTGTAGTGGGCTCGGTGCACCTCTGAGAACTGCCTGCAAAGTCCGTGGGCCGTGGTGCGCATGGGAAGTTGGTTGCCTGGTGCAGGCCAGGGTCGAGATCGTAGGCAGGTACTACTCCAGGGCGTAGGTAAAGGCTTCGAAGAAGGAAGGGCGGATCCTTGACGTGGCCTGCTCGGTTATGGACTGGAGCTGGGATAACGCACGCCGACGCCTGGTGGCTGTAGCCAAGCACCCACCCGGTCCGCAGGAAGCCGGATCCCAGGGCCAGAGCCCGCAGGCTCTCGGTGGGGTCTGGTGGTGGATGCACCGCTCGTGGAGGGGTGTTGTGTGTCTGGGGCTTGGTTTGATCAGGGTGTGCGTCGTGATGCGGTGGCGCGGGTGGTGGCTGGTGAGTCGGCTTCGGCGGTGGCTCGGGATCTGGGGTGCTGTCGTGGGTCGGTGAGTCTGTGGTACTAGGAGGCGGGGGTGGAGCTGGTGGGCGGTCGACGGGGTGGGACGGCCCAGTGCGACCAGGCCAGACGCGCCAAGGTCGTTCAGGCCGTCCTGGCTGGAGCAACCCTGACTCGGGCGGGAGCCGCGGCCGGGGTGAGCCGGGACAGAGCGAGGCGGTACTGGCACGATCAGGCCATGGAGGACGCAGCAACGGCATCAGGACGCTCATCAAGGCGGCGGGGGCGTGGGCGCTGGTCGGTGTCGGCCTGCTCGGGGCGGGTCGGGCGCGGGCAGCGCGTCAGCGACGCTGAGCGGGTCCTGATCGCTCAGGGCCGGGCCCGTGGGGACTCGGCCGCCGCCATCGCCCGCTCCTTGGGGCGGTGCCGTCAGACCATCTCACGGGAGATCGCCCGCAACACCGGCCCTGACGAGGTCTACCGGGCCCCGGGAGCCTCGGCGGCGGCCCAGGAGCGCCTGGCCCGCCCCAAGGCCAGGAGGCTCGACACCGATCCCGTCCTGCGCGCCGAGGTGGTGGCCCTGCTCGAGGACGGGGCCAGCCCCCGCCAGATCAGCGCGCGCCTGCGCTGGGCCCACCCCGACAATGAGTCCATGCGCATATCCCATGACATGAGCAGATCTACCAGGCCCTCTACGTCCAGGGCGCCGGGAGCCTGCGCCAGCAGCCGCGGGTGGACAAGGCCCTGCGCTCAGGACGCACCCGGCGCCTGCCCCGCTCACCGCTGGCCGGCCTGCCCCGCAGATCCAACCGTCCCTGGATCGAGGGGGCCCAGATCAGTGTGCGCCCGCCCCAGGCCGCTGACCGGGCCGTGCCGGGGCACTGGGAGGGCGACCTGGTCATCGGCGCCGGCGGGCGCAGCGCCCTGATCACCCTGGCGGGGGCGCACCAGCCGCTTCGTGCTCATACACCGCCTGGGCGCCGGCCACGACTCCCAGACTGTCACCACCGCCTTGCAGACCATGGTCGCTGACCTGCCCCGGGCCGTAAGGGCCTCGATCACCTGGGACCAGGGCAGCGAGATGGCCCAGCACGCCACCTTCACCGCTGCCACCGACATCCCGGTCTACTTCGCCGACCCCCACAGCCCCTGGCAGCGCCCCACCAACGAGAACACCAACCGCCTGATCCGCGACTACCTCCCCAAGGGCACCAGCTTCACCACCATCACCGACACCCAGATCCAAGCCATCCAGGACCGCCTCAACCGCCGACCCCGCATCGTCTTGAACGGACAGACCCCAGCTGAGAAACTCAACGACATCATCAACGGTGCAAACACCACCTGACCCCACCGACCCGGCTCCGGGTCGTTTTTGAAGAATTTGTCGATGTTGGGCCCGGGGTCTGGCTGCTGGCCGCACCGCTCACGTCAGGCGAAGGAGCGTGGCGCGGCCGGCACAGGTGGTCTTTGTAGGATGCCGGGCATGACAAAGACAGGGAGGTGTTGCTCCGCCGATTCGGGGCGTGCCGTCTCAGCACGAGCGTCTGCAGGGCGCGTGGCGGCAGGGGGTGCGCTGCGCTGTTGACGTACGGGGATCAGTGCCTTGGCGGTCCTCATCGGAGGGTGCCTGAGTGCCTGCGGGACAGGACTTGCTCCCGCAGCGGGTGGCTCGGCCACCGTCCCGGGACCGATTCCCTCCGGCCCGGAGTCCTTCTACCGCCAGGCCGTCAACTGGTACCCCTGCGCCGCCACCGACGGCATGGAGAAGCTCTCCGAGAAGACCGCCCAGGCGAGCACCGCCACGACGGCCGCTGCCGCCACGACGTCGGTGGAGGCAACGGCGGCCCCGGGCTCCGGCAGTGCGACCGGGACGGCCGGCGCCTCCGAGGAAACCGACGACGCCACCTTCAGCTGCGCGGTCGTCACCGTCCCCCTCGACTACGCCAACCCTCAGGGCGAGACCATCTCGATCGCCATGAAGAAGCGAGCGGCCACCGGCGGCCGCTTGCAGGGCGCCCTGTTCATCAACCCCGGTGGTCCCGGCGACTCCGGGGTCGCCTTCGCGGAGCAAGCGGGCACCTCCTTCGCTCCCGAGTTGCTCAGCGCCTATGACGTCATCGGCTTCGACCCGCGCGGGGTGGGTTCTTCCACGGCCATCACCTGCACCGGTGCTGACGACTCGGCCGGCACCGCTGAGCCCTCCGCGGCGGCGTCCGCCGAGACCGCCTCGGGCACCGACTCCTTCGAGGAATGGTCGGAGGCGACCCTGCAGTCCTTCCGGGATCTGACCGACCAGTGCGCCGCCGGAACCAAGCCCGCCGCCCTGCTCGACCACGTCGACACCGTCTCCACGGCCCGGGACCTCGACATCCTGCGGGCGCTGGCCGGTCAGGAGAAGCTGAACTACCTGGGCTTTTCCTACGGTACCTACCTCGCATCCGTCTACGCCGAGAACTTCCCCGGCAACACGGGGCGCATGGTGCTCGACGGCGCCATCGACCCCGCCCTGTCCCTCGCCGAGCAGGGACTGGGGCAGGCCAAGGGCTTCGAGCAGGCGCTGCGCACCTACGTCGACTACTGCCAGGCCTCCACCGGCTGCCCGCTGAGCGGCGGCACCGACGCCGGAGTCCAGCAGATCCGCAACCTCATCACCTCCGCCAACAGCACGCCCCTGCCGACCAGTGACCCGAACCGCACGGTGACCGGCTCGGACATCGTCACGGCCCTGAGCGAGTACCTCTATACCACCGAGCAGAACTGGCCGCCCCTGACCAGCGCCCTCGACCAGGCCATCAACCACCACGACGGCTCGGCCTTCGCGGTCGCGGAGGAGCAGGACTCCACCTCGAAGGACGACAGCGGTGGTGTCTTCCAGGCCGTCACTTGCCTGGACTACCCGGTGGAGGGCGACACGGCCACCTGGGCGGCGCAGTACGAGGAGGCCAAGCGCGTGGCCTCGATCTTCGGAAACACCTCGGTCGGCATGGACCTGGTGTGCAGCGTCTTGGGGGCACAACGGGACCCGCAAGCCCGCGCCGATCCACGCCCACGGTGCCGCGCCGATTCTTGTCGTCGGAACCACCGGAGACCCGGCCACCCCGTACGCGTGGGCTAAGTCCCTCGCGGATCAGCTCGACTCCGGCCGGCTCCTGACCTGGGAGGGCAATGGGCACACCGCCTACGGCGGTGACGCCTCCTGCGTCAACGACGCCGTCAACAGCTACCTGCTCTCCGGCACCATGCCCAAGGAGGGCCTGACCTGCCACGGCAACGAGTAGGCACGTAGCCGTCGAGTGAGCGGGCGGGCCGGGCTTGCTCGGCCCGCCCGCGTGGACGGTCAGCCGGCGGCGGGGGTGATCTGCGTGGTGAAGTCTTCCTTTCCCTGGTTGTCGGTGACGACGGCGGTGACGGAGACCTGCTCGCTCGCCGGTACCGTGGCGGTGGCCCGGGCGCCGGTGAGGACCTCCTCGGTGCCGTCGGCGCGCTGGACGTACCAGTCGATATTGGTGACTGCTCCGTCGGCGTCGGAGGAGGCCGAGGCGTCCAGGGCGACCTGGTCCCCGTCACGGGTGAGGGTGAAGGAGCCGGTGGGACGGACGTTGTCCAGCTGAGCCTGCGCGGCGGCGGGCTGATCCTGGGCGGCTTCCTGGGCCCGGGGGACGGCGAGCGTACCCACCACCGAGTCCGCTGTGGCCGTGTGGCCCGCGGCATTGGGGTGGAAGCGTCCGTCCTCGAGCAGGCCCTCGAACCAGGAGCCCTGCTTCCCGCACAGCTCGTGGCCCGCGAAGGAGTCGGAGGGGTCGGTGAACTGGTAGCCGTGGCGCAGGGCGGTGGCCTTGAGGACCGTGTTGAGGTCGTTGGTCCGTGCGTTGATCCAGCGCTGGTCAACCTTGGTCAGGCCCTCGCAGCGTCCTGGGACCGGGAAGAACTGGCTGGCTCCCCGCGGGGTGAACATGCGTGGGTAGCCGACGGCGACCACGGTCGCGTTGGGAGCGCGTGTGCCGATGTCGGTCATGATCGTGTCGTAGCTGGTGACACCTTCCTGGGTGGTCTTGCCGGCTAGGGCGTCGATGGCCGAGTCGACCGGGGCGGTAACTGCGTTGTCACCCGAGCAGGTGGAGAAGGGGAGCTGTGTGACGCACTTGGTGAGGATCTGGGCGAAGCCCGCGTCGTTGCCGCCGATGGAGAAGGAGACCAGGCCGGTGGAGGCGCTCAGATGATCGAGCTGGGCGGGCTCGCCCCAGGACGCATTGGGCTGGTAGAAGTCGCCGGTGCGGGCCCCTGAGCAGGCGTCGAAGTCGAGGGTCTTGCCGGTCTGGTTGGCCACTTGATGGGCGTAGGCGGAGGAGGATCGCTGGCAGTTGTTGCCACCCCGGACGTTGGTGCCTTCGGCATAGGGCGGTAGACCGTAGCCGGAGGCATAGGAGTCGCCCAGGGCCACATAGGTGCCCGCGGGAAGCGAGGGGGCCTGGGGAGCCGACGACGCCGGCGAGCTGACGGCGAGGGCACATGCTAGAGCGGTGGCGCATACCGCCGGGCTAATGCGGCGCAGGAGACGACGTCGTTCTCTGCCCGTGCGCGCTGCGTTCCGTCGTGCGGATGACGGGCTGTTCGAGGGGCCGTGGTGGTCGCGCATGGTGTCTCCTTGGGGTCGCCGACAGGCGCAACACACACAATACTACCGGCAGATATCATGAACAATGCTGTCGGTATGTCAGGGTGACCCGTCGCAGCGCGCCCGTGCTCTACCCTGTTGATCCTGGTGCGTGGGCGCCTGCGGGAACCGCGCCAGAGCGCGGTTCCAATGCTCCACGGCGTGGGTGTCGCTGACGAATGTCATGGACGGGTTGCATGATGTCAAAGGTAGGGGTAGCCTATTTCACCGACGCAACGTTAGGTCGACGTATTGTTACGTCAATCAAGAACGTTGCCGTCTCGCAGAGCAGTGACTTTTCTTCGATGTTTGCAGCGACATCGTTCGAGTGTCTCCTGCCCATCGTCGAGATCGCCCGCTCCGGTTCAGTCGAAGTCGTTACTGTTCGAGTTCTTGAATGACTGTGCGGAGAATATATGAGGGTGGAATACACGCGAAGCACATTGGGCACTGAGGTGCCCGGTCTCGTGTCCCGCTAGAAGTTACTGGATCCAAAGCAGATACCCCTGAAACGAGTATCTGGTTCTTGTTCTGCGCCTAGCGCTGAAATGCGCGCGACGTACTGCACTTGACTAGGTCGGAGAAAGAACATTGAAGCTCGCCTACCGAACGAATCATTCCAGAAGAGCCCGGTTCGCCAAACCAGGGAGTCTCTTCTATGAGTCGCCGCCTCAAAACCCTAGTAAAACGTTCAGTGTGACGCCTCAGGGGTGGATCAGCGATAGATTAGGACCCTGGACTCGGGTATATCCCCCGAACATATGGGACAGCTACCCGCAGCATGGATGGAAAATTCACGTCAGTTCAGTCCCCGTCGATGCTGAAGAAACACTTGCTGCTGTTGCGGACATTTGTGAGCGCTACACAACTCCCTTCAAGCACCTGAGTGATCGCCCAGAATTTTTGCACTGCTTGAAGAAGTATGCCGACAGGTTATCCGGAGGAAAATTTATTACGATCTATCCAAGAAGTGAACAGCAGTTCGTAACCTTGCTGGAAGAATTGGACCGACGATTGAAAGGGAAGGTCGGCCCCTATGTGCTGACGGATGTGCGTTACGCCGAGAGTCCAGTGTTCTTCAGATACGGGGCATACTTTTCTAAAATGCTGTCCAATGGAGGAACAGGCATCATCACGCCCTCTGGAGAGGTGATTGAGGACCCTCGCGACGTGAAGTTCTCCATACCCGACTTCGTTACTATTCCGGACGCCATTAAACATGTGGTGGAGGCTCGGGAGAAGGGTTTGAAGAACGGGGCCGATGAACTACTCTACCCCTATAGAGTGACTGGTTGTATGCACTATAGCTTCGGTGGTGGAGTGTATCGAGGACTGGATCTACGCGATCAGCATGAAGTTATTTTGAAGGAAGCGCGAGCCTATAGCGGATACACGTCAGAAACGGAGTCATCTCAGGATCGTTTACGATCTGAAGCTGAAGTGCTCAAGGAACTGGAGCATTTGGAGTTTGTGCCACGTCTTCGTGACTACCTGACGCTCGGTGATCATGAGTTTATTGTCGAGGATTTCATTGAAGGTGGAACGCTTCAAGATTGGATAGCCTCAAACTACCCTTTTCTGTTCGAGCAGCCCATTGAGCCATATGAAGTCGACGCATTAAAAATATCCCGGCAGCTCATTAAAATCGTCCAGTCCGCGAATGCGGAGGGTGTGGCCATCATGGACATTCAACCCAAGAACATAATGATTGAAAGGGACCTGACTGTCCGCCTTATTGACTTGGAGGGGGCGCGGCCGATCATGTGCGAATCACGAGATGTGCTGGGCACTCCCGGGTTCATACCACTAAGAAGGTGCAGTAATCGGGAACGAGATGCGTACTCCTTATTCCAGGTGCTTTTATACATGTTTGCGCCTTCATCGGATTCGGCTCTATCACCCGGGCTTGAACAAAAACGCATCGATTTCATATCGAAGACATTTTCTGAAGAGGCGCTGAGTCTCATCGAGTGCGTCCGTGCTGAACTGCCTTCGTCGGTTACTAAGCCGAGACTGGGCCTTCGTGCAAATGGCGCGAGGGCAGTTCATCCGCAACCGTTGCGATATGAGTGGAAGCAGTATAGGCATAAGGTCATCTCGGGAATATTTTCCGCAAGAAGACGGATTGGGAAAACTGCGCCCATATTCCCCGGCGATGCGCGGCAGCTGTGGGACGGTCCATCAGCGCGGTGGGACTTGGAAACCGGCACCGCTGGAATCATTCTGGCCCTATCAAGACTGGGGGTGGATACGCATGAGCTCGCGGTTGAACTTGCTGGGAACATGTGTACAACTGATCTCTCTGAAGAAGGGCTTCTGCGGGGACTTCCTGGCATTGCATTGGCTATGGCTGAAGCGGGACAGCCTGAAATCGCCTTGGCGCTGGCAGGCCATCGGAAAAGTTTTGCAAGCAAGAACGCAAATATTCGAAGTGGTGTAGCTGGAACAGTTCTATCATATTTGTCCTTGTGTCAGTACGGCATTAAGATCAGGTTCATTCATGAATTGCTGGCCGACTTTGAAGACGCTCTGGAAGGCTCGGACATATATGTGGATGGTGGCGGAGCTGAAACCGGGAACGCCGTTGGGCTATTTGACGGTTGGTGTGGTGTGGCAGTGGCTTGTGAGGCGGTGTTCAGAAGAACTGGAAATATTGACTGGCATCGACGGGCTGAAGCCTTCCTGGAGCGAGATGTCCGTCATTTAAAGGCCAGCGATCAGGGTGCGCAGTACGTGGATATGTCGGGAGTGAGCTATGGATACCTGTCGGAAGGCTCGGCCGGAGTAGGAGTGGCATGCTCTATAGTAGATCGAGCTCGTTACAAAAAAATTATTAGAGGGATCTCGATGTCTTTGGGTTCGCGCTTGTGTCTGAGCGCAGGACTATTTCAGGGGCAGGCGGGGCTTGCTGCTTCACTCATGATGATTGGCGGAATCGAATGCGAGTCAATTATCGAGCAGGAGTTAACTAACCTTTTACATATGAAGTCCTTTTCTATCGACGATGATGAGGCCATCTATTTTCCAGGAAATCATTCATATTGTCTTTCTTCGGACTATTCTACAGGTGCAGCAGGAATAGCGCTATGTGTTGACGGCTATTGTCGGAGATGGCCGGCGTGGGTACCTTGGTCTCCACTTCTGTTCGATGGAGTTAAGAAAGGAGGTGCATGATGGACGAGTTGCTTTCCCTCCAGGCGTTTGACGTTCAGGCGGACACTCTGCCGGAGCGCGCATCGAGCGCAAGCCTGTGGTGCAATGGCGACAACAGCGGCATCAGCCTCTGGTGCGGCTGATCTCACCGCCCGCCTGCTGAGGGAGGGGCTGAACGTATGCTGCAGCGTTTGGCTCCTCCCTCCAAGGACTTATAAGTGGGATAATAACTGCGTCGTGATCAGTTATCGCGCGCCCATGACGAGTCGGTCGCTTTCTCTAAATCAGAGTAGTTCGGTAACGCCTATCCCGACGAGTAAGTATGTTGTGCTTGGTAAGGGAAGGAGAGAATCCATTGTGTTGGTTCTAGAATGTGAGAACCTGAATCACCATTTTGGTGAAGCCAGGGAGGTGCTCCGCGGAGTGAGTCTGTCTTTCGAGTCAGGTTCTATCACAGCTGTGATGGGGCCGTCCGGTTCTGGCAAGACGACGCTGTTGAACTGCATGTCGGGAATCATTCGCCCTACAGGTGGACGAGTTGTTTATCGAGGACGAGACCTTTCGCGGATGAATGCGTCCGCGCAAGATAAGCTACGGCGGTCTTCGTGGGGGTTTATATTCCAGTCCTATAATCTGGTGGAGGCGCTCACTGCAACAGATAATGTTAAACTGCCAGCGTTATTTGACGGGCATCGTATGGATGACGAAGTTGCGGCATCGGCACTGGCTCGAGTGGGTCTTGACGGATTGGGAGAGCGATATCCGGAAGAATTGTCCGGTGGTCAGCGACAGCGGGTGGCCATCGCCCGGGCGCTCGCAAGTAGCCGTGACGTAGTATTCGCCGACGAGCCTACTGGTGCGTTGGACAGCGGTTCTCGTCGAGAGGTGATGGATAATCTGACAGCGCTTCCCAGTAGCGGTAGTACTGTGGTGCTGGTGACTCACGATCCGATGGTTGCCGCAGAGGCGTCACGCGTGGTGTTCCTTTACGACGGTGCTATTGCGGGCGAAGAAAGAGGCCTTTCGCCGGTAGGCATAGCCGAACGCCTCGCGGATCTGGAGGTGCGCTGATGCTTGGCACAATGCGTTTGTCGATCCGGATGCTGCGCCGTCATATGGCGCTGTACTCCGGGTGCATGGCCACTGTTGGTGCTACGTCAGTGATCGCTTCGGCTCAGGCCTATCTGGTCGCGGGGTTCTCAGATGCTGAACGGGTGAGCGTCTCTAGCATGTCTGCAGAGGAGGTTGCCTCTCAGCTCACTGCAATCAGGGGGATCCTGTCTCTACTCAGTGGGATTGCGATCGTGGTCAGCGGGTTCCTGATGTCGTCTGCTGTTAAACAGGTGATCTCGTTTCGCCAAAGAGAATTCGCGCTGATGCGCCTGGTGGGAGCCAGTAGGTCTCGTATATCTCGAATGGTGTTCTTGGAGTGCCTGCTGATGGCGCTTGTTGTGGCCTTGCCGTGTTCAGTTGTCGGCGCTCTGTTGTCCCCGGCGCTGCTCGCTGGGCTACGGATGATCGGCTTCTTCGGCAACGATGTCTCGGTGAGCTTTGTTCTCACGGCCGTTCCGATCGTCATCGTGGCGGTGTCGATGTCTCTGGTTGCAGGCCTGGCGGGTTGGGCTGCCGCACGTGGAGCCACGCGTGGAGACCTGGCTCATGCGGTTGTCTCACTGACAGGAAGGTTGTCCGTTTGGCAGATCGCTTGGCGCGTCACGTTCGGGGTGGCCGGCTTGGCCGGTATTGTTCTGCTGGACGCTCAGAAGCTGGGATCCAACCTCGTGCTGATTCTGCCGTTTCTGGCGGTGGTACCGCTGTTCGCACTGGCGCCGGTGGCGATCCCGGCCGGGGCCTTGGCGGTGGGGCGTCTGGTTGGACTGGCCGCTCCGGGGCCAGGCCTGCTCGCGGCTCAACGGGCGAGTCGGGATCGATTGCGTCTTGCCCGTTCGGCTGTACCGGCGATCGTGTGCGTGGGTGTGCTAGGCGGCTTCCTCGTGGCTAACGCACCTGACGAGGAGGCGCGCACGGCATACGCCTCTTCACGTGTCGGGGCCACCGCGATCGTCCGCGTCACCGGCACCGATGACGCGGACCGGGTGACAGAGTCGTTGCCCTCTTCCGCCGGTGCCACCGCACGTCTTGCGTCTCGAAAAAACATGGTGAAGACCGGTGAGAAGAAAGCCTCTCGGCAGACCATGTACTTCACCGATTCTGAAGCCCTGCGTGAACTGTTGCATCAGAATGTCGTGGAGGGTGATACTGAGAAGGTGAAGGGCGCTGACATCGCTAGTAGTATGAGTGGTGCACGCGTGGGTGATTCCATACAGGCCCAGAGCGCCTCAGGTCAGCAGATCGAACTGCATGTCGTGGCTGTCATTGAGGATCCTTTGTATGACGGCGGCATATTTCTGGACTGGGGTCAGGCTTCCCAGTTTGTAGCCGATCCGACAAGTCTTTCTGCAACGATTTTCACTACTGCAGCAGCCGACAACGAGGTGGCCGCTGCTATGAGCGCCGCTGGTATTAAAGGTTCTGTTACTGATCAATCAGGATACATCGAGTACCTGGCGGAGACGCGACATGCTAACACCTATCGCTCCAATATCGGAATTTTCGGAACGATCTACCTCATGAGTTTGATCAGTCTGGTCCAGTCCGCCATCAGCTCTAATTTGGCGCGGAAGCGTGAATATGGGCTGTTGAGGGTGCTGGGAGTTAGTCCTAAAGGAATTCTTGCCACAACAGCCACTGAAACTGTGATCGTCCAGATTGTTGCAGGTATCCTCATCGGGATCACCTTTGTTGTGCTGGCTGTTCGGTTTGCCGCACTCAATAGCACATCTCCGCTGTCCACACTAGCCTCGGCAGCACCTTCTACCGTCGCCGCTTACATCTCTGTGCTCGTCCTGGCTCTAGCTTCTCAGTTGGCAGGAACATATCTTACGCTTAGCCAGTCATCCAGGGCTGAAACCCGGAACCACGGGTAGCGAAGGACGTGTCGGCGTGAAGACAACGAGTATGTTGGGCCAGTTGGCAAAAATTAAGGGTGTGACACTCTGCACGCTGCTCGTCGGCATCGTCGCCGGTGTTGTCAACGCGGTTCAGCCGGTTCTTTTAAAAAGGGTGCTCGATAACTTGCAGGCACTCCAGCCCCTTTCGGTCGCCCTGCTAGTGGCCGCAATTGTTTCCTATACCGGGCTATCTGCATTACAAGAATATTTGAGAGCGAAGATTGCCCATACGGTGACTGCTAACGTGCGCACACGTCTAGCACGACATTTATGTGAAGTCCCATTGTCATCCTTCGATGATCACCCTAAAGGAGATCTTCTGGCGCGATTTGGAGACGATTCGGTGCAGGTTGGAAAGGCACTCAATGATGGTGTTGTAGGAGCTTTCTCTGCGGTATTCGGGTTTCTGTTCGCCTTCGTCGGAATGTTATTAATCGACGTGACTCTACTCATTTCGGTACTGTTATGTGTCGGCTTTGGATCGGTATTGTCACTACTGACGAGCAAGACACTGGAGGGTAAGTCTTTATATGCCCAAGAGGCTAATGGTGAGTTGATGACGGCATTTGATCGCACCATTACAGCATTACCGGTCTTGAAAGCGTACAACGCCGAGTCGCTGGAAGGATTTAAGATCGTTCGCTCCATCCGTAACCATTACTCTAGAAACATGAGATTGGTCGCTCTCCAGGCGATCGTCAAGCCTTTGGGAGGAATTATTGTTCAGGTGGCATTATTCGTTAGCCTTGGTATCGGGGTGTACCGCGTCTCGATTGGCGTGTTGACCGTTGGAAGCCTGGTTGCGTTTGCCATGTATTTGACGATGATGATCACGCCCGCCTCGCAGATCATGAATGGAGTTGCTTCTTACCGAGCGGGTAAGGGAGCGATGGTGCGTGTCGATCAGATCCTGTCAATCGCGGCGGAGGACGCCAAAGCAGTCGCTATTGGACAAAATGAGAATGACGAGCACTCGGACGTCCACGAGGCAGTAGCGAGTGAAGGAGTATTGAGTTTCAATGAGGTAATCTACCGGTACGACGGAGAGACGGATCCCTTTATGCTTGGGCCGCTCAGTTTTAGTGTGGAAGCCGGTTCGAGAACGGCGATCGTTGGTCAGTCCGGCTCGGGAAAGTCAACGATTCTGTCGTTGGTGGAAAGATTCCGCTCCCCTCAGTCTGGAGTCATACGTTTCTTGGGCAAAAAACAGAATGAATATCAGCTCGCGGCTTATCGCAACAATCTTGCGTATGTCGATCAGGGTAGTGTTGCATTGGGGGGAACCCTTCGGGAGAACCTCATGTTAGCCAATCCTGACGTGTCTGATTCTGATCTTCATATGGTGCTATCGGCGGTAGGTTTACAACACTTCGTTTCTAGGCTCGATGTAGATCTGGGGGATGCAGGTGGGCGGTTGTCGGGAGGCGAACGGCAACGAATATCGTGGGCTCGTTTTCTCCTTAATCGATATCGCCCTCTTCTAGTTCTTGATGAGCCGTCGTCGAGTGTGGACTCGATATCTGCGGCCCATTTTGTTCGAATGCTTGACTGTCTGCCAAGTAAATCAACAGTGATTCTCGTTACGCACAACCTGCATCAAGTGATTGGATTTGATCAAATCATCGTGATGCAACATGGCCATATGGTGGGGAGCGGGAGTCATGACGAGTTGCTGCGCGGAAATATGATCTACCGGAGAATGGCCGAGAAGCAGGGGATGCTGGCTGCGTGATTGAGTTCGTGGAAGGAATGGACGTGACTGCCGCCGATGCCCTCGCTTTGAATGAGATTCTCCTAAGCGAAACAGCTCGCTCTTACACCGCGCTTGGTGTGGAACCCGGTCCGTCAGATGCTGTCAAGAATGCTCGTGGTTTGGCGACCGCCCGCCTTCGAGCACTACCTGTCCGGCGGGGAAACTACTGGTACTACCCCCGGTATGATGGTGGAAGAACACTGTACTGTCGTTCAATCGCCTCTGACGACGGGATTCAAGAATATATGCATGGCGATTTTCAGGAAGCGGTTGACGAGGTGGTTCATCCCAACCTGGTTAATGCGGTGAAGTTGGGAGCAAATAGACGAACGGGAAAATTGTTCTCCATAGAGCACATCGGGCGCGGGAGAATGAGAATGCTGGTTATGGATGGTTCTCCTGGCCGCTCACCTGCTGTTGTGTGCAATATTGATAACGTAGGCAGTACCGCGGCTTGGGCGGGCGACTCGAACTGGATCTTCTATACGAAGTTGGATGATACACTGCGGCCTGCGGAATTATGGGCCCGCAATGTGGATGACCCTCGTAGCGAGATCAGGCTTCATTGGGAGGATGACAAGCGGAGCGGCATAGTGGTGTATGCTAACGGCGGTCACGTATTCTCTCTTTCATCCACTCCTGAAGTGAGTGAGAGTGCTGAGTACAGGATGGGGGATGACGGTGCCTGGAGCAGAAATGTTTTGATCAATCGCTCCTGCGGTCTTCTCCATCGTGTTTTTGCGGTCGAAGAGCGGGATGGAACTCGACGTTATCTCGTCAGGCACGTCGATTCGTCAGGTGATCAGATTCTGAGTTGGGCCAATGAGTGTGATCTTGACGCAAGTGTTGGCACGGCGAAGTGGAGCCGAGTCTTTGGCGGTACGTCCCGGACGGTGCTCACAGATGTTTATGTCGTGCCGAATCATATTGTTCTCGGAATGCGTGCGGATGCCTTGCCCAAGGTGGGTGTCATTGACATGAGTTCTGCTGGCGATATTCTTATGGTCGGCCCAGATTGGGAGGATGACGATCTGATCGGAGTCCGTGTTGTCGACGCTGACGAGGATAGCTCCGTTCTCAGGGTCGCTTTCGAGTACTACACGCGTCAGATCAGAGTGATTGACTATCGATACGTTGACGGAAAGAACTTCGAGATTTCGTTTGATATGAAAGAATCCGACATTTCGACGAGATTGATTGCAACCAGGGAATATGTCAGGAGTGGTGGTGTCGACATCCCCATGACCTTTGTCCGCTCTGAAGGAGTGCGGCCGGATGGGCGTGCTCCCGGGGTGCTGGTGGCTTATGGGTGCTATCAAAGCTGCTTGGATCCGGAGTTCGCTAGAAACTGGTTGGAACTGCTTCAGCAGGGAGTGGTGATCGTGTATGCCCACGTTCGCGGCGGGGGTGAGATGGGTAGTTGGTGGCATGAGCAAGGACGTGGGATCAACAAGGTGAATTCATTGATGGATTTTGACGCGTGTGCTCGCTATGCAGTTGAATCCGGGTGGGTGGCAGAAGGCAGGCTGGGAGCGGCGACCGCATCGGCTGGGGCGATTCTTGTGGCCTCTTCAATCAATCGAAACCCAGGTCTGTTCAGAGCGTGTTTACTTCGACAGCCGTTCGTTGACCCTCACAATGTTCTTAGAGATCCGAGCCTCCCTCTGGTGGCGACGGACTGGAGCGAGTTCGGGAATCCTCTCGAGGATCAGCGAGCTGCCGAGATGATTCGATCGTATTCTCCGTTACAGAATGTGCGTACTCAAGACTATCCTGCCATCGGTGTTGTTCTCGGCGAGTTGGACTCGCGTATAAGCAACTCCGATGTTGTCGAGTGGGTGGAGCGGATTCGGAGTGCGTCCACGTCGTCGCTCCCATTGTATATAGACGCGATGATGGGGGTCGGGCACGGTTGTGATGATGCTTGTTTTGAACTTGCCTTCTGGAAGCGCGAGCTATTGAACACCTGAGCGGGATAGGTTGATGAGACGAAACCCATGAGTGGTTCTTGAGGCTTGTTCACCGACCTGCCAGCCGTCTCGTCGAGCGTGTCGTCGGCTGCTCGTTTCGACCTGTGGATAATTGTCCCCCGCTGTGTAACCTGACTCGTGACACTTTGGTGGGGTCTGGGTTTTGATGCGGGTTTTTCGTTGATATCGCGTGGTGGTTGTGGGTGTGCTGGCACACTAGCCTCGATCTTTCGTCGTCTGGTTGAGTGGGTTTGGGTGGTGTCGTTGCCGGTGTCGTGGGGTTGATTATGCCGGTTGGGTGTGACGGTCTGCCGCGTGTCGGGCCGCGGTGGTCGGGCCCTTCCAGGGGCCAGGGGGGTGTTCCTTCAGGATCGTGGCGGGCAGGAGATGAGTTCCGCGTGTCTACGGGGCGGGGA
>ERZ773099.445-NODE-445-length-35727-cov-8.671563_pt1 | contig 35727 bp, 47 predicted proteins | sample MGYA00511120_ERZ773099 | MGnify/ENA primary metagenome ERZ773099 (study PRJEB29015, sample SAMEA2738012) | human oral metagenome | biome: human oral; feature: human-associated habitat; material: dental | place: China | collected 2104 ... | reverse complement strand
GCGGCGGCAGGTCGATCCAGTATGTGCTCCGCATTCTCCAGCGGTGGGAGCGGGATGGATTCAAGGCACAGCGCAAGAAAGGCGGCGGAGATTATGGCTCTAATATCGGCACGGGCAACGTGGAGGGAACTGGCACGGAGAAGTCCGCGTATGCAGCATACCTTGACGGAGACACGGTCAAGAGAAGCCCGTATGATCTGGGCGGCACGCCCGAAGAGGGCGGAGATTCTGCGGACGATTGGAGCACCGCGAGAGACGATCCGTACGCCGCAGGGGCTTCTCCTGGCAGCACAGGCAGCAGAGACCAAAAAAGCGCATGATGCCGCATGCGCAGGGTGCCCGTACACCGTGGACACATGCCATGAGTGCCGCTACAACGGGCGAGAGTTCCGCGACGAGAGATTCCGTAACCCGCTCCTTTCTTGCATCGCACCCTGTGCCAAGTACAAGACGCAGCAGACGCAGAAACGGATCGCGCGGCTTATGGGCGAGGGCGGTGTCGGTGAGCGGTTCCGTTCACGCAGCTTCGCGACGTTCCGGGAGACACCTGCGACCAAGCCAGCGGTCGATCTGTGCAAGCGGTTCTGCGCGGCGGTAAAGCGCGATCCCAAAGTTCCGGGGCTGCTGCTCAAGGGAAACTGCGGGACGGGAAAGACGCATCTGGCGGTGGCGATCCTGCGCGAGACAGCAGAGGCGGGCATTCCGGGGATGTTCGTGGTAGTCCCCGACCTGATCGCGAAGATGCTGGCGAGCTTCGACGCAAAGGATGGCAAGGCAGGGGCTCTCGTCGAGACAGCAAAGAGCGTGCCGCTCTTGGTTCTCGACGACCTCGGCGCGGAGAATCCCAAGCCGTGGGTGGTGGAGCTGGTCTACGTGCTCATCAACCACCGATACGAGCACATGCTGCCGACGATCATCACGACGAACTACGACGGCACAAGGATCGGGACAGTGTTCGGCAAGCGTGTCCAGAGCCGGCTTGCAGAAATGACCGTGCCCGTGAACATCCGGGTGGAGGATTATCGCATGAGAGGAGTGACAGCATGAACATTCACTACCTGTCCCATCCGTTCAGCGGGGATGAGGAGAAGAACCGAGCAGCGGCAGAGGCAATCCAGAGAGAGCTGCAGGAGAAACATCCGCATGTGATCTACGTCAACCCGTTGGCGAATTTCAAGGCGCTGGCAGGGATAGAGTATGACATCATCATGGGCTACTGCCTCGAGCTTCTGAGCAAGTGCGGTGGTATCACGATGGCAGGGGACTACCGAGCCAGCAAGGGATGCATGATCGAGCTTGCATACGCACGTAAGTACAATATCCCGGTGTTCTTCTACGATGCAGAAAAGCATGAGTACGTGGAGGAGAAAGAATGACGCTCGGCAGTCTGTTTGACGGAATAGGCGGGGGGCTTTTGGCAGCACATCATGCGGGCATTACGCCTATATGGGCATCGGAGATCGAGCCGTTTCCGTGCTCTGTGACGGCGCGGCACTTTCCCAACGTTAAGCAGCTCGGGGACATTACGCAGATTGACCCAGACGAGATAGCGCCTGTGGACATCGTATGCGCGGGCAGTCCGTGTCAAGACCTATCAATCGCAGGAAAAAGAAAGGGGCTAAACGGTGAACGCAGTGGCTTATTCCGAAAAGCAGTTGACCTTGTTCGACGAATGCGGGAGCGTACCGCAGGGAAGTATCCGTGGTTCTTTGTGTGGGAGAACGTCCCCGGTGCTTTTTCATCCAACAGGGGGATGGATTTTCAAGCCGTGCTTGAAGAAATCGGAGAAAGTAAAATTCCAATGCCTCAAGGTAATCATTGGGCTCCCGCTGGATTGGTGCAATTCCCCGGAGCTGAAATCGCATGGAGGGTATTGGACGCACAATATTGGGGAGTCCCCCAACGAAGAAAAAGAATCTTTCTTGTCGCGGATTTTGCAGCCGATGGACGACGTGCCGGAGAAATACTATTTGAGTCCGAGGGCGTGTGCTGGGGTTCTGCGACGGGCACAGGAACGGGGGAAGAAATTGCCCGAGGAGCTGAGGATTGCGCTCGAATTGCAGTCTACGATATGACACACGCGGATGAGGTCATGCGCCCTGTAAAAGATGGTATCGTCCCGACACTCAACGCACGCATGGGAACGGGTGGGAATCAAGTACCTGTCGTGCTCACGGAAGGAAAGGTGCGCCGCCTCACACCGACGGAATGTGAACGCTTGCAGGGACTAGAGGACGGATACACGGACGGCGGCAGCGACACAGCCCGCTACAAGGCACTCGGCAACGGCATGGCGCAGCCGTGCGCGGATTATGTAATACGGCGAATTGTGGAAACGACAAAGGAGGAACGCAAATGAACCATTTCGTAGGCATTGGACGCCTGACACGCGATCCAGAGGTGCGATACACGCAGAGCGGCAAGGCGTGCGTAAACTTCACGTTGGCGATTGACCGCCGAAAGAGCGGGGACAGCAATCAGCAGGCGGATTTTATTCAATGCGTTGCATGGGAAAAGACGGCGGAGGTTATCAGCCGGTATTGCACGAAGGGGAAAAAGATCGCGGTCGAGGGGCGCATCCAGACACGCAGCTACGAGGCAAAGGACGGGAGAAAGAACTATGTGACGGAGGTCGTTGTCCAGAGTATGGAGTTCTGTGACAGCAAGGGCGAAAATGCGGGACAAGGTGCAAGAAGCGCGGCGCCAGACTTTCAAGGCGAAGAGATTCCGTTCTAGGGACGAGGAGAGGAGTAAGGAAAATGCGAGAGTATAAGACCGTCGTCCTCGGCGATCCCGTGGCACAGGGCAGGCCGCGCTTTAGTCGGCAAGGAGGCTTTGTCAAAGCGTATGACCCGACGAAGAGCCGCGACTACAAGCAATACATCAGGCTCGTTGCCAGCGAGGATGCGCCCGAGGCGCCCGTGACGGGAGCTGTGCTGCTCTCAGTCAGGATTTATCGGGCAATCCCCAAGTCGATGCCAAGATACAAGCGTGAGGCGGCGCTTGCGGGCAAGCTCCGTCCGACGACGAGACCCGATGTCTCCAACGTTTTGAAGGGCGTGGAGGACGCATTGAAAGACCTGTGGTACGTCGATGACAGCCAGATCGTCGGCTACGGGGCGGTGGGTAAGTGGTATGACAAGCAGCCACGCATCGAGATCACGATGTGGGAAATTCCAACTGGCCGAGAGGTTTGAGCATCGAAAGAGCGGCGTTTCTGCCTCTCTTTCGGTGCGTGTGAACCATTTTGCCAACAACGGTGGCGGACAAGAAGGGGAGGATTATCTGCATGGAATACGGCGACTGCATCAAGGAGACGAAGCGCATACTGGGACAGTACAACAAGATGAAAGTCGCCGTGCAGAACCTCGCGGAAGAAATCGAGGCGCGGACTGCTGCTCTCCAAGGCGAGTCCGTCGCCATCGCCCGCTATGGAGATGAGCCGACGGGCGGCACGGCGGAGCTGACGGCGACGGAAGCGGCGGCGGCGAGGCGCATGAGGGCGGCGGCAGACATCGCGGTGATGGAGCGGCGCAAGCGGGACATGGAGCGGACGCTGCGGGCGGTGGATCGTGCGCTGTCTTGCCTCTCGGCTAATGATGAGCGACTTGTGCGCGGGCGGTATGTTGATGGGTACGCTTGGTGGCAGGTGGCGCGTGATGCGGGGTATACGGAAAAGTGGGCGCGTGACAAGGGCGGCAGAGCGCTTCGTGATGTGGCGTTGATGGTGTTTGGAGTGAGCGGAAGACCGTATCAAGTGAGACTTTTATTTGGCTAGTAAATGAGATCGTATAATAGTATAATAACCTTGTGAATGAAAATATGGGAAGGTGAATACTGTGGAAGAGTTAAATCAAATAATCAAATTTCTTGATGTAACTGAAACAACTATGATGAGATTATATTTTACACGTAAGGCGAAAACAGGATATGTAACATTTGCTCCTAATATAGAACGGGGGTTATTAGAAGATTTATTAGGCTTGATACAATCCTTTTTAGAAGAAAGGCGAGGGTATAATATAATAGATTATGATCCTGTGGTTTATCAAGACCAGTCTATCGAAAAGTGTACGGTGAATTATGTCGGAAATTATGATGAAGTTTTACAAAGTTTTTTGAATCCTGATAATGTAGATACATCACTTTCTCCTGATAAATTAACTTTTTATTGTTTGGAGATCTGCAGAGGCAATGACGTATGCAGAATGTATCGACGAGTTACTAAATTTCGTAGACTTACTACGAAAGGAATAGTAGCATACTTTTCTGGAAATAAACTAAATCGAATGGAACCTCAAATGTTAGGCATAGATGGATTCGTTGACTTGATTGAACTTTCGGGGAATTTGTATATAATGAACCATATATCGCTTGAACGTATTTTCCGATTAGAAGAAAAATTTTCAAGTAGAGCTAGAGCGGCACTAGCTTTGCTGGGAAGTACTGGTCGTATATATAATTTTGAGCAATTTGAGGAAGATTGTTTGGGGGATCAAAGGTATCATAAGACACTAAGTAAAATGTTGGATGGCAATGAGGATTTTGGAAGAGCTTTTGATAATTTTTCGAATGTACGTGAAGTGATTGAGATGTTTAACTTGGATATCGATATTGAAGATGGCGAGATTCCGCAAATACGTTATGAAGATAAAAGTCAAAGAATGGATATATTAAGGATTATTAATGATGCTTACTACAGAAGCATTATTAGAGAGCGTACAGGTATTGATGTATTAAGATGATTAAAATGAGGTGATGGTGATGAGAAAGTCAGCGTGGATAATGCGATTGCTCATGTTCATTTCCTCCTATTTCCCCCTGTATATTTTGTTATTTATCTATCAGTTTTGTGAATTGAGATGTCTGTTCGAAAGGATACAATCATGTGAAAGTATCCGTAGTTTATTTATAGAAAATATTATAATTATATGTGTTGTTTTGTTTTTGGTTTTAGGTGTGATTATTTCATTACTCAGCATTGTTTTATTGAAAAAGTCATGCTCAGGGAATGTATGTCATGTGGAGGGGGTAAAACGAACAGATGACAAAGTAATGGATTATGTATTCACCTATATCTTACCTATTCTTAGTTTTTCACCAGATAATCCGCCAACAGTCCTTGTAAACGTACTGCTTTTTTCGTTGTTAGGATATTTATATGTAAAATTGAATTTGATATTTATAAATCCTCTATGGACGATGTTTGGATATGTTTCATATGAATATAAGGATGGACATATAATTACGGATATGAGCATAGAAGATCTTCGAACAAAAACCGCGGTAAATGGAGTTTTTTTAGCAAATGGTATATTTTTGTCTCATAGTTGTGAGAACTAAACAATCTTTAGGTAAATACTGTTTTTATACGCTGTGTATAACTCACCCTGATTTTCAACATACATTTTAACAGGCGTTTTGTTCCCTTTTACTTCCTTGTTTTCACAAAAATCCGTGCTATACTGGTAGTATCGAAAATTGCATACGGGTACAGGGGCAAGCTGAGGCGACGCCCCGGGGGACACTGCCGCGGCGGTGTCCTTTTTGTATGCGCGAGAATAAGCAAGGACGGTGGTGAGCATGTAGCATGGCGAATGAGCAGAATTTGATTCCGAATGGTGAGCGAAGCCCGAGAAAATGGCAAAAAAGGCGGCATCGCGAGCGGTGCATCTCGTCGCCGCAAGAAGGCACTTCGGACCGCGCTCAAGGAGGCGGTTGCCATGCGGCTTGACGAGCTGCATCCGGACATGCGAAATGCGATCATGCAAGCGGCGAAGCTCAGTGACGGTGAGCTTACCGTCAGCGACGCTATCCTCGGCAGCATTATTCGCAATGCATGCAAGGGCGATCCGCACATGATGAGGATTCTTCTAGACACGATCGGCGAGAGCGCGGACGTGCGGCTCAGGGGGCGCGAGGTCAAGCTCAAGGAGAAAGATGCTGCATTGGCGCGCGGTGAAGACGGCAAGCCGAAAGAGAAATCGACGATGGTGCAGCTTGTCGAGTCCTTGCAGGAAGCCCGTGAAAGGAGAGCGCCGTAATGGAGTTTCGCGATTGGGGAAAGAAGGCGCTGGACTTTATCGACATGCCGATTGCGGACGACGCCTTTATCAACATCCTTGAGGGGAGTGTGCGGAGCGGCAAGACCGTCGCCATGATTCCAAAATGGCTGAACTACGTCATGACGGGGCCGCCGGGGCTGCTGCTCATGACAGGTGTGTCCAAGGACACGATCTATGACAACGTCCTCAACGACCTCTTTGATACCATCGGCGAGGAGAACTATCACTACAACCGCCAAAGCGGCTCATTGGATGTGTTCTGGCGAGATTCCGCAGGAGAGCATGTGCGGCACATCAAGGTCGTCGGCGCGAAGGACGAGGGCTCCGAGCGATATATCCGCGGCAAGACGCTCGCGGGCGCGTACTGTGATGAGCTGACGCTGATGCCGGAGCGGTTTTTCAAGCAGCTGCTCAATCGTCTCAGTGTGCCGGGCGCGAAGCTATACAGTACGACAAATCCGGATTCGCCCACGCATTATCTCTACAAGGAGTATGTCACCGATGAGCGGAAGCTACTTGACGGTCTTGTGCGTGTGGTACATTTCGAGTTGGACGACAATCCGAACCTCACGAACGACTACAAAACGAACATTCGCAGCTCCTATTCGGGGATGTGGTTCAAGCGCATGATTCTTGGGCTGTGGGTGCTGGCCGAGGGCGTTATCTATGACATGTTCAGCGACGACCTGCTCTTTGACGATGCGGAGTTCACGAATACGATCAAAAGCACCTGCCGGCGCTACATCGCCTGTGACTACGGTACGAAGAATCCGATGGTCTTTCTCGACATCTACGATGACGGCGATACGATCTGGATCCCGAATATGTATTACTGGGACAGCCGCAAGGAGCAGCGGCAGAAGACTGACGCGCAGTATGCGGATGACCTAGAAAGGATGCTCGGCGAGGAGTATCCCGATTTCATCGTCATCGACCCATCGGCTGCGAGCTTCAAGTTTGAATGCCAAGGCCGCGGATTCCGCGTCAAGGATGCGGATAACAGCGTCAACGATGGCATACGCGAAATAGCGAAGCTCCTGACGAAGAAGAAGATACGCATGCACCGCACGCGCTGTCAGCCGATAATTGACGAGTTTCAGAGCTATGTCTGGGACGAGCGTGCCGCGCGGATGGGCGAGGAGAAGCCCGTCAAGAGCAATGATCATGCACTTGATGCCCTTCGCTATTACGTTCACACGATGCTGCCGAAATGGAGGCGGAGAGAATGAGGAAGAAGAAAATATCGAACACACGGCAGCAAAGAACGAACGACGCATTCCAGAATCCGATGACGCGGTCAGGCGTGTTCATGCCAAATCCGCTTGAGGCGACGGAGTATCCCTTGACGCGTTTCACACGGGACTGGCAGACAATCAATGCGCTCTATCGCTCGCACTGGATCGTACGCCGCATCATCGACGTTATGCCGGAGGACATGCTCAAGAACGGCTACCATATCCTGACGCAGCTCTCGCCCGACCAAATCAAGAAAATCGTCCGCTGCGACCGTACGACGCGCACCAGCCGCAAGATCCTTGAGGGGCTTAAATGGGGGCGTCTCTACGGCGGTGCGGGCGCACTCATCATGATCGATGGGCATGAGAACAGCCTCGACCAGCCGTTGGACTACGACATGGTCATGCCGGGGTCCTACAAGGGGCTTCTCGTTCTTGACCGTTGGTCGGGCGTGACACCGGAGGATAGGCTTGTCAGCGACATCTCGGATCCGGAATTCGGCATGCCCGAGTACTACATCATATCGAGCGACGCGCTGACCGTCGGCATCCGCGTGCACCACAGTCGCATCATTCGCTTTATGGGGCGCCCGTTACCGTATCTTGAGCAGATGGCGGAGACCTACTGGGGCGCTTCGGAGATCGAGCATGTCTTTGACGAGCTCAGAAAGCGCGATAACGTGAGCTGGAATATTGCCATGCTGACGTTCATGGCGAACCTGCGCGTGATGAAGATGGACGGTATGAGTCAGGTGCTTGCCGTCGGCAATGAGCAAGCGCAGATGCAGCTCTACAACACTATCCAGGGCATGAACGCCATGATGAACAATAACAGCCTGCAGATACTCGGCGAAGGGGACAGTTACGAGACGCACCAGTACACCTTTGGCGGCATAGGCGAAACGTATGACCGCTTCATGATGGACGTGGCGGGCGCAGCAGAGACGCCCGTGACGAAGCTCTTCGGGCGCAGCCCTGCAGGGATGAATGCCACGGGCGAGAGCGATATGCAGAACTACTACGACACCATCGAAGAGAAGCAGGAAGCGGAGCTTCGCCCGGTGTACGATAAGATTCTGCCGATCATGTTCATCTCGACGCTCGGCGGGATTCCCGATGACTGGGATTATGAGTTCAATCCCATCCGCCGCCCGCGTGACGATGAGATGGCAGATCTTGCGTCGAAGAATACGGACAGCGTGACAAAGGCATTCCAAGCAGGCATGGTGAGCCAGCGCACGGCGCTCAAGGAGCTGCGGCAGCAGTCCGAGATGACGGGCATGTGGTCGAATATCACAGACGAGGACATCGAGAAAGCCGATGATTCCGTTATGCAGCCCGATGAGGGTATGGGCGAACTGATGGGCGGCATGTTTGGCGGCGCACAGGAAGCGGAAGAGCCGCAGCCACAGAGGACGAGTGACGCGAAGTGGGACGAAGAGAAGCACCTGAGACGAGAGAACGGACAATTCGGTACGGGCTCGACAAATACCGAAAAAAATGATAGTGTAAGACCAAGCCCTAGTGGAGCGAACCGGTTGCAGGTGCGCGGCTTTGCCAGTAGACAACACTTAATGAATCACTGGAAGAACGGCAGAACCCATCAGGAGGAATATCCTGGGCTCACGGTGGAGCAGTACGCCGAGCGCGCGGTGCGCCTTGCGGAGATGCCGACAGGCGGCGATATTCTCGGACACGTCGATAAAGACGGAATCGTGGTGCGGTATGACCGCAAGGAAAATGATTTTGTCAAAGCCAATATCAAGAAAGGTATTCGGACGATGTTCAAACCTGAAACTGGCGAGAAGTACTACCAGCAGATGTTGAAGGAGGACTTGAAAAATGGTGGACGACAATGAAGAGTTGACGCCTTGTCCCTGTTGCGGCGAAGGGTTGGTGGACGCAGGGCATCAGTACGACGTATGCACGGTGTGCCACTGGGAGGATGACCCGTTACAGTTTTCTCATCCAGACTATAAGGGCGGGGCAAACAAGATGTCCCTTAATGAAGCACGTGCCGCGCATAAGCGAGGAGAAAAAACGATATAATACGAACCGTCTCGAAAGAGGCGGTTTTTTGATGCCTGTTTTTAAGGAGGCGCTCGCATGAACCAACCGCTATGGATGCCAAAGCGCAGGATCGAGGCGGCGTTTCGCCGCGCCCTTCTCCGAGTTGCGCGCGGGATGGTGCGAAGTATCGATGGGGCCGATGACCCTGCGCTCATCGCCGCGGCGCTTGATCGCTTTTCTCGATCGCCCGAGTTCGTCCGTATGTCGGAAGCGATCGCACTGAAGATGGTGACGGGGCTCTTCGACGACACCGGGCGCACATGGCGCGAGGCGGCGCGAAACAATGGCAAGGGCAGAGAGATATACGAAGTCCTGCGAAAGGAGCTTCTGGGGGCTCGTGGGGCTCGTGTACGAGCACTCGTGCAGAAAAATGCCGCGCTCATCAAGACGCTGCCGAAGAATATCGCCGATGACGTGGTGTCCTATGCTGCGCGCGAAGCGATGAAGGGGCGCAGAGCGGCGGATATCGCCGAGGAGATTCAGAAAATGTTTCCGGCGAAGACGAGAGCGCGTGCGGAGCTGATCGCCAGAACGCAGGTGTCTATGACACAGACCGATCTCGTGCGGTCGAGAGCGGAAGACCTCGGGCTTGATTGGTATGTATGGCGTGCCTGCGGCGGCAATCAGGGAGACGGCAGGACGCGAACCAGTCACCGCCACATGAGCGGTGTGCTCGTGAGATGGAGCGACCCGCCCGCACCCGAAGACCTGTTTCCGCGATACGGCGCAGACGGCAGGCGGTACAGCAATAAGCTCGGGCATTATCATGCGGGCTGCTGCCCGAACTGCAGGTGCTACCCTGAGCCTGTGGTCGATCTGGATGTGCTGAAATTCCCGATGCGCGTGTATCAGAATGGCCGCATCGAACGGATGCAGCGAAAAAAGTTTGAAGGGATGTGATTGAGTGAGCATGGAGCGTATTATGCTGGGGCTCAAGTCGCTATCTATGCGTCTGGATGCGTACGCTATGCGACATGGACTGACGTTGGATGTAGTGCACTCGAAAGACCCTGATCCAAAGAATTGGCGTACAATCAATGGCTCGAAGGTACATCTGACAGAGGGAAAAATCGACGGCGGTGCAGGCGGCAAGTTCAGCGGTAAAGCGTGGACGGGTAAAACTCAGCATGAGTTCACGCCGAAGGAGACGACGAAGAATAAGTCAAAACCCGCATCAAAGAAGAGCACACATGCAGAAAAGGTGATGTCCTATATCAACGAACAGGTAGGCGTTGATTTGACCGGGCATCGTAATACGAAGCGCGAGAAACGCGGCGAAGTCATTATTAAGTGGAGTGAGCTCAACCAGAGCCAACAGAGCAAGATCAAGAGTCTTGCAAACACCTACGGGCGCTTTGAACTTATAGAATGCGGTGGTTGGGGGATGCAGATAAAACCGAAAAAGTAAAACTGCCTCCATACTGAGACGGTTTTCTTGTGTACATCTGAAGGGAGGAATGCCTGTTGAAAGCATTTTACGGGGCGCGTTTTTCGCCCCACATGACGAGAACGCCCGAGGGATTCCTCGTGTGCCACAGCGTACCGATCTGCCGCACGGGTATGCAGGAGTATCTGCCGCAGGAGCTCGGCGTTGCGGATGGCGGCGGAGGATTCCTCAAGGTGTACCGCGAGGAAGATGAGGTGTTCAAGCCCTCGGCAGTCGCCTCGTTTGAAGGCAAGCCCGTGACAGACGACCATCCGCCCGTCGGTGTGGATGCGTCGAACTACGCGAGCTACACCAAGGGGACGGTTCAAAACGTCCGACGCGGCAGCGGGGCGGACAGGGATAAGCTGATTTGCGATCTCGTCGTGTACGACGCTGTGCTCATCGCCAAGATTGACGCGGGCAAGCGGGAAATTTCGTGCGGCTACGAGTGCAAATACATCGAGAGGGACGACGGCACGTATTGCCAGGAAGACATCATCGGCAATCATGTCGCTGTCGTCGAGGAAGGGCGCGCGGGGCACGAAGTGGCCATCCGCGACGCCAAGGCAACGCCAGAAGGAGGAAAACAGATGGCAAGAAAGGGCAGTATTCTGCATCGGATGTTTGCCGCATTTGCGAAGGATGCAGAGCCGGAGGAAGTCCGCGAGGCGGCACGCGCTGTCGATGAGGCAGAGGGCGGCGAGCCCGAGGAAGCGCAGGAGATGCACGACAAAGATGTCAAGGCGCTCATGGATGCGGTCGCCGCGCTCAACGCAAAGGTGGATGCGCTCACCGCTCCGCAGACGCAGGACGACGACCCCGACGAAGAGTCGGCCGAGAAGCCGGAGGAGACCGAGGCGCTGGACGACCTCGAAGAGGAGCTGGAAGAGGGCGGCGATAAGCCAGCCGAAACGGAGGACGATGAATCCGAGGAGGAGAGCGTGACCGTGCCGCCCGAGCAGCTCGAAGAGGATGAGGATCCCGAGGATGTGCCGGCAGACGAAAAGAAACCTGTGGCTGTGGCAGACCGCGCGCTTGCGCTGTCGGTGATCCGCACCATGCGACCGTTCATCGCTGCCATGCCGCCGCGTCAGCAGAAACGTGCGTCGGACGCACTCTCGCGCACGCTCAAGAAGGCGATGCGCACCAAGGACACACAGCCACTCGCGGGTGGTTATGCGGCACTCGCACGTCGCAAGACGACAGATGCCGCAGCATTGGTACAGTCCATGCGCGCCTACGGTGAGAACTGCCGCAAGCGTAATCCGCACTGCAAGAAGGAGGAGAAGTAAATGCCGGGAACTACGATTGGAATTAATATGACCTATGGCTATCCGGGGCAGGCATCGCGACAGGGTGACGAGGTCAGCCGCACACGCCCCGTTGCCGCAGGAGCGGCGGACATCCCGTTCGGCGCGCCCGTCATCCAGAAGGACGATGGCTCTGTCGCTCTCTTTGGGGCGACGAATACCGCTGTGGACTTTGCGGGCATCGCCATGCGCAAGGTCAAGTCGGCGAAAGTCTACCCCTATCAGAATTTCGGCAGCTACGCGGCAGGCGAGCCGTGCGATGTGCTGTAGCGCGGCGGCATTTCTGCTACCTGCGCATGGGGTACGCCGAAGGTCGGCGCGAAGGTTTACGTCCGCACGAAGGTCGTCGGCGGCACGAGTCCCGCAGGCGCGAAGGTCGGCGACCTCGGCGCAGCGAATGAAGCGGGCAACTGCATTGAGCTTACGGGCGTGAAGTGGTCGAGCTCGGCGGACGCGCGCAGCGTCGCAGAGCTCACGATCGTCACGCGTCAGGGCGTGTAAGGGAGGAGAAGCGATATGAAGAATAAACAGTACAATCTTGCGGTTGCGCCGCAGCGTACCGGCTCGCCGCTTTTGACAATGGATGCGGCGGCGGTGTCGAGCGGACTTGCATTCCTTGAGAGCGAGCTCGAAAAGCTCGATCCGCTTCTGCGCGAGCCTCTCACAAGCACGACTTACCCGCGCGATATTGAGATCGAGAGCGGCGGCGGCTGGGTTGAGGCAACGTCCGCGTTCAACGTCGAGTACAGCGTCACGGGCGGACAGGCAGACGGCGTCGGCGGCATCCAGAATGCCGTTCGTCGGATTCAGGCAGACCTCAGCAAAGACCTCTACAAGGTGCTCCCGTATGAGGTCTCCATGTCCATCAAGATTCAGGACCAGCTGCGCGGCTCGGTTACCGGCCGCAACATCGAGGACATCTACAACGATGGCATCCGCCTCGACTACGACAAGTACATGGACATCAACACTTACCTCGGGCAAGAGGCATACGGGACGACGGGGCTCCTGAACGACAAGCAGATCACGGCGACGGCGGTCACGGCGGGCGCGAGTGGTCAGACGGATTGGGCGCACAAGACGCCGACGGAGATTCTGAACGACATCGACGAAGCGATCATCGCCGGATGGATGGGCGCGCAGTACGACAACAGCGCCATCCCGAATCACATCCTCATCGATCCAGCGAATTTCGCGTACATCAACCGCACGATGGTCAGCGTCAACGGCTACCCGACGCCCGTCTCCATCATGCAGTACCTTGTCGACCACAACATCGCCAAGGCAAAGGGCGTCGACCTCGTGATCGCCGAGTGCAGGTTCTGCATCGGTGCCGGCATCGGCAAGAAGAACCGCATGGTCGCCTACGTCAACCAGCGCCGCTTTGTGGGGATGGACGTACCCGTACCGATGAGCCGCGTCATGACGCAGCCGAACGTCAATACGGCGTCTTATGACAGCCTGTATATGGCGAACGTCGGTCAGGTCAAGATTCACTACTTCGAGCCGTTCATTTACCGTGACGGTATTTAAGGAGACGCAGCATGATTAAACTCGTGGCAAAGCAGAAAATCGGATTTCGCAATCCCGAGACGCAGGAGATTGTGACGGCAGAGCCTTACGCATTCTCCACGCTCCCCGACTGGATCGAGAAAGACCCGATGTATGGGTGGGCGCTTGCGGACGGCGCGATTGAGGTCAGCAGCGAGCCGGCGCGGGAGGCTGCGGACAAGCAGGAGCCAAAGCCCCCGAAGAAGACCGGCGGCGCTCCGTCGCAGGAGAATGATAAGAAGGAGTAAGCCATGATGTATGAAGGCCTTGATGTCTTCGGTATCATTGCCGCTGCGTCGAATATCCGCACGGGCGGCAATCCCGCTTACACGGCAGAGGATTTCCTTGCCGCCTATCCGCAGTTCGGCGCGGGCGCCGTTCCGGGTGTCGTCCTTGCAGCCTGGCTGAATATGGCGCACGCCTCCATCCACAAGAATCGATACCACGATGCCTGGGAAATCTGCATGGGGCTCTACATCGCGCATTGGCTGACGCTCTACATGGAGTCGGCGGTAAGCGCCGACGACCCGCTGCAAAAGAAAATTGCTGCGGGTCTTGCGAAGGGTCTGCAGAACTCGAAGAGCGCAGGCGACATCTCGGTATCGTATGACTTCTCATCGATTCAAGAGGATTTTGCGGGCTGGGGGGCATACAAGCTGACTGCTTTCGGGCAGCAGTTTGTCACCTTGGCGCGAGTGTATGCGATGGGGGGAATGGTCGTATGGTAAGCGGCAGCACGTCCGTCAAAAAGTCCGGAAGAGGCTTCTCTGTCATGCTCGGAAAGGTCGAAGCCTTGACGAAGAAACGCGTGCTCGTCGGCATCCCGCAGGCAACGGCGAGCCGCGGCGAGGACGGCGTAAACAATGCAGAGCTTCTCTACGTCCATACGCACGGCGTACGTGCTCCGCTCATGCGCGAAAAAATGCAGACGAATCTTGACGCGGGAATGCTTTACAGCGCAGCGCATAGCCTTTTTGTTCATACGTTCGGTAGCCCTGCATGGGAATCCCGCCGCGCCCTGTGCTTGAGCCTGCGATCAAGGACAGCAGGGAGGCGATCGGCAAGAAGATCGCGGGGGCATACCGTGCCGCTATGCGAGGCGATGCGGTGGGCGCAGAGCGCGGGCTTGAGCTCGCCGGTACGGTTGCCGCAAACGCCGCGCGCGCATGGTTTGAAAACCCCAAGAACAAGTGGCCGCCGAACTCGGAGCAGACGATCAAGCGGAAGGGCAGCAATCGCCCGCTCATCGACACGGGGGAGATGCGAAAGGCCATCACCTATGTCATAAGGGATTTGGGGTGAGCGTATGGCGGTTGATGTTTCTGAAATCGTTCATGACCCCGATTTTTGTACGACGTTCATCGTCATTAAGCAGGGAGAGCCCGAGTGGGTGCGTGGCGTACTGCAGACAAAAACGACGGGGATCACGGTCGAAGGCATCGTGCAGCCGTCGTCGAGCAAAGACCTCGAACTTCTCGATACCGCAGATCGTGTGAATGGGATGAAGACCTTCATCACGGACGAAGTCAGCCTTGACGTATCCGGTACGGAGAAAACATCGGATATCTGTGTCTGGAAAGGGCAGTGCTACAAGCTGATTCAGACCTTTGACTATGCCACCAACGGTTACTACAAGGCAATCGGCACACTCATGGGAGAGGAGATGAGAGGATGACCTACGTGGAGCTGCAGGAGCTCTTCTGGGGCGAAGTGGCTGCCATTACGGCGTACATCATTAAGAAACCCGATAAATTCATTCGCTGGCGCTATCCCGAAAGCGGCGCGCCCGATTGGAAAGTTGGCGATGACGTCCTCTTCCTGTCACTCGTCGAAGCCGATGACGACTATGCCAAACAGCGGGATAGTCAATATCGTGCAGATAACGGAACCGTCTATCGAGATACCGCGAGAACGCGTGTGTGGGAGCTGCAGGCGACCGCATATGGGCGAAAATCCTATGAGCTCGCAAATCTCCTCAAGGACGGCTTTTTTTATGAATCGGTACAGCATCGGCTCTCTCGGTGCGGCGTGTTCCTCGTACCGAATCTGCCGACGTGCATACGAATCCCCGATCTTTTCGCGGGGAAGTGGTGGGACAGATGGGATATTACCCTGCGATTCAACGAACTTTATCGCCTCAAGCCGGAGGATGTCGGACGTATTGAACGCGTCCGCATCGGCGCGCAGGCGAATCCATAAGGAGGGAAAACTATGGCACTCAAAAACGTGCTGCCGCTTGACCCCGTGGTCAATATCATCGTCAATCTTGCCGCCGTTTCGGCGACGCGCAAGAAGTTCAACCTCGCACTGCTCATGGGCGATGTTGGCACGGTCGCTGACTTTGCTGATAAGCGCATCGTGACTTACGACAGCCTCAATTCCATGCTGCAGGCTGGCTTTACGACCGAAGACCGCCTGTATAAAGCAGCGGCGCTTATCTTCGGGCAGCGAAAGAAGCCGCCGATCATCGCCATCGGCAAGGTCGAGAACAAGGAGACGCCCGTCAAGACTATCCAGGAATGCCGTCAGGTGGATTCGGAGTGGTACGTGGGCATCTACTGCGGCGATATGACGGATGCGCAGATTCTCGCGGTGCAGGAGTACGTAGAAGTCTGCACGCCGTCCACGATGTTTGCCTTTACAACGGCGGACGCCAAGGCGAAGTCGAGCGAAGGCGGCATCTTCGGTACGCTCAAGAGCAAGGGGTACCGCCGCATCATCGGGCAGTATTCCACGGCGCATAAAGATGCCATTTGCGCGGTGATCGGCTGGGCGATGGGCGCGATGAGCGCGGCCACGATCAATAGTGCCTTCACGCTCGCTTACAAGCGCGAGGTCGGCGTACAGGCGGAGAACTACATGCAGCTGTTCACGTCGAACGATCTGAACAACATCAAGAAGAACTACGGCAACGTCTACATCAATCGCGGCAACTACTACGACATCTTTGAAGAGGGGCGCGTCAGCGACGGTTCCTGGTTTGATGAGATCATCTATCTCGACAAATACAAGAACGACATGCAGCTCGCTATCATGGACTTGCTCGTAAACTCGAACAAAGTGCCGCAGACCGAAGCGGGCATGGGGCGTATCAAGACGGCGATCAAAGAGGTATGCGACGACATGAACCGCATCGGCTTCATCAAGGAAGGCGTCTGGAAGGGAGAGGAGCTGATGGCGCTCGAATACGGGCAGGTGCTCCCCGGCGGCTACCTCATCCAGAGCGAAGCGATGGCAGAGCAGTCGCAGACCGAGCGCGATGCTCGCAACGCGCCGCCGATCTATGTGTCGCTGAAGCTCGCAGGCGCGATTCACCACGTCACCATTCAGGTAGACGTCAACCGTTAAGCAAAGGGAGGGAAAAGAATGCCAAAGCACAGTACCTATTCATTCACCGATATCAACGCAACCATCCGGTGCCCCGGGTATGGTTCGTATTCGGTGCAAGGAGAGGGCGTCGGCGATGTCAATGTTTCAAAGAACACCGAGCGCACGGTACACGACGTCGCTGCCGATGGTTCCGTCATGGCAAGCAAAATTGCGGGCAATAATGGCAGCGTCACGATTAATGCCCAGCAAACGAGCTCCCTGCATAAATTCCTGCAGGGGCTTTTCAATTACTGCTGGCAGGCGGATACGTCGGAGTGGACATCCATATCGATGACCATTGAAGCGCCGAAGATGGGCAAGACCTATTACTGCACAGGAGGTAGCTTTGTGAAGGAGCCGGATGAGCCGCTGCAGTCGCAGGGTCAGCGCGTGGCGTGGAGTATCCTGTTCGTCGATATTCAGCGCATTCAGCTTTAATGGGAGGAAGCCAGATGAAGAGAGAAACGAAGAAGATCGTCGAGGTCATGGGGCGCAAGTTTGAAATCCGCGCCTTTGACGCTTTTACGGGCAGCTACATCGCTTTTACGCTCATGGAGAAAATGCTGCCGATGGGCATGGAAGAAAAGGTGAAGAAGACGCTTAAAGCGGAGGGCAAAGATGTCGACGCAATGTCTACGCCGAATCGTGCGCTCATGAGCAAGGGCGAGTTCATTGCCTTCCAGAAGGATTGCCTGTCGGTCGTCGGCGAGGTCCTGCCGGCAAGGACGGCGCCGCTTCTCAATGACAACGGCAGCTGGGGCGTCGAGGATATGGCGGACAATACGATGCTCGTCCTGCTCTTGACGATTCATGCTCTGGTGTTCAATATCGCTGGTTTTTTTACCGAAGGCGGCTTGAAGGAATTGATGGCGGGCGTCCAGGCTTTGATCCCTGCGAATATCAAAATATAAATGCCTGGGTGTATGCGCCCGTTATCGCCGAGAGATGGCAGCAGCATGAGCTGTGGGACGGGACATACACCTTCGGCGATTTGCTTGATATGCACGAAATCCTTCTCGTCGAACAAGAGAATCGTCGTCGCGCTGAAGCGTATGCTGAGAGAGAAAGGGGGGCGAATACATGATTGGCGAGATGATCCAGGAATATCTGGTGGGGCTGGGCGCAAAAGTGGATCGCCCCGGCTTTCAGCAAGCGGAAGCGACGATCAAGAATCTTGACCGCACGGTAGAAACGGCGACGGGGCACATGGCGACGAACTTTGTCAAGGCCTCCGGCATTATCTCGGCGGCGATCGTGAGCGTCTCGACGGCTGCCGCCGGATTGATGAAGTCGGCGGCGGAGCAAGACCTTGCCATGCAGAAGCTCTCGCGTCAGATGATGGTATCGAAGGACGCGGCATGGACGCTGAAGAAGGCCACGGACGCGCTCGGCGAATCCATTCAGGACATCATGCTGACGCTGGAGCTGATGGCACGTTTCGAGAAGCTGACTGCCGACGGAAAGAAGATGAAGGTCGGCGGAGATTTTGCGGAGACAATGAAGAACTTCCGCGATCTCATGTTTGAGTTTACGCGGCTTAAGCAGGAAGTCAGCTATGCGATGACGTGGGTAGGATACTACCTCATGAAGTATCTGAATCGACCGCTCACAGAAGCCCGCGAGAAGTTCCGTAGCTTCAACGATGCGTTCATCAAGAACATGAGCGTCTGGACAGAGAAGGCTGCGCGCGGTCTGGTCTATATCATCAACATCGGCAAGCACTTTCTTGAACTCATCTGGGATGTCGGGAAAGCACTTGGCCGCATGTGGGACGGCTTCCCGAGGGGCGTCAAAATAGCGACAGCTGCGATTGCGGCTCTTGCGCTCGTGATGAAGGCGACGCCTCTCACGCGCATGATTATGCTCGTCGGCTCGCTGCTGCTCCTGATTGACGATTATTACGGTCACCTGGAGGGCAAGCAGTCTGCTTTCGGTGAGTACTGGGATAAGCTCAACGAGTACATCGAGGTCGCAAAGGGCAAATGGGAAGAGTTTAAGGCTTTCGCCACGCCGTTTTGGGAGCAGTTCGTCGAATTTTGTTCGACGGCGAAGGACAAGATTTTCGATTTTGCCCGAGGCTTGGGCGATTTCCTTGATCGTGTACGGGATTCCGGAGAGCTGCAGGAGTTTCTTGCCATCATGCAAGATCTCGGGAGCGCGATCTGGGAGCTTGCAACGACCTACATCAAGACATGGCTGGAGAATGTGCAGCTGCTTTATGCGTCGATGGAGAAGCACGGTGGTCTGGACAGTATGCGAAACCGACTGCAGAAGCTGTGGGAAGCATTCAAGGCCATCATCCGCACGATCTCGTCCCTGATTCACTGGTTCGCACGTCTGCTGGACGAGATTCGGCGAACCGAGGAGTACCGGGAGCTCATTGATGCCGTGGGCGAGCTTTGGAGCGCCATGGAAGGCCTGTTGGACGTAATATACGATTTAGTCGGCATCGCATTTCGTGGGTTATTCGGCGAGATGAGCAAGACGAATCGCGTGTATTCGTTCCGGGACGCGGTTCGCGCCGTGATGAAGGTATTCTCTCTTGTCGTGCAGCATATAACGCGAACCATCAAGCAGCTTAAGGACTTGTTCAAACTCATCCGCGATAATAAATGGTTTCGCAAATTCTGGGAGGAAATGGGCAAGGCGATCGATAGGGCCATCGAGAAAGTTGGAACGTTTGGTCGTGTGCTATTGGCTCTGAGCAAAGGCGATTTTAAGGGCGCCTTGAAGATCGTCGAGAAAGAGCTTAAAGGGGATAAACTGCACGGTAAAGAAAAGGGTCCGACGCGAGGCGATAAAGACGGCAGCCGCGAAGAGCGTGCCGCCTATATCATGCAGAAGCTCATGAATATGGGATATAGTCAAATCCAGGCAGCGGGGCTTGTGGGAAACTTCCTGCAGGAAACAAGCGATCTGGACTATTCGTATGATGACGGAGAGCGGCGCGGCATCGGCCAGTGGATGGGCGAACGTTATCATCGTTTAGCGAAGTTTGCCAAGGAAAATGGCTATGCTTCATGGGATGATTTGGACGCGCAGATCGCTTTTGCCGATTGGGAGCTGCACAATACGCATGCCAATGCGCTGGACGCTCTGCAAGCAGCGCACACGACAGGAGAAGCAGCGAAAGCTATCTTCGATCTCTACGAGATCCCACTGGACGAATCTCTGCCGAATCGGCAGGATTATGCGGCTGACGCGTACGGATGGCTGGAATCCATACCGTTACGTGCAGGCGGCGGGGCAGAAGACTCTAAGGAAGTTAACCCTGAGTATTACCAGAAATGGGATAGCCAAAATGGTATGGTGTCATGGGATAACGATACGTATACCGACGTACATGACTTCCGTCAAGAAACTATCGATTTCTTGAATGAGTTCGGAGCTATCGCCAATCAGTATGGCGTAAAACCAATTATTACAGGCGGGTCCGAAAAGAAAGGGCATAGGTACAACGGGTGGGATTCCCACGCCAACGGGTACAAAGTCGACATATCCCCTGAGGGCATTACAGGGGAAGTCTATGAAGCTCTTGTTGAACTTGTCAAAAAACACAACGGCATCTTAATGGATGAGGGGGATCACTTCGATATTACAATTTACGGCCCTGGGAATGAACGCGGTACCGGAGGCTGGGGTGACGCTTCGTCAGATGGCTACGACGACGGATTCACGGAAACCGCTGCCCGCACGGGCGGCTACACGCAAAAAATCTACAACGTGCTGGCGGGATTGGCGCAAAATCGCGATCCGATCCTCTACAATGGTCTTGTGGCAGGCGGCTATCCAAGCGATTATGCGCGTTATTCGCGCGGGGGAAGCAGCAATGTTGTCTACCAGGTAAATGTCGGGGGCGTGACGGTCAATGGCACGGACAAGAGTGCCAAGGATATCGGCAGAGAGGTCGGCGACGCGACCATGCGCCAGTTGGAGCAGCGCGGCGAGCATATCCTGCGCAGCCGCACGATGGCGGGGGCGCCGGTGCTCGTTTGAGGAGGTGATGAGATGGGCGTGAAGCGGGGTCTGTCGGTCGATGGCATTATGTATTTCTCCGATCTTTTGGAGTCGAAAAAAGAGCCGGATTGGATGGAGTTCGGCGTGCAGATTGGCAAGCTTTCCGGGCATTATGAGATCATTGACTTTTTGACGGGCTACAAGAACATGGATCAGTTTCTTTTCCGTACGCCCAAGTGGCCGATTGGGGGCATGTACTTTGACGGCATCATGAGAACAGAGCATGTAAGCCGCATACGGCCAACGGAGTATCCTGTACAGACGGGGGCGACGATGACGGATCATGCGCTTGTGGAGCCGGCAGAGGTCACCATCGAAATCATGATGACGGATGCGAAAGCGTCCAGCTATATGCAAAATCCGATGCTTCCGCAAGGGCTCCCCATCAACCCGCCTATTTTCGACCACTGCTGGCCGGACTTGGGCGGCGCCCCGGATATGCTGACCATGGCGAAGGACGGCCGTTCGGCGCGCGCCTGGATGAATCTCCGGAAGCTGCAGGTGCAGCGTATTCCGATCACAGTGGAAACTCGCCTGCAGACGTATCACAATATGTTGATCGAGGAGCTTTCCGCGCCCGACGACGTGATGACGCTGCATGCGCTGCGCTGTACCGTTCGCCTGCGTGAGATTATTTTCGCGCAGGTGGCGCAGACGGAAACGAGTGCCCGCGCATCAGCATCGGCGGAGGAAACATCGTCCGGTCAAACGCCTGTGCAGACGGGCGAGGGTGTCGATAAGACTGCTGCGCGTTCTATTCAAGATGCGGGCGGGGAGATTTTTGCCTAGGAGGTGTCTGTTGTGCTCGCAATCATCCCGTTTCAGGGGATTCCGAATCATAAATTCAGCGCGAAAGTGCCGATCGATGGCGGCAATACGCTCCTCAGGTTCCGCATAACGTATAACGATCTCGCGAAATACTGGCTCGTGGATATCTATAAGGGCGATACACTCGTATATACAGGGCTGCCGCTTGTGCCGGGGCAGAACATCTTGGAACAAGTCGGTTATCTCGGCATTGGCAGCGCGCGAATCGTGCCCAGGAGCCGAGTGAAAGAACAATGGCCGTCCATGGCAACGCTGGAATCCGATTGGTATGTGCTGTGGGGTGATACGGATGCCGGATGAAAATGCGCTCGTAGACCCCGAGACTACAGGGCAGGAATCAACGCCGCACATGGAAGCGGGAGAGGAGCCCGTACAGAAGGAGAAGCGAAGAGGCCGTCTTTACGGCAGGAAGTGGAAAATTTCGATCTACAAGCCGTCCTACAAGAAGGATGAAGACGGCAATGTCACGGAAGAGCGAGATCCGGAGCATGATACAGAGATGGATGTGTCCTTGCTTAAGTGTGAATTTCAAACTAAGACCACGACGGAAACAGCTGTGCAGGTCTGCACCCTCGTCGTCTACAACATGAATGCGGCAACGGAGAAGGAGGTCATTGAAGAGGGCTTCCAGATTTCGATTTTTGGCGGTTACACCGAAGGCCAGTACGGCGAAATCTTTACGGGCGATATTGTACAGATTTTCCGTAATCGCGAAAACGGCATAGATTACCGTTTGGAGATCATTGCGCTGAAAGGCGCGCTTAGCCTCTTCACGAATCACGTGCGCAGCACCATCGCGGCCGGCAGTACGCCGCGTGATGTAGTGCATGCCGTAGCAGGACAGGCAGACAAGCGGATTGGTGTCGGTGAGGTAAGTGAAGAACTGCCTGAACAGACGCTGCCGCGCGGCAAGGTGCTTTTCGGCACACCTGCGAAGTACCTGCGCGACATCTGCACGTGGAACGATGCCGTATATTGGGAAGGAGAAGACGGCAAGCTCGTCATGGAAACGGTCGAGCAGGAAATCCCCGTGGATAAGGTGCTCGTGCTCACACCTGCAACGGGGCTTGTGGGGACGCCCATATACAGCGATCAGGGCATCCAGATCAAGATGCTCTTAGATGCGCGCATCAAGCTGCGCAGCATGATCAAGATCGACAACGAGATCATCCAGAGGCAGGCAGTCCAGATTGACGCCTCCGGACAGCAAAAGAGCGACCAGCTCCCGCAGACGGCGCAATTTGACCAGGATGGAGAGTATCAAGTGTTTTCTATTGAGCACCGCGGCGATACCTGGGGTGATGAGTGGACGACGACTGTCGTCGGCGTGAGCCGAAATGGGCGCATGAGCCTGCTGACGGCAGTGAACAAGCCGGGGCAAACACTGAAATGAGGGATGGTTATGATAAAGCTATCGGAGCGCGTAGGCGACGCGATCGAGAGGAAGAAGCGTGAACTGGATGCCTTGAGCGCCGACCTGCGCGTAGCTGCGCCCGGCATCATTCGGTCGGTGGACTACGAGCGCCAGACGTGCACCGTGCAGCTTGCCATACGTGAGCGCATGAATTTCGCTGGCACTCTGGAATGGGCGGAGATCCCAATCTTGCCGGATGTGCCATTCTTCGTGTATTCCGGCGGTGGCTATTGTCTGACGCTCCCCATCAAGCCCGGTGATGACTGTCTTGTGGTCTTTGGTGATAACTGCATAGACGCCTGGTGGCAGAATGGCGGCGTACAGAATCAAGTTGAAAAGCGCAGACATGACCTCTCAGACGGGTTTGCCCTTGTCGGGTTCCGCAGCCAGCCCGGTGTTGTCAGCGGCTATTCGGCAGGCACGGCGCAGCTGCGCAACGAGGCGGGCGACGCTTATATCGAGATCAGCGGCGGCAACATTAACATCCGTGCAGCAGGAGCGGTAAACATCAGCGCAGCGCACATCGGGCTGAATGACTAATGGGGAGGGAGCGCATATGCCCGCAGTAACAAGAATCGGAGATACGACGACAGGCGTCTGCAACAAGGGGCTGCCCTGCTGCCCGCACGGGAGAACAGGGACGGATGCGACAGCAAGCCCCAATGTGACGGTGAACGGCATCCCGCTCCATCGTCTGCATGATACGGGGCCAACGAACTGCCCGCACGGCGGCACTTTTGAGAGCGTCGTCGGGAGCAGTACGGTCACCTGCAACGGGCGACGCGTCGTCCGCATTGGGGATACGACCGTTTGCCAAAGCTGCGGACAGAGCGGAACGCATACCAGCGGCAGTCCGAACGTGACGGCAGGAGGGTGAAGATGAGATACCGTGCACTTGACGAAAATGGCGACTTCACCCTTGGCAACGGGCATGCCTATATCGAGGGGGCGGACGCTGTAAGGCAGGCGGTGTTGACGCGCCTGCGGCTCCTCATCTATGAGTGGTGGGAGAATATTGAAGACGGCGTACCGTACTGGCAAAAAATCATCGCGAGCCGTGATGTAGAGGCCGCAGAGCGAATCATTCGCGAGCGCATCCAAAGGACTCCGCATGTCCTGTCCATTTTGTCCTTTGACCCGGAATGGGATAACGAGCGCCGAACGCTGACAATTCGTGCCGCAATTCAGAGCGACTACGGCGCGTTCAGCATTGATGAGGAGGTGTGATCGTGGCGTACTTTGCCCCATATGTTGACGATGCCGGGCTCCATGTGCCGACGTATAACGACATCCGTGACGACCTCCTTGCCAAGTTTCAGGAGATTTATGGCAACGACCTCTATCTCGGCAACGATTCGCAGGACTATCAGATGATTTCAGCGTTCGCGCTCAAGACCTACGACACGATACAGCTGCTGCAGATCGTCTACAACAACCACAGCCCGAAGACGGCTGTCGGCACAGGGCTGTCGAATCTTGTGAAGCTCAACGGTATACGGCGAAAAGCTGCCAGTTACTCAACGTGTGTGCTGACGCTTACGGGAAAGCCGGGGACAGTTATCGCCGCAGGCGTGGCCGAAGACGACCAGCGCCGTAAATGGGAGCTGCCGCAAGACATCAAGTTTGAAAGCGAGTCGTTGGAGGTGACCGCACGCTGCAGGGACATCGGCGCGATTGAGGCGCCCGTCGGTACGATTACGAAAATCAGTAATCCGCAGTATGGCTGGCTCGCTGTGACTAATAAGGTTCCGGCGGTCAAAGGGCGTGCTGTCGAAACCGATGAGGAGTTGCGCCGCAGGCAAGAACTATCGACGGCAGTCCCGAGCCAGAACATGGTGGACAGTACGCTTGCCGGTATTGCGAGCGTGGCGGGTGTTACGCAGTATAAAGTGTATGAGAACGATACAAACCATACGGATGACAACGGTGTCCCCAGTCACAGTATTGCAGCTGTCGTTGAGGGCGGACTGGATGCGCAGGTCGCCGAACAAATTTATCTGCGAAAAGGACCCGGCTGCGGTACGCACGGGACGACGACGGCAATCTACATCAATTCGGATGGGCTGAAAAATGAAATCCGATTTTTCCGTCCGATCTACCAAAAGGTCGCTGCTAAGGTCACCGTAAAAAAGTACGCGACCTATACGACGGCGGTTGAAACAGCTATCAAGCACAATATTTCAACGTACATCGAGCGGCTCGGCATCGGCGTCAACGTAACGACGACAGGTGTCCTTACGGCGATCGCCGCCGCGGTTGATGACGCCTTGCGCCCGTCTTTCGCACTGCAGTCTGTGCAGCTAGGGCGTGCAGGCGGCGCACTTGGTATCGCCGATGTCGTGATTCCGTACAATGCTATTGCCAAGAGCGGCGCTGTTACGGTGGAGGTGGTTTGATGCCCATTATGGATTCGTACGTCAATTTAATCACCTCGCAGCATAGGGGATGCGAGAAATTCGTGCGGACGGTAGAAGCGCTGCTCACACCGTCCGAAGATATTTTCAGTCTTGCCGTATATCTTGATGACGAATACGATCTGAACTACGCTACCGGGGTGCAGGAGGACACGCTCGGCGTGCTCGTCGGCGCGAATCGGGTATTGGAGTATCAACCGGAAAAAGGCGTATCGCCTGTATTGGACAATGCCGCTTATCGGAATCTCCTGCGCGCGCGGATTGCAAAAAACCTATGGAAAGGCGGTATCTACGACATCAAGGAGCTGTGGAATACGCTCTTTGGCAAAGGTATCATCATCCAGGATAATCAGGATATGACGATTGACGTACTTACCATCGGTATTTACGATCAGATCACAAAAGAGATGGTCAAACAAGGGCTCATCATCCCGAAGCCGCAGGGAGTGCGTGTGAACTACTATTTTGCGAGCCGAGCCGTATTCGGCTATGATCTCGAAACGGATACGATTAAGGGCTACAATCATGCAGATTGGATGAACTCTGTGCCAGAGGCATCCTTTGCGTATGACGTAGATAACCCGAGGACGGGCATGGACGGCTATGACGATAGCTACTGGACATAAGGAGGATCCGTATGGCAAAGACAAATTTTCAGATTTTCAACGAAGAGAACGCACCGGAAAGGACGTACAACGATTCGGAATATAAGGAAGCCACGCAGCGCCTCGGCGGTGTCATGCCCGGTATGGCACTCTCTCGTATGCACAATAAGATGTACTATCAGTGGTCCGCGATGTGCAAGGCGATCGCCAACCTCATCGTCAATCACGGGCACGACTGCATGGATAGCGATGTGGCAGGGATCACGCGTTATCTTGATGAGACCATCACGAACGCAGCGGATACAGAGGTCAAAAAGCACCGCACAAAAACGCCGCTCGATCACCCCGACGGCAGCGTGACGACGGCGAAGCTCGCCGACAAATCCGTCACAAAGGCGAAGCTCGCCGTATCCGCCGGCGAACTGGGCGCCTACACCAAAGCCGAAACCGATGCGCAGCTCAATACAAAGGCGCCGCTCAGCCACGGACACCATATCCCGGCGCCTGAAGCGGCAAACAATACGCGCTTTTTGCGTAACGACAACTCTTGGGCAGCGGTCACGCCGGGCAACATCGGTGCGTACACCAAGACGGAGACTGATGAGCGGCTCGCTAGCAAAGCGCCGCTTGCCTCGCCTGCGCTCACCGGCACGCCGACGGCACCGACAGCAGGACGCGGCACAAACAACGCGCAGGTCGCGACGACAGCGTTTGTCACACAGGCTATCGCAGCGCTTATCAACGGCTCCCCTGGTGCGCTCGACACGCTCCAGGAGCTTGCAAAAGCACTTGGCAATGATGCCAACTTTGCGGCGACTGTCACCAACGCACTGGCGGGTAAGGTCGCCAAGTCCGGTGATACGATGACAGGGAATCTGACTGTGACGTCAATTTACGCCAATGATTGGTTTAGGGTAAACGGCGATAATAATGGCATTCACTGGCAAAAATACGGCGGCGGCTGGCACATGACCGATAAAGAATGGATTCGCGCATGGAGCGGTAAAGGTATCTATACGTCAGGGAAAATACGTTGTGACGGCGGATTTGAAGGAACTTTACGCGGTACAGCCGATAACGCCAACACCGTCGGCGATAAATCGTTGGAATGGATTCTTGCACAGATCGAAGCTGCAAAAACAGGTATTGTCGCGGGCAATCTTGAGCAAAATGGCTGGGTCAAATTTGCAAATGGGCTAATCGTGCAGTGGATGTATTATATAGAATCAGAGGGACCGAATGATTATAGATATTTTCCGATAAAATTTCCTAAAGCTCTATTCTATATCAATGCGAACTCAAATCACAAGAATAGTTGGAATGGAGGATCATGGACACGTAATGCAGACACGGAAAAATTTGTATGTGGTCTAGACAAAGACTATGTTACAGATAACGGAACTGCAAAAATGTTTGTTTTAGCTTTCGGTATTTAATCAGAAAGAGGTGAAATAAAATGGAATACCTTGCAAAATTTGATAGCAGCGGACACCACGAAACGACCGTCGTTAAAGGCGTCCACTACGCCACCGACGAGGAGCGGCAGAAATACATTAACGACGGTTACATCCCCATCTCCGATGAGGACTACCAGCACTACATCGGCAATCGCGGCGCAGGCGACAACGGCACGGGCTACATCCGCGACATCAAGACGGGCAAGCCCGTCTCCGCGCCGCCCGCGCCACATGTGGAGGAAGAGCCGCAAGAGCCGCCTGTCGATGCCGAACGCCTAGCCGTCTACGAGGCTATGGCAGCGCAAGAGGAACGGCTTGCAGCACAGGCAGAGCGCATCGCAGCGATCGAAGCCGCGCTCAAAGCGAAGGGAGGTGACAGCAAATGAAAAAATGGGCTTATATGATTCCCATCTACGCGTATCTCGTGCGTGCAGGGAAATGGGCGATCAGCGAAGAGGACAAGACCGAGGGGCAGAAGGTCGTGCCCGAGGTCTACCGCGACGACGTAGCCGCATATCTCGCTGAGCACGTGCAGAGTGCGTGAGGAACAAGAAGAGCCGCTGTAGCGATACGACGGCTCTTACATTTACATCTAAAGGAGAGGATAAACATTGAATGGGACAGACTTCATCGCCGTCCTTCAGCGGCTGCAGGACGGGTGGGGCGCTAAACTCGGCGTGTCGATCGCCCTTGCGATAGCGGCGCAGGAGCATGTGCAGATATTCGTGGCATTTTTTACGCTCGTATGCCTCGATCTTGCTACAAAGTGGATCTCTCTGTCGCGACAGTATCTTACAGACCGCGGTTGGACTGCTCCCACGCTCTGGCAAGTCTTGTGGCATTTTCGGGCGGCTCGGCGTGCAGGATACATCAAAAGCGACATGATGCGCACACGGTTCGTACCGAAAATCTTGACATATTTCGCCGTTGTCGCAGCTGCCGTGCTATTAGATTTCATCCTGCTCAAGACGCATGCACCGGCATTTGCAGCGACGCTCGTAATCGGGTATTTGTCGCTGACGGAGTTCATCTCGATCTTGGAGAATATGCAGGCATCGGGCGTTGAAGAGGCAGGCGCTTTGCTTGAGCTTGCGCGTAAGCGCAGCGGCATAGGCGCCGACAAGAAGCAGGAAACTGAAAGGAGAAATGACAAATGAAGGTACTCATTAACGCAGGACACGCACCGAATGGCAACCCCGATCCGGGTGCGGTGGGACCGACGGGCTTGCGTGAATGCGATGTCGTTTGCAATATCGCGCACATGACCGTCGACTATCTCATCAAGGCGGGCGTGCAGGCAGACTTTATCCAAGACGACAGCCTTGAAGCGATCTGCGACACGGCAAACGACGGCGACTATGACTTGCTGCTCTCGATCCATTGCAACTCGTTTGACGAGAGCGCTCACGGCATCGAGGTCTGGACATCGCGCGGCTGGACGAGAAGCGATGCGTTCGCCACACTTCTCATGGCGCAGATGAGCGACACGTTCCCCGATCTCACCGTTCGCGCCGACTGGTCGGACGGCGACGTGGACAAAGAAGCGGGGCTGTACGTCCTTCGCAACTCGGACTGCCCGGCGGCGCTCTTTGAGCTGCCGTTCATCAGCAACCCCGATGAAGAGGAATGGCTTCGCGATGCCGACAACCAGCATGAAGCCGCACGTGCATTTGCGAGGGCTGTGACGGACTACGAGCAGACGATTTGACGCGGCGGGCGCTATGTCGTATAATGGACATAGGAAAGGTGCTACTGGTAGACGGTCAGCCCCTAACTCATTTCGGAGAGAATCCCCCGCCTAGAGTTTGAGCGCTAAAGGCGGGGGATTCTTATTTTGCTTTTATCGCAACGACGCAAATCGTTACGAGGAAAACCAACGACAAAAAATCGTACAGTTCCATAAGCAGCGCCCCCTCTCAGGGGCTAAGAATCGACCGCCTACCGTCTTGGTAGCACCGTCTATATTATAGCATAGGATGACAGCTTACGGCTGTCTTTTTTTGTTGTAGAGGAGGGATAAGATGCAAAAGATAATCGACTGGCTCAAAGAGCATAAGATCATCGTGCTGGCCGTGCTCATTGTTGCGGTTATCGGCATTGCTTATGCGGTTGGCCGTCGATCGGCGGTCAAGCAGGCGGAGCAACAAAAGCCTGCCGCCGTTACACAAGAGCAGACGCAAGATGCGAAAGAGCTACAACGGCAACTGGACATCTCGCGTGCCAATGCCGAGGCGCTGCAACAGCGTCTTGCGGCAGTACAGGCGGGACAGCGTGCGCCTGCGGCGACATACTATGTCCATGCGCCAACGGTTGAGCGGGCGGCGCAGACAGTTGAAAAGCAGATCAAGGCAGACGATCCGACACTGCCACGGGCGGCGCGGGAGAAGTCCGATCGGACAGTCGTGACACCGATCACGAAAGATAAAGACGGGAAAGACCTGCCCGCAGAGAAGCAGAAGGTCGATGTCTACAAGGTGAACCTGAGAAAAGACCATCGCGTGAAAGCGGGTGCGACGATGATGGACGGCAGGGCATACGCCACTGTCGGCTATGAGCAGGGACGTTTCGAGGCACTTGTGCATCTTGATGGTGCACGGGTGCGGGGCGGCAGCGTGATGTATAATGTGGTTGAGTGGTAGGGAAAGCGCCCCGAGGCTTCGGCTTCGGGGCTGTTTTTTTGTGCGTTTCTAATTATCTAAAATAATCTCACAAAATATCAATTATTTTAGATAAAACGCTAGATATAAAATCAATATTGTGATATGGTGTGTGTCAAAGAGCACAAGAGAGGAGAATACCACATGAAAGCCCTGATTTATCCAGCAGAGAGAGAAGCCGGAACCCTCAAGGAAATCCGGCACACAACCACCGTCGGTGCCCTGATCGAGTTTTTGAAGGGGTACGACGAAGACCTGCCGATAGTCCTCAGCTTCGATGGGGGCTACACCTACGGCAGCATTGAAGAGTTCCGCATCCAAGAATGGGACGACGCGGAGGATTGAGCCGAAACGCCCTACGGGGCGTCCGTGCAGGACAGCAACCTGCACGCTGATGAGGCAAGCTGGATTGAAAGGAGAGTGCGACATGGCAACGAAGACAGACAACCGCCTGATGAAGAGCCTAACCTTCGGGTGCGAACTCGAGTTTACGGGCATTACGCGAGAGCAGGCGGCAAAGGTGGTCGCCAGATTCTTTGAGACGGCAGTCTGGTATGAGGGAGCTGGGTACGACAAGCGCATCGTAAGGGACACCAGCGGACGCAAGTGGGCGATCATGCGAGACAGCAGCATCCATCCGCAAAGGAAGGGAGTAGAGATCGCCGGAGAAGACTACAAGGTGGAACTTGTAACGCCGGTTCTCTCCTACAGTGACATCGAGACACTGCAGGAGCTCGTGCGGGATCTGCGGAAAGCAGGCGCAAAGGTCAACCGCAGCTGCGGCATGCACGTTCACGTCGGCGCAGAGAAATTCACGCCAGCGACACTGCGGAATCTTTCAAATCTCTTCGCCAACAACGAGGACATGATCTACAAAGCCTTGCAGGTGGACGATGAGCACCGTAACATCGATTACTGCAAGAAGACATCCGCAGCCTACATGAAAGAGCTGAACGAAAAGAAGCCTAAAACGGAAAATGCCTTCAAAATGATCTGGTACAGTGACAGCACACCTTACGCCCAACACCGCCACTATGACAGCAGCCGCTATCACGGCCTTAACCTCCACGCATTCTTCACCAAGGGGACGGTCGAGTTCCGCCTTTTCAACGGAACGCTCCACGCGGGGAAGGTAAAGAGCTACATCCAGTTCTGCCTTGCGCTTGTACAGCAAGCCCTCCGCCAGAAGAGGGCAAGTACGAAGAAGGTCACGAGCGCCAACGAGAAGTATGCATTTCGGTGCTGGATGCTTCGGCTCGGATTGCTCGGCGAAGAGTTCCGCACCTGCCGCAGCATCTTCCTCAAGTACCTCGACGGGAACAGTGCATGGCGGTACGGAGCTGCGGCATAAGAACAGGAATGGGGAGCCGCTGGAAACGGCTCCTCATAGAAAGGATGAATCACATGAAGAAGAATTACTACATCGCCTATGGCAGCAACATGGACTTTTCACAGATGCAGCGGCGCTGCCCCGATGCAGAGCTTGTAGGGGCTGGCATCGTCAAGGACTACGAACTTTTATTCAAAGGTTCCGGCAGCGGCAGCTATGCTACCATCGAGGAAAAGGCACGCGATAAAGTGCCCGTCCTCGTTTGGCGGATCAGCGCATCGGACGAGGAAGCCCTCGACCGTTACGAAGGCTTCCCGACCTTCTACTACAAGACGCAGCTTCCCGTCAAGATGCAGGATGGCGCAGAGATCACAGGCATGGTCTACATCATGCACGAGGATCGTGCGCTCGGATTCCCGTCGGGAAGATATGTCCGTGTGCTTTATGATGCCTATGTCAATTTCGGCTGGGATTGTGCAATCTTGAACAATGCGCTGGTGAAGAGTGCTGAAGCGTAGCCGCACATTTCTCGCTAGACAGAAATCCAATATTGCGCCTATAATGAAAAGAAGAACAGGAGGTGCGGCGCAGATGGAGGAAAAGAAAAAAGATGGGCGGGGTGGAGCACGCCCTGGCGCAGGACGACCTCGTGTCCCAAAAGAAGAGAGCAAGGAGCGCCCCCGTGTTGGAACACGTGCCTGGCCGGAGGAATGGGCGCTCATTATGCGGTATGTCAAGGCGGTGCGCAAAGAGCCCGTGCTCGCGGAGAAGGCGATCACGCGCCTCGAAACGCAGATCGAGAAGAAAAGAGAGAAGGAGGGTGAACATGACAGGAAGCGAAGATAGAGTACGTGGTGCGCTTTACGGTGTGGCTGTTGGAGATGCGCTCGGTGCGCCGCTTGAATTTATGAATGCCACACAGATTAAGCAACAGTACGGCACGCCCGTCCGGGAGATGGTCGGCGGCGGGTGGCTTAGCCTCGCTCCGGGGGAGACGACCGACGATACCGACATGACGCTCGCCGTTTGTGAGGGCATCATGGAGAGCCCGTCCGTCCCGATAGAGCCGATCGGACGCCGCTTCATCAAATGGGTGGATACGCAGCCAAAAGACGTCGGAATGACCTGCGCGCGATCCATCCAGACGGCACGCGCGAACCTAGCGGCAGGGATGGATGCAGAGGCAGCCTGGGAAGCAGCAGCGAAAAGGACAGCAGAGGAGAATGGCGACCGCAGCGGAGGAAACGGTGCGCTCATGCGGACGATCGGCGCAGCACTCGCCTATAAGACGCCAGAGGAGCGGGCAGAGCGTATCACGCAGATCGCCGAGATGACACACTACGACGCATTGTCCTCTGATATTTGTCGCTATTACGCCGATGCCGTCCATCATTTTATCAAGGATGAGCAGGACACAGGAGTAAGAACCCTCGATACGATGGCGGTTGAATACGGATTCAGCAGCTGTATCAATCCATCCGGCTGGGTGCAAGACAGCATGGAGTGTGCCTACTTCGCCTTTGCCACAGAAGCTGGCTTTGAGAATGTGCTCGTTGAGGTAGTCAACCTCGGCGGCGATGCCGATACCATCGGTGCGATTGCAGGAGGGCTGGCAGGGGCATACTACGGATATGGTGCCATCCCGCAGCGATGGATTGACGCACTCCCGCAGGACATCCGAGCGAGACTTGACGCATTCGCAGAATGGTTGGCAAAATGAGCTGTTGCTTTGAACAGACCATTTGACATCATTTTGACATCATGCGTATCTATGACATGGCGCGTTATCGCTCAGAATAAAGTATTGAAAGCCTTTAAATATCAGAGATGCCGCGAAGTGTCTGTGTTCAAAAAACGGAATAAGAAACTCAAAATCAAGCGTAGTTCCCTACGTGCCGGTTCGAGTCCGGCCTTCGGCACCATAGAGATTTCAAGGTTTCCGAGTATTTTGCTCGGAAACCTTTTTACGGTTTTTTACAGCCTATTTGACAGCTTGTGCGGGACAAAAGAAGAAGCCTGCGGGCTATTTTGCAGGCTTCTTCTTTTGCATTTTTGCGTGTTCGTCGAGGATTTTCTGCATGGCATCCGCCTTCTTCTCGACGCGCTTCTCGTAGTACCAGGCGCCGATGACGAGGAGGACGGCTGCGATGCATACGAGGACGAGGCGCGTCGGGTCGGGGTTTTTAAGTACGGTATCGTGCCCGATGATCGCCTCGATGGCGGTCGAGGGAAATTTGCCGACGAAGGAGGAGATGACGTAGTCCCTGAGACTGATGGCGCTCAGAGCGCCGAGCGCGTTCAGGAGTGCCGATGGGATATAAGGCACCATGCGTGCGATGAGCATGACGGTGAAGCCGTTCTTGCCGCTGTAGGCGTCGACCTTCTTGAGTCTAGGGTGCTTGGCAATCAGCTGTTCTGCCGAGGCGCGGAAGAGAAAGCGCAGCAGCAGGAAGCTGATCGTGACGCCGACGGTCTCAGCGATGACGGAGAGGACGATGCCGGGCACAATGCCGAAGATCAGGGTGTTCGCTGTGGAGAAGATGATGGCGGGCGGAAAGCCGATGGCATTGACGAAGAGCACGAGCCAGAAGCTGAAAAACATCGCCCAAGAGCCGAAAGAACGGATGTATTCTGCCGTCGCAAGGAGATCGCCGCTCTTTAAGACCCGCCAGAGTTCGGGAAAAAACGTTGGATTGGCAAGGTGGATTGCATAGAGGAGAGCGCACGAGAGGAAGAGGGCGACGAGCTTGACGATGTTCATGGGATTCTTGAGCATGGACAGCCTCCTTCGATACAGTAGAAAAGACGGCTTCATTATAGCAGAGATTCGGTGGTTTTGCACGCGGCAAACCGCGAGTATCGAATGAATAATCCATGGGAGAAATGCTTGTATTTCCCATTTGAGTATGGTATCATGAATAGTATGGCAAAATGGGATTGCAAGGGGGACGCCCTTGCTTTTGTCCCTTGAAAACCATCGATGAAGGAACATTTAGGAGGGTATTTCATACTATGAAGGTTACTGCAGAGAAGATGGACAACCACGAGGTCGTGCTGACAATAGAGGTAGAAGCGGAGGTCTTGAAGAGGGCCGAGGCGAAGGCTTGCAAGGATCTTGCGAACCGCGTGAGCATCCCAGGTTTCCGCAAGGGCAAGGCACCGCGCCATATCATCGAGCAGCGCGTCGGCAAGCAGGCGATTCTTGATACGGCATTTGACGCCGTGGCGGACAAGGCATTTGCCGATGCCCTGAAGGAGCAGGACGTGACGCCCGTTTCGCGCCCCGATATCGAGGTCGTGACACTGGAAGAGGGAAAGGATGTTGTCTTCAAGGCACGCTTCACGGCAAAGCCCGAGGTAACGCTCGGTGAGTACAAGGGCATCCAGGTTGAAAAGAAGGTCGATGAGATCACGGATGAGGACATCGACAAGGAAATCGAGAGCATGCGTCGTCGCCGCAGCCAGATGGTCGATGCCGCCGAGGGCGCTGAGGTCAAGAACGGCGACCTCGTGACGCTCGACTTCAAGGGCTTCGTTGACGGAGAGGCATTTGAAGGCGGCGAGGGCAAGGACTATCCGCTCGAAATCGGCTCGAACCGCTTCATCCCGGGCTTTGAGGATCAGCTCATCGGTGCGAAGATCGGCGAGGCGCGCGACGTCAATGTGACGTTCCCCGAGGAGTACCACTCGAAGGATCTCGCAGGAAAGCCCGCGAAGTTCGAGTGCACGATTCACAGCATCAAGGAGCGCCAGCTGCCTGAACTCGACGATGAGTTTGCCAAGAAGGTCAGCAAGTTCCAGACGGTCGAAGAGCTTCGTGCCGACATCCGCAAGAACCTTGAGCATGCCGCGCAGCAGAAGGCAGATAACGACTACAAGGTCGCCGTCATCGAGAAGGCGACGGAGAACATCACGGTCGACATTCCTGCCGTCATGATCGAGAACCGCGTGACGATGATGATTCAGGAGATGGCGATGC
>ERZ773099.444-NODE-444-length-35749-cov-7.608113_pt1 | contig 35749 bp, 38 predicted proteins | sample MGYA00511120_ERZ773099 | MGnify/ENA primary metagenome ERZ773099 (study PRJEB29015, sample SAMEA2738012) | human oral metagenome | biome: human oral; feature: human-associated habitat; material: dental | place: China | collected 2104 ... | reverse complement strand
CGGTACTTGTTCGTCGTGAGAACGGTACTTGTTCGTCGTGAGAACGGTACTTATTCCTCGCGAGAACGGTACTTGTTCGTCGTGAGAACGGTACTTATTCGTCGCGAGAACGGGGCACCGGGGTAGACCCGTCCCGGCCCTTGACCCTGACACTGTGGCAGGTAGGAGGGTGGGCCCATGACCACACCGGCACCCGCCCCGCCCCCGCGGTGGAGCATCGGCCAGTTCTCCCGGATGACGCGCCTGAGCGCCAGGCGGCTGAGGCACTACGACGCCGTCGGCCTGCTCAGGCCCGCCTACATCGACCCCTTCACGGGCTACCGGTACTACTCCGACCCTGAGCTTCACCAGGCCATGGGGGAGCGGGGGCTGAAGAGCACCAGGCCCAGCTTCGAGCGCTACCTCGTGGGGCCGGCCCGCACCTCCGACCAGTCCGCCTGGCGCACCGAGGTCTGCTTCCCCGTCGTCGCCTGAGGGAGCAGGGGATCCGGTTGGTGAGCCGGGGCGGACCGCCTCCCGGCCGCCTGAGGGCCCGGAGGCCTCCCCGGATCCGGCCGGTGCCAGGGGACGGCTCCTGGGCGCTGGCACCGGGGTGGGGGTGGGGCCGCGTACTGAAGGGGTGGGGCTGCGTACCGTCGGGCACGAAGACGGCCCCGTAGGAAGTCGGTCGGTGAGGGGAACCTCGCTGTTCCGCACCTGTGGTCGTGCGTCTGACGGTGACCGGTCGCCTCGGGTGCCCGGGGCAGCTGGCGGAGGGCCTCAGTGCCCGGTGTGTCCTAGTGCCCGGTGTGTCCTGCCGTCAGGTCCTCGCCCCGCACCAGGTGCAGCGTGGGCCCGGACCCGCGGCCCCCCTCCTGGTCCTGGCGCCCCGCCCCGGGCGGGTCGACGGCGCGTGCCGGGCGCCTCCCGCCCTCCCTGCCCTCCTCCACCTGGACCATGGCGACCTCGGCGGTGACCTGGTCCGGCTCGGCGTGCTCCTTCTCCCCGGGTACCGGGGCCAGGCGCGGGGAGGAGTGCTCCACCAGGGGCTCGGCGCCCACCTGGTCGTCCAGGTCCTGGAGCATGGCGATGGCGTCGTCGATAATGTCGTCGTCCTCCGAGCGCACCCCGTGCATGAGCCAGCGCGCCAGGCTCAGCTCGCTGACCAGCTCGGCGCGGTGGCGCAGGTGCTTGTCCGAGCCCTCACGGCGGGCCACGTCGTAGGCGTCCTCGATCGAGTCCAGGCAGTCCACGGGCGCGGCGGAGTACACCCAGGCCATGTCCTCGGCCGGATCGCCCACGTGCGCCTGGGACAGGCCCCGCAGGGCGACCACGGCGCCGCCGGCTGTCAGCACGTTCTCCTCCGCCAGGTCCCCGTGGACCACCACGGGGCGGAAGCGCCACAGCGCCGTGTCCTTCAGGGTGTTCTCCCAGCGCACCAGCAGCGTGGGTGGGACGTGTCCGGTGCCCCGGGCCTCCTCCACCAGGGTCAGCCAGCGCCGGCGCACGTCCTCGGCGTCGTAGACGGGCAGGCCGGCCTCGGAGACGACCGTGGTGGGCAGCTCGTGGAGCTCGCCCAGCGCCCGCCCCAGCCCGGCCGAGAGCCCCGGGCCGGGGTGGAGTGCGTCCACGGAGATAGGGCGGCCCTCCAGGTGGGAGCGGACCTGCACGTACGTCGTGCTGCCGCGCAGCACCCCGCCGGGGCGGGCCACGTCGAAGCTGAGGTGGCCGTTGTCGACCTGCCGGCCCATGCGGCGCAGGACCTCCGCCTCGGCCTCCAGGGCGGCACCGGTGACGTCGTCGCTGGTCTCCAGGACCTCCCAGTGGCGCCCCTGGGTGTCGATGAGGCCGGTGACCTCCAGGTCCTTGGAGTGCTCCTGAGGCAGGGCGAGCCTGGCGGGGTCAAGCCCCGGCACCGCGACCGCGGCAAGAGCCGCCAGGCGCAGCATGGTGGCCCGGTGCGAGCTCGACCCAGCCTTGGGGTCGGGCTGGTCAGGGGTGGAGGAAGACATACCACCACCGTAGGCGAAGGACGGCCTGACGTCGTAGCTGCCGCGCGGACAGGCCCTGCTCGACGTCGTTTCTCCACAATCTGAGACAAACTGCTGGCGTCCGGCGCCTCCCATGATCTAAGATGCTCAGGTGCGCTTGCTCACCGTTGAGCGGTCTCTGTATTGCTCATCCCAGTTCGGACTCCGGACCCTGAACAACCTCACACCCTGTTCCCATCCTCTTCTCAGACCCAGCGAGGCCCCATGGACGCGGTCACCGTGCTGCACACAGAGATCCGGGAGCTGGTACGCCGCCGCGGCGTCGACCCGCTCACCGAGCCCGAGGTGCTGAGCGCCCTCGTGGACGAGGCCCGCGCCGACTACCTCTCCCGGGCCGACGCCGGGCTCGTCCCCCCGCTCACCGACCCCGAGGCCGCCAGCGCCTACGTCCTGGACTCCCTGGCTGGGCTCGGGCCGCTCCAGCCCTACCTGGAGGACGAGTCAGTCGAGGAGATCTGGGTGAACTCCGCCAGCCGCGTGTTCGTGGCCCGCTCCGGGCGCCCCGAGCTGACCACCACCATCCTGGAGGACGAGGACCTGCGCGTCCTGGTGGAGCGCATGCTGCGCTCCACCGGGCGCCGCCTGGACCTGGCCAGCCCCTTCGTGGACGCCCAGCTCCCCGGCGGGGAGAGACTCCACGTGGTCATCCCGCCCATTACCGCCGGGGCCTGGGCGGTCAACATCCGTAAGCACACCGCCCGGGCCACCCGCACCAGCGACCTGGTGTCCCTGGGCTCCCTGACCGCCCAGGCCGCCGCCTTCCTCGACGCCGCCGTCGCCTCGGGCCTGAACATCCTGGTCTCGGGGGCCACCCAGGCCGGCAAGACCACCCTGGTGCGGGCCCTGGCCGGGGCCATCCCCGCCGGGCAGCGCGTCATCACCTGCGAGGAGGTCTTCGAGCTGGCCCTGCGCAACCGTGACTGCGTGGCCATGCAGACCCGCTCGGCCAACCTGGAGGGGGTCGGGGAGATCACCCTGCGGCGCCTGGTCAAGGAGGCCCTGCGCATGCGCCCCGACCGCCTCCTCATCGGGGAGGTGCGGGAGGCCGAGGCCCTGGACCTGCTCATCGCCATGAACTCCGGCCTGCCGGCCATGTCCACCCTCCACGCCAACTCCGCCCGGGAGGCCGTCACCAAGATCTGCACCCTGCCGCTGCTGGCCGGGGAGAACATCTCCCCGCGCTTCGTGGTCCCCACCGTGGCCAGCGCCATCGACCTGGTGGTCCACCTCGACCTGGACGTCTCCGGGCACCGCACCGTGCGGGAGGTGGCCGCCCTGTCCGGGCGCGTGGAGAACGGCGTGGTGGAGATAACCGACGTCTTCCACCGTGACGAGCGCGACCGCCTGGTGCGCGGCCCCGGCGCCCCCCACGACCCCCGGCGCTTCGCCCGCGCCGGCTACGACCTGCCCACCCTGCTGGCGCCGCCCGCACCCCGCCCGGCGTCGCTGGCCCGGGAGTGGTTCTAGTGGGCGCCCTGTCCGGCCTCATGGGAGGCATCGGCCTGGTCCTGGTGTGGATGGCCTGCACCAGCGAGCCGCCCCGGTGGCGCTCGGAGCGCTCCCGGCGCCTGTCCGACCTCCTGGTCCAGGCGGGGGTGGGGCGTACCAGCCCGGCGGTGTTCGTGGTCGGCAGCCTCGTCCTGGGACTGGTGGTGCTCCTGGTCTTCCTGGGGGTCTCGCGGGCCTGGCCCATTGCGGTGGCCTTCGGCGTCATCGCCCTGGCCGCCCCCTACGCCCTGGTCTCCGCCCGGGCCCGCGCCCGCCGCACCCGGTTGCGCGAGATCTGGCCCGAGACCGTGGACACCCTGGTCTCCGGGGTCCGTGCGGGCATGAGCCTGCCCGAGGCGCTGGGCAACCTGGGGGCGCGCGGCCCCGAGGCGGTGCGCGCCGAGTTCACCGCCTTCTCCGTGGACTACGCCTCCACCGCCCGCTTCGACACCTGCCTGGACCGGCTCAAGGCGCGCTTCGCCGACCCGGTGGCCGACCGCATTGTGGAGGCGCTGCGCCTGGCCCACGAGGTCGGCGGCACCGACCTGACGGTCCTGCTGCGCAACCTGGCCCGGATGCTGCGTGAGGACATGCGCACCCGCGGGGAGCTGGAGGCCCGCCAGTCCTGGACCGTCAACGGCGCCCGGGTGGCCGTGGCCGCCCCCTGGCTGGTCCTGGCCCTGCTGTCCACCCGTCCCGAGGCGGCCAGGGCCTACGCCACCGCCGCCGGCGCCATGGTCCTGGGGGCCGGGGCGGTGGCCAGTGTGGTGGCCTACCGCCTCATGCTGCGCCTGGGGCGGCTTCCCGAGGAGGAGAGGATTCTCAGATGAGCCCAGTCACCGCCGGCGCGCTCGCGGCCCTGTCCGCGGTCCTGGGGGTACTCCTCCTGGTCTCGGTCTACCGGGGGCGGCGCCCTGGCCTGGTCGAGCGGGTGGCCCCCTACGTCCACCAGCGTCAGGTCACCTCCACGCTCCTGACGGCGGCCCCGGTGGCGGACGGGCACACCGTCTCCTCCCGCCTCCTGTCGCTGCTCCTGGGCGGGGGCCACCTGCTGGAGGCCATCGGCTCCTCGTCGGCCTCGGTCCGACGGCGTCTGGCACGCACGGGATCGTCCCTGGGCTACGACGAGTTCCGCCTCCAGCAGGTCCTGACCGCGGGGGCGGCCCTGGGCCTGACCGCGGCGGCGGGCCTGGCCCTGTCCCTGGTGCACGAGGTGTCCTTCCCCGCCCTGGTCCTGGCCTGCCTCCTGGCGGCGCTGGGGGGTGCGGCCGCCAGGGACTGGTGGCTGAGCCGGACGGTGGAGCGGCGTCGCAGCCGGATCGAGGCCCAGCTGCCCGACGTCGTCGAGCTCCTGGCCCTGGTGGTCGGTGCGGGTCAGGGGCCGGTGGCCGCGATCGAGCGGGTGGTGGCCCTGGGCCGGGGGGACCTCGTCGACGAGCTGGCCCTGACCCTGGCCGACGTGCGCAGCGGCACGGTGCTGACCACCGCCCTGGTCCACCTGGAGGACCGGGTCGCCTCCCTGCACGTCACCCGCCTGTCCGAGGCGATCGCGGTGGCCCTGGAGCGTGGCACCCCGCTCGCGGAGGTCCTGCGCGCCCAGGCGGCGGACGCCCGTGAGGCCTCCCGGCGCGCCCTCATGGAGGAGGGCGGGAAGCGGGAGATCGCCCAGATGGTGCCCGTAGTCTTCCTGGTCCTGCCCGTCACCGTCCTGTTCGCCCTCTTCCCGGGCCTGTTCGTCCTCAGGCTCGGAGTCTGACCGTGCTCAGCTATGACTAAGGAGATGCCATGACCACTATCACTGCCCGTTTGCGCGCCCTTGCCGCCGACCTGCGTCAGGAGCGCGGCGACGTCCCCGGCTGGGTGCTCGTCACCCTCATGACCGCGGGCCTCGTGGTCACCCTGTGGGCGGTGGCCGGCCCGGCCCTCACCCAGGTCTTCCAGACCGCCATCTCCAAGGTCACCGGTGCTATCTGAGGGCTGGCGGCCGCCTACGGGGCGGGGCCACGTGGGCGGCCCCCGGCTCGTGGTAGGCGGTGGGGAGGGCGTGCCGGTGCCTGCGCGGCGCCTGCGCCTCCCCGCTCGGCACCCGTCCGGTCGGCACCCGTCCGGTCGACGGCGGGCGGCCCGGCACCTGGCGGCCCGGCGCCTGCCACGTCGCCCGCCGGGTAGCCCGGGCCGGGTGCGGGGCCAGCTGGGGGAGGAGTCCGGCTCCGCCGTCGTGGACTTCGTCCTGGTGGGGGTCCTGGTGGTGGTCGTCTCGGTGGCCCTGCTCCAGCTGGTGCTGGGCCTCCACGTGCGCAACGTGCTGACCGACGCCGCCGGGGAGGGGGCCCGTCGCGCCGCCCTGGTGGGTGGTACCAGCGCGGAGGCCGAGGCGCGGGTACGGGCGCTGGTCGGCGCCGCCCTGGCCGACGACTACGTCGACTCGGTGTCGGTGACCCGTACCCAGGTCCAGGGCGTGGCCGTGGTCGAGGTCGAGGTGGGGGCGCCCCTGCCGGTCCTGGGACTGCTGGGACCCCGGGGCACGCTGACGGTGACCGGTCACGCCGTGGACGAGGCGGCCCTGACGGGCAAGGCCCCCGCACCATGAGGCGCCCCGGTCAGGCAGGTGGTCCGCGGCCAGCAGGTGGCCTGCGGCCTGCACCCGGTCCACGGCCTGCACCTGAGGGGCCCCGCGCCCTCCTGCCCGGCAGGTCGCGCAGGGCCCTGCGCGAGGAGGGCAGTGCCCCGGTGGAGTTCATCGGCTGGGCGCTCCTGCTGGTGGTCCCCGTGGTCTACCTGGTCGTGGCCCTGGCCCAGGTCCAGGCGGCCTCCTTCGCCGTGGCCCAGGCCGCCGACGCCGCCAGCCGGATCCTGGAGGTCGACGCCAGCCCCCAGGCCCAGGAGCGCGCCCGGTTCGCCGTCGCGCTGGCCCTGGCCGACCAGCACGTGCCCGCCCAGGAGGCACTGACGGTCCAGTGCGCCCCGGCGGGGTGCGCCCACGGCGTCGTGGTACGGGTCGAGGTGGGGGTCGACCTGCCCCTGCTGTCCGGGATCGGGCGGCAGGCCGTACGGGTGGACACCACCCGCAGCGTCGACCTGGCCCAGTACGGGGGCGGCTCGTGAGGCCTCCGGCGCGCGGCCGGGCGGGGGTCCCGGCGCACCGGGAGGCGAGCCCGGCCCGTGCCGATGAGCGCCGGGGCGTGCAGGGGGTCCCGGCGCACCGGGAGGTGGAACGTGCCGTCCGGGTGGAGCCGGTCAGGGGGCCGGGCGTACGCCCGGTGCCGGAGGCTGTGCGCCGTCGCCGGGTGGTGGACACCTGGTGGGCCGGCCTCCGGCGCCTGGGGGCGGTGCGGTGGCGACGGCGGGGCGGGCGGGTGGCTCCTGTCGGGCCCGCGCAGCGCCTGGCGGGCGAGGAGGGACAGGTCCTCCTCCTGGGGGTCGGGACGGTCGCCCTGGTGGCGGCCCTCCTGCTGGTGGTGGCGACCGCCACCTCGGTCTACCTGGATCTCAAGCACCTGACCTCGTTGGCGGACTCCGCCGCCGCGGCGGCCGCCGACTCGGTGGACTACTCCTCCTACTACGGCAGCGGGGTCAGCCCGGGTGCCCCCGGGGCCCTGACCGACCAGGTCGTTATCGAGACGGCCCAGGAGGACCTGGGCTCCCAGCTCCGGGCGCAGGACGGTCGTGCCGGCGGCCTGAGCGACGTGCGTATTAGCCAGGCCTACGCCCAGGACGCGGGTACCGCCGTCGTCACCCTGACGGCCCGCTCCCAGCCGCCCTTCCTGCCCTGGGGGATCCTGCCCTCGGGGGGCTTCACCCTCACGGCCACCGGCTCGGCCGCCGTCACCAGCCGACCGTGAGCCGGGGCGGCCAGCAGACTGGCACCGCCGCGAGAACGGTACTTATTCGCCGCGAGAACGGTACTTGTTCTTCGTGAGAACGGTACTTATTGCTCGTGAGAACGGTACCGTCGGCCCACTGCGAGGGGAGGGGCCGGGGCTAGGCGGCCTCGGTGAGCTCCTTGCGCGCCAGGTGGTGGTGGGGCAGGACCCGCTGGCGCAGGGCGGTGCCGCGGCGTCGGGCCACCTCGGCGATGTAGCGCCGTTTGACGGTCAGGAGGATGTTGACCCCCACCGCCACGTAGAAGGCGTTGGCAATGACGCTGGGCCAGGCGCCGGTGGCGGCGCAGTTGATAATCAGCAGGACCGATCCGGTGAGGTTGAGGAACTGGTAGCGCAGCGAGTCGCCGGCCAACGTGCCCTTGGAGACCAGGAAGTAGGCCACCAGGAGCTCGGTCGCGCCGATCCAGCCGCCAATGGCGACCAGGGAGGTCAGGATGCCGTTCACGGGATCCAGTGTGGGGCCCGGTGGAGTGAAGAGCAATTGTATCTTGCTCAATAGGGGATGTAGTTTTCCTTCATGAACCTCTCGCCCCACCGCATGGCCGTCCTGCTGGCGGTGCAGCGCTCGGGGGGCGTGGTGGCCGCCGCGGACCTGCTGCACATTAGCCCCTCCGCCGTGTCCCAGCAGGTCAGGGCCCTGGAGCGGGAGAGCGGGACCCGGCTGCTGGACCGTACCCCCACCGGGGCGGTCCTGACCCCGGCGGGCAGGGTGCTGACCACGGCCGCTGAGCGCATTGAGGACGAGCTCGCCGCCGCCACCCGGGAGCTGGTCGCCCTGGACGGTTCCACCCCCACCGGGCTGGTGCGGGTGGGCTCCTTCGCCACCGCCGTGCGCGCCCTCCTGCTGCCCCTCATGGCCTGCCTCCAGGACGACCACCCGGGCCTGGAGATGGTGGTCGAGGAGGTCGAGGAGCGTTCCGCCCTGACCCGGCTGCGTCGCGGTGAGCTCGACCTCGTCCTGCTGGAGCGCGACGAGCGCACGCCCGCCGCCGCCGCGCGGGGCACCACGGACGTGCCCCTGCTGGACGAGTCCTGGATCGTGGTGGTCCCGCCCGGGCAGAGCGCCCCCACCAGCCTGGCCGAGCTGGTCCGGGCCTCCTGGATCGACCTGGAGCCGGACACCGCCGGCGCCTTCGCCCTCCTGCGTCTCTCACGCCAGCTCGGCACCCCCCTGACCCTGCGGCACGTGGGCTACGACTACGACGTCGTCCTGGCCATGGTGGCCCAGGGCCTGGGGTACGCCCTGCTGCCCGAGCTCGCCGTGCGCGGGGGCCACGTGCCCGACGGCGTCGGCGTCGTCCGGCTGCCCGGCCTGGGCACCCGCCAGCTCGTCGTGCGCCACCGCTCCAGCCGTAGTGAGCCCAGCCCGGCCACGCGCGCGGTCCTGGCCGAGCTGCTGGCGGTCGCCTCCAGCCTCGACCTGGGCTGAGGAGCCGACCCGGGCGCGAGCGAGGCTCCCGCGCCGTCCGCCCGCCTCAGGGGCACCCCAGGTACCCGGGCGCGGGCAGCGAGGCCGGCACACAGGGGAAGGGGGCCGTCCCGTACCCTCGGGACCCGGGGTGGGGCGGGCGCGGTAGCAAGGGGACACGGGCCGTCCCGTACCCTCGGGAGCCGCGCAACCACGCGGATCCGTGGGACGGGCCCACCCTGCCGTAGACTGCCGCCCGTGGCCACTGACTTTCCTGCTGAGATCGAGCGACTCCGACACACCTACGCCTCCATTGCCGCCGTAAGCGATCCGCAGGTCCTGCGCGCACGCATTGCCGAGCTCTCCGAGCAGGCCGCTGCCCCCAACCTCTGGGACGACCCGGAGGCGGCCCAGGTGGTCACCTCCGCCCTGTCCCACACCCAGGCCGAGCTGAGTCGCGTGGAGACCCTGGGCTCACGCATTGACGACCTGGAGACCATGCTGGAGCTGGCCGCGATGGAGGAGGGCGAGGAGGCCGCCGCCATCCTGGCCGAGGCCGAGACCGACCTGGCCGCCGTCTCCAAGGACGTCTCCGAGCTGGAGATCCGCACCCTGCTGAGCGGGGAGTACGACCCGCGCGACGCCGTCGTCACCATCCGCTCCGGCGCCGGGGGTGTGGACGCCGCGGACTTCGCCGAGATGCTCCTGCGCATGTACCTGCGGTGGGCCGAGCGCCACGGCCACCCCGTCAAGGTCCTCAACACCTCCTACGCCGAGGAGGCGGGCCTGAAGTCCGTGACCTTCGAGGTCCACGCCCCCTACGCCTACGGTACGCTGAGCGTGGAGGGTGGCACCCACCGCCTGGTGCGCATCAGCCCCTTTGACAACCAGGGTCGCCGCCAGACCTCCTTCGCGGCCGTGGAGGTCATCCCGCTCATTGAGTCCACCGACCACATTGACGTCCCCGAGTCGGACATCCGCGTGGACGTCTTCCGGTCCTCGGGCCCGGGGGGGCAGAGCGTCAACACCACCGACTCCGCCGTGCGTATCACCCACATCCCCACCGGCCTGGTGGTCTCCATGCAGGACGAGAAGTCCCAGATCCAGAACCGGGCCGCCGCCATGCGCGTGCTCCAGTCGCGCCTGCTGCTGCTCAAGCAGCAGGAGGAGGACGCCAAGAAGAAGGAGCTGGCCGGGGACGTCAAGGCCTCCTGGGGCGACCAGATGCGCTCCTACGTGCTCAACCCCTACCAGATGGTCAAGGACCTGCGCACCGGCTACGAGGTGGGCAACCCCGACTCGGTGTTCGACGGCGACATTGACGGCTTTATTGACGCCGGCATCCGCTGGCGCAGGCAGCAGGAGCGCGCCGGGGCCTGAGTGCGTGCCCGCACCCGCGGGCCTGGCCCGTCGCACGTCGTCCGACGGTAAGGCGTCGTCCAGGTACCCGCGCCCCGCGCACGCCAGGCTCACCCCCTCGTGGGCCTGGCCCGTCATGCGGCCCCCTCCGGCTCCAGGCCGACGACGCCCGGCAACCCCTCGCAGGCCGTCACCTGGCAGGCCCATGGGCCTGCGGGCTGGCCTGAGGGGGAGCCGGAGGTGTCGGGGTGTACCATCGCCTGGTGCGGGCTGGCGGCGTGTTTATGAGGAGGTCCCGGTGCCAGAGGACAAGGACGAGGACGCCACCAGGCGGGCGCCAGCGAACGAGGACGTGCTGCCAGCGCTGGTGCTGGTAGAGCCCGGTATCGCGCTCCTTCTGGGTGACCGACCGGCGGAGGACTTCGCTGACTGCGGTATTCACCTCCTGGAGGAGCGGGAGCGGGATAAATGGTCTGAGCTGTTGAACGTAATGTCACTCGCCTCAGGTGGTGCGAATGCTATCGCCCAGGGGACGAGGGCCGCGCTCAGCGTCCAGGGGCTGGTGAGGCTCGCGCCGGAGACCGTGGCCGCCCTCGAGGGCGGCATGACGCCCCTGACGTCAGGCGGCTGGAACCTCGGGTCGCTTACCACCGGGGGGAGGATAGCCGCACAGGTGCGCTGGCTGCCCGCGACAGGCGCGCAGGCCGCACTGATGCTGTCATCCGTCACCCCTGCGCTGGCGCTGTGCGCCATGGGGTTTCAGCTCATGTCGATCTCAAAGCGGGTGGACAAGAGCATTGCCGTCATTGAGGAGCTAGAGGAGAACCTGCGTCAGGAGCGGCTGCGGGAGTGCCGCAGCATGTGTGTCGAGGTTCGTAATACCGTCACCGAGGCTTACTCGTTCCGCTCCGTGGACAGTAAGATGTACAAAAAGCTCGACGACATGCTGAGGCACCTCAGGTCCGAGCGGGACGCATGCCTCGACGCCGTCTCGAAGCACTACGCCAGGACGGAGGACCTGCAGTCGGGCAGAAGGTACGTGCTCGAGCGGCAGGACGAGATCTACAAGGACATCTGTCTCTTGGTGGCGGTGCAGGAGGCGAAGTACAGGGCCGACATGCTGTGCTGCGCTCACGTGGCACAGGAGGGCAAGACGGACGAGCACGTCAGGAGGCTTGAGACGAGGCTAGGGAACGCAGAGGACGAGAACGGCAGGGCGGCGGCAGATATTCAGGACGTTCTTTACGGGCTGGGGCGTCGTGTCGGCCTAATGACCGAGCTTCCGGACAAGAGCCACCCTAAGCACGGCAGCAAAAATGACGCTGATATCGTGCTAGAGAATCTGCTGAGCAGCATCGAGAGGACAATGGGTGATATAGGTGGGGCGAGGTTCCCGGACCTCCCTGGCGCCCAGGTCGTGTCGGGGGAGGAGAAGGACAGGAGCCACGAGCGCAGGGTGCTGCGGTGGATCCTTGAGCGGGACGAGAGGCTGTGGGTCATGTCGCCGGTCAGGAAGGTGTCCGCAGATAGCCCTCTGGGCGTAGCGTCAGGGGTGGTGCAGTGGGTGGCGGACGCGACCGACAGGTCCGGTATTGTCGTGGTCACGTCGAAGCGTGTTCTTTTCTGGGGGTCTCGGAACAAACTGGTGGTCAAGGGGTCCCTCGACCACGAGGTCCCTCTCGCTGACGTACGTTACACGCGCCTCACGGAGGAGGGAGACACCCTGGAGCTTGAAGTCGTCACCGGGAACCGCGGCAACGACCTCCAGCTGTCATTCAGCAGCAGCGACCGTGAGGCCGCGACGCGCATTGCTGACATCCTTGCTACCGTCATGCACATTCCTGACAGTGAGGTCAAGGAGGATCCTCTCGTGGTCGAGGCGAACGAGGAGCTCCAGAAGGTCGAGGCGCCGCCGCGTACGAGCCTGGTCACCGGTAGCCGGGGACGGGGGCCTGCCGAGGGCGTGTAGCCGAGATTGTGCCGCCTGTCCCCGGTAGCCGGACCTCTGGCGGGAACGGTCCCGGAGCCGCGGCCCCATGCGCGGCCCGCGTTTAGCGCCCGGCTCAACCTTAGTCGTCACCGTGGTTTGCCCCTGGCGGATGGCCCGCGTACCCGGCGATACAGGCGCGGCCCGCGTGTACGGCCTCACGTCCGCGTCCTTCGCCATTGCCCGCCCGCTCCCCTAGGCTTGGGCCCGGTGCGCGCGAGACCGGGCGGACGGCCGGGTACGGCGTCGGCGGTCTCGCCGCGCAGGCATCCACCACTCACCCCACGAAAGGCACGGCGAAGCAGTGGCTGAGTACATCTACCAGATGGTCAAGGCGCGCAAGGCCCACGGCGACAAGGTCATCCTCGACGACGTCACCATGGCCTTCCTCCCCGGAGCCAAGATCGGCATGGTCGGCCCCAACGGTGCCGGCAAGTCTTCCATCCTCAAGATCATGGCCGGCATTGACCAGCCCTCCAACGGCGAGGCCCGCCTGACCCCCGGCTACAGCGTCGGCATCCTCCTTCAGGAGCCTCCGCTCAATGAGGACAAGACCGTTCTGGGCAACGTCGAGGAGGGCGTTGCCGAGATCAAGTCCAAGCTGGACCGCTACAACGAGATCAGCGCCGCCATGGCGGACCCGGACGCCGACTTCGACGCCCTCATGGCGGAGATGGGCACCCTCCAGGACGCCCTGGACGCGGCCAATGCCTGGGACCTCGACTCCCAGCTAGAGCAGGCCATGGACGCCCTGCGCTGCCCCCCGCCGGACGCCGAGGTCAAGAACCTCTCCGGTGGTGAGCGCCGCCGCGTGGCCCTGTGCAAGCTGCTCCTCGAGGCCCCGGACCTCCTCCTGCTGGACGAGCCCACCAACCATCTCGACGCCGAGTCCGTCCTCTGGCTCGAGCAGCACCTGGCCAGCTACCAGGGCGCCGTCATCGCCGTCACCCACGACCGCTACTTCCTCGACCACGTCGCCCAGTGGATCGCCGAGGTCGACCGCGGCCACCTCTACCCCTACGAGGGCAACTACTCCACCTACCTGGAGACCAAGGAGAAGCGCCTCGAGGTCCAGGGCAAGAAGGACGCCAAGCTCGCCAAGCGCCTCAAGGAGGAGCTCGAGTGGGTGCGATCCTCCGCCAAGGGACGCCAGGCCAAGTCCAAGGCCCGTCTGGCCCGCTATGAGGAGATGGCCGCCGAGGCCGAGCGCACCCGTAAGCTCGACTTCGAGGAGATCCAGATCCCGCCGGGCCCGCGTTTGGGTTCTGTCGTCATCGAAGCGAAGGATCTGAAGAAGGGTTTTGGAGAGCGCACTCTCATTGAGGGCCTTTCTTTCTCCCTCCCGCGCAATGGCATCGTTGGTGTCATCGGCCCGAACGGCGTGGGCAAAACGACCCTCTTCAAGACGATCGTCGGCCTCGAACCCCTTGATGGGGGAGAGCTCACGATCGGCGAGACAGTGAAGATCTCCTACGTGGATCAGAACCGGGCTGGTATCGACCCGGATAAGAGCCTGTGGGAGGTCGTCTCCGATGGTCTCGACTTCATCCAGGTCGGGAATGTGGAAATGCCCTCGCGCGCCTACGTTTCCGCATTCGGTTTCAAGGGGCCTGACCAGCAAAAGCCCGCGGGGGTCCTTTCCGGTGGTGAGCGCAACCGTCTCAATCTTGCGCTCACCCTCAAACAGGGCGGTAATCTTCTGCTCCTCGACGAACCCACGAACGACCTTGATGTCGAGACCCTCGGTTCCCTGGAGAATGCTCTCCTCCAGTTCCCCGGGTGTGCGGTCGTCGTCACCCACGACCGTTGGTTCCTTGACCGCGTTGCGACGCACATCCTCGCTTGGGAGGGCACTGAGGATAACCCGGCCCAGTGGTACTGGTACGAGGGCAACTTCGAGTCCTATGAGAAGAACAAGATTGAACGCCTCGGCCAGGAGGCCGCCGCTCCGCATCGTGTGACGCACCGCAAGCTCACGCGAGACTGATCTTCGTCCCAGAAGTACGCAATCGTGGGGTCGAGGCTCATGCCTCGGCTCCACGTGCTTTTCAGATCAGCTGGGTCAAAGCCGGGCAGTGCGGGCTTTCCCAGGTCAACACAATCTCAGCGGGACGCTACTCGTGAAGACACAGACGCAGGGGCGCGCGGGGCACGGGTCGAGGTGGGAGGCTGGCGTTTTAAGCGAAGCTCAGCTGTGAGGCGCCCGTCTTCGGATCGATCCCAAAACCCCAACGGCCAGACCCCTTTCGTCCGTGACCCGGGATTCGCAGCATTCCCTGCTGGGTGGCCTCAGCGAGGAGGACGCCATTGCGAGTGAACACGCGGGTCGTGACCAGAGTCCGACCATTGTTGACATTCGTGCATTCGCCGTCGAAGAGGAGCCACTCATTGATATCGACATCGCGATGGAACCACATTGCATGGTCGAGAGAAGCTGCGGACATGCCCGGTGTCATCCAGGAAAGCCCGAGGACACGCATTGCAGGTTCAAGCATGACCTGGTCAATGACATAGGCGAGCAGAGCGCGGTGGACGTGCTGATCCGCCCCTTGAGGAATGGCCGCACGCGGGCGCATCCACAGCTGTTGGCGATTCGAAGGATTCTCGTCGGCTTTCGTGTAGAGGGATTGTTGGACGTGGCGCACATCGAAGGCTGTGGTTTTACCGAGGAATCTGCCGACGGGGTGGTCGATCGCCCGGAAAATCTCAAATGCGCTCGGCAACTCTTCCGGTGGGGTGGCCTCGGGGGCTTCGCTGGTGAAGACGAGGCCGTCCTCGGGCCCCTGGTAGGAGGCCTGAAGTGCGAGAATCTCTTTGCCCTCCTGAAGGCACACGATGCGACGCAAAGAGAAGGAGCGTCCATCTCGTAGGCGTTCGACTCGCAGTTCGAAGGGGAGAGAAGGGGTGCCTCCGCGAGCGAAGTAGGTGTGAAAGGAATGGGGAAGTCGCGGCTTGTCCATTGTCGCGGCGGCGGCGATGAGGGCTTGAGCGATCACCTGTCCGCCGTAGACGCGGCGCACTTGGGGCAGTGAATGGGCGCGGAACAGGTCCTCACCGATTTCTTCAAGCGCGAGGATCCTCAAAACGGAGGCAACGGGCTCCTTCGAGATGATGGGGATGTCGACTGGACGAGTCATGCCCCTATTCTTCACCCTTGGCGCAATTCGTTCAGGAAATGAAGAAGATCACGTGTGCGCCTTGCCCGAGGTCTGCTCCTTCACTAGTGTGCGAAAGGGAGCGCGTTCAACGCGGCGAACACTGAGGGAAGAAGAAAGGGTCATGGAAGAGGCTCTCGCACTGATCGATGCACTCGGCGGCATCTCGAACATTGTGGACGTCGAGCCCTGTTCTTTGCGTATCCGCGTCGAGGTGAAGAGTCAGCGCGAGGTCGATGAGGCGGCGCTTCGCATTCCCCCAGTTCTCGCGATCGTCCGCTCCGGCTCCTTCGTTCAGGTTATTGCTGGACCTGAGTCTGAAGTCATCGCCCACAAGATGAGGGAACAGATCTCTTCTCCCTGAGGACTCACTCAAAAGAGTGAAGAGTCGCTTAGTCTTCACCCTTTCCGGGCTCCACCCTCTGCGCTCGTCGCCCGCTTTCGCTTTCGGGCTCGCCAATCGTCGAGCTTGAGCCTGCGAGGGGCACGGAGAATGCTATGGGGCGCCGCGCCTCGCGATCGCGCCAAGCCTGAGCCTATGAGGGGCGGGGGTCTTCAACTCCGAGGAATTTTGAGGAGTAGTGTCTTTTCGTCTCGATATCGACAGATCTGTGTCCCATTGAGGTTTACGTAATAGGATTGTGGAACACAGCCCACACCGAAGGAGTTGATTCGTGGATTACGTCACCCCCGCAGCTGAAGATATCGATGGGTTGAGGACACTCGCAGACAAAAACGGCGTTTCCACCTTCTTCTGGGATTGGTATGGGCAACGTCGCGATGTCAGCGCGCACACCCTGCTCGAGGTGCTCAAATCACTGGGAGTTGGGGTCGGGCCGGAATCGAGTGTGCACGACCTGCACGATGCGCTGGCAGAAGTTGAGAATCGAGAATGGCGACGAGTCCTTCCAGCGACCATTGTCGCTCGACAGGGACAGCGTCGCGATTTTCCCGTTCACGTGCCCGATGGCACCTGGGTACGGGTGTCGTGGATTGCAGAGGACGGGCGCAGCGGCGAGTGCGTGCAGCTTGACCGCTGGGTGCCCCCTCGTTCAATCGACGGGGCTCTGGTTGGCCGAGCGACCTTCGAGGTTCCCGATCATCTTCCTTCAGGCTGGCATCGTGTCATTGCGACTCTTGAGGGGGGCCAGGTCCACTCGACAACCCTCCTCATCGCCCCCAATCGGTGTCACGGCGGCGCCACCGCCGACGGCAAACGTCGTTGGGGTGTTGCCGCGCAACTGTACTCGACCCGCTCGACGCGCTCATGGGGCCTTGGCGATGCGGAAGATCTCGCGGACTTGGCGGCCCTTGCAGCCGATCGGGGAGCGGACTTCCTGCTCATCAACCCTATTCACGCTTCGGCGCCGATCGCGCCACTCGAGAACTCTCCGTATCTGCCGGTGTCGCGCCGGTGGCTCAATCCGATCTACATCCGCCCGGAGATGATCGACGAATACTCCCACGCCTCCCTCGCCGTGGTCAAGGCAATTGAAGAGCTGCGCGTCCTGGCGAACTCATCGGATACGACCGATGCCCTTGTGGATCGGGATCGCTCCTGGGAGGCAAAGCGCCGGGCCCTTGAGATGATCTTCCCCCTGCCTCGTTCCTATCACCGTGAGGCCCAGTTCCAGCACTTCATCACCGAAGGGGGAGAGGACCTTCGCCACTTCGCCACTTGGTGCGCCCTGGTGGAAGCGAATGAGTCGATGATCCTGCCAGAAGAGGTCGCGTCTTCCTCGATGCCGCAATCGGATCGCGCTCGCCTCGAGCTCGCGGATCGCGTGGAGTTCTGGCAGTGGTGCCAGTGGATTATCGCCGAACAGATGGAGGATGCGCAACGCGTCGCGAAGTCTGTTGGCATGGACATCGGAATGATGGCGGATCTTGCCGTCGGCGTTCACCCTCAGGGTTCAGAAGTGTGGTCGCGAAAGGAGGTCTTCGCGCCCGGGATGTCGGTGGGAGCTCCGCCGGATATGTATTCCCAGCAGGGACAGGACTGGTCGGAGCCACCGTGGTCTCCTCGCGCCCTCGCCGAAGCGGGCTATCAGCCTCTTCGTGACATGCTGCGCGCCTCTTTGAAGAACGCAGGAGCCATCCGAATCGACCACATTCTCGGCCTTTTCAGACTGTGGTGGATCCCTGCGGGGAAGACCGCTGATCAGGGGACCTACGTCTACTACGACCATGAGGCGATGCTTGGAGCTGTCCTCATTGAGGCTGAGAGGGCCGGGGCGGTTGTTATTGGAGAAGACCTTGGCACGGTTGAGCCCTGGGTTCGTGATTATCTGCGCGAACGCGGCGTTCTGGGTACGTCGATCCTCTGGTTCGAGAAGGACGAGGGCGGCTGGCCCCTGCACCCGGAGGCGTACAGGAGAGAGTGCCTCGCTGCGGTGAATACGCATGATCTTCCGCCGACCGCCGGATATATGGCGGGTGTCCAGACAACCTTGCGCCATGAGCTGGGTCTGCTTGTGGATGATGTCGAGTCGGTTCGGGCACGGGATCGTTTGGAACTCGAACAGGTGAGTGCTCGTCTGCGCGAGTATTCTCTGCTGGAGTCGGTCGATCCGAGTGAACGCGAGTTCGTGGAGGCACTTCACGCTTATGTTTCGCGGACGCCGTCTCTGCTCGTGGTCGCAGCCCTCGTCGACGCGGTCGGAGACCGCCATCCGCAAAACCTTCCGGGAACGAGCCGTGAGTATCCGAATTGGTGCGTGCCGCTGTGCGACGATGACGGGACTGAGGTCCTGATCGACGCGCTGCCCGCTAATCCGCGTTTGAATTCGCTCTTCTCCGTGATGAATGCCGAGATGAAGAACTGAGGAAACCCTGGGGACATGGAGGGGTCCGGATGCACGGGAAGCATCCGGGCCCCTCCATGTTGACGCTGAAGATCATCTGGGAGTGCGCATCCGGGGGCGCGATTGCCTAGGAGATGCCACATTGCACCACCGGAGTCTCTTTCGAGGGCGGATCAAGGCTTCACTGTGAGGATCGCTTCTCCTTGTCGGGTTTCGGCGCCCACTCCTTTCACAAAGCGGCACTGTGCTTGAGAGGAGAGAATAACGATCGGGACCACGAGAGCACGGCCCGCATCCTTCGCGACTCGGGGGTCCCATCGGATGAGTGGCGCTCCGGCTTCAACCTGGGCGCCGACCTCGCTGAGAGCCTCGAAGCCTCGTCCTTGTAAGGACACTGTGTCGATCCCGATATGGACGAGGACGAGGGGGCCTGCCTCGAGTTCGATGATGAAGGCATGCGAATGCAGTGTCTTCACCGTGCCGGAGACTGGCGCGCAGACATCGCTGGGGCCGTCGGCATGTGCGGGGACAATGGCAATGCCGGGGCCGACCAGTTGATCTGCGAAGACGGGGTCGGGAACGGAACGCAGACCGATCAGGCTACCGTCTAGGGGCGCCTGAATGGTGAAACTCACCGAAGGGCCTCAATGGCGTCGACGATTGCTTCGGTTTCTGGTCCCATCACAACCTGGATGGACTTGTCGACGGCGACGACTCCGAAAGCCCCTGCATCGTGGAGGGACTTTTCGTCGACGGCCTCATCGTCTTTCACTTCAACGCGGATGCGGGTGATACATGCTTCCAGCGCTGTGATGTTGTCCCAGCCTCCAAGGGCTTTCAGGATGGTTTCCGCCTGGTTCATCGCGTCCTCCTCAAAAAGAAAAATGGGGCGTGCGTCACATCAAGGATACTCTGCTTGGTCCGCGTTTGAGGTGCTCAACGCGCAAAAGAAGAAGCGAAGGACAAAGGGCGCATGTCGCTTGAGGCAGGGGAGGATCAGTCGATGAGCCCGAGGAAAGCAAAAGCCTTCGCAAGACCATCATCTTCAAGACAATCTGTCACATGATCCGCGACTTGCACCACCGGCGCAGGGGAGCCGCCCATTGCAATACCCCTTCCTGCGGCGAGGAGGGCTTCCACATCGTTCATGGAATCGCCAATGGCGATCGTGTCCTCAATGTCGTAGCCGAGCCTGTCGGCGACGAGTTTTACACCTGTTCCCTTGGAGATGTCACGTGGGGCGACCTCGTAGGCGAGAGTGTCGCCGGCACCAACAGAGCCCTCAGTGATTGACAGCTCTTCGGGAATCAATTCCCGAAGGCGCTCGGGAGTTGTGATCCCTTTTGAGATGTAGGCCGTGCACTTGGCGGAAGAAGAAGGCACTCCCTCCTTCAGGTAGGGGCTGATCGTTTCGGCGTACACGGCCCAGTCGTTTGGTGCCAAGCCGGCCTTCTCAACGAAAAAGTCCATGAAACCAGGAGAAGGCGCGATCTCTTCGGGGCTCTGCCAGACCCATAGGCCGTTCAGGGATTGCCAGACTTCGTTGACTTCGTGGATCGTTTGTGCTCCGAGGCGACGGTCGAAGAGGACCTCTTGATCGAGAGTAACGTAACTGCCTGCGCCCGTCACAGCGCCCGAGAAACCGTAGTCCCAGAGAAAAGAGTAGATCTCCGGCATTGAGCGGCCGGTGCACATGATCAGAATGTGCCCCCTCGACTTGGCGGCCCTCATGGCCTCGACCGCTGAAGAGGGAACCTTTTGATCGAGGGCGATCAGTGTCCCATCGAGGTCAATGAAGACGAGTTTCGACTCAGGCATCGCGACAATCCCCCGATTCACTCGTTCCGGCGCTGCTCGCCCTCGCAGGTGTATGGAAGGGGCGAAGCGATGCGACTCCTGCTCCATACTCCCACGAGTCTCCTCTGGGATGCACCTCATGAAGGCCTAAATGCCGAGAACGGAGAAGAGATCGCAATGGGGAGGGGCGCCCGGAAGAATCACGGCTCGAGATAGGCAGAAACGCCGCAAGAATTGTTGGAAAGCGACTATGCGCTGAGGGCGGAAAGATGGATGCCAGACTGTGTGGCAAAGCTCACTCCAATAGGGTGGGTAATGAATCGAGCGGGCCAAATGATTTCAATTTTCCTGCGCCTTGTGTCAGTATGGGGGCTGTCTCATTCAACTGTGAAAGGCACTCTCATGAGTTACCCCTCTGTTCCTTCGACGCCCGCGAAGTCCAAGACCGTCGCGGCTCTTCTCGCTTTCTTCCTCGGCGGCTTCGGTGCGCCGGACTTCTACCTCGGCTACAAGAAGGTCGGCATCATCAAGCTCGTCGTCTGGGCCGTCGGCATGATTCTGTACATGCCGGGCTACGCCTCTTACGTGCAGTCCCTCATGGCTGGGGACCTTTCGGCCGGCCCCGGATTCATGATGATCCTTGGCTCGCTCCTCCTTATGGTCGTCGGCGTCTGGGCGCTTGTCACCTTCATTCAGGTGCTCATCAAGAAGGGCCGTTACGCGACCGACGCCAACGGTCAGCCTCTCGCCTGATCTGATCAACCGCAGAAAGGAGCCGCCATCCTCGCGATGGCGGCTCCTTTCGTCTGCGCAGGAATCTGAGACTCAGGCATCCCGAGGCATGCATGTGCTCAAAATGAAGCGCTCGGCCGTGCCTACGCTACTGCCCCCCTCGTGGAAAACAAGTAGGGGTGACTCGGTTTTCCCCGTTCTGCCCCGTATCCTTGTCGGGATTCAAAATCCCTTGGATTCTCGAGAGTGAACGTGAAGCTGAAAGAAGAGTCAATGTCCGCCACCGCCCCGCTGCTCTCAGTCGTTGTCCCCGCGTACAACTCCCAGGACTATCTTGATCGGGCGCTCGCGACGCTCGTCGATTACAACGACGAGGTTGAAGTCCTCATCGTTAATGACGGGTCGAAGGATGACACCGCGAGAATGGCCGATGAGTGGGCTCTGCGCTACCCGGGAATAGTTAGAGCCATCCACCAGGAGAACAAGGGGCACGGCGGCGCGGTGAATACGGGTATCAGGGCGGCGAATGGTACCCATGTGCGCGTGTGCGACTCCGATGACTGGGTGGATCGCCCGGCGATGAACCGCCTGCTCGATCTCCTGCGCGAAGAGCGCGCCGCGGGCCGTGACCTCGACCTTATCGTCACGAACTACGTCTACGAGAAGCAGGGCAAGGCGCATAAGACGGTGGTCCGCTACCGTAATGTCCTCCCCCAGGGAAAGACGATCACCTGGGAGGAGGTCAAGCCCTGCCGCTACGACCAGTACATGATGATGCACTCGCTCACCATGCGTACCGAGATCCTGCGCCGATCCGGTCTCACCTTGCCCGAGCACACTTTCTACGTCGACTACCTCTACTCGCATACTCCGCTGCCTCTGGTGCGCACGATCCGTTACCTCGATGTCGACCTGTACCGGTACTTCATTGGACGCGATGACCAATCCGTGAACGAGAAGGTCATGATCTCTCGCCTAGATCAGCTCTTGCGTGTGAACCGCGAAATGGTTGCCGCGATGCCCAAGCCCGAGGAGGTGCCTGCGAATCTCTACCGCTACATGGTTCACTATCTGCGCATCAACTGCGTCGTCACGACCGTGATGGCTCAACTCTCGGGCACCCCTGAGCATCTGGAGATGAAAGATCAGATGTGGAACGAACTCGAGGCCACTGACCCCGCGGCTGGCGCAGCTGTCGAGTCGGATCTGCTTGCACGCCTCGCGCGCTCTCGCTCACGCAGGTTCGTCACGGCGGCGTATTCGCTGGTGCGGGCCGTCATGGGATTCAACTGAAGGCTCTCAGGCCTAGGCTTCCACTTCATCACCACGACCGGGTGCACGCTCAAGGAGCTCAACTGGCGAACAGGAAAAACTTAGGGCAGGAGTGGCTCAAGTGGCGGGCCTCGGTAGGATCGGACTACCCATCCTCGTGAAAGGACTTCGCAAGTGGATCTCATTGTCGTCGGTTCTGGCTTTTTCGGCCTTACTATCGCACGTCAGGCCGCCGAAGCGGGACGCGCAGTCACCGTCCTCGAACGGCGCGATCATATCGGCGGCAACGCTTGGTCCTCAATCGATCCCGAGACCGGGATCGAGGTGCACCGTTACGGCACGCACCTGTTCCACACCTCGAATGAACGCGTGTGGGCGTACGCGAATCGCTTCACCTCCTTCAACTCCTACCAGCATCGCGTCTATGCGAATCATGGGGGCGTCGTCTACCCTCTGCCGATCAACCTCGGCACGATCAACCAGTTCTTCGCCTCCGCTTACACTCCGGACGAGGCGCGTGCACTCATCGCCGAGCAGGCCGCGGAGCTGGGTGATATGGAGCCGGCCAACCTCGAGGAGAAAGCGGTCAGCCTGATCGGCCGTCCCCTCTACGAGGCCTTTATCAAAGGCTACACGCACAAGCAATGGCAGACCGATCCGAAGGATCTCAACGCCTCAATCATTTCGCGACTCCCGGTGCGTTTCACCTACGATAACCGTTATTTTCGCGATACCCACGAGGGACTGCCCCTCGATGGTTACGCCGCGTGGCTCGAGCGCCTCGCCGACCATGAGAACATTGAGGTCCTCACCGGCCACGACTTTTTCGACGAGACGCATCCCTACTCCAAGTCGAAGGTCGTCGGCCAGACGGGCGTCGTTTACACCGGCGCCCTCGATCGCTATTTCAACTACGAGCTCGGCTCGTTGACCTGGAGGACCTTGGACTTTGAAAGCGAGGTCGTCGACACCCCGGATTTTCAAGGATGCTCGGTCATGAACTATTCAGACGAGTCCGTTCCCTTCACCCGCATCCACGAGTTCGCCCATCTTCACCCTGAGCGCGAACGAACGGGGGCGAAGAACACCTTCATCATGCGCGAGTTCTCGCGCTTCGCCCAGGCCGGGGACGAGCCCTACTACCCGGTGGACGGGCCCGCTGACCGCGAGATGCTCGCTGCCTACCGCGATTTGGCGGCGGGGGAGGACAAGGTAGTGTTCGGCGGGCGTCTCGGCTCTTACAAGTACCTTGATATGCACATGGCGATCGGATCGGCTCTTAACCGCTTCGATGAGATCGTGTCCACCTGGTGACGCCAGCTGAATCCCGATCCAGGTCAGGTGTTTCTCCGGGGTGTTCCTGCGGGGATGGGCCACCTCCACTACCCAGGTGCGGCCGGGATATGGAGGTGTTGTCTACGTGGTGGACGCTTTTCCTCCTCTTTACCTTCAGTGCGTAGCCTGACTGAAAAATCCCTCAAGAGGAGTTCACCCCATGTCAAGCACCACAGTTTCGGTCGAACAGCCGAAACGCCAGGACACGTGGACCGGGCAGACCGGCTTCCTCCTGGCCGCTATCGGCTCAGCGATCGGCCTGGGCAATATCTGGCGTTTCCCTGGCGTCGCCTACACCAATGGCGGAGGCGCCTTCCTGATTCCCTACCTCGTTGCGATCCTCTTCGTCGGCATTCCGATGCTGTGGCTCGACTACGCCCTTGGTCATAAGTTCCGCGGATCACCCGCCTGGGCACTGCGCCGCATCAAAGCCGGAGGCGAGTTCATCGGCTGGTTCCAGGTGTTCGTGTCCTTCGTCATCCTCACCTACTACGCCGCCGTCATCGCGTGGGGCGTCCAATACACGATCTTCTCAGTCAAACAATCCTGGGGAGACGATCCTTTGACGTTCTTCACTTCTGACTTCCTCCAGGTCGCCGCAGGGGACACCTTCTCCTGGAGCCCCGTCGCTGCAGTCGCGATCCCGCTCGCCCTCATCTGGATCTTCGTCCTGCTCATCCTCGGACGTGGCCTGTCCAAAGGCGTTGAGGCGGCGAACAAGATCTTCTTGCCCCTGCTCGTCGCCCTCTTCCTCATCATGGTGATCCGCGCACTGTTCCTGCCCGGAGCGGTTGAAGGCCTCGACGCCTTCTTCACCCCGCAATGGGGAGAACTCTCCGACCCGCATGTGTGGCTCAATGCCTTCTCTCAGGTCTTCTACTCCCTTTCGGTCGGTTTTGGCATCATGCTCACCTACGCATCCTACCTCAAGCCGAAGACGAATCTCACGGGCACGGCCCTTGTCGCAGGGTTCGCGAATTCATCTTTCGAGATCCTCGCTGGTATCGGCGTTTTCTCAGCCCTTGGTTTCATGGCGAGCACCCAGGGGGTTGGCGTGTCCGACATTGAGGGCCTGAGTGGTCCGATCCTGTCCTTCGTGACCTTCCCACAGATCGTCTCAATGATGCCGGGAGGCTCGCTCTTCGGCGTCCTCTTCTTCGCTTCTCTCGTCCTCGCCGGCATCACTTCGCTGCTCTCGCTCCTGCAGGTCGTCTCCGGGGGCCTGCAAGACAAGTTCGGATTGTCGCCCGTGAAAGCCGCGATGGCCTTTGGTATCCCCGCTGGCATTGTTTCCGTCTCCCTCTTCGGAACGAAGTCCGGTCTCAACAACCTCGACATCGTCGATACCTTCATCAACAACATTGGTGTCGTCGCTTCGGCAGTGATGATGGCGATCCTTGCTGCGGCCTTCGCGCCGCGTCTGAAGGGACTGCGTGAGCATTTGAATGCGGTCTCCGCAGTGAAGGTCCCCAAGGCTTGGGAGATTCTCGTTGGAATCGTTGTGCCCGCGGTCTTGATCTTCATGCTCTTCTCCGCCATCGTCTCCTACGTGGCGGATGGCTACGGCGATTACGATCAGACGTTCGTGTGGATCTTCGGATGGGGAGCGGTGGGCTTCGTGATCCTTGGTTCGATCATCATGACCCTGTTGCCCTGGAAACACAGTCCCATCAGCCCTGAGGCTCTCGCTCAGATCATTGACGAGGACGAGGCCCACTCGACACTTTCGGAAGGAGAAGCGCAGTGAGTGCAATCGCGGTTTTCATGATGGTTGTGACGATCATCCTCGTGTGGGGAGGCCTCGTCGCCTCCACCGTTCTCCTCAAGGTTCTTCCCAACACCTGGGAATCGCAGGAGGAAGAGTCGTCCTCGCACAAGGAGTAGCTGTCGACGCTCGATGAGTGTCATGAATCGACAGGAGGCGGCCAAGGGTCCTTTCCCTTGGCCGCCGCCGCGTTACTCTCTTGGAAGAATCAGGCACCCACCTTGCGGGTCGCCCAGAAGGCCACAGCTGAGGCTGCGGCGACGTTGAGAGAATCGACGCCTCCCGACATGGGGATTCGCACGACCACATCGCAGGCAGCGATCGTTTTACGGTTCAGGCCATCGCCCTCGGTCCCCATGACGAGCGCGACTTTCGCGTCGGGGGCGGTGCACAGTGAAGATTCGACGAAATCCTCAAGGGAGATGGAGTCATCGCAGAGGGCAAGGGCTGCGAGGGTGAACCCCGCTTCGTGGAGCTCATCCGTCGTGGGCCATTCCTCCAGGCGAGTCCATGGGACCTGGAAGACGGTTCCCATGGAGACGCGCACCGAACGCCGATACAGGGGATCAGCACAACTCGGGGTGACGAGGACCGCGTCCACACCCAGTGCTGCAGCGGAACGGAAGGCCGCTCCGACGTTCGTATGATCGACAAGATCTTCTAAAATCACGATCCGGCGCGCAGGCTCACCTCCTCTGGCGCGTGCGAGGAGTTCGGATACTGTGGGCAAAAGCGGACGCTGCATGGCGGCGAGGGCTCCCCGGTGCAGGTGGAACCCGGTGATCTGACGTAACACATCCTCATTCGCCGTGAAGATCGGCACTTCACCCCCGTCCTCATCACCGATCGCTTCTCGAATGAGGGGCGCAAGCTGGGGGAGCCAACGCTCAGACATGAGGAAGGAACGGGGGGAATGCCCGATCTGGAGGGCGCGCATGATGACATTCGTCGACTCTGCCATGTACAGGCCGCGTTCGGGCTCAAGCTTGGAGCGCAGCGCCACATCTTTCAAAGAGGTGTAGTCGGCAAGACGCGGATCAGCGCAAAGGTCAGCACTGGACAGGGGAATGATCACGCGTGTGCCTTCGACAGGGCGCGGTTGATTTCGCCGGGCCAACTCGGCCCTTCGAAAACGAAGGCGGTGAAAACCTCCACGAGGTCTGCACCTGCGGCGAGCATTGCGCGCGCATCGGACTCGCCAAAAACTCCTCCTGTGCCGATCAGGATCTGATCGTCGCGCAGATGGGAGGCGACGAGGCTGACGACTTCGAGGGCCCTGTCACGCAGCGGAGCACCAGAGACGCCCCCTTCGCCGAGTTCGTGGTTGATTGTCGTATTCGTTGCCACAACGCCAGCGAGGTCGAGTTCCTTCGCCAGCTCGACGATCTGACAGATCTCCTCGTCGCTAAGATCGGGTGCAATCTTGACGAACAAGGGCATGCGGCGTTCGACCCCTGCTTCACAGCCCCGGCGCGCAGCCTCGAGGATAGGGCGCAGATGATCAAGGGACTGCAGCTTGCGCAGCCCCGGGGTGTTGGGCGAAGACACGTTGACCACCACGAAGTCCACCCACGGGGCGAGCGTGCGCGCACAGTACTCGTAGTCTTTGGGAGCATCCTGCTCCGAGGTGACCTTGTTCTTGCCGATGTTCGCGCCCACGATTGCGGCGCGACCGGCTTTCGACGAGCGCAGCTTCTTCAAATGATCGGCCGCCGCCTTGGCTCCCGCATTGTTGAAGCCCATCCGGTTGCGCAGGCCATTGCTTTCCATGAGGCGCCACAATCGGGGAGCATCGTTGCCGGGCTGGGCTTTCGGTGTGATCGTGCCGACTTCAAGGAAAGCGAATCCGAGTGCACTCAGCCCGAGAACTGCCTGCGCATTCTTGTCCATGCCAGCCGCCAGGCCCACTCGTCCGGGAACGACGCGCTCGCCGATACGGACGACGCCTGCGTGCGCTGCACGGGCAGGATCTGGCGGATTGAGGTGCCCGATGGTGGCGCGCATGAGGGCGCGGCTTGGTGAACATCGACCTGCTGCGGCGATAAGACCAAGGCCGACTCGATGGGCCATCTCAGGGTCCGAGTATCGGATCAGATTACGGAACAACCAGGAGTATGCGGCGCGGATCATGACTCAAGACTAGGCGTTTCAGTCCCACCAGATCCACCAGCCGTAGCCACCGCCTTCGAGTGGGAGAGCAAGAAGCTCATCAGGTTCGCCCATTGCGCTGCTCAAAGCGAGTTGGGCGCGCAGTTTGGGCCACTTGTACAAGACAAGAGGATCAGAGGGGATCGCTTCTGGAAGATCAGGGGCTTGAGGGATCGAGACCCCGTCAACACTGATCCGCTCATCCCAGCGCGGGGGTGCAATACGGTACCCCGAAAGGGTGACGCCCGGTCTTTCAACCGCGAGGCGCAGCAGTTCGCATAGGTGAGGACCGTTGTTCTGCTGGTCGAGGAGAGCATCGGCGGGCATGATCTCCAAGAGGGCCTCGGCCTCTGTGGCACCGAGGCCTTCGAAGCGTACGAAGTCAGAGGAGTCGGGGGAGGAGAGGAAAAAAGGGGTGAGAAGATCAAGGATCCCGAGGCGCTCAGTCCACCCGTAGGTGGAATACAGCGGAGGGCGCAAAGGGGCGGTGACGGAAGGGGTCATGGTGTCTCCTTTCAGTGACACCATGGGAACAGATCAGCTCCTCATGAACGAGGACGAGAACATGGTCCCTGTGGATGGGGCCACTCGCCCTCGCCGCCTGTGCATGAGACTTTCGGAGAGGAAGGCGATGAGGAGGAGACAGGCCTCAGAAAAGGTGAAAAGACAGGCCTCAGCCTTTGTTCTTCACACCGGGGAATTCACCGCGAGCCACGAGGGGACGGGGGCTGCGCCAGCGACGCGCCATGATCATACGCGAATAGCAGTAGTACCAGGAGCCCTTCGGGATCTGTTCATTCGGGAAACGCTTCTTGAGCAGCTTCTTGAGTCGCTGCCACACGACAACGCCCTCGAGGATTGAGACGGCGAAGAGCGCGTACAAGGTGCCGGTCACGGAGACCATGACCCAGGGGCCGACGGTCTCCTGCCAAGAGGGGACTAGGGAAGCGGCCATCATGACGACGAGGAAGAGAACCATCACTGGCAAGAGGAACTCTGAAAGAGTCCATCTCGCGTCGATCGAATCGCGGATGAAACGACGCACCTGCCCCTTGTCACGCAGGGGAAGGTAGCGCTCATCGCCGGTCCTCAAAGCAGTCTGCTCGCGCTGGAAGGCGGCGTCGCGTTTGGCGCGGGCAATGCGTTTGGCTTCTTTACGATCAGCGGGGACGAGGGGCTTGGAGTTTCGCGCCTGCGCCTGCTTACGGGTCGGCGTCGGACGCCCCTTCCTCTGGGATTGTCGGGTCTGGTCCGTATCAGCCACCTGGGATCTCCTCGTGCCACTCGTGAGCATTCAACCCCACAAGGCTAACCGATGAGCGCAGCGAAGCCACCTCGAGTCCACTACTCTGACCCTATGTCCGACAACACTTCTGCATTGACCCGTGACCTGCTCGACTCAAGACTCGAAGGGATCTTCGAGGCCATTCTCGATGAACTGCGAGACATCGTTGCAATCCCCTCCGTCTCCTCCGACCCGGCCCATGCCGCTGATCTCGAGGCTTCAGCCCTCCACGTGCGCGACCGCTTCATCGCGACGGGCTTGGACGCGAAGATCTTGCGGGTGACGACCCCCGAGGGAATCGAAGGCAAGCCCGCAGTTGTCGCCAGGACGAAGAAGATCGAGGGCGCACCAACGGTTCTTCTCTACGCCCACCACGACGTCCAACCGTGTGGGGATGTTTCTCGCTGGTCCTCTGATCCTTTCGTCGCCGAGGTTCGCGGCGACCGGATCTACGGGCGCGGCACCTCCGATGACGGCGCGGGAATCGCAGTGCACTTGGGAGCCCTGCGCCTCCTCGGTGACAAGTTGCCCGTTAATGTTGTCGTGTTCATTGAAGGCGAAGAAGAACTCGGCTCCCCCTCTTTCACGACTTTCCTTCAGACCTACAAGGAAGAACTGCAAGCCGATGTCATCGTCGTATGCGATTCGGACAATTGGAAGGCCGGAGAGCCTGCTGTGACCTCCTCCCTGCGAGGCAACTCGGTCGCAACGGTCGATGTGACGATCGCGGATCACGCCGTCCACTCGGGCATGTTCGGCGGCCCCATGCTCGACTCCGTCACCTGCGCCTCAATGCTCATCGCTTCCATGTACGACAAGAAGGGCGACCTCGTGATCCCCGGGCTCGGCGGGACCCTTGAAGCGGATGTGGAGTGGCCTGAGGAAGAGTTCCGGGCCGCAGCGGGCCTGCTTGAGGGCGTCGAACTTGTCGGCACGGGGGATCTTGCGGCTCGAGTGTGGACCAAGCCCTCCGTCTCCGTCATCGGTTTCGATGCGTGTCCCGTGTCTGAGGCGTCCAATACGATCGCCCCACACACGCGCTTCAAACTCTCCATGCGCGTCGTTCCCGGGGTCGACCCGCACGAAGCGATGGACCGTCTCGTGGAGTTCCTCGAATCCCATGCTCCTTTCGGGGCGAAGGTCGAGGTCACTCCGAACGAGTTCGGCCCCGGCTACCAGGCCGACATGAACTCTGCGCTGACGGGGCTTTTGCACGAGGTCTTGAGCGAAGCGTGGGGCGTGCCCTCGGTGAACATCGGTGTGGGCGGCTCTATTCCCTTCATCTCCGACTTCCAGCGTCTCTTCCCCGATGCCGAGGTCGTCGTCACCGGTGTCGAAGATCCATTGACGAACGCCCACTCCGAGGACGAATCGCAGTGCATTTCCGATCTTCGCGCCGCGATCCTCGCTGAGGCGATGCTCCTGACTCGCCTCGCGTCCCAGTGACACGCCGAGTCCTCGTCGCCGGGCATTGGTCCGGGGGGAGTCCCGCTTCATCGACGGCGCTTGCCGCTTTAGAAGAGTTCGGCAGGGGTTTCCTCTCCTCGGCTGTGCACTGGGAAGTGGAGTTGATCCCCTTCGGACCCGGCTCGGCTTTCAAAGAAGCTGTCAGAGGACCAGGATCTTCCCGCTATGCCCCGATTGTGGTTCCCGATGATGAGCATGGGAGCGCCTGGGCGGGCAGGAAAGCCAGGGAAGCACTCGAATCCGGCCTCGTCCCCCTCCTCGAAGGGGGGCATCCCCACACTCTCGACTGCGGCATCGGATTCATTTCGAGTCTGAGCGGAATCGAGGTGTCGGATTCTTCGACGCTCGAGCAGACTCTTCCCCGTGCTCTCTCGACGGCCCGGCAGATCCTTGCAGGACGCGACATGATCGCGGCAGCATCCACTCGCCGTCCCCTCCTGGGATTGTCCTCCGTCCTCGCAGTCGATCCTGAGCTCAATGCTCGAAGCGTGCAGGACAGGGGATTGACGTCCCTGCTCACCCGCCTTCTTTCCTGCTCTGAGGAGAAAAGCCTTCCTCTTCTGGACTCAAGGACCCAGTCGAGGGGGTCTGGAAGAATCCCCGGATCGGGGGCCGGTGGGGGAGTCGGTGCGATGGTTCACGCCATCGGAGGCAGGATCATCGATACGGGCCTCTTCTTGCGCACCCTCCTCCGCTTGGATGAGCGCATTGCGGATGCGGACCTCGTCGTCGTATTCGAAGCGAAGCTGCACTCGCCGAATCTGTCCGATGCCTTCCTCGACGTCATATCCAGTGCGGCTTTGCAACACGCCCTTCCGGTCGTCGCAATCGGAGAAGAGTCCTCATTGTCAGCACATGAGCGCGCACAATGGGGACTCAATGGGCAGTTCATCACCGAAGGAAAACTCAGCCTGTTCCAAGCGGGGGTCCGCATCGCCCAGACCTGGGGGCGCTGAGAGCTGGGCACTGATCACAGCTCTTGACCTTCGAGTGAGACGTGGACTCGATCACGCGGGCATCTCATCTCCACTTCAGGCATGGCATCGAATTGGTGAGGCACGTAGGGTGGGACACCGAAACAGTGAAGTCGAAATCGATTGGAGCATCATGTCCGACACCGGTATCGAAGCACCCTCGCACGAGGTCCTCATCACCGAGGTCGCAGCTGCGAAGGTCAAGAGCCTTCTTGCTCAGGAGGGCCGTGACGATCTGCGCCTGCGCATCGCCGTTCAGCCCGGCGGCTGCTCCGGCTTGATCTACCAGCTCTACTTCGATGATCGCCTCCTCGACGGCGATGCCCTCCGTGACTTCGACGGCGTTGAGGTCGTTGTTGACCGCATGTCCGTTCCCTACCTCAATGGGGCGACGATCGACTTCGCTGACTCGATTGAGCGTCAGGGATTCACGATTGATAACCCGAATGCGCAAAACACCTGCGCCTGCGGAGAATCCTTCCACTGAGCCGATGAATCCACGCATGAAAATCGCCGCCGCCGTGGCCCTCGTTCTTGCTCTGACGACAGGCCTGTCGGCCTGCGGTACCGACACCGCGCAATCCGATGCGCAAAGCTCCCAGTCCTCTCTGCAATCCGAAGGCTCTTCCATCCCCGAGGTGGACCGAAGCGGGACAGCGAATTTCCCGGAGGTTACCGGCGGATTCGGTGAGGATCCGCAGATCTATGCAGGTCAAGGACAAGCCCCTTCGACTGTCGCGGTGAAGACGATTCACCAGGGCGAGGGTGCTGAAATTTCTGTCGTGGACAGCCTCGTCGTCAACTATGAGCTCGCGCTGTGGGATGGCACGAAGATCGAGTCCTCCTTCGAGAACGGAAAAGCGGCGCTCTTCTCCCTCCAAGAGGTCATCCCCGGGTGGACCTATGCTTTGGAAAAGCAGCACGTGGGCGACCGCGTCGAGATCGTCGTCCCAGCGAAATGGGGCTACGGAGACCGCGCTTCGGGCCAGATCCCTGCGGGCTCAACCCTCGTTTTCGTCGTTGATGTCATCGACTCTTCGGCGAATGTCGCCATTGACGAATCCCTCCAATCGCAAGGAACTCCGACCGGCGAAGCGCTCCCCGAGGGAGTGAAAGTCGAGGGTGATCCCGGTGTGGAACCGACAGTGTCCTTCGCCCAGGGGGCGAGCACACCGAGCGAGAATAGCCGCACCCTGCTCGTCCAGGGCGCGGGTCAGACCGTCGCCGAGGGCGATTACGTTCTGTATCGCGCGGTGGGTGGCCCTTTTGGCTCGAATGAGCAGATCAACTCCTCGTGGGCGTTGAAGCCTCAGCTCATTAATGCGATGCAGGCGGATCTTGTTGGACAGTCCGTCGGCTCCAGGCTCGTCTTTGTTCTCGGCGCGGGAGCGAATGAGCAGCAGGGTGCGATTCCCACCCTCATCGTCTTGGACATCGTCGGGATTCTCACAGTCAACTGAGGTTTCTCGTGCAGTGCGGGCGTTCACCGTCAGTGGTGAGCGCCCGCACACGCGTACAATGGGCACGGTTGTCGACCTGTCCGATAGGTCCAGATCACAGGAGTGCACATCAGTGAGTGAGAATACAGTTCGCGTCCTCGTTTTCAGCGGCGATGCCACCAAGCGTCACGCCGTCATTACCGGTGTCGGGCGTCGCGCCTCGAAGAACTCTGCGCTGATCGAATGGTCTGAGGCCGCCACTCCTTTTGGCGCGAAAGAACTCGTGGAATCACACGACTTCGCGCTCCTCGTCCTCGATGCTGAAACGCAAAAAGAGGGCGGAATGTCTCTCGCGCAGGAACTGAAGAATACGATGGAGGATGTTCCTCCGATCGTGTTTCTCACTGCGCGTCAGCAAGACGATTGGCTGGCGAGCTGGGCTGGAGGTGCAGCCGCTATTCCCGATCCTCTCGATCCCCTCATCCTTCAAGAAACGATCGCGCAACTCCTGGAGAATGCCGACTGAGCCTCTTTTCGATCACTAAGCAGCACCCTTCAAGGCATGTGAGGAACTTCGATCAGCGCCCACAGGGCACTGCGGCGAGTGGAAATACACAGGCAGCGCCTTGAGGGCATCTTTCATGCGCCCCTGGGTGCTACTACTTTTGGGTTTTCGCGCTCAGGACTTATGAGTTTTCGCGCTCGGGACTGCGTTCAGTGGGCTGTGAGCGGGAGAAAGGCTGAGGAATGGAGCCTGAGGGGGTGTGCGGATAGCGGCCGCGGGGCAGGGGCCGTGCATACTTCAGCAGATCACTGACCGAGCTCATCCCATTGGGCTGCATGAGTTGGACCAAAGCCTCTAGGACGTGCCAGGTGGCGCGCGCATCGGCGAGGGCCCGGTGGGCATGTCCCGGATCGACCTTGAAATGTGAGACGAGGGTCGAGAGCTTGTGGTTGGACACCAGGGGGCGGGGCAGAGCCAGACGCGCAAGGGCCAAAGTGTCGACAACCCCGCTTTTCGGCCAGGGGATCTCTAAGCGCCGGGCTGCTCGCTTCAAGAACCCCAAGTCGAAGCTTGCGTTGTGGGCGACGAGGAGCGGGGGAGTTGTACTGAGGAGCCCGGACCAGGTGAGGAAGCTGGGCAGGACGCGTTCAATGGTCTCGGCCTCCTCGACCATGGATTGAGTGATGCCCGTTAAAGAAGTGATTCGTGGGGGGATCGCCTGCATGGGGTTCACCATTGATTGGAACTCGTCACGGATACTTCCCCCGCTGACGATAATGGCGCCGATTTCCGTGATCCGGGCGCGGGCTCCCAGTCCGGTGGTTTCCAGATCAACGATGAGGAAACTCGCATCCTCGATTCTTTGCTCAAGTCCGGGCAGTTCAAGGAGCATCGTGTCGGCGCGTTGAGCTTCACCCACAAGACTGGGCGCTTGTGCACGAGCGAACGCACGAGTGTCCGATGCAACGATTCCTCCGCTGGACTGTGACTGCGCAGGAGCGGAATTGGGCATACAGTGGATTCTAATCCCTCGACCAGGCTCCGACTCCGTGGAGGAACAGTGGCGTTCTATCAAGCATTGAAGGCGACCGGTGGTCCAGTTTTGAAGGCTGCGTACAAGCCGTGGATCCGTGGCAAGGAGAACATCCCCGACACAGGTGCGGCGATCCTCGCATCCAATCACAACGCCGTGTGGGACTCCGTGTTCCTGCCGATGATGCTCGACCGTGAAGTCGTGTTCATGGGCAAAGCGGACTATTTCACGGGAACCGGCGTGAAGGGCTGGGTCACCAAAGAGTTCATGCGCGCCGTCGGCACGATCCCGGTGGACCGCTCCGGGGGGCGCGCCTCCGAAGGGGCTATGAAGGCGGGCCTTGACCGGCTCGGACGCGGAGAACTCTTCGGGATCTACCCCGAGGGGACGCGAAGCCCCGATGGGCGCCTCTACCGGGGCAAGACTGGTGTCGCCCGCCTCGCTCTCCTCTCCGGGGCCCCCGTCATCCCGGTCGCGATGATCGGCACTCACGCCGCCCAGCCGATCGGCCAGAAGATCCCCTCGCGCACGAACATCGGAATGGTGATCGGTCAGCCCCTCGACTTCTCGCGATACAAGGGATTGCACAAGGACCGCTACGTCCTGCGCGCCATTACGGACGAGATCATGTACAACCTCATGCTCTTGTCCGGCCAGGAGTACGTGGACGCCTATGCCGCCGATGTGAAGGCGAAACTCGCCGAAGAAGGCAAGTTCGACGGGCCCGTCCCCTCGAATGGGCGTCCCGCTCCTGGCGGAAGAAGCGCCCCCATCGTTGAGGTGCCAACGAGGCCGGAAGACCAGCCCGAAGAGCCCCTCGAATCAGCGGATCCCGCTCAGTCCTGACCCAGGTTTTCTGCCCCTACACAGGACCTGCGGCCACGTGTTTTGAAGGCGCGTCCAGGTAGACTGTTCGCGTCGCGTGTTGATCGTCCGGTCGCACGAAACCCACACTGAAAGGTGTCATTAATGTCGGTTCGCCGCGTCGCACTGCTCACCGCCGGTGGCTTCGCCCCCTGCCTGTCCTCCGCTGTCGGAGGTCTCATTGAGCGCTACAACGAGATCGATCCCGAGATCGAGATCATCGCGTACCAGAATGGCTACCATGGTCTCCTGACCGGCAACTTCGTCGTCGTCGATGAAGAGGCCCGCGCCCGAGCCGCCGTCCTCCACCGCTTCGGAGGTTCTCCGATTGGCAACTCTCGCGTCAAACTCACCAATGCGAAGAATCTCGTGGAGCGCGGACTCGTTGCCGAGGGCGAGAATCCCCTGGAGAAGGCCGCCGAACAGCTGCGCAAGGATGGCGTTGATGTCCTTCACACCATCGGTGGAGACGACACCAACACCACCGCAGCGGACCTGGCCGCCTACCTTGAAGAGCACGACTACCACCTCACCGTCGTCGGCCTGCCCAAGACGATCGACAACGACGTCGTGCCGATTCGTCAGTCTCTGGGCGCTTGGACTGCCGCTGAAGAGGTCTCCGAGTACGCGCAGAACGTCATCGGCGAGCACCGCTCGAATCCGCGCATGCTCATCATTCACGAGATCATGGGCCGCAATTGCGGGTGGCTGACCGCCGCAGGTTCGAGGGAATACCACGAGTGGCTCAAGACCCAGGAATGGGTTCCCTCGATCGGACTGTCGAAGGAGCGCTGGGACATCCACGCCGTCTTCCTTCCCGAGATGGCCCTCGACATTGAGGCTGAAGCCGCCCGTTTGAAGAAGATCATGGACGAGCAGGGCAATGTCAATATCTTCCTCTCCGAAGGCGCGGGCGTCCCGGAGATCATTGCCGAGATGGAAGCCGCGGGCGTCGAGGTCCAACGCGACCCCTTCGGCCACGTCAAGCTCGACACCATCAACCCCGGCCAGTGGTTCG